>Ga0164243_10014600_pt1 | contig 10924 bp, 6 predicted proteins | sample OricompcompostOP_FD_108781 | JGI IMG/M metagenome (GOLD analysis project Ga0164243, IMG submission 108781) | Organic Plus compost microbial communities from Emeryville, California, USA - Original compost - Organic plus compost (OP) | ecosystem: Engineered > Solid waste > Mixed feedstock >...
CAACGATCAAGGACGTTCTCGACTGGGTGCCCGGCGTCTTTGCGCAACCCAAATGGGGCGACGACACGCGGCTCTCGATCCGCGGCTCGGGGCTCTCGCGCAACTTCCACCTGCGCGGCGTACAGCTCTTCATGGACGGCATCCCGATCAACACCGCCGACGGCTACGGCGACTTTCAGGAGATCGATCTCACTGCCTACCGCTACGTCGAGGTGTTCAAGGGCGGCAACGCGCTGCGCTTCGGCGCCAACTCGCTCGGCGGCGCGATCAATTTCGTGACCCCGAGCGGACGCGACGCGTCCGTTTTCGACAGCCGCGTCGACGGTGGCAGCTTCGGTTTCGTGCGCGGGCAGGCCAGCACCGGCGGCGCGCGCGGGCCCTTCGACTGGTTCGTGACCGGATCGGCGCAACGCCTGGACGGCTTCCGCGATCACAGCGACGGCCATGGCGAACGCGGCAGCGCCAACTTCGGCTACCGCGTTTCGGCCGACGCCGAGACGCGCTTCTACATCAACGCCAATACCGTGCGGCAACGCATCCCGGGCTCCGTCACCAAGGCATCCGCCCTCGATACGCCGCGAACCGCCGCGCCCAACAACGTGCTGCTCGATCAGCAGCGCAACATCGACACCGTGCGCGTCGCCAACAAGACGACGATCCGGCTCGGATCCGCCATGGTCGACTTCGGCCTGTTCGGCGTCGACCGCCACCTGATGCACCCGATCTTCCAGTGGCTCGACTATCGCTACCAGGACTATGGCGGTTTCGCGCGCGCGACCGACGAGCGCATGATCGGGGCTTTCCGCAACCGTCTCGTCGGCGGCGTCAACCTGCACAATGACGACATCGACAATCGCCAGTTCACCAACCTGCCCGGCGCGGTGAAAGGCGCGCTGCTGTCGTCCTCCCTCGACCGTTCACGCAATCTCTCCGCCTACGCCGAGAACTCGTTCTTCGTGCGTCACGACCTCGCCCTGGTCACGGGAACGCAGTTCCTGCATGCGGTGCGCGAACGCGAGGACCGCTTCCTCGCAAACGGCGACCAGTCCGGCACGCGCACGTTCGACATCTGGAGCCCGAAAGGCGGGATGCTGTGGGATGCCGGCCCCGGCTGGCAGGTGTTCGGCAACGTCTCGCGCAGCGCGGAAGTGCCGAGCTTCGGCGAGAACTCCTTCGCCACCGCGGCGCTGTCCAGCATCCGCGCGCAGACCGCGACCACCTACGAGATCGGCACGCGCGGCCGCCGCGCCGACCTCACCTGGGACATCGCTCTCTACCGCGCGGATCTGCGCAACGAGCTGCAATGCCTGACCGGTCCGGCGACGCCGGGAGCCTGCACGGTGACCAATGCCGACCGCACCAAGCATCAGGGGATCGAGGCCGGGCTCGGCGCGGCCGTCATGCACGGACTGGCGTTGCCGCAGGACAGCGTCTGGATCAACCTCGCCTACACGTTCAGCGATTTCCGCTTCGTGGGCGACCAGCGCTACGGCGATAACCGCTTGCCCGGCGCGCCGCCGCACCTCCTGCGCGCAGAAGCGCTTTATCGTCATCCCTCCGGCTTCTACGCCGGACCCAACATCGAATGGGTGCCGCAGGCCTATTTCGTCGACAATACCAACAGCCTGACGACCAAACCCTACGCTCTGCTCAATCTTCGGGTGGGCCAGGACTCCGGCGACGGCCTCTCCGCCTATCTGGAGCTGCGCAACCTCATGGACGAACGCTACATCGCGAGCGCGAGCATCGCGGAGACGGCCAACGTCACGTCCATGCTGTTCGAGCCGGGCTCCGGCCGCGCGGTCTATGCCGGCGTGCGGCTGCGCATGTGAGGCTGGCGAGAGCGCCAGGCCGCGACCTCATCAGTCGAGCTTGGCGCCGCTCGCCTTCACGATCGGCGCCCATTTGGCGATCTCGGCCTTGATGAAGTCGGCGAACTGCTGCGGCGTCTGGTCGGTCACGGTCTCGACGCTCACCTGCGCGAGCCGCTCCTTTACGTCGGGCTTCGACAGGATGGCGCGGATCGCGGTGTTGTAACGGTCGATGATCGCCGGCGGCGTGCCGGCGGGCGCGACGACGCCGAACCACGTGACCACGTCGAAGTCGGGATAGCCCTGCTCGGCGACGCTCGGAATGTCCGGGAACGCCGCGGCGCGTTTCTTCGAGGTCACGGCCAGCGCGCGCAGCGACCCGCTCTTGATGTGCGCAACCACCTCCGGCGCGGACACGAACATCACCTGGATCACGCCCTGCAGCAGGTCGGGGATGGCCTGGGCGGCGCCCTTGTAGGGCACGTGCGTCATGCGCGTGCCGGTGAGCGACTTGAACATTTCGCCGGCGAGATGCTGGGAGGTGCCGGTGCCGGCCGATCCGAACGATAGCTTGTCCGGATTGGCGCGCAGGTACGTGACGAGCTCCTGGATGTTCTTGGCGGGCACCGACGGGTGCACCACGACGATGTTGTTGACGGTGGCCGCGACGGTGATCGGGGCGAAGTCCTTAACGGCATCGAAGGGCATCTTGGAGCCGTAGAGCGTCGGGTTGATGCCGTGCGTCGAGATCGTCACCATGCCGATGGTGTAGCCGTCGGGCGGGGACTTGGCGGTGGCGTCGGCGCCGATGTTGCCGCCGGCTCCGACCTTGTTCTCCACATAGACCTGTTGACCGAGATGGTCCGGCAGGTAGCGCGAGAGCGTGCGCGCGATCAGGTCGAGCGTGCCGCCCGCGGTGGTCAGCGTGATCAGCCGCACCGGACGCGAGGGAAACTTATCCTCCTGCGCCGTCGCGGGTCCCAAGAGCGCCGCCCCGGCCAGAGCCACAGCCGTCAGATACGTGAATGCCGTCTTCATGGTCGATCCCATCCCTCAGTTCGCGCCGGCGACGGCCGCGCGCATATTATTATCGATCGTTGGCCGCCGGCTGCGTCCAGTGCCGGTGGGCGGCGGTGAAGTCCGCGCCGTAGCCGAGCGCGACGCTGGCATTGGCAAACACGTTGAACGTGACCGCGCACAGCGGCGCCATCACGCCGAGCTCGCCGGCAAGGTCGGACGCGATCTTCACGTCCTTGGTGAGCAGACCGAGCGCGAAGCCCGCGGCGTACTTGCCGGTCAGCACCTGGTTCTTGAACGAGCCTTCCGAGGCGAAGCTGCGCCCGGTCGAGGCATTGACGATATCGATGATCAGTTTCGGATCGAGGCCGAACTGCTCGCCGACGGCGACCGCCTCCGAGATCGCGCGGAAATTGGCCGCGGCGAGATAATTGTTGAGCGCCTTCACCACGTCGCCGGAGCCCGACGCGCCCGTGCGGAACAGGCGCTGCCCCATGGTCTGCAGCACCGGGGTCACGCGCTCGATCGCCTTCTCGTCATCGCCGCCGATCATGAGCGTGAGCGTGCCCGCCTGCGCGCCCGGGATGCCGCCGGACACCGGTGCGTCGATCAGCGCCACGCCGATCTTCTCCAGGGCCTGTGCGAGCTGGCGGGTTCCGGTCGGCTCGGACGAACTCATGTCGATGATGATCGTGCCCTTGGCGAGCGCGCCGCTGTCGATCATCTCGCGCACGACGTCGCGCACGATCGGTCCCGTCGGCAGCATCGTGACGATCACGTTGGAGGCCTTGGCGACGGCCGACGCTTCCGCCGTGGCCAGCGCGCCCGCCTCCTCCTGCACGAACTTCGCCATCCGCTTCTTGTCGGCATCGAAGACGTGCAGCTTGTGATCCGCTTGCAGGACGTTGTTGCCGGCCTTGAGGATGTTCTTGGCCATCGGCCAGCCCATGTTGCCGATGCCGATGAAACCGACGCGCAGGTCGCTCATGATGATCCCGGTCGTTATTGGTCAAGGTGGCTTCCGGCGCGCAGCAGGCGAAGGCGCCAGACGCCCCGCTTCCCACCATGCGCGGACATTGCTTCGCCCGTCGGCGGCCGAGCCCGTGTCGCCGGCCGAGGGCGACGGGCCGCGCCGCCTGCGCGTCGCCGCCCGCCCGCGAACAATACCCCGGCCGCCGCGGAAGTCGACAGCGATCCGGCGCTTTGCATGGCGAGGTTGCAGGACTATCTAGGACTATCGAGAGGTTCCCGTCGCATGGCGAAGCGCGCGCACAGCAGGTCCCGGCCCCGGCTCAAGCCGGTCACCGACGCGGAGATCGACGCGGTCATCGCCGACGTCTTTCCGGTGGCGGCGCCCGCGCCCAATGCGCTGCACGACCTGTTCGATCAGCAGGTCCGCGCCGTCATGGACGCCGCCGACCTCGACGAGGAGCAGAAGCAGAACATCCTGGTGGCAATGTCCTGCCCGTGCTGCGGCGGCGGCAACGGCATGCTGACCTACAAGCTCAAGCGCAAAACGTGAGGGGGCGTCAGGCCGACCGCGCGGGCGGGACGTTCTGTCGCAGCGAGGCGCGCAGGCTCTGCGTCGCCGCCTCGTCGATTTCGAACGTCTCGGGATCGATCACGACGCCATAGAGTTCGCGCGCGGCGCCGGCCGACACGTAGCCCTGACGCACGTCGTTGCGCACGGCCGCGAGGTCGCGCTCGAGCGGCGAGCCGTAGCCCCCGCCCCCGCCCGAGCGCAGACGGAAGGCGTCGCCGGCCTTGAGCTGCGTGACCAGCATCTTGGCGTTGCGCTGGTCGGTCTTCCAGATTCCCTCGTGGCGCACGTGAATGTGGTTGCCGGTGCCGTCGAGGCCGCCGGCGAGCCCCCAGGGCCGGCAGTGCGAGCGGTCGGTCTGCGTGTTGAGGATCATGTTGCTGCGCGCGCGCACGACGCTCTCGATGCCGAGCCCGCCGCGATATTTGCCGGCGCCGCCGGAATCCTGGATCAGCGTGCAGCGCTCCACCACCACCGGGAATTTGGCCTCGACCTGCTCGTTGGGGGAGTTGTGAGTGTCGCCGTCGTTGGCGCAGACGGTCGCCGACATGCCGTCCTCGGTCAGCTTGGCGCCCCAGCCGCCGCCGAGCGGTCCCATGCCGCCGATGAAGAACTCGCTGGTGCGCGGATTGATGCCGTGGATCTGGGCGGTGACGAGGTCGGCGTGATGGCCCGCGATGACCCGTTCCGGGATCGCCGGCGCCAGCGCCTTGTAGACCGTGTCGACGACCGTCATCGGATAGGTCATCCACCAGCGCATCGGCGCGGGCCGCACCGCCGAAACGACGGTGCCTTTGGGCGCGATCACATCGAGGCTGCGGAACGAGCCGTCGTTGATCGGGTAGTCGGTCGGCGAGGTGATACACTTGTAGGCCATCTGCGCGAGGCCGATCGAGGTCGAGGGACCCGAGTTGAAGAAGCCGCGCACCTGCCGCGCCACCTCGGACAGATCGATGGTCATGCGCTCGCCCTTGACGACGACCTTCACGCGGATCGGCACCGGCTTGCCGACCTCGATGCCGTCGTCGTCCATGAAGGATTCCGCCTCGTAGACGCCGTCCGGGATGCTGCGCGTGCGCGCACGCGCCTGCACCTCGGAATGGTCCATGATGGCGGCGATGGCATCGAGCACCGGCTCGCGCCCGTAGCGGTCGAGCAGTTGCAGGAAGCGCCGCTCGCCGGTCTTCACCGCCGTCACCTGCGCGCGCAGGTCGCCCATGGCGCGGCTCGGCAGCCGCACGTTCAACCGGATGATGTCGACCAGCGTCTGGTTCACGACGCCGCGGTCCTGATACTTGGTGATCGGAATCTGCAGGCCTTCCGAGAAGATGTCGGTCGTCATGCCGCCGAGCGTGCCGCCGACGTCGATCCAATGCGCCATGCAGCAGGAGAATCCCGCGAGCTTCCCGCCGTGGAACACCGGCAGCGTGAAGGTGAAATGGTTGAGGTGGCTGCCGGTCGTGTAGGCGTCGTTGGTGACGTAGATGTCGCCCGGCTTCATGTTCTCGCGCCCGAAATGCGCGATCTTGGCCTTCACCGTGTTCGACATGCCGCGGATGAAGCTCGGCAGGCCGATGCCGATCGACACCGTGTCGCCGTCGGCGGTGAAGAGGCCGGTGGTGAAGTCCAGCGCCTCGTAGATGATCATGTTGTAGGCGGTGCGCATGAGATTGGTCTTCATCTCTTCCGTCACCGCGATGACACCGTTGCGCACGATCTCGGTCAGCACCGGATCGGCCTTCGCGCGCCTCAAGGCAGCCTTGCGTTTCGTCGTCGATTTGGATCTGGCCATCACGCCGCTCCGACCGTGATCACGAGGTTGCCGTAGGCATCGACCGCCAGCTTGTCACCGGGCATCACCACCGTCGTGGAGGCATGCTCCTCGATCAGCGCGGGGCCGTTGATGCGATTACCGGCGACGAGCTCCGCGCGCCGGTAGGTCGGGGCCGCCACGAAGCGACGGCCGAAATAGGCCTTGCGCGTGCCGGTGAAGGCGGCGCGCGGGGGCGTCGCCCTGCCGCGGGCGATCTTTTCCTGCGGCGGCTTGCGCATCTCGCCCGTCACGGTCGTGCGCAGGCTGACGATCTCCGCCGGCTCCTCCGGCGCGGAGGTGCCGTAACGCAACAGATGGAGTTCGTCGAAATGACGCTTGATCGCGGCCCGGTCCTGTTTGGCGAAGACGCGCAGCGGCAGGTCGACCGTGACCGGATGCTCCTGGCCGACGTAGCGCATGTCCGCCGCGCGCTTGATGGTGACGCGGCGCGGCGCGACGGACGCGGCTTCGATTGCCGCCCGCCCCTGCGCCTCCAACTCGCCGTAGATGCGTTCGAACGCGTCGAACGAGACATCCTCCAGCCTGGACGGCGCGGTGCGCACGTAATCGTAGCGCAGGTCCGCGAACAGCATGCCGAATGCCGAGAACACCCCCGGCGCAAACGGGATGATGACGCGCGTGATGCCGATCTCGCGCGCGATCTGCACGGCATGCAGCGGGCCCGCCCCGCCATACGCGACCAGCGCAAAGTCGCCGGCGTCGAGCCCGCGCTCGGTGGTGACCCCCTTGACCGCATAGGACATTGCCGTCGCGGCGATGCGCAGGATGCCGTCCGCCGCCTCGACAACGGACAGGCCGAGCGGATCGGCGATGTGTGTGCGCAGCGCGCGCTCGGCCGCCGCGACGTCGAGCGTCATCTCGCCGCCCAGGAAACGATCGGCGCCCAGCCGCCCGAGCACCAGGTTGGCGTCGGTCACGGTCGGCTCGCCGCCGCCGAGACCGTAGCAGGCCGGGCCCGGCGAAGCGCCGGCGCTGCGCGGCCCGACGCGCAACGCACCGTCCTCGACCCGCGCGATCGAGCCCCCGCCGGTGCCGACCTCGAAAATGTCCATCATCGCGATCTGGATCGGCAGCGACTGGCCGTAGCTGCCGATCTGCGCGCGCCCGCTGGTGAGCGCCTCCCCGTCGTGGATCACGCCGGCCTTGGCGGTGGTGCCGCCCATGTCGAAGGCAATGGCGCGGTCGAGGCCGAGCGTGCGGCAGAGCGCCTGCGTGCCGATCACGCCCGCGGCCGGACCCGATTCCAGCATGCGCACGCACTGCGATTTCGCCTGCTCCGCCTCGTAGAGCCCGCCGGTGGACTGCACGATCAGCAGCGAGCCGTCGAAGCCCGCCGCGCGGGCGTGATCCTCGATCTCGCCGATGTAGCGCCGCACGCGCGGGCCGACGTAGGCATTGGCGACGACCGTCGAGCAGCGCTCGAACTCGCGGTATTCCTGCGAGAGCTCGTGCGAGGCCGAGACGAACATGCCGGGATTCCTCGCCTCGATGATCTCCTTGGCGCGCCGCTCGTGCCCGGCATTGCGGTAGCAATTGAGGAACAGCACGGCCGCCGCCTCGACGCCGAGCGCGCCGAGGCGCTCGGCGAGGCGCTCAAGCCCCGCCTCGTCGAGCGGCGTGTCGACCTCGCCGTCCGCGAGGATGCGCTCCTTCGCTTCGAAACGCAGCGCGCGCTCGACCAGTGGCACGTGCTTCTTGAAATAGAGGTTATAGGCGTCGGGCCGGTTGATGCGTCCGATCTCGTAGATGTCGCGAAAGCCTTCGGTGACGACGAGCGCGGTGCGCGCGCCGGTCCGCTCGAGGATCGTGTTGATGGCGACCGTGGACCCATGCAGGAACAACCGCACGTCGGCATAGGCCGCGCCCGCCTTTCCAACGCCCGCCGTGATGCCCTCGACAAGATGATGCGGCGTCGACAGCGCCTTGCCGAAGCTCAGCCGTCCCGTGCGATCGTCGAACACCGCCACGTCGGTGAACGTGCCGCCGATGTCGGCCGCAAGCCGGACGTTGGCCTGGCGACGATCGGGCTTGGTCCTTGCACGAGCCGCCATGCGCAATCTACCCCACACCCATTTCCACGTTGCGGCGGCATGTAACATGTGCGACGCGGCGGCAAAATGCCGCCCGGCGCAGGGCAATATGCAATAATTTCGTAGCTATATGTCGCTTGCTTCCAGATTCTGGCGGCCTCGATAGGAAATTCGTGCAGAATTTGGTGGTACCGCACTGAGTCGGCCGCAACTCGCGATGGCGGCCGTGCGTTCACGCCGGTGAACATTCATCCCCGTCGCGGGCTGGAGGGTGTGCGATGCAATCCTTTCGTCGAGATTACGTCACGCGGTTCATCTTCGGGTGGGCCAAGCGCGTGCTGCCGACCCTCTCGGCCACCGAACGCGAGGCGATCGAAGCCGGCGACGTGTGGTGGGATGCCGACCTGTTCTCCGGCAATCCCGATTGGGACAAGCTGCTGGCCTTCCCGCCCGCCAGGCTGACCGAGGAGGAGCAGGCTTTCCTCGACGGACCGGTCGAGGACTTGTGCGCCATGTGCGACGAGTGGCGCATCACGTGGGAGCTGCGCGACCTGCCGCCGCAGGCATGGGAGTTCATGAAGGCGAAGAAGTTCTTCGCCATGATCATCCCGAAACAATACGGCGGGCTCGGCTTCTCGCCCACCGCGCATTCGGAGGTCGTGCGCAAGCTCTCCACGCGCTCGATCACCGCCGCGGTCACCGCCATGGTGCCGAACTCGCTCGGGCCGGGTGAGTTGCTGATGCTGTTCGGCACCGACGAGCAGCGCGACTATTGGCTGCCCCGCCTCGCCGACGGACGCGAGATTCCCTGCTTCGGCCTCACCAGCCCGGAAGCTGGGTCCGACGCGGCCGCGATGGTGGACACAGGCGTCGTCTGCAAGGGCACGTTCAATGGGCGCGACGTGCTCGGCATCCGCCTCAATTGGCACAAGCGCTACATCACCCTCGGCCCCATCGCCACCGTCCTCGGCCTCGCCTTCAAGCTGCGCGATCCCGACCGCCTCCTCGGCGAGCGCGAGGAGGTCGGCATCACGCTCGCGCTGGTGCCGACCGACCTGCCGGGCGTCGAGATCGGCCGGCGGCACCTGCCCGCGCTGCACGTCTTCCAGAACGGCCCCAACCAAGGCCGCGACGTGTTCATTCCGCTCGATCACATCATCGGCGGGCCGGCGCAGGCCGGAAAGGGCTGGAAGATGCTGATGAGCGCGCTCGCGGCGGGACGCGGCATCTCGCTGCCCTCGCTGTCGGCGGCGGGCGCGGCCTACACCGCCCATGTCACCGGCGCCTACGCGCGCGTTCGCGAGCAGTTCCATCTGCCGATCGGCCGCTTCGAAGGCATCCAGGAACGGCTCGGCCGCATGGCCGCCACCGCCTATCTGCTGGACGCCGCACGCCGCTTCACAACGGCCGGGCTCGACCAGGGCCACCATCCCGCCGTCGTCACCGCGATCATGAAAGGCCAGGCGACCGAACGCCTGCGCACCAGCGTCAACGACGCCATGGACGTGCACGGCGGCAAGGCCATCGTCGAAGGCCCGCAGAACTATCTCGGCGTGCTCTACCGCGCGGTGCCGATCGGCATCACCGTGGAAGGCGCCAACATCGTCACGCGCAGCCTGATCCAGTTCGGCCAGGGCTCGATCCGCAGCCATCCCTACGTGCTGCAGGAGATGCTCGCGCTCGAGGACAGCGACCGCGAGCGCGGACTCACGGCATTCGATCAGGCGTTCTGGGCCCACGTCGGCCACAGCCTGCGCAACGCCGGGCGCGCCACGCTGCGCGCCTGGACCGGCGGCCTGTTCGCGCCCGCGCCCGACGCCGGCGCGACGCGGCCCTACTACCGCCAGCTCTCGCGCTACTCGGCCGCCTTCGCGCTGTGCGTCGACGTGGCGCTGCTCACGCTCGGCGGCAACCTCAAGCGCAAGGAGATGATCTCGGCGCGCTTCGGCGACATCCTCTCGGAACTGTTCCTGCTCTCGGCCGTGCTCAAGCGCTGGCATGACGAAGGTCGCCACGACGCCGACCTGCCGCTGGTCGAATGGTGCATGCACACGGGCTTCGCCACCATGGCGGCACGTTTCGACGAGATCCTCGCGAACCTTCCCAACCGCCCGATGGCCTGGCTGCTGCGGTTCATGCTGCTGCCGTTCGGGCCGCGTGATCGCGGTGCGCCCGACGCGCTCACGCGCGCCTGCGCGAGCCTCATCACCGAGCCGTCCGCGACGCGCGACCGCATCACCGCCGGCCTCTACCGCCCGACCGACGACAGCGGCGTCGCGCGGCTCAACCACGCCTTCAAGCTCGCGGTCGCGGCGCAGCCGCTGCGCGACCGCCTGCGCAAGGCAAAGCTGACCGACCTTGCCCAGGCGCAGGCCCAGAGCCTGATCACCGCGGACGAGCGCGCCGAGCTCGACGCGCTGGCAAGCGCCGTGGCCGACGTTATTAATGTCGACAGCTTCGCGCCCGACGAACTGATCCCCGAGGCGCAGGCCGAGCGCCGCGATTCGCCAGGAGGCATGCCATCGCCAGTGAACCACGCAGCGGAGTAGGCCGGCCCGTCTACATCGTCGACGGCGCCCGTACGCCCTTCCTCAAGGCGCGCGGCATCGGTCCGTTCACGCCCGTCGATCTCGCGGTGCAGTGCGGCCGCCCGCTGCTGCTGCGCCAGCCGTTCGCGCCCGACGCCTTCGAC
>Ga0164243_10014601_pt1 | contig 10924 bp, 10 predicted proteins | sample OricompcompostOP_FD_108781 | JGI IMG/M metagenome (GOLD analysis project Ga0164243, IMG submission 108781) | Organic Plus compost microbial communities from Emeryville, California, USA - Original compost - Organic plus compost (OP) | ecosystem: Engineered > Solid waste > Mixed feedstock >...
CTCGGGCTCCGTCGTTTTATCCCCTGAAGGAGAGGGGCCTTCGGTAACGTCAGCTACGATGGGCAAAGTCATCGACATGGGCATCACCGACCCATTTAATATGGGCGCTGCAATGGCACCGGCTGCTGTCGATACGATCCAGGCTCACTTCCGCGACCTAGAGATCGAGCCATCTTACTATGACCTGATCGTCACTGGGGACTTGTCCAAAGTCGGCTATGCCATCGCGAACGATCTGTTCGTCCGGCACAACTTCCCCATCAAGCAGACGACCTATATGGATTGCGGGATGATGATTTACGACTACGAGAACCAACAAGTCCAAGCCGGCGCCAGCGGCTGCGCCTGCTCCGCCGTCGTCACTTACGGCCATCTGCTGAACCGGATGAAACGCGGGGAATTAAAACGAATCCTCGTCGTGGCCACCGGGGCGTTGCTCTCTCCGCTCTCCTACCAGCAAGGCGAGAGCATCCCCTGCATCGCCCACGCGGTATCCATCGAAGCTTAAAGCTGAATATACCAAAAAGGGCTCGCCCCGGCATTCACAGCCGTTGGGCAAGCCCTTTATTTTTTTCAACTGTCACCAATTAGTCGATGATTTCTGCCGTGTCGCCTGTCTTCGCACCAGCAGCGTTCGCTTCGTCCGTATCGATATGCATATCGAGGGCAAAGTTGTCAGATACGCGTGCAATGACGTTCTCCAGCACCAAGCCGCGTTCTCCACTCAAGCGAACTTTCAGCAGCTGCTTGTCTTTGATGCCCCATTTCTCCGCATCGGAAGTATGGAAATGAATGTGGCGCGCAGCAACGATAACGCCTTGCTCCAATTCGATTTCCCCGGCAGGACCTTTCACCTTGATGCCAGGCGTACCTTCAATGTTACCCGATTCGCGCACCGGAGCTTTAACCCCTAATGCAAACGAATCTGTACGGGAAATTTCCAACTGGGATGCCGGACGAGCTGGACCCAAAATACGAACTTTATCGAACTGTCCTTTTGGTCCGATGACTGCCACTTGTTCATTCGCAGCAAATTGTCCCGGTTGGGACAGCGGTTTGAATTCCGTCAGTTGATAGCCTTGTCCAAACAAAATTTCAATGTGCTCCTGCGTCAAATGGATATGACGCGCGGATACGCCGACAGGTACAGTTTTGCTCATGTCTACAAACACTCCTCGTATATTCTCTATATCGATGACGATTCACATCGCTACTCATTATACACCTAATGGAGAAAAAAAGAAAAAGGCGTCCACCAGAAATGGACACCTTTTACCTGATTATTTGAATTCTGCTACAAGATTGTCAAACTCGCTTTCAGAAAGCGCCAGCGATTGATGAACCAGCGGTTCTTTCTTAAAGCCGTGAACCAGATCTTCGTAGCATTTCTTCTCTTTGTTCTGATAGATCAATCCGGTAATCATGCCGTTCGTCTCCATCAGCTTCGCCATGGCCATCGCCCGGTTGCTTGGATCATAATCCGGAACGGTCTCAAGATTGATGATGTTCTCTTTGAACCAGTCGTACGTATTTACCTTGTTAAAGGTAACGCATGGACTGAATACGTTGATCAAGGAGAAGCCTTCGTGCTGGATGCCTTGCTCGATCAAGGAAGTCAGCTGCTTCAAATCGCTGGAGAACGATTGCGCTACGAAAGTGGCACCCGACGCCAAAGCGATTTCGAGCGGCGACAAAGTCGATTCTACCGAGCCTTCCGGCGTACTCTTCGTCTTAAAGCCTTCACCGCTGCGCGGAGAGGTTTGCCCCTTGGTCAACCCATAGATTTGGTTGTCCATGACAATGTAGGTGATGTTGATGTTCCGGCGAATGGCATGTACCGTGTGCCCCATCCCGATTGCAAAGCCGTCGCCGTCGCCGCCGGAAGCGATGACGGTCAGGTCGCGGTTGGCCAGTTTCACGCCTTGGGCGATTGGCAGCGCACGGCCGTGAATCCCGTGCAATCCGTAAGCGTTGATATATCCGGAGATCCGACCGGAGCAACCAATCCCGGAAATCACAGCGAGTTGCTCAGGTTCAAGCCCTACATTCGCTGCAGCGCGTTGGATTGCGGCTTGAATGGAGAAATCGCCGCATCCTGGACACCAGTTAGGTTTAACGTTGTTACGGAAATCTTTAAACGTTGCCATTTTTCACCAACTCCTCCTGCGCTTTCTTCCCGGCTGCCTTCTTGCACTCTTCGTAGACTTCCGAAGGAAGGAACGGATTGCCGTTATATTTCAGGACATTCACGATTTTGTCGTGGTAACCTACGTTTTGTTTAATCAGGTTAGCCAATTGGCCCGTTGCGTTGTTCTCCAGAACAACGACTTTCTTCGCCTTCTCGATTTGCGGCAACACTTGCTCCGTTGGGAACGGATGCAGCAAGCGCACCGTCATGTGGTTCGTCTTCAAGCCGTCCTCCGACAGACGGATGCGAGCTTGATCAATCGTGCCACCCGTAGAGCCCATGCCGATGATCAGCAGATCTGGTTCAGCATGCGGGGCTTGAAGGTGAATCGGATTCGTGACCTCCAGATTGGCCAGCTTCCGCAACCGCTTATCCATCATTTTCTTCCGGTTCACCGGACTTTCCGACGGACGACCGGATTCATCGTGTTCCACCCCAGTCACATGGTGAATGCCGTTCTTCTCACCTGGCAACACCCGCGGGGAGATCCCGTTTTCCGTAAAGGCGTAGCGGTTGAACATGCTTGAATCTTCACGATCTGGAATATCCTTCACCAGGTAACCGCGATCGATCATAACTTTGTTGAAATCGAGCATTTCGCAGGACTGCTTCCCGAGGGATAATTGCAGGTCCGTCGCCACGATAACAGGCACCTGATATTTGTCAGCCAGGTTGAACGCCTCTACCGTATCGTAGAAGCACTCTTCAATCGAACTAGGCGCAATCACGATCTTCGGAATTTCCCCATGCGTACCGTAGATGAGCGCGTTGATATCACTTTGCTCCTGCTTCGTCGGCAGGCCTGTACTTGGACCGCCGCGTTGTGTATCAATGATTACGACTGGCGTTTCGGTCATGCCAGCCAGTCCGATCGCTTCCATCATGAGGGACAAGCCAGGTCCCGCCGATGCAGTCATCGTACGAACGCCTGCATAACTCGAACCAATCGCCATCGTAATCGCTGCAATCTCATCTTCGGTCTGAATCACTGTACCGCCAAATTTCGGCAATTTTTTGATTAAATATTCCATAATTTCAGAAGCAGGGGTAATCGGGTAAGCACTCATGATCCGGCAACCTGCCGCAACAGCCCCCAGGCCAATCGCTTCGTTGCCGATCATAAACAGCTTCTGCTTGCCATCCGCCGGCTCGAGTTTGAACTCTTCCAGAGGTCCTCCGGCAAGCTCAAGCACGAAATCCGCGCCCCGTTTCACTGCTTCGATATTTTTCTCAACAATCGCAGGTCCTTTGCGGCCGAACTCCTCTTCCACCGCTTTGTTAAAGACTTCAAGCGGAAGACCGAGCAGCGCCCATGAGGCACCGGAAGCAACCATGTTCTTCATCAGCGAAGTTCCAAGCTCCTCGGCAATGCTCGTAATCGGCACCGGGAACAAACGGGCATCCACGCCCTCCGGTACGGTCGGGTTAAACTTAGCGTCCGCTACAATAACCCCGCCGCTGCGCAATTCATGTGCATTCAAATCGATACTTTCTTGGTCAAAAGCGACTAAAATGTCCAAGTCGTCGGAAATCGCACGAATTGGCTTGGTACTGATCCGGATTTTGTTATTCGTATGACCGCCTTTGATACGGGAGGAGAAATGCCGATACCCGTACAAATAATATCCCAGCCGGTTCAAAGCCGTCGAAAAAATCCGGTCTGTACTTTCAACGCCCTCTCCCTGCTGTCCACCGATCTTCCAAGACAATTGACTAATCAAGATCGCCCACCCCTTTAATCGTATCGCAATGGAAAAATAGAGATAATAATAAAAGTGTAGAATGTTAACGTGCAAGAGGTCACATTCCGGCCAATTGTTTGTGAACATTCTGTTTCAGAGTCATGTCAATTTTATGTCTACACTTGGCAAAAAGCAAGCGTTTTCTAGCCTTTTTTCATATAGTAGTTTTCGATCAATTCGTTCTCACAATTGGATGAATTAAAGCGCTTACTTGTGAGAAGGCAACCAAGCGCGCAGGAATGCGGCTGCATTGTCGTACAACCATCCGCGGACAAGCTCTTCCGGGTAATATTTCAGCAAAGTCTCCTGCCAATTTGCGTACTGACCCGTATGCCGGAAATCGGTCAAATGGGTGTCGATCCCGTCAAAGTCGGATCCGAACATCAGGTGCTTCGCTCCGCCCAATGAACAGATCCGTTCGATATGCGGCAGCAAATCTTTGGTGGTTGCATGTTTCCCCTCTTTGACGAACCAAGGCACAAAGGTCACTCCAATTCGCCCGCCGAGCTTAATAATCGCCTGGATCTGGTCGTCACGGAGGTTTCGTGGATGGGGGCAAATCTGATAGGCGTTAGAATGGGAAGCGATAAACGGCTTGCCCGCGGCCTCCGCCAGCTCTTGAAGCTCCCAAAATCCTTTGACCGACAAATGCGAGACATCCAAAATGATGCCGAGCTCATGGCACAACTTCACCAGCTCTAACCCAGCCGGAGTAAACCCGCCGTTTCTCGGCTCCATCACCCCGTCCGCAGCCCAGTTGGCATAGTTCCATGTCAACCCGAGTAACCGCACACCCTTCTCATAACATACACGGACATATTGCAGGTTTCCCTCAAGCCCGTCCGCTCCTTCCAGCGACAATAGCCCACCAATTCCCCCTCCTTGCTCCAGGGTATTCAAGTCTTCAGCAGTTTGTACAGGGAGCACACCCAGCGGGAGAACCCGTTCACGAAACAAATCGATCTGTTCAAGAATATGTTCCATTTTCGCTGGCCCTAACTCACTGGATAGAAATATGGCGAACGTCTGCAGCTTCACTCCGCCTTCCTCCAATCGGCGAAGATTGACGTCCAACCGGCGGTCATGGGCAAAATCCAGCTTCGGGTCTAACTGCAATTTACTCAAAGCATCACAATGAAAATCGATAATGGGCAGGTTCATAATAATCCTCCTCGTTACGAACATTTTAGCTCAAAACAAACAAAAAAGCCTGTCTACGAAACGTAAACAGGCATCATTCTATCCAAAACTTATCTCGGTTCTACGATCAGTTTAATCGCGGTCCGATCCTCACCATCGATGACGATGTCGGTAAAAGCAGGAATGCAAATCAAGTCCACACCGCTTGGCGCGACGAATCCCCGGGCGATCGCAACGGCTTTGATGGCTTGGTTAAGAGCACCCGCCCCAATGGCCTGAAGTTCAGCAGCGCCACGTTCTCTTAGGACGCCAGCCAACGCACCGGCAACGGAGTTGGGGTTGGATTTTGCTGAAACCTTTAATACTTCCATGGTTAGTACCTCCCTGGGAATATTCGTTGGATTCCACTACTTAGAAGATATTCGTGAGAATCTGGGATATTCCTTCTTTTTCCCCGAGGAGAAAGTTTCGAGAGGCCTTGATTTATCGGACTTCTTGGCGATGAACTAGTCCATAATCCATTCGTCTTCCAGCAAACGAATTTTTTGAATCTTCTGGGCTTTGCCCGTAGATTCATCTATATCGACAATGACCGCGTGGAAATGCCATTTCCCTTCGCAGACTTGGAACCGAACCGGAAGCTGTGTGGTGAACTTGCGCAGCACGGCCGTCCGTTCCATGCCCAGGATGCCTTCACGTGAGCCAACCATACCGGCATCGGTCAAGTAAGCCGTCCCTTGCGGCAGGATCGTGTCGTCATTACTTTGCACATGAGTGTGCGTCCCCACAACGATCGAAGCGCGACCGTCAAGATACCAACCCATGGCGATTTTTTCCGAAGTGGCCTCGGCATGGAAGTCGACCAGAATACACTTGTGCTTCTTGGATAGTTGACCGATGATTTCATCCGCAACCCGGAACGGGTCATCAAGCGGCGGCAAAAAAGTGCGGCCCATCAAATTGACCAGGGCCAGCTCTTTCCCATTTGCCTTAATCACAGTGTACCCTAATCCGGGCGTACCCGGCGGGTAGTTAGCCGGCCGGACCATTCGCGGCTCTTGATCGATGAAGTCGAAGATTTCTTTATTGTCCCACGTGTGGTTCCCCATCGTTAAGCCGTGAATGCCTTGATCGAAAAACTCTTTGGCGATGTTGGCGTTAATGCCCCGGCCTGCCGCAGCGTTTTCGCCGTTCGCAATGATGATATGCGGGTTATATTTCGATTTTAAATGAGGCAGCGTGGCCTTTAGCGCTTTGCGCCCCGTATTTCCGACGATATCTCCGATAAACAGAACTTTAATGCTGGTTCCCTCCTCTGACTACTACCCCTTGCAGCATGTGAGCTCAAGGCATATCCAAGCAATGAAAAAGCGGCCCCCCGAGGGGCCACTTTTCAGCATAACCTTTACTTGGCGTATTCAACCGCCCGCGTTTCGCGGATGACGGTTACTTTGATATGACCTGGATAATCCAGTTCATTTTCAATCGTCTTCGTAATGTCACGCGCCAAGCGGAATGCTTCCGCGTCGTCAATCTTATCCGGCTGTACCATTACGCGAACCTCGCGGCCCGCCTGAATGGCAAACGATTTCTCGACGCCTTCAAACGATTCGGAAATTTCCTCAAGCTTCTCCAACCGACGAATGTAGGTTTCGAGCGTTTCCCGACGCGCTCCCGGTCTTGCTGCCGACAAAGCATCGGCTGCGCCAACCAACATGGCAATGACTGAGGTGGCTTCACAATCGCCGTGGTGAGAGGCAATGCTGTTGATAACCACCGGATGTTCTTTGTATTTCTTAGCCAATTCCACGCCGATTTCGACATGAGATCCTTCCACTTCATGATCAAGCGCTTTGCCGATATCGTGCAGCAAGCCTGCCCGTTTGGCAAGAGTGATGTCTTCGCCCAGCTCTCCAGCCATTAATCCGGCCAGATAAGCGACTTCCATCGAGTGTTTCAGGACGTTTTGGCCGTAGCTTGTCCGGAACTTGAGACGTCCCAAGATCTTGATCAAATCCGGGTGCAAAGCATGTACGCCCACCTCGAACGTAGCCTGCTCGCCATATTCGCGAATCCGTTCGTCCACTTCTCTCCGAGATTTCTCGACCATCTCTTCGATCCGGGCTGGATGAATCCGACCGTCCGCCACCAATTTCTCCAAGGCGGTCCGAGCAATTTCGCGGCGAATCGGGTCAAAGCCCGACAGAATCACCGCTTCCGGTGTATCGTCGATAATGAGATCGATCCCGGTCAATGTTTCGAGAGCACGAATATTCCGGCCTTCCCGACCGATAATCCGTCCTTTCATTTCTTCGTTTGGCAGTGTTACGACGGAAACGGTTGTTTCCGCCACATGATCAGCTGCGCAGCGTTGAATGGCCAGCGTAATGATCTCGCGGGATCTCTTATCCGCTTCTTCCTTCGCTTGCTGTTCAATATCTTTAATCATCTGCGCCGTTTCATGGCGAACTTCCTGCTCTACGTTGTTCAAAATGATCGTACGGGCATCTTCCATGGTAAGGTTGGAAATCCGTTCGAGTTCCTGAACCTGACTCTTATAAATCAAGTCGATTTGTTGCTGGGTTTCTTCGATCCGTTTCTCTTTGCTGACCACTTGCTCTTCTTTACGTTCAAGCGATTCTAATTTTTTATCCAGCGACTCTTCTTTTTGCAACAATCGTCTTTCTTGTCGTTGTATTTCATTCCGACGTTCACGAATGTCTTTATCAGCTTCGGCTCTGAGCTTGTGGACTTCGTCTTTGGCTTCCAGAACCGTTTCCTTTTTCAGTGCTTCCGCGTCCTTCCTAGCATTCTCTAGGATTTGGCTGGCCGCGTGCTCTGCACTGGAAATTTTAGCTTCGGCAAGAGACTTGCGAATAAAATACCCGATCACGAACCCAAAGAATAAAGCGGCTGCAACGAGAACGATCCAGATTACTGGGTGCATCTGTTCACCTCCCCGTTGTTTCCTCCAAGGCATTCCTTGGGATGTTTGCAGTTGTAGTTACTTTTCGTTTCTTAGGTTCATCATTCCATACAAAGAATTCATGACTTGCCCTTTCAGCTCAGCACTTCATGCTGCAAAAGCATGACTCCTCCGCAGTAGCCTAGCGGACGCACTTTGCCTGATTGGAGAACATAAATCCTATACCTTCAGACCCATAATTTTGGAAGGAAAAAAGGGGCCCTCAAGGTATGGACTCAAATTCATTTTATTATTTGTGAAAAGATATTGTCAAGCAAATGACAGGAGTTACCTCGCCCTGTTATTCTTCGTCCCATTCATCCATTCCATGCATTTCTTCGCGGTTGCCAAGTTCCCGCATAACCCGGGATACGACGCTTCCGCTATATCCGCGGCGCTGCAGGAACGCCCCGGTTTTACGTTTTCGGTCAAGCAATTCCCCTGTGGTTGAACGCCACTTCTTCATGCCCAGCTGCAAGGCACTCTCAAACTCGTCCTCTTCGCTGACCTCACCAAGCGCCTCCTCGATATACGCCTTGGAAATCCCCTTCTGGCGCAATTCATGCTTGACCCACAGTTTCCCCTTCCCGCGCAATTTCACGCGCTGAGAAGCCCATTCCTGTGCGTATGCAGCGTCATTAACGTAACCTTCTGATTGCAATCGGGTAAGCACATCTTGAATCGTCTCTTCGCCCCAGCCTTTCTCGCCTAGACGTTGTGCAATTTCATAGGTGGTTCGCGGCTTTAAGCTTAAATATTTCAACGCATCGGCATACCCCTGTTGGCGCTCGTCGGCTGCTACGATTTCCTCCAGTTCTTCTTTTGTAAATACCGCCCCTTTGATCATGCGGTATTTAATCATCACATCCTCGTGAACTTCCAGCGCATATGCCCCAAAAGAGATCCGATAACGATGCTTCGGCCGCTTCAGCATCAATACGGACGTAATCTCCAGCTCGGTGTCCTCGGGGAAAGCATCCAATCCGGCCGGAACTTCCTCTTCTGTCTTCTCTCGTTTTGAATCCCAGCCGATATCCCTCGGTCGCGGTTCCCAGAATGCCTCATCGGAGATATCTACGATTTCGTCCTCTCTTCGTTCACCAGAGTCAACTCCATCTCTTCTCCCCGCAACTTTCCTGCGCGATTGTCCCCATGTACTCACATCCTGTCCCTCCAGTCTGCACCTTAGGCGAATCTTTAACTTCCTTAACTACTGCAAAAGCGCCCTGACCCGGCATATTGCCGCGATCAGAGCGCTTGATGTTACAGCTTAACAAGCTTATTCTTCTGCAAACAACGCTTGCTCTTCCGCAAACTCCGCTTCCAGATCGCTGGCGGAAGCCGGAGCTACTGACGTTGTCAGATTGCTGGATTCGCGGATCTTCTGCTCAATTGCATTCGCAATCTCCGGATGCTCCTTCAAGAATTGCTTCGCGTTCTCACGGCCTTGTCCTAGACGTTCGCCGGCATACGAATACCAAGCACCGCTCTTATCCACGATATCCAGTTCCGTTCCGATATCGAGAATGCTGCCTTCCTTAGAAATACCTTCTCCGTACATAATGTCGATTTCAGCCTGTTTAAAAGGAGGCGCAACCTTGTTCTTTACAACCTTAATCCGTGTCCGGTTACCGACCATATCGTTACCCATCTTGATCGTCTCAACGCGGCGTACATCCAAACGAATCGTTGAATAGAATTTCAGCGCACGACCCCCTGGCGTTGTCTCCGGGTTCCCGAACATGACGCCAACTTTCTCACGCAGCTGGTTGATGAAGATCGCAATCGTCTTCGACTTGCTGATGGCCCCCGACAGCTTCCGCAGTGCTTGAGACATCAGGCGAGCTTGCAAGCCAACGTGCGAGTCCCCCATTTCGCCTTCGATTTCCGCTTTAGGCACCAATGCCGCAACGGAGTCGATAACGATAATGTCCACTGCACCGCTTCGCACGAGCGCTTCAGCGATCTCCAAGGCTTGTTCCCCTGTATCCGGCTGGGACAGCAGGAGTTCATCAATGTTGACACCCAGCTTGCTGGCATAAGAAGGATCCAGCGCATGCTCTGCGTCGATGAAGGCAGCTTGTCCACCGATCTTCTGAACTTCAGCGATCGCGTGCAGCGCTACCGTCGTTTTACCAGAAGACTCCGGCCCGTATACTTCAATAATCCGTCCGCGTGGAAGTCCACCTGTACCAAGGGCAATATCCAGAGCAATCGATCCGCTTGGAACGATCTCAACCTGCATGTGCGTCGATTCTCCAAGCTTCATAATCGAACCTTTACCGAATTGCTTTTCTATTTGGCGAAGCGCCATCTCCAGCGCTGCTTTACGATCTGACAATCAGCTCACATCCTTAAATGTTATATAAATCATTAATTACTTCTTAAAATTACTGAATTCAGTATACTTCGGCTCTGTCGTAACTGCTTTCGTATATCATTGTACCTTGTTTTGGAATGTTTGCCAAGCGTTTTTTCGAACATACATTCGCAAAATTTCTCCGCCTCACAAACTGAGGATTTCTCCCCTCCCTGTCTCCCGTTTGCCGTAAAGGAAGGCATGAATAGGGTCCAATACGTAAGAATCCGTAAACCGGACAGGACAGGTACGCTGTAACTGAGGTAATCTTTAGACGTGCTCTATACTCTATTGTGCGGTGATTTATCATATGACCTTGAGTACGGTTAGCTTGCACTACTTGCTTGCTGCGGGTAACTATGGATTTGTGCTCTGGGTGGTGTGGTGACACAGTACATATTGAGTTGGTTTGTATAGTAATATTTGGTGCGCCCATCTCAATATGTATGAAATTTCATATATAATTTCGTTGAAATCGGCTGAAATCGCGTATTATGCTCGATTTTTCATCTATATTTGTTCATTTCAAC
>Ga0164243_10014603_pt1 | contig 10923 bp, 8 predicted proteins | sample OricompcompostOP_FD_108781 | JGI IMG/M metagenome (GOLD analysis project Ga0164243, IMG submission 108781) | Organic Plus compost microbial communities from Emeryville, California, USA - Original compost - Organic plus compost (OP) | ecosystem: Engineered > Solid waste > Mixed feedstock >...
ATCCCGAACAGCACGATCGCCACCGGGATCAGCGCGGTCGCCGGCAGGGAGCGGCCGAACTGGAGAATGGGGTTGAGAGCCGCCACGGCGAGCCGGAACCGGCCCAGCACGGCGCCGAGGCCCACGCCGATCACGACCGCGATCGCGAAGCCCACCAGCATCCGCACGACACTGGGCACGATGTCGGTGAAGACCCGCGCCGAGAGCCACGTGTCGACGAACGTCGTGAGGATCGTGCGCAGCGGCGGGAAGAACGGCGAGGTCGAGCCCTCCGAGACGAACCACCAGGCGACGACGATCGCGACCGGCACGATGAGTGAGAGCAGCACCCCGCGCACGCCCGAGGACCAGCGCTTGCGGGTCGCTGCCGTGACGATGGTTGTGGTGGTCGTCATGCCTGCTTCTCCCGATACGAGGTGTGCCAGTGCAGCTGGCGCCGCTCGAGGATCTCGAGCAGCCAGTTGAGGAGGAACCCGATGATCCCGATCACGAGGATGAGGGCGTACATGCGGGGGAACACGCCGTTCGCGGCGTACGTCTCGATGTCACGGCCGAGCCCCTCGACCGACGCGATGATCTGGACCGCCACCACGACGATGAGGGCGTGGGAGGCGGCGATGCGGATCCCGGTCGCCAGGAACGGCGACACGCTGGGCAGGATGATGCTGCGAAGTCGCTGGCCGCGGGTCAGTCCGAAAACGCGCCCCGTGTCCTTCAGGATCTGCGGCACCCCGGCCACGCCGTAATAGGTCTGGTAGAGGATCGGCCACAGCGCCCCCAGAGCTGCCAGGACGATCGACAGCTGGGGCCGTGCGCCCATCAGCAGGATGAGGATCGGGATGTACACGATCGCGGGGGTGAACCGCAGGAACTCCAGCACGTACCTCACGAGCTGGTTCACGACCGGGATGACGCTGAGCAGGATGCCGAGGACGACGCCGACCACGACACCGATCGCGAGGCCCGCGATGAACTGTTCGAGCACCTGGACCAGTCCGAGGAGGAACTCGGACGTCGGCAGCATCTGCCAGCCGGCGGCGATCACCTCGGTGAACGGAGGGACCAGGCTGGGCAGGACGCCGGTGCGCGCGAGGATCTCCTGTATCGCGATGATCGCGATGGTCGTGACCCAGGGCAGTATCCGGACGAGCCATGAACGACGCTTCAACTTTCATTCCCTCCACGGCCCCGCCCGATGGGCCCCGGCTGCGCCGGGCCCCATCGAGCGGGACACATCAACGCGCGTTCTGCGAACCCTACTTCGCGACCATGCTGTCGACGGGCGGTGCGGTCTTGATCACACCGTACTTGACGAGCCACGACGCTTCCTTCTCGATCGCGTCGGTGTCCAGCTCGGCGACGAAGTTCGGCACCGGCGTCTCATCGACAAGCTTCTTGTCGAGCTTGACGGTGTCGACGGCGATCTTGCGCACCTCGTCGGGGTGCTCGTTCGCATAGTCGGCCGACTTCTGCAGTGCGGCCCGCCAGCGCTCCACGACGTCCGGGTGGTCGGTCACGAACTTCTTCGCCATGAAGTAGTCCGTGTTGCCGTTCTTCGGGTTGTCGTAGGCGATCGCGGCCGGGTCGCCCAGGCTCACGAAGCCCTGCAGCTCAGCCTGCTTGACGAAGGGCTGCTGGGTTGTGATGGCGTCGACCTGGCCCGCCTTCAGGGCCGCGGCCTGCTGCGCGAACGGCAGCTGCACCATCTGCAGCTTGCTCTGGTCGCCGCCGTCCTTCTCGACCGCTTCGCGGGTCCAGAAGTCCCAGCAGCAGTTGACCGAGTTGAGGGCGACCTTCTTGCCGGTCAGATCCTTGAAGCTCTTGATGCCGCTGTCGGGCGCCACGAGCGTGCCGTACCAGCTGCCCTGCTCGCTGTCGGTGTCGGCGATGCCGCCGGAGACGAACACGATCGGGATGCCCTGCGAGACCGCTGTGATGGTCCCGGACAGACCGCCGAGGGCGACCTGGATCTGGTCGCTGACGAGCTGGGTCACGCCCGCCGCGCCGGTCTGCACTGGCACGGTCGTCACGTTCAGGCCCTGCTCCTTGAAGAAGCCCTTCTCGATGCCCAGCCGCAGATCGATCGAGCTCATGCTCGTGGCGACGCCGGCGACGATGTCGATCGGCTCCTGGGCCTTGCCGGTGCCGTCGCCACCGGGCTGCTCGTTGCTCGACGAGCCGCTGCAGCCGGCGACGGTGAGGATCATTGCGAGTGCGGCACCGACGATGGCGACGCGACTCGTCCGTGATTGCGAGAACAAAACTGGTACCTCCGGTCATTGGATTCGGAATGCGCAAGTCCTGGTGATGCTGACCCGCGGTCTCTGTGTGCTGACGACACTTCTCACGCCATAGGCAATGCTCCCGTTGTTCGATCGGTCACGTTCCACACCTGTTCATCGACGACGCCGGTGGACGGACTGAGGGGTGAGATATTCATGGAGACCCTCGACGCCGTATTCGACGCCGAGGCCGGAGTCGCGACGTCCGCCGAACGGCGCCGCCGGATTGGAAGCGAAGAAGCCGAGGCCGATCGACCCCGTGTCGATCCGGCGGGCGACATCGAACGACCGGGCCTCATCCCCGCCGAAGACGACGCCGCCCAGACCGAACTCGGTGGAGTTGGCGAGGTCTACTGCGTCCTCGACGTCCTCGGCGCGCAGGATCGAGAGCACCGGGCCGAAGATCTCCTCCCGCGCGATGCGCATGTGCGGCTCGACATCGGCGAACACGGTGGGCGTCACCCACCATCCGGCCTCGAACGGCGCCGCGACATCCCCGCCGGTGACGGCCCGTGCGCCCTCCTGGAGCCCGGAACGGATGTAGCCGAGCACGACGTCGCGCTGCGCGGCGACGGCCACCGGGCCGAAGACCGTGGCGCCGTCGAGGGGATCGCCCACGGGTGCCGCCGCGACCGTCTGGGCCGCGAGCTCGACGACGTCGTCGTAGAGCTCGCGCGTGACGACCATGCGCGCCGACACGAAACAGGTCTGGCCTGTGTTCCGCAGGCAGCTGCGCAGGAGCGCGGCGCCTACCTGCTCCAGATCGGCGTCGGGCAGGACGACCGCCGTGGACTTCCCGCCCAGCTCGAGGGTGACCGGCCGGAGCAGCTCGCCGCAGGCCATGGCGACCCGCCGGCCGACCGAGGTCGACCCCGTGAAGGCCACCTTGTCGACACCGGGGTGTCGCACGAGTCGATCGCCGACGGCCCCGTCCCCTGTGATGAGGTTGATGACGCCGGCCGGGATGCCGGCCTCGGTCGCTGCGTCCACGACCGCGCGGATCGACAGAGGCGTCGACGGGGCGGGCTTGACGATGACCGTGCACCCCGCCAAGAGCGCGGGGGCGAGCTTGATCAGGACGAGGTTGATCGGGAAGTTCCAGGGCGCGATGAGGACGCACACCCCGATCGGGTCGAGGTGCACCGACGTCTCGAGCGTCGGGTCGGCCGGCGAGACCCGGATATCCCGCCGTTCGAGCTCCGGGGCCAGCGAGGCGAAGTAGCGGAGGATGCCGGCGGCGTTCGCCGCCACGCCCCCGGTCTCGGCGACCGGTGACCCGTTCTCCAGCGTGCTCGCCGTCCTCAATTGCGACGCCCGGCGTTCGATCCCGTCGGCCATCGCGAGCATGAGGCGGGCGCGGTCGGAGGGCGTGCGCGTCCGCCAGGCCGGGAACGCCCTCCGCGCCGCGTCGACGGCGGCATCGACATCCGACTCCGCCGCGACCGGCACCGACCCCCAGGTCTCCCCGGTGGCCGGGTCGACGAGAGGGGTGCGGTCCTGACCGGCCGCCACCCGGTACTCGCCGTCGATGAACAGGTCGTCCGCGTGGCGGACCGGAAGCGTCGCCACGGCCGCGGCATGCCGCTGGACGAGCTCGCGCTCCACCAGTAGCCGTTCCGTCGTCGTCATAGTCGCTCCCTTGCGTCCATCCACGAGCCCGCTCGCGCCCGATGGGCGCGGATCGCTAGGCGGTCGCCCCCTTGGCGCGCCGGACCGTGGCCGAGTAGGGTGCGAGCGCGACCGTCGCGCGAACCCGGGTCTGGCGGTGGCGCTCCACGCGCGGCTTGCGGGATCCGCCGCCGGGCTCGCCCCACACGATCTCGACCTCTTCACCGGGCGCGGTGTGAGCGAGATCGAGGACGGCCGGCGAGAGCAGGCGGCGCTCGTTGACCGTGTAGCCGACCTTCGTGGCGACCCCGATGAGCTCGCCGTCGAGGCTGTAGACCTCGTCGCGGTGAGTGAGGTTGCCGTAGTCGGCGACGGGAAGCTCGAGGTACTTGTACGGAAGCTCGCCGTCCTCGAAAAGAGACCCCATGACGCGGAGCACGTCCTCCTTGTGCCAGACGAGCGTGGCCGTGCCGCGGGTCGGACGCTGAGCGATGTCCTGGAGCGCCTCGCGCCCGATGAAGTCGTGGTCGAAGTGCACGAGCTTGCCGTACCCCAGCTCATAGGGGTTGACGTAGTAGTCCTCGATGTCGGCGGGACGGAAGCTTCCGGCCAGCTGGAAGCGTCCCTCCCACGACTCGGCAGGAAGCCACTCGCGGTATGCGCGCAGTTCGTCGCCCGTGTAGATGGCGGGCAGCGGATACGCCATCCAGCCGCCTTCGAAGCTGGCGCTGAAGTAGGCCTTGGCGCCCGCCTGCAGCAGACCGTGGCCCGCGCCTGCCTTCAGGATCGCCTCCAGCACCGTGTCGGCCTGCGCGAACGGACCGGAGATCTCGTATCCGCGGTGGCCCGACATGCTGTGCCGCAGCACGAGCGTGTCGACTCCGGCGATGCGGACCCGTGCCGTGCGGAACGGGCCGATCTCGGGCGCGCCGCCTTCGACGATCTCCTGGAAGATCGCCTCGGCGTTGGGGCCGTCGAGCTGGTAGCGGAAGAGCTTGCGGCGGCCGGTCGGGTTGTCCGACGTGTTGTTGTCGCGCTCGTAGGTCACGTTCCAGTCGCCGGTCTGGATCTGGTACTCGACCCAGTTGAGCAGCGGCATGCTGCTGACCAGTTCGTAGCGGTCGTCGCCGAGGTCGTAGAGGATGCAGTCGCCGATCATCTGGCCGCGCTCGTTCACGCCGATGAGCTGCTTGGCGCGCCCGGGCACCAGATTGGCCAGGCTGTTCACGCCGACGCGGTCGAGGAGGCGCTTCGCGTCGGGGCCTTCGACGATGAGCTCGGGCATGTGGTGCGACTGGTCGAACAGCACCGCCGCCTCGCGCCACGCGCGCTGCTCGTCGCGCCAGTTCGTGAACTCCTGTCGCACGGGAGTGAGGTCCGCCCTGCCGCGACTGTGAGCGCCGGGGGAGTCGTTGTACAGGTAGTCGACCAGATCAGGCGTCTCGTCGATCAGGTCCTGAAGGGAACGAACGGTGGTCTGTGCGCTCATGCGAGCAGTTCCTCTCTCTGCCCGACCTGCATACCTGTCGACTCGGTTCTCGTCGAAGGATTGCGGCGCGCGCCGCGTTGTGCGTGCTGCGGATCGGGTGTCCATCGCAATCAAATTCTGTACGCTATCCGGATAAGTGGTCCGGATTGCGTAAAACACACTATGGTGGGTCATGTCGTCACTGTCAAGACCGTGTTACGGGCCAGCGGCGACAGACAACCCCACAGGTCTTCTGCGCCCGCGACGATGCGGTCTGATCGAGTGATCTCCCGACACGACGCGACGCGTGCCGGCCGGATGACATCGACCCGAAAGGAATGGCAGTCATGCCGAATCCCGAGACTTCTCGCAGCGACCGTCCTCCGATGGCCACTTCCCCCAACACCGCCGACGTCATCGCGGCGACAGCGGTGCGCCTGGGCGCCACGCATCTGTTCGAGCTCATGGGCGGATCCAACATGCGCGTCGTGCACGGATTCGAACACGCCGGCGCCGAGCTCCACCACTTCCGGGACGAGAACGGCGCGGTCGGCGCCGCCGACGGGTTCGCCCGTGCCACCGGCGAGGTGGGCTGGTCCAGCGTCGTCCACGGCCCGGGTTTCACGAACGCGATCACGGCGCTGCGCACGGCGGTGCGCGCTCGCAGCCCCCTCGTGCTGATCATGGGCGACGCGACGAACACCCCGCCGCGCAACGCCCCCTTCGAAGTGGGCAACCAGGGGCTCAAGCCGGATGCGCTGCTGTCGGAACTGGGTGTCGTCGTCGTTCGCGCCACCGCTGCGACCGCCGCACAGGACACGGTCGCCGCGTATCACGCGGCCCGTCGCGGCCGGATCCCCGTCGCGCTCATCATCCCGCACGGCGTGGAGTCTCAGCCGAGCGGATCCGATGTCGACGCCGCCGTCGCGGCGCTGCCTCCCCTTGCGGCGCCGCCCGTGCCGGCATCGGCCGCGCTGGATGCCGCGGAGCAGGCGATCCGCGGCGCCGAACGCATCGTGATCCTCGCCGGCCGAGGCGCGAGCGATCCCGACACCGCGCGACGCCTCGAGCAGCTCGCCGAGCGCACGGGCGCGTACCTGTCCACCTCGGTCAAGGGCATCGGAGCCTTCGAGGGCTCACCGGCGAATCTCGGCATCTTCGGAGGCTTCACCCCCGAGGAGGGGACGAGGATCATCCACGACGCGGACTGCATCCTCGCGTTCGGCGTGAGCCTCAACCCGATCCAGACCCGACGCTCGACCTTCCTCGCCGGCGCGACGATAGTCCAGGTCGACGTGGATCCGGAGGCGTTCGGCCGGCACGACCGTGCGGACGTGGCAGTCCTGGGCGACTCGCGCTTCGTCGCCGACGAGCTCATCGCGCGCCTCGACGCGAGGCCGCTCGAGCCGGCTCGCTCGCTGCCGACGGCGCCGGCGCGTCTGGGCACGAGCTTCAGCGACGTCTCCCGCCCCGGGCAGCTGGATCCCCGCGCGGTCGCCGCGGAGCTGGACCGGCTGCTTCCCGCCGAGCGCGCGGCCGTCATCGACGGCGGGCATTTCACGGTCTGGCCGATCGCGTTCATGCACCACCCCAGCCCCGAGTCGCTCATGTGGGCGTGCGACTTCGGAGCCATCGGCTGCGCGCTGGGCCCGAGCATCGGCGCCGCGGTGGCCCGGCCCGACCGGCTCACGGTGCTCTACATCGGCGACTGCGGACTGTTCATCACGCTCGGCGATCTCGAGGTCGCCGTGCGCGAGCGCCTCCCGCTGCTGATCGTGTGCTTCAACGACGGTGCCGCCGGATCCGAGCTCGTCCTCGCCGACATCGCGGGGCTGCCCGGCGACAGCGCGATCTTCGGCGTCTCCGATCTCGCCCGGATCGGAGCGGCGATCGGAGCCGAGGCCGCCGTGATCTCGAACGTCGACGAGCTCGAACCGGCGCTCGCCGGCTGGACACGGCAGGGTCCTCTCCTGCTGGACTGCCGCATCACGCGGGAGGTCCGCTCGCCCCTGTACGCGCAGTACACGTGACTTCGCGCGTCATGGGCGCGCACGTCGGACCGGACTCGGGGGCGCGCGGGAGGAGAGGGCCATGAGACGGAGGCACGCATGAGGAACGGGACTCTGCCGCCGCGGCGGGTCAGGCTGTCGCACGCCGTGAACGTCGAGGACATCCGCTCGATCGCGATGCGGCGGCTGCCGACGGCCGTCAGCGACTTCATCGAAGGCGGCGGCGAGGGCGAAGTCACCCTCGGGCGGAACCGGCAGGCGTTCGAGCGGCTCAGCTTCCGTCCCAGGGCTCTCTCCGACGCCTCGACACGGGAGCTGGGGACGACGCTGCTGGGAACGCGGGTCGCGGCGCCGATCGTGCTGGCACCGGTCGGGCTCGCCGCACTCTCCCATCCGCTCGGCGAGCAGGCGGCGGCGAAGGCGGCAGCGCACGCGGGGCTGATCTCGACCCTCAGCTCGAGCTCGTGCTGGAGCCTCGAGGAGGTCGCCGACGCGACGCCCGAGGCCCCGAAATGGTTCCAGCTGTACGTGTGGCGCGACCGCGGCATCACCTCGGAGGTCGTCGCGCGTGCCAAAGCGGCCGGGTACCGAGCGCTTATCGTGACGGTCGACGTGCCCGTGGGAGCGCGGCGTGAACGCGATCTGCGCAACGGCTTCACGATCCCGCCGCGACCGACCTGGCGGCACACCGGCGACGTTCTGCGTCACCTTCCCTGGGTCACCAGATTCGGGTGGGACGAGCTGTTCGGCCACGGCCTCACGATGGGCAACTTCGGCGGCCGCGCCTCCGTGACCAAGCGCATGGCGTTCATGGATCGCGTCAACCAGCGATTCGACCCGGGCATGACGTGGGACGACCTCGAGCGGCTCCGCTCCGAATGGGGCGGGCCGATCGTGGTCAAAGGCATCACCAACGGCCAGGACGCGGCCGAGGCGGTCGCGCGGGGATCGGATGCCGTGTGGGTCTCGAATCACGGCGGGCGCCAGCTCGACGGGCTCCCGGCGACGATCGACGTGTTGCCCGAGATCGCCGAGGCCGTCGCCGGTCGCGCCGAGGTGTACCTCGACGGCGGCATCCGCCGCGGCAGCGACATCGTCAAGGCGCTCGCACTCGGCGCGCGGGCGTGCATGATCGGCCGGCCTTATCTGTACGGGCTCGCCGCCGGGGGACGAGCCGGCGTGGAGCGAGTGATCGACCTGCTCATCGCACAGCTCGACAACACGCTCGCCCTGCTCGGATGCCGCTCCGTCGACGCGCTCGACGAGTCGTGGCTGCGGATCTGAGGCCGGCCCCGTGAGCGAGAGGAGCGGAACATGAGCGAGACCACCGAGACATCCCGAGGGACGGATGCCGGCGCCGCCGGGAGCGAGCGCTTCGACGTCATCGTGATCGGGGCGGGCGTGGCGGGCGTCGCGTGCGCGCTCGAGGTCGCCCGGAGCGGGGCGGCCGTGGCGATCCTGGATTCGTCCCCGGTCGTCGGTGGAACGGCGAGCGGCGCCGGGGGAGGAACGTGCATCGCCGGGTCGGCCCTTCAAGCTCGCGAGGGCATCGTCGACTCCGTCGACGCGGCCCTCGAGGACTGGGTCGCGTGGGGCGGTGACACCGTCGACGTCGCGTGGGCGGAACGGTATCTGCGTGCCAGCGGGCCGCTGCTGTTCGACGGTCTTTCCGAAGCCGGAGTGCGGTGGGTGAGCGTCCATCCGCACGAGGGGAATCGCGTTCCGCGGTGGCATCGACCCGACGGCGGCGGGAGACGCGTCATGGAGGTGCTGGAGGCGCAGGCCCGGACCCTGCCCGGAATCGCCTGGAGGCTGGGACACCGCGTGGTGGAGATCGTGCGCGCCGGCGGCCGCGTCGTGGGCGTCCAGGCCGTTCAGGGCGAGCGGACGGTCGAGCTGTCGGCCCCCGTCGTCGTGGTCGCCAGCGGCGGCTTCAACAACGATCCCGAGCTGGTCGGCCGGCATGCCGTCCAGGCGGCCGGAGCCGAGCGGGTGCTCCTCGGCGGGGGGCGGGGGGCGCGCGGCGAGGGGCATCGGATGCTGCAGCGGCTGGGCGCCCAGTTCACCGAGCTGGACGCTGTCTGGATGTACCCGTATGCGACACCCGACTACCGGCACGAGGACACCGGACGGGGACTCGCGATCCGGGGAGTCGACGGCGAGATCTGGGTGAACGACGAAGGATCCCGCTTCCATGACGAGCATCTGCGCGGCGGAGCGACCGGGACCGCGGCTCTGCTCCGCCAGCCGGGCGGCCGTGGCTGGTCTGTCATCGACGCCCGGATCGCGTCGCGCATGGTCATCGCGGACCCCGACTACATGGACGGGAACACGCCCATCCGCGATCGCGTCGAGGCCTTCCTGCGGGAGTCCCCGTATGTGCGTTCAGGCGCGACCCCGGCCGAACTGGCGGACGGGATGGGCGTGGACCGCACCCGGCTGGAGGCCGCGATCGCCGAGATCAACCGGGCGGTCTCGGCCGGCGTGGACCGCGATCCTGAGTTCGGTCGCCCCCTGGCCGGCCTCACGGCGCTGGAGGCGGCTCCGTTCTACGCCGTGCGGCTGTACCCGATGGCCCGTAAGAATCTCGGCGGCGTCCGCACGGACCTCGACGGCCAGGTTCTCGACGCCGGCGACCGCCCGATCCCGGGCCTGTTCGCGGCCGGGGAGGTCGCCGGGATGGCGGGTGGGCGGATCAACGGCCGGGCTGCGCTGGAGGGCACGGCTTTCGGGCCGAGCTTCTTCAGCGGCGTCGTGGCAGGGCAGGCGATCGCCCGTTGACGGACTCCGCCGGTGCCGTGGCGCCCGTCGCCGCGCCGCGCCAGGCTGCGACGAGCTCCTCCGACGACGTCACGACGCCGAAGCTGCGCGAGACCACGGCGATCGAGGCATCCTGCGCCTGTGTGGTGTAGGTCGCGGCGGCATCGGCGACCAGCCCGACGAGATATTCGGCCGACAGTCCGTCGCGCAGACTCGACTCGACGCACACCTCGGTGGCGACGCCGGTGAACAGGAGGGAGCGGGCGCCCATCGTGCGCAGCGTCATGTCGAGGCTCGTGCCGACGAAGGCGGAGTACCGGTGCTTCGTGATGACGATGTCGCCGGCCTCCGGCGCGACGCCGTAGAACTCGGCGCCCCATGAGCCGGTGCGGCAGATGACGCCCGGCGGCGCCTGATCCGGCTCGAGCGCGTAGCGACTGAGCCAGGACGCGCTGTCGTCGGTCTCGTCGTGCGTCGTGCGCACGAACACGACGGGAACGGATGCGGCGCGCGCCTCGTCGATGAGGGCGATCAGCCGCGGCACCATCGACTCCACCGCGCTCACGTCGGAGCCGAGCCGCGCGACAGCGCCTTCGGGATGACAGAAGTCGTTCTGCACGTCGATGACCACGAGAGCGGCGTGGCTAGGATCGTAGCGGAAGGGCATGTCCGGCATGGGGCTCCTCTCGCTCCGGCGACGACGGCGACGCGGAGTCCGGCTCACGATACCCGATTGCGTCGAGCCCGCCGCCTGGCAGCACGAGCGAGGTGACCATGAGCGCTGATCCTGCCCGCG
>Ga0164243_10014604_pt1 | contig 10923 bp, 12 predicted proteins | sample OricompcompostOP_FD_108781 | JGI IMG/M metagenome (GOLD analysis project Ga0164243, IMG submission 108781) | Organic Plus compost microbial communities from Emeryville, California, USA - Original compost - Organic plus compost (OP) | ecosystem: Engineered > Solid waste > Mixed feedstock >...
CAGATGGACCTGCCCCGCCGGCTGCAGATCGAGTTCAGCCGCGTCATCCAGGACATGTCCGAGGGCGAGGCCGGCGAGATCGAGGCCAACAAGATCTGGGAGGCGTTCAACGCCGAATACCTGGATCGCACCGAGCCGTACGACCTGGTGGCGTTCAGTTCCACGACGTCGGCCGATGGCCACGACCAGCAGATCGTCGACATGGTGGTGCGCGGTGAGACCCGTTCGTTCAAGGGCGAGGGCAATGGCCCGGTCGATGCGTTCTGTGACGGCATGCGCCAGGCCGGATCCGACATCCGGGTCCTCGACTACAGCGAGCACGCCTTGTCCGCCGGCGGCGACGCGCTGGCCGCCGCGTACGTGGAGTGCGAGATCGAGGGCGAGATCGTGTGGGGCGTGGGCATCGATCCCAATATCGTCCGCGCCTCGCTCAAGGCTGTCGTCTCGGCCGCCAACCGCGCCGAAGCGGTCACGATCCCGGAGTAGCGCGTGGCGCCGTCCAGCGCGACGCCGGACCCGGCAGAATGGTGGGGTGAGTCTCTACCGTGACACCGGCGTCGTGCTGCGGGTGCACAAGCTCGGCGAGGCCGACCGCATCATCACGCTGCTGACGCGTGAGCGCGGTCTGGTGCGGGCGGTGGCCCGTGGCGTGCGCAAGACGTCGTCGCGGTTCGGGGCTCGGGTCGAGCCGTTCATGCACGTCTCGCTGCAACTGGCCGAGGGACGCACGCTGGACACCATCACGCAGGTCGAGACGATCGACGCGTTCGCCAAGAACCTGGGCGCCGACTACGGCGCCTACACCGCCGGAACCGCGATGCTCGAGACCGCCGAACGGCTGGTGCAGGAGGACGGCGAACCCGCGGTCCAGCAGTTGTCCTTGCTGGTCGCTGCGCTGCGGGCGCTGTCCGAACGTCGTCAGTCGGCGGGCCTACTGCTCGACTCCTACCAGTTACGGGCGCTGGCGATCGCCGGATATGCACCGACGTTCGACCACTGTGCTCGCTGTGGCGCCGAGGGCCCGCACCGCAACTTCCACGCCTCATCGGGCGGCATGCTGTGTGATGACTGCCGGATGCCGGGATCGGCGGTTCCATCACCGTTCACGGTCACGCTGTTGGCGGCCTTGCTGACCGGCGACTGGGCCACCGCCGAGCAGTCCGACGACCGCTCGCGGCGTGAGGCGGCATCGATCGTCGCCAACTACTTGTCTTGGCACTTGGAGCGCGGTCTGCGGTCCCTGGGACACGTCGACCGATGAGGAAGCCGACACCGCATCCGTCCGGCGCGACACCCCCTGCGCTGACGCCCGATCAGGTGCCTCAGCACATCGCGATCGTGATGGACGGCAACGGTCGCTGGGCGAAAGCACGCGGCTTGCCCCGCACAGCCGGCCACGAGAGGGGCGAGGCGGCACTGTTCGACGTCGTCGAAGGCGCCATCGAGATCGGCGTCAAGGCGGTCTCGGCCTATGCGTTCAGCACCGAGAACTGGAAACGGTCACCGGACGAGGTGCGGTTCCTGATGGGCTTCAACCGTGATGTGATCCGTCGGCGGCGCGACGAGATGCACGAACTGGGCGTGCGGGTGCGCTGGGCCGGACGACGCCCGCGACTGTGGCGCAGCGTCATCAAGGAGCTCGAGACCGCCGAGGAACTGACCCGGCACAACACGACCATGACGCTGACGATGTGCGTCAACTACGGCGGGCGCGCTGAGATCGCCGACGCCGCGGCCGCCCTGGCACGCGATGTGCAGGCCGGCCGGCTGAATCCGGACAAGATCACCGAACGCACCGTCGCCCGCTATCTGGACGAGCCCGACATGCCCGATGTCGACCTGTTCTGGCGGACATCGGGGGAGCAGCGCACCAGCAACTTCCTGCTGTGGCAGTCGGCCTACGCCGAGATGGTGTTCAGCGACATCGCCTGGCCCGATGTCGATCGCCGAGCCCTGTGGGCGGCTGTCGAGGAGTACGCAGACCGCAACCGCAGATATGGCAGTGCTTGACAAGCGCCTCTGGAGCGGGGGCTTGATATGCACCTCTGGTGCGGGGGCTTGATATGCACCTCTGGCGCGGGGCTCAGTCGTCGTCCTGATCCTTGAAGATCTGTGACGCGGTCTCGGCGTCGAGCTTGGCCAAAGCATTGGCCATCGTGTCGGACGTCTCGGAGACGAACTGCATGCGCTTGATCCGACGCTGCAGGTGCTGTTCCCACTCCTGCTTGAACTCGCGTTTGTCGTGGTGCTCGTCATCGCCGTGCTCGGGCAACATGCCGTCGTCGATGGAGCGCGCAATGGGCAGCAGCTGCGGGATCGCGTGCTCGAGCACCGTGGCGCCCTGATCCAGGGCCTTGCGGAGCCTGCGCAGCACCTTGGGTCCGGAAATGCCGGAGGGATCCTGTTCGGCCTTCTGATCGGCGTCCTCGGGCCGCCGCCTTTCGCGGGGCTCCCAGGCCAGATGGGCCCGGACCTCACGCTCGGCGTGACGAACGCGCTTGACGCTCTGCTCGAACTCCTCGAGCAGCGGTCGCACAGCGTGCTTGTACTGGCGGAGCTCGTCGTCGAGGCGGCTGTCGACCGCGACGAAGTGAGTGCGCTCGGGCGGCAACCTCCCGTGCAGCTTGCGGAACATCGGCCGGTACTGCTCGGTCAGCTCGGCATCGAGGTCAGCGAGCAGACGGCGTGGGTGCGGGTGACTCTTGGCCTTGGCGCCGGCGATGAACTCGGCCTGGGCATTACCCCATTGGGTGCGCAACTGATCCAGATTGCCGCCACGCACGTCGTGGATGACGTTGATCAACTGCTGGACCGCCTGGGCGAGGTCGTCCAGCAGACCGGCGTCACGACGGGCCGTGAAGCGGCTGAAGCGGACGACGCGTTGGAGCGAGTGTGCGGTGTCGCCGCGGACGTCGGCGTCGCCGGCCGCTTCGTCGAGCGCGGCGCGGCTGCTCTGCAGGTCGTCGACCAACCGTCCGATCAGTTCCAGGGCATGGCTCAGACGCTGAGGTTCGACCGAGATGCGCAGGTCCTCTGGCCCCAGACCGGCGTGGTCGACGCCGATGGCCGATTCCCACTCGAGACTTTCTCCGTGCACCTCGGCCATGCGATCCCCCAGAACAGGCGTCACCACAGCGGCGTCGCACCGCCGGAAACGCTACCGACGTGCGATCTGCGCGGTCAAGACGGCACAGATCGTCCACTAGTAGAGTGCCTGCGTGAACAGGACAGGGGCAGCGGCGCCGCGTCGCGTGCTGACCGACTGGACCACCACGGCCGGTGTCGACGGCACGGGCCTGCTGGCTCTCGTGACCGGAGGTGCCACCGCTGAGGGCATCCATCTGGCGACGCTCGGGTACGAGGTGTTCGTCCTGCATCCGGACCAAGCAGCGGCCGATGCGGCCGAGGATGCGGCACACGTGCATCCCGTCGCCGCGGCTCCGGCAGCATTGCCCGACGAGTGGTCCGAGCGCTTCGATCTGGTCGTCGCGCTGGACGGTGATCTACCCTCGGACGTCGTCGCACCGCAGGGCATCGCGCTGGTCGTAGCAGCCGAGCCGACCGAGGTCGACGGATTCACGCGCGTGGTGGCCGAGCAGACGCCCGACGGCGGCGTACGGACGGTTCTTGCCAGGCTCGAAGCCTCAGCGTGAGTGCCGCTCCGCGAGGCGCCGGTAGGCCTCCTCGATGACCTGATCGGCGGCGACGGCCGCGTCGAGCAGCCCCATGCCCTCATCGATCCGGGCCGAGACCGCGCGATGCCAGCGCTGCAGGTTCTCCACGCTCAGGTCCAGGAAGCGCTGGGCCGGAGCGGTCAATGGGCCGATCGGCGTCACGGCATAGATGTCCCGGCGCGGAGGCGGGTCGATGAGGTGGAGCGTGGCGCCCCTGCGGCGCGCCTCCATCGCCTGCCGGGTGGGCAACAGGGCCGCGCCCGCACCGGCGGCCAGCAGTGGGAGGAGATCGCCCGCTTCGCTGATGTCGACCACGAGTTGTGGCTCCACGCCGTGCGAGTCACGGATCTTCGCCAGGAAGTCGCGACCGAATCCGCGGTCGACCACCATCGGGAGACCGTCGAGGGCCTCGACCGGCGTGGGATCGGGCAGGTCGTCGTGCCACGCCGGAGGGATCGCGAGGACGATCTCGCCCTGACCGATGTGGGTGCAGTCGATGCCCTGCCGGTTGACCGGCGTGACGGTATAGGCCAGTTCGGCGGCTCCCGAGCGGATCAGCGTCGCGATCTCGTCGGTGTCGCCGTCGTGCTGGGTCAGCCGGACTGTCAGCCCCGGATGCTTGCGGCGGAAGTCGCCGACCCAGGCTGCCAGGAAACTGGAGGTCAGGGAGGCCGATATCGCGATGTCCACCCGACCGCCTTCAAGCCCGCGATATCCCTCGGCGACCTGTCGGGCCTGCGCGACGTCACGGATCACCTGCCGGGCTGGTCCGACGAGTGCTTCACCGGCCGGCGCGAGCACCAGTCCGCGGCCGACCCGACGGAATAACTCGACGCCCAGATCGGCCTCGAGCCGGCGAATGATCTGTGACAGCGAGGCTGGGCCAGATAGAGCGCCGATGCGGCCTTGGTGATGCCGCCGTGGTCGACCACCGCGAGGAAGCACTCAAGCTCGCGGACGTTCATGGACTGTCACTGTACGCGCGGTTGTGCTCGCCGACCGCCGGAACCGCACGGTCCGCGGCGGGGGCGACGCCGTCCAGGGTGAACGGAAGCGAGGGGATCGTGAACCGGTGTCCGTGTTCGTCCAATCCGGTGGTCAGGACGTCTCCGAACACTTCGGTGTCACCGGCGACGTCGCTGTAGCGGCGCACGGCCGCCACGACGATGCCGTGCTCGGACAGCCAGCTGACGCACTCGTCGGTCGTCAGCGGCCCGAGGACCTCGCTGATCTGTGCCATCAGCTCATCGCGGTGCGTGACGCGGGCGGGATTGTCGGCGAACCTCGAATCATCGAGCATCCACGACTTGCCGATCAGGCGGCACAGACGATCGAAGTGCTCGGTCGTGTACGCCGACACGACGACCTGGCCGTCGGTGGTGGTCACCAGATCGGCGGCCGGGGCGGCGGTGGCCTGCCCGTTGCCCTTGCGCATCGGCTCGTCGCCGGAGGCCATCCATTCACCCCAGAGCGCAGACTGCGCATGCACGGCGGCTTCGACGAGCGAGACGTGGCCGGTGCCGCCTTCGCCGGTCCGCTCGCGACGGACCAGCGCCGCGAGGACTGCTTGGACGACTGCGTAGCTGGCGACCACGTCGGCGACCGGGAATCCGACCCGCAGAGGGTCGCCGTCTGCGAGGCCGTTGATCGACATCATGCCGCTCTCGGCCTGCGCCACGATGTCGAGGCCCGAACGGTCCGATGCTGCGCTGCTCGACGGGAATGCGCTGACCGAGACGTGGATCAGTGACGGATGGCGCAGTCGCAGAGCCTCCGCACCGAGCCCGAACCGGTCGAGGACGCCACCGCGAAGGTTCTGGACCACAACATCGGCCTGATCGGTCAGTGCCAGCGCGAGGTCCCGGTCGTCGGGGAGGTTCAGATCGAGGGCGACCGATTTCTTGCCGCGGTTGAACGCGGCGATCATGCCGTCGCCGTACGGTCCGATCGACCGTGCCTGATCGCCACGTGGCGATTCGATCTTGATGACGTCGGCACCTAGATCGGCCAGGGTCTGGGTCGCGGCCGGCGCGGCGATGTAGTGCCCGAACTCGACGACTGTCAGGCCGTCCAGCGGTGGCGTCATGGGTGTCACTCTCCGGTGAAGCGAGGTTGCTGTTTGTCGAGGAAAGCGGCTGCAGCGATCTTGGCGTCGCGGCTGCGCGCGGAGCGGACCATCCGGGGGATCTCTGCTCGAAGATAGTCGGCCAGGGGAGGAGCCGTGGCGTCCGCGAGATTGTGCTTGAGCAGTTCCATCGCCAGGGGCGCCTGCGACGCCAGTTTGTGAGACAGGGCATCGACACGTCCCTGAAGATCGTCCGTCGCCTCGGTCATCAGGCCGATCCGTGCGGCTTCGGTCCCGGTGAGCCGGACCGGATCGAGAAGCAGGGAGCGCGCCCGGGCAGCACCGACGGCGCGGCTGACGAGCCACGAGCTGCCCAGATCTCCCGACACCGCGGCCGCGACGAATGCTGTGGAGATGCCGGCGTCGGCCGCCACCACTTGAAGATCGGTCGCCAGGGCGAGTGACAGGCCCGCGCCTGCGCACGCGCCGTTGACGGCGGCGATCGTCGGTTTCGGGAAGTCGACCAGATGCTGGATGACCGTGCTGGCGACGGTCAGACGTTCGAGGTCGTCCTCGAACGATCGGCCGCGCAAGGTCCGGTGTTCGTGGTCGGCGGGGTCGTCGGATCGCACGCGGGTCAGATCGGCTCCGACGCAGAAGTGTCGACCCGCGCCGGTGAGGACCAGGACGCGCGCACGGTCGTCGACCGCGATCTGGTCGACCGCGCGGAGCAGAGCCGTGACGAGATCCCACGACGCAGCATTACGTCGTTCCGGACGGTTGAGTGTCACGGTCGCGATGCCGTCACGGACGGTCACCATCACGGGCGGTAGCGATTCGGGCCCCGAGAGATCCATGCATGCATCGTCCGGACCCAGCGATCGATACGTCAAAGAGCAATTCATGAGGAGATGTATTGCCAGGCGCAATGGATCATTGATCGTCTGCGGCAGGGTTTCGCGGCGCGGTCCGGTGTCTGACGCCTCGGTGCCGCCCGGGCGATCAGATCTCGGCGTTCGACGGTACCGGCGTAGGGTCCATTCCGGTCAGTTCGAACACGCGGGTGCCGGCGACGACGTCATCGACCATCGCGCGGAAGCGGGGGCACTCGGTGATGTCGTGGTGCTTGCAGCGCAATGCGTGTTCGGTCATCTCCTTGGACCGTGTCATCTCGGCCATGCGTTGATCCAGGTCGGCGATGTGCCGTTCGAGGACCTCGTGTCGTCGAGGTGATGCGTCGTCGAGCAGGACGGCGATCTGGTCCAGACTCATTCCGGCGGCTTTGCTGCGCAGGATCACAGCAATGCGGACGAGGTCGTCGTCGACGTATCGCCGGCGATCGGCGCTGTCGCGGTCGGGACGGAGCAGACCCATGTCCTCCCAGTGCCTCAGCACATGGGTCGCGAGGCCGAACCGTTCTGCGACAGAGCCGATCGAATGCGCATTTGACTTCATGTTGACATGAACTCACACGATGGTCTCCAGTTCAAGTTCACCTGAAGGAGACATCATGTACGACACGATCATCATCGGCGGGGGACCGGCCGGTCTACAGGCCGCGTTGACCTTGGGTCGTATGCACCGCGACGTCCTGCTGCTGGACTCCGGCCAGTACCGGAACGGCACCGTGGATCACGCCCACAACTACGCGACGCACGACGGCCGGTCCCCGGCCGAGTTCCGACGACTCGCGCGCGAGGACGTCGCGGACTATGCGACAGTCGAGGTGCGCGATGACGCCGTTGATGCCGTCGTTCGTGACGGCGACGGCTTCACCGTCACCATCGACGACACGACCGAACGTGCGGCGACGCTCGTGCTGGCGACCGGTGTGCGAGACCAGTTGCCCGATGTGCCGGGCGTGGCCGAAGCATGGGGAAAGGAGATCGCGCACTGCCCGTTCTGCCATGGGCACGAGTTCGCCGGTGCACGCGTCGCGCTGGACGTCGACGGTGCGCACGCCGAGCGGCTCACTGCGATGCTGGGTCACATCGGGGCCGACCTGATCGACGTGTCCGGACGCGTGCAACGGGTCGAGCGGGTCGACGGTGGCCTGGTTCTGACCCTCGACCACGGCACCGAGAAGGTCGACGGCATGTTCATCGGCCCGAGTTACGTCCAGTCGACACCGTTCGCCGCGCAGTTGGGTGTGGAACTGAACGAATCGGGCTGCATCGCGGTCGACGCCTTCCAGATGACCAGCGTGCCCGGCGTCTTCGCGGCCGGGGACGCAGCGCACCTGCGCGAGTTGCCGATGCCGATGTCATCGGTGCTGACCGCCCAAGCGGCGGGGCTCGTGGCGGGTAGCGCCTGCCTGCAGCATCTGCTGACGGCCCGATAGGCGACTCTCGGTAGGGTTCGGGTGTGCGAGTAGCAAGGTTCGCGGGTGACGACGATCCCCGATTCGGTCTGATCGGCGACGAGAACGGCGTGGCCACGGTCGCGGTGCTGAAGGGCGATCCCCTGTACGCCGGTATCGAGTTCACAGGTGAGAAGGTCCCGTTGGAGGACGTGCGGCTGCTGGCGCCGGTGATCCCGCGGAGCAAGGTCGTGTGCGTGGGCAAGAACTACGCCGCACACGCCGCCGAGATGGGTGGGGAGGCGCCCGCCGAACCGTTGCTGTTCCTCAAGCCCAACACCGCGGTCATCGGTCCGGGCGAGCCGATCTTCTACCCCGAGCAGAGCCGGAGCGTGCACTTCGAGGGCGAGTTGGCGGTCGTGATCGGCCGCATCTGTCGCGACATCTCGCCGACCGATGCCGCGAAGGTGATCTTCGGCTACACGATCGGCAATGATGTGACGGCTCGGGATCTGCAGAAGGCCGACGGCCAGTGGACCCGCGCCAAGGGGTTCGACACGTTCTGCCCGCTGGGGCCGTGGATCGAGACCGATCTGGACGCGAGTGAGATCTCGGTGCGCACCGAGTTGAACGGCGAGATCAAGCAGGACGGCAACACGCGCGATCTGATCCACCCGATCGCCGATGTGATCGCCTACATCTCCAGCGTCATGACATTGCTACCCGGCGACGTCGTGTTGACCGGGACCCCAGAAGGAGTCGGACCCATGGACGTCGGTGACGAGGTGAGCGTGTCGATCGACGGCATCGGCACCCTGACGAACCGGGTGGTCGATCGTGTCTGACGCTCCCAGTCGCCCGGTGGTGACGCGTTTCTGTCCGTCCCCGACCGGCAATCCGCATGTCGGCATGGCCCGTACAGCCTTGTTCAGTTGGGCCTACGCCCGGCACCACGGTGGAAAGTTCGTGTTCCGTATCGAGGACACGGACGCGTCGCGGGACACCGAGGAGTCGTATCACCTGCTGCTCGACGTCATGCGCTGGCTCGGCCTGGACTGGGACGAGGGCCCGGAGGTCGGTGGCCCGAACGGTCCGTACCGACAGTCCGAGCGGATGGGCATCTATGCCGACGTCGCCCAGCAACTGATCGACGCCGGCTTCGCGTACAAGGCGTACGACACCCCTGAGGAGTTGGAGGAGCGTCGCAATGCCGCACGGGCGGCCGGCAAGCCGTCCGGATACGACGGTGCCCACCGCGATCTGACTCCCGAGCAGCGGGCTGCGTACGAAGCTGAGGGGCGCCGGCCGGTCATCCGGTTCAAGATGCCGCAGAAGGACTGGACGTTCACCGATCTGGTCCGTGGCGAGATCAGGTTCGCGGCCGAGAACGTGCAGGACTTCGTGATCGTGCGGGCCAACGGCCACCCCCTGTACACGCTGACCAATCCGGTTGATGACGCGATGATGGGCATCACTCACGTGCTGCGCGGCGAGGACCTGCTCAGTTCCACACCGCGACAGATCGCGATCTACGAGGCGTTCGCGCAGATCGGTGTCGGCGGTGGGTTCACGCCGGAGTTCGGCCATCTGCCGTTCGTGATGGGTTCGGGCAACGCCAAGTTGTCCAAGCGCGATCCGGAGTCGAATCTGCTGGACTACCGCCCGAAGGGATTCCTGCCCGAGGGGTTGCTGAACTACATGGCACTGCTCGGCTGGTCGATCGCGGACGACCGCGATGTGTTCTCGATCGCCGAGATGGTCGAGGCGTTCGACGTACACCGAGTCAACCCGAATCCGGCGCGCTTCGACCTGAAGAAGTGCGAGGCGATCAACGGCGATCACATCCGCCTGCTGAGTCCCGGTGAACTCGTCGAACGGCTGCAGCCGTACTTCGTCGACGCCGGTCTGTTCGCGACCGACGGTCCAACCGACGATCAGCGGGCGTTGTTGATCGCGGCGGCGCCTCTGGTGCATGAGCGGATGGCGTTGTTGACCGAGGCGGTCGAGATGCTGCGATTCCTGTTCGTCGCCGACGCTGAGTTCGCGGTCGACGCCGACGACCGTGCGAAGGTGCTGGACGAGTCCGGTGTGGACGTGGTTCGTGTGGCCCGCGCTGCGCTCGCGGACGTGGCGGATTGGACCACCGAGAACATCGAGGGTGCTCTGCGCGGCGCCCTGATCGACGGCCTGGGCCTCAAACCCCGAGTGGCGTTCGGCCCGGTGCGGGTGGCCGTCACCGGCCGTCGCATCTCGCCGCCGCTGTTCGAGTCCGCCGAGCTGCTGGGCCGCGACCGGACGTTGGCGCGCCTGGACGCGGTGCTCTGACGGCCGCTGCTTGAGGTGCGAGCTTACGAGCCTCGAAATCAGGGTTCGGATTCGTGGGTGAGAGATCCTGTCTTCTCGCCTGGTTTCGAGGCGCCCCTAGGCGCAGAGCGCCTGGGAGGTACCCCCAGTCGCTGCGCTCCTCGCTCCTCAACCCCCTCGGTCGGGCGGTCGCTTCGCGACCTGGACCTCAGGCCGGTTTTGGCCGGTGACGAGGCTGTCGGGTAGAGTAGGGTCTCGGCTTCGGAGAAGTCCGAAAATGCCTGTGGGGTATGGTGTAATTGGCAACACTACGGTTTCTGGTACCGTCATTCTAGGTTCGAGTCCTGGTACCCCAGCGGAGTGCAGATCCGGCATTGTTGGTAGTCTGCTTCCCGGCCTAACGGCCACCTGGTCCCGTCGTCTAGCGGCCTAGGACGCCGCCCTCTCAAGGCGGTAGCGCGGGTTCAAATCCCGTCGGGACTACATCGGGTTGTCAGCACCCCGCCTTCTTCGTGAAGGCGGGGTGCTGTCGTATCTGGCGCGGTGTTGACAACCGATATATGGGCGGAGTGATTTGAGGA
>Ga0164243_10014605_pt1 | contig 10923 bp, 9 predicted proteins | sample OricompcompostOP_FD_108781 | JGI IMG/M metagenome (GOLD analysis project Ga0164243, IMG submission 108781) | Organic Plus compost microbial communities from Emeryville, California, USA - Original compost - Organic plus compost (OP) | ecosystem: Engineered > Solid waste > Mixed feedstock >...
CCGGGCCGATGGTGGTGGTCACGAACTCGCTGGAGGAGGCCCGCATCCTCGGCGGAACCGACGGCGTCGAGGTGCACGTGCTCGGCGGCCGCTACACCGAGTTCGACTCGTGCGCCGGGCCGGACACCGTGGCCGCGCTGCGGCGGGTGCGTGCCGACGTCGGGTTCGTGTCCGCGGCCGCGGTGGCGGGCGGACGGCTGTACCACCCGGTGCGCGACTACGCGGAACTGAAGGCCGCCGCGCTCGCCGCGGCGGAGCGGAACGTGCTGGTCGTGGACCACTCGAAGTTCGGGCGGACCGCCGCCCACCACTACGGCGACGTCGGCGCCTACGACCTGGTCATCACCGACGACGGAACACCCGCCGAGGAGGTCGCCGCGATGCGGGGGCTCGGCGCGCGGGTGCTGGTTGCCGAACTGGAGGAGACATGACCGACAAGGGGACGCTCGTGGCCGGGGTCGACTCGTCGACCCAGTCGACGAAGATCGTGGTCTGCGACGCCGACACCGGATCGGTGGTCCGGACCGGCCGGGCGGCCCACCCGGACGCGACCGAAGTGGACCCGCGGGAGTGGTGGCGGGCGTTCACCGAGGCGAGCGGCGGACTGCTGGACGGGGTGCGCGCCATCGGCGTCGGCGGGCAGCAGCACGGCATGGTGACGCTCGACGAGGACGGCGCGGTCGTGCGGCCCGCGTTGCTGTGGAACGACACCCGCTCCAGCGGGGCGGCCGAGGACCTGGTGCGCGAGCTCGGCGGACCGGCCGCCTGGACCGAGGCCGTCGGTTCGGTGCCGGTCGCGAGTTTCACCGTGACCAAGCTGCGGTGGCTCGCCGAGCACGAGCCGTCGCTGGCCGACCGGGTCGCGCGCGTGCTGCTGCCGCACGACTGGCTCACCTGGCGGCTGACCGGAGGCGAACCGGTGACCGACCGCGGTGACGCGTCCGGCACCGGGTACTTCTCGCCCGCGACCGGGAGCTACCGGCGCGACATCCTCCAGCGCGCGTTCGGCGGGCGGGACCCGCGGCTGCCCGAGGTGATCGGCCCGTCGCAGGCGGCGGGGGAGACACCGGACGGGGTGCTGGTGTCGGCGGGCACCGGCGACAACATGGCCGCCGCCCTCGCCTTGGGTCTGCGCGAGGGCGACGTGGTGGTCTCGCTGGGTACGAGCGGCACGGTGTTCGGGGTGACCGAGACCGCGCCCGCCGACGCGAGCGGGCTCGTCGCCGGTTTCTGCGACGCGACCGGCCGGTTCCTCCCGTTGGCGTGCACGCTGAACGCGGCGCGCGTGCTGACCGCGACGGCGAGCGTGCTGGGCACCGACCTCGCCGGTCTGGACCGGTTGGCGCTGGCGGCACAGCCGGGTGCCGGCGGCCTGACGCTGCTGCCGTACCTGGACGGCGAGCGCACCCCGAACCTGCCCGAGGCGGCTGGATCACTGCACGGCCTGCGGCGCGCGAACATGACCCCGGAGAACATGGCGCGCGCCGCGGTCGAGGGCATGCTGTGCGGGCTGTCGGCGGGCATGACCGCGGTGGAGGCGCAGGGCGTCGCGGTGCGGCGGGTGCTGTTGATCGGCGGCGCGGCCCAGTCCGGGGCGGTGCGCGCGGTGGCGCCGGTCGTGTTCGGGGTGCCGGTGGTGGTGCCGGAGCCCGCGGAGCACGTGGCGCTGGGTGCCGCGCGGCAGGCGGCGTGGGCCCTCGGCGGCGGCGCCGAACCCCCGAGCTGGGAGTCGAAGGCGCAGGTCACCCTGGACGGCCCCGCGGAGCCCGCGGTGGGGGAGGAGATCCGGGCGCGGCACCTGGAGGTCCGGCGGGCGGTGCACGGGGTGCAGTGAGCGGCCGGGCGGCAGGGGTGGGTGCGGCGGGCGTGGCGAGCTCGGTCGCGCGTTGAGCTGCCCGATACCGCGGAGCGCGCACCACGTCCGCCCCACCGAGCCGCCCGTCGCCGCTCGCCGGGCGGCGCTACCGGCGCCTGACCCGCGCCCGCCATCCCGGACGTGGGAAAATGGGTCCCGATGAGCCCCGACCTCCCCCGCGCCGAGACCGTCGTCGACCTGTCCGCGCTGCGCCACAACGTCGCCCTGCTCGCGGGACGGGCGGCTGCCTCCGGCGCCGCCACGATGGCGGTCGTCAAGGCCGACGGCTACGGCCACGGCGCCGTGCCGGTGGCGCGCGCCGCGCTGGCGGCGGGGGCGAGCTGGCTTGGCGCCTGCTCGCTCGACGAGGCGCTCGCCCTGCGCGAAGCCGGCTTCACCGCACCGATCCTGTCCTGGCTGGAGCTGCCGGACGTCGACTTCGCGCCCGGGGTCGACGCCGGCATCGACCTGTCCGCGGGCTCGCGGCGGGAGCTGGCCCGCATCGTCGACGCCGCGCAGCGCGTGGGCAAACCCGCCCGCGTCCACCTCAAGATCGACACCGGGCTGTCCCGCAACGGCTGCCCCGCCGCGGACTGGCCGGACCTCGTCGCCGACGCGCGCGACCCGAACGTCGAAGTGGTCGCCATGTGGTCCCACCTCGCGTGCGCCGACGAACCCGGCCACCCCGCCACCGACCGGCAGGCCGAACGCTTCGCCGCCGCCTACGACATCGCGCGCGCCGCGGGGCTGAACCCGTTGCGGCACATCGCCAACTCCGCCGCCACGCTCAGCAGGCCCGACCTGCACTTCGACCTCGTCCGCCCGGGCATCGCGATCTACGGGCTCAACCCGAACCCGGAACCGGAGGACCTGCGACCGGTCATGACGTTCCGGTCCTCCGTCGTGCTCACCAAACGGATCCGCGCCGGTGAGTCCGTCTCCTACGGACACACCTGGACCGCCGAGCGGGACACGACGCTCGCGCTCGTCCCGGTGGGTTACGCCGACGGGGTGCCGCGCACGCTGTCCGGCCGGATGGACGTGTGGCTGCACGGCAAGCGCCGTCCGGTCGCCGGCCGCGTGTGCATGGACCAGCTGGTGGTCGACTGCGGTGACGACGAACCACCGGTGGGCGCCGAGGTGGTCCTGTTCGGCGACGGCACCGACGGCGGCCCGACCGCCCGCGAGTGGGCCGACAAGATCGGCACCATCGACTACGAGATCGTCACCGGCATGTACCGTCCGCGGATTCGCCGCACCTACCGGGGGGTGGACGGCTGATGGTCTCCCGCAAGCGGCTCACCGTTCTCGGCGGCGCGGCCGCGCTGCTGACCGGTACCGCGGCCGCCACGATCGCCGTCGCCGCGCAGCGTCAGCGCGAACCCGCGGTGGTCGAACCGCTCGGCAGGCTCGCCCCGGACCGCACCTCGACCGTCGCCGCCGACGACGGCACCCCGCTTTCGGTGTCCGAAGTGGACCCGGGGGACGGCGGTGCGCCGGAGCTGACCGTCGTCGGTGTGCACGGTTTCGCGTTGTCCCAGCTCAGTTGGCACTTCCAGCGTCGCGACCTCGGCTCCCTCACCATGCCGCGCGTCCGGCAGGTCTACTACGACCACCGCGGGCACGGCACCTCCGGCCCGGCCACCGACCGCACCAGCACCATCGAGCAACTCGCCCGCGATCTCGACGCCGTGCTGCGCGTCATGGCCCCGGACGGCCCGATCGTCCTGATGGGACACTCGATGGGCGGCATGGTGATCATGGAGCTCGCCCAGCAGCGCCCGGAACTGTTCGCCGAACGCGTGTGCGGCGTCGCGCTCATCGCCACCGCCGCCGGCGAGGTGGGCAGCAAGGGGCTGCCGCGCAGCCTGCTGTCCAAGTACAACCCGCTCACCCGCGGCGTCGGCGGCCTGGCCGGGTGGCAGCCCGGGCTGGTCGAGTTCGTGCGGGCCGCCGGTGGGCAGCTGACCCGGCCCGCGGTCCGGCGGCTGGCGTTCGGCTCCCGCGACGTCGACCCGCGCCTGGTCGACTTCACGCTGGAGATGCTCGCCGTCACCTCGGTCAAGGAGCTCGTCGGGTTCGTGGACACGCTCGGCAGCCACAACCGGTACGCGGCGCTGGCCGGTCTCAAGCACGCGCCGGTGCTGGTGATCGGCGCCGACACCGACCGGTTCACGCCGTACTCGCACGCCGAGCGGATCGCGGCCGAACTGCCGGACGCCGAGCTGGTGCGGGTGCGCGGCGCGGGGCACATGGTGCAGCTCGAACAACCCGAGGTGGTCAACAGCCACCTCATCGACCTGCTACAGCGATGCGCGGGCGTCACCGACGAGTCCCGTCCGCGCCGGATCTGGCGGTGGTTGAACCCATGAGCATCGAACTCCCGACGGCCGAGGAGACGGTGGCCTTCGGCGAATCGCTCGGCCGGGCCCTGCGCGCGGGCGATCTCGTCCTGCTCGCCGGGCCGCTCGGCGCGGGCAAAACCGTGCTGACGCGCGGGATCGCGGCCGGGCTCGGCGTGTCCGGGCGGGTCAGCTCACCGACGTTCGTGCTGGCGCGGGTGCACCCCGCGGGCGAGCGCGGGGTGCCGCTGGTGCACGTCGACGCCTACCGGCTCGGCGGCGACCTGGCGCAGCTGGACGACCTCGACCTGGACACCGACCTCGAAGCCGCTGCGGTGGTCGTCGAGTGGGGCGAGGGGGCCGCCGAACGGCTGTCGTCGGACTACCTGCTGGTGCGGCTCGACCGGCGGCTCGACGACGTGCGCGAGCTGGTGCTGGAGCCGCACGGCTCGTGGGTCGACCGGGCGCCGGAACTGGTGGGCTGATGGGCCGGGCGGTCGTCGTCGAAGCGCCGGGCAAACTGACGGTGGCGCGCGCCGAACCGGAGGACCCCGGTCCCGGCGAGGTCGTCGTGCGCGTCGCGTGGGCGGGCATCTGCGGCTCCGATCGCGAGGTGCTGGCCGGGACGCGACCGGAGGGTTTCGTGCGCTACCCGGTGGTGCCGGGGCACGAGTGGTCGGGCACCGTCGTCGAGCTCGGCCCCGGCACCGACGCGGAGTTGCTCGGCAAGTCCGTGGTGGGCGAGGGGTTCCGCAACTGCGGCCGGTGCGCCCCGTGCCGCCGTGGTGACACCACGTTGTGCGTGGCCGAGTACGACGAAACCGGTTTCACCCGGCCTGGCGCGTGGGCCGACGAGCTGCGCATCCCCGCGCGGCTGCTGCACGTCCTGCCCGACGGCGCCGACCTGCGGGCGGCGGCCCTGCTGGAACCGGCGGCCTGCATGGCGACGGCGGCGTTGCAGGCCGCGGTCGTGCCGGGCGAGCGGGTCGCGGTGGTCGGCGGGGGCACCCTCGGGTTGCTGGCCACGCAGCTGCTCGCGGCGAGCGGGCCCGCCGAGCTGCTGGTGGTGGACCCGCGGGCGTCGCGCGCGGTGCCCGCGTCCCGGTTCTGCGGTGCCACGGACTTCTGCAGTCCCGGCGCGGCACCCGGCGGGTTCGACGTCGTGGTGGAGGCGGCGGGCGCGGCGGGTGCGGGCGCGCAGGCGGTGCGGATGTGCCGCCGCGGCGGCCGGGTGGTGCTGACCGGGCTGGCGGCGCGCGAGACGCAACCGATCGTGCCCGCCGACCTGGTGACGGCCGCGGTCACGGTGCACACGGTGTTCGGGGCGCCGTCACGGGCGTGGACGCACGCGGTGCGCGCCTTCGCGGCAGGCGTGCTGCACCCGGCGCCGCTGATCACGCACGAGTTCCCGCTCGACGAGGCCGACCACGCGCTGCGGGTGCTGGAGGACCCGGCCGCCGACGCGGGCAAGGTCCTGCTGCACCCGTAGCCGCTCACCGCCCCACGATGCCCCGCGCGACGCCGAGTTCCACCAGGTCCTGCGGTCGCAGCTTCAGCTGGTTCGCCGTGGCCGGGACCTCGGTCTCCGGGCGCTTGAGGATCGACGCCGCCGCTTCCGGTGAGGTCACCGAGAAGTAGCTGTCCGGCGTCACCCACGTGCGCTCGGGGTGGGCGAACGCCAACGCGCCGCCGGACCCGCCCTCGCCGATCACCAGCGTCGTCACCGGCACCGTCGCCGCGGCCACCGCGGCGAACGCCTCCGCGATCGCCGCGCCCGCGCCCGCTCGTTCCGCCGCGGGGTCGTTCGCCGCGCCCGGGGTGTCCACCAGCGTCAGCACCGGGATCCCGAGCCGGTCGGCCATCCGGATCAGCCGCGCCGCGGTGCGGAACCCCGACGGCAGCATCGGTGTGCCGCACTGCGCGGCGTACGCGACCGTCACCCCGCCGCGCGTTCCGAATCCGCAGCGCACGCCGGGATCCACCCCGCCGCAACGGTCGCCGCTGATGTCCTCCCGCCAGTCGAAGTAGCCGTCCAGGTAGGACTCCGCGCGCGGACGCCGCGGTGCGCGGGCCGCGCGCACCGCGGCCCAGCCGTCCACCGGCGGGTCCGTCGAGCCCAGTGCGGGAGGCGGCGGTGCGGCCTCGCCGTCGGCTCCGGTGAGCAACGACAGCCACCGGCCCAGCCGTTCACCCAGCTCCGCCTCCGGCACGATCGCGTCGACGTGCCCCGACGCCAGCTGCGACTCCGCCGTGTAGGCCGACGCATCCCCCGGCGGGCGCACCCGAGCCCCGGCGAACCCGACCTGCGCGCCGGGCACCGCGAGCGTCACGTCGGCACCCGCACCGAGCGTCGCCCAGCCGCCGCCCGTCGTCGGGTCCCGCACCACCGCGACCTGCGGCAGGCCCGCCGAGCGGGTCAGGGCCGCCTGGCGCGCGATCCGCTGCAGCTGGGTGAGCGCGGCCATGCCCTCCTGCATGCGGCTGCCGCCGGTCGCGATCAGGGCGACCACCGGCGTGCGCAGCTCGCGGGCCCGCACGAACGCCGCCTCGATCCGGTCACCGGTGCGGCGACCGAGCGATCCGCCGAGGAACCCGAACTCCCACGCGATCACCGTCGCTTCGACGTCACCGACCTTGCCGACACCACAGACGACCGACTCGGTCTCACCGGTCTTCTCGACCGCGCGATGGCGCGCGTCGTCGTACCCGGGCCACCCGATCGGACCGTCCACGCCGGACTCGGCGGGCGCGGGGGCGGGCAGCTCGGTGAACCCGGAGCACACCGAGCCGACCACCGCACGGGCGCTGTCACGCATTCAGCGCCCGCTTCATGACCTTGCCCATGTCGTTGCGCGGCAGGGCGTCCAGGAACCGGACCACGCGCGGGCGTTTGTGCGGCGACAGCAGCCGTGCGACGTGGTCGGCCAGCTCCTGCTCCGCGGGCGGCTCACCGGCGGGCACGATCCAGGCGACGATCCGCTCGCCGAGGTCGTCGTCCGGTTCGCCGGTGACCGCGGCCTCCGACACGCCGGGGTGTTCCAGCAGTGCGTTCTCGATCTCGCCCGCACCGATCTTGTAGCCGCCGCTCTTGATCAGGTCGGTGGCCTTGCGCCCGACGATCCGGTAGTAGCCGTCCGCGTCGCGCGTGGCCATGTCGCCGGTGCGGAACCAGCCGCCGGTGAACACCTCTGCCGTCGCATCCGGACGGTTGAGGTACTCGGTGAACAGGTTGGGCCCGCGCACCTGGATCTCGCCCACCGTTTCACCGTCGCTGGTCTCGATCACCGCGCCCGAGTCGTCAACCAGGCGGACCTCGACACCGCGCAGCGGAACGCCGACCGTGCCGGGTTTGCGCTCGCCGTCGGCGCGCACGCTGGTGTTCATCAGCGTCTCGCTCATCCCGTAACGTTCGACGACCTGCTGCCCGGTGGCGGCGCGGATGCGCTCGTGGTCGTGCACCGGCAGCGCGGCCGATCCGGACACCAGCAGCCGCGCCTTGCGCAACGCCTGCGCCAACTCGGCGTCGGTGCCCACTTCCTCGGCGATCCGGTGGTACATCGTCGGGACGCCGAACATCATCGTCGCCTCGGTGGCCAGTTCCCGCGCGATCACTTCGGTGGAGAACCGGCCCGCGTGGTGCGCCGTGCCGCCGCGGCGCAGCGGGCCGAGGATCCCGAGAATCAGACCGTGCACGTGGAACAGCGGCAGCGCGTGCACGAGCACGTCGTCGGCGGTCCACTGCCAGGCGTCCTCGAGCGCGTCGAGCGTGGTCGCGATCGCACGACGCGGCAGCACCACACCCTTCGGCGGGCCGGTGGTGCCCGACGTGTACACGATCAGCGCGGGCGCTTCGGCGTCCGGCTCCTCGGGCAGGTCGCCGGGGCTTCCGATCAACGCGACCTGCTGGCGCGGCAGGTTCGCCAGCCGTTCCGGCAGCCGCGCGCCCGGCTCGGCGAGCACGAGTGACGGGGCGCTGTCGCTGACGATGTGGTCGAGTTCGCGTTCCCCGATCTTCGGGTTGACCGGGACGGCCGGGACGCCGGCGAGCAGCGCGGCCACCACGGCGACGCTCGTGTGGATGGTCGGCGTCGCCCACACAGCCACCCGGTTGGGGGAGGCGGCGCGGATCTCCCGGGCGAGTGTTCCGGCGATCGCCGCCAGCTCGGCGTAGTCGAGCGAGGTCTCGCCGAAGCGCAGGGCCTCCTTCTCGGGCGGCTCCGCCAGGGCTGGGAACAACCGTTCGGGCACGTGAACTCCTTACTTGTCAGCCGAGTCCGGGCACGATGAGCACGAGCCAGACCACGGCGGGTACCACGGCCACCATGATGCCGCCGTAGACGAGCAGCTGCCGGAAGAACGAGTCGCGGTCCACCTCGCGGGCGTTGGCCAGCACGAGCGCGCCGTTGGTGGAGAACGGGCTGACGTCGACCACCGTCGCCGACACCGCGAGCGCGCTGATCATCCCGACCGGCCCCACGGTGCCCATCGCGAGGAACGGCACGGCGAGCGGGATGAGCGCGCCCATGATCCCGACCGACGAGGCGAACGCCGAGACGATCGCGCCGATGTAGCACAACAGCAGCGCCGCCAGCAGGGGCGCACCGATGCCGCCGACACCCTCGCCGGCCCACTCGATGGTGCCCATCTCCTGCAGGACGCCGACGTAGGTCAGTACGCCGCAGATCAGCAGCACGGTCGGCCAGGTGACCTCGCCGACGGCCTTCTTGCTGGTCACCGGCCAGATGACGCTCAGCACGACGGCCAGGGTCATCGCGGTGAGGCCCACGTCGAGGTCGAACACCAGGGTCGCGATCACCAGGACGACGAGGCTCGCCAGCGTTGCCGCGCGGGGCGCGTCGAGGCGGAGCCCGCCGGTGCTCGCGGCGCCCGCCGAGCCGCCGGTCGCCGGGGGACCGCCGGTGCCCGCGGCGACCAGCTCGCGTTCTCTCGGGGGCGCGGCCACGACCTGCCGCTTGCGCAGGAGGACGAAGACGATCGCGGCGATCACGAGGTTCACCAGGAAGCTGGACAGGAAGAGGGTGATCGCGCTGCCGCCGAGGCGTTCGCGGTCGACGATGCCGTTGACGATCGTGCCGTAGACGCTGATCGGCGAGAAGCCGCCCGCTTGGGCGCCGTGCACGACCATGGCGCCCATCAGCAGCGGGTGGATGCCGTACTGGGCGGCGAACCCGAGCGCGATCGGCGCGACGATGGCGACGGCCGCGGGGCTGACCGCGCCGATGGCGGTGAGCAGCGCCGTGATCGCGAAGGTGACCCAGGGGATCAGGGCGACGCGGCCGCGGACGAGGCGGACGGCGGCGTCGACCAGCCAGTCCGTGGTGCCGTTGGCGCGGGCGATGGCGAACAGGAAGGTGACGCCGACCAGCACGACGAAGAGGTCGCCGGGAAAGCCGGCGAAGATCTCGTCGGCGTCCAATCCCGCGGCCAGTGTGCCGACGCCGAACGCCGCCGCGAAGGACAGGACCCCCATATTGATCGACCGGGTGGTCGCGATGACGAAGACGACCGCGAGGACGAGGATCGAGATCAGCTCAGCGGACATCGGAGAACTCCCGCCGTTGGGATTCAAGTGGCTGAGTGGCTGAACCACTTTGCGGCTCAGCCACTCAGCCTGTCAAGGGCTACGCTGCGGCTGTGTCCGATCCGCTGAGTCCGATGTCGCGCCCGCGCTTGTACGAGCAGGTCCTGGAGCGCCTCCGGGCGTACGCGTCCGAAGCCGGGCTGCGCGCCGGGGACCGGTTGCCCGCCGAGCGCGAGCTGGCGCAGCGGCTGGGGGTGAGCCGGGCGTCGGTGAAGCAGGCGATCGTGGTGCTCGCGGTGCAGGGGCTGGTCGAAACGCGCCACGGCGGCGGGACGTACCTGGTGCGCGACACCCTGGACGCCGAGCCGGTGGAGCGGATGGTCGAGCGCAGGCGACGGCTGCCCGACGTGCTCGACGCGCGCGAGGCGCTGGAGACGAAGCTGGCGGAGCTGGCCGCGGTGCGTCGCACCGACGAGGACCTGGCCGAGGTGACCGCGGCGCTGGAGTACATGGCGGACGAGATAGCGGCCGGAGGCGCGGGCGTCGAGGGCGACCGCCGGTTCCACGCGGCGGTGACGCGGGCCGCGCACAGCGCCCTGCTGGCCGAGTTCATGGGCGCCATCGCCGAGCAGATCACCGAGAGCCGCAACGAGTCGCTGCGCCAGCCCGGCCGCCCGCCGCGGTCGCTCGACCAGCACGTGCGCATCGCGGAAGCGATTCGCGACCGCAAGCCGAGTGAGGCAGCCACCGCGATGCGCGACCACGTCCGGACGGTCGCGGAGGTGCGCCTGCTCAGCTGGGACCCGGAGGACTGAGCCCGGGCGGTCGGTGCCGAGCCGCCCGGCGTCGCGCGCCTGGCGCGCGCAACCGGCGGACAGCCAAGGCTGCCGGACACGTGAACCGCCCGGAACCACCGGCACGCGCGCCCCGGTGATGGCCGGATGTCGCACCACCCGGGTTCGGTGGGGCGGTTGGGGGCTGGGGTGCGGTGGGTGGAGTTCGTGCAGGTGATGGCCGGATGCCGCACGGCTCGGGTTCAGTGGGCCGGTTGGGGATCGGGGTGCGGTGGGTGGAGTTCGTGAAGGCGACCGCCGGACACCGCACCACCCGGGTTCGGCAGGCCCCTCCGGTGCCGGAACCCCGTGGCGGCACAGCCCGCCAAGCGCAGGTCATCGCGGGGGCCG
>Ga0164243_10014606_pt1 | contig 10922 bp, 8 predicted proteins | sample OricompcompostOP_FD_108781 | JGI IMG/M metagenome (GOLD analysis project Ga0164243, IMG submission 108781) | Organic Plus compost microbial communities from Emeryville, California, USA - Original compost - Organic plus compost (OP) | ecosystem: Engineered > Solid waste > Mixed feedstock >...
GTCTGCCGTCTGCCGTCTGCCGTCTGCCGTCTGCCGTCTGCCGTCTGCCGAAGCGTCCGTCACCGTGCCCCGTGCGCGCGGGCGCGCTGCCGGTCCCAGCGGCCCGGGTCCTCCTCCAGCGTGTCCCGGCCCCAGCCGGCGTGCTCGGCCGCCGCCTCGTAGGTGCTCTGCAGGAAACCGGTGAGCGTCGCGTCCGGGTCATCCGCTGTGCGGACGGCTTCGTACGGGAGCAGGAACTGGCCGTTCTGCTCGCTGTAGTACGCCGACGAGGGCTCCACCGGATGGTCCCGGAAGCCGGCCGGTTCGGGATAGGCGTAGGCGTAGAAGGCGCCCTCCTCGCCGCCGCCGGGCCAGAAACCGCAGCTGCTCAGCTCCCGGGAGTAGCCCTCCACCATGACCCAGTCCCCGCAGTGCGGGGCGCCGCCGGGGTGGGCCGGTGCGGGACGGCCGGAGAACCTCGTGCACGCCAGGTCCATGGCCCCCCAGAAGAAGTGCACGGGGCTGACCTTGCCCATGAACCGCGACCTGAAGGCACTGAGCACCCGGTCGACCTGGAGGAGCTGGCGCCAGAACAGGTGGGCGGCGTGCGGGTCGTACGAGGCGTGCCGGGTGTCCTCGGGGAAGGGGATGGCCGTCTCCACCTCGTTGGGGTGGGGCTGGATCGGTGCCTGGATGCCCAGTTCGTCCAGCGCGCGCAGGGTTTCCTCGTAGAAGCGGGCCACCGATTTGGGCTCCAGCTTCACATGGCGGGCCTGTCCGTCGCTGGTCCGCAGGACGAGCCGGTGCTCGATGAAGTCGAACTCGATGTCGAAGGCGCCGCTGCCGTAGGGGACGGTGGAGGTGGTGAGCCCTCGTGGGGTGACGTAGAGGGTCACCTGCCACCAGTGGTTGACCAGGGGTGCGTGGGCCAGCCGGATCTTGCCGACGATCTGCGTCCACATGTGGAGGGTGTCACGGGTCTCGGTCCAGTCCGCCACCCGGAGTCGTGGCCATGCGCTCTGCTCGCTCACCGGCACCTCCCTCGCCCCCCGGATCGCCGTCCTCACGATGGTCACCCCAGGGGCGCCGGCCGACAACTCGACGGGGCTCCGCGCCGTGGCCGCGGGCCTCAGAAGGCCGTGACCAGATCGGCGGTGACCGGGAGGCCGGGCACGCGGGTGCTGTCCACCACGGCGAGCCGGGGGCCGTCGTCGCTCTGCTGCCACTGTCCGGCGGCCAGCGGCAGCAGAGCGACGTTGGGGGTGGGACCGCGCGTCCAGTCGAGCGGGCCGACGACGGTCTCGGTACGCGTCTTGCCCAGGGTGTGGGCGATCGCCGCGCGGTCGGTGGGGTCCGGCGCGGTGGTCAGGGCGTGGCGGGCCACCTCGAAGAGAGCGTGGGCCAGGCCGAGCGGCTGGAGCCAGCCGCGTCCGGTGGCCTCCCGGTAGGCACGGGCGAGGTCCGCGCAGGTCGAACCGTCCAGCCCGGAACGGTAGGGGTGCGCGGGGCTCCAGTAGACGAGCGTGGCCACGCGGGCCGCCGCCAGCGCGGCGTGGACGTCGGCGGAGGTGCTGGTGTGGGTATGGGGATAGGTCAGCCAGCGTGAGCAGGTGATCAGCCGCGGGATGAAACCGGCGGCGCGGGCCCGGCCGTAGTAGCGGGCCAGGTCCTCGGCGGTGGCGGCGCTGGTGACGATGCGGGCGTCCTGCTCGCGGAAGCGGGCCACGTGGGCGTCGAACTCGGGGGCGGACTCGGCGTAGCCGCCCGGATCGACGAGACAGTGTCCGCGGCCGGAGGCCACCGGGACGAAGCCGTACCGGCCGTGGCGCAGCAGCCGGCCCTGCAGGTCGTCGTTCCACAGGCAGCCGACGGTCTGCCGTTCGCCGATGCGCTCCCACACGTCGGCGAAGACATCGGCGATGTCGTCCAGCCCCCAGGCGAAGTGATAGGTCCAGCGGAAGGCGCGCAGCGGGTCGCCGCCGCGTGCGTACCCGTACGCCTGCCAGGGGAAGGTGGTGGAGACGCAGGGCACGCTCAGTCGTTCGCAGGCGTCCGTCGCGGCGGGCAGCACCTGGGTGCCCGCCATGGTGAGGATGATCCGCGCGCGGTCCCGGACGGCCAGCTCCGCCACGGCCTGGCGCGCGGTCTGGGGGTCGGAGCGGCTGTCGCGGACGGCGACGCGTACGTCGTAGGCGCGTCCGCCGTTGTGCAGCCGTGCCAGCCGCGGCGCGAGGGCCCGCACCGCGAACGACAGGGGCTCGCCCAGCGGGGCCAGCCTTCCGGTCAGCGGTGCCACCACACCGATGCACACCTGTGTCGTAGCTCCAGCCATGTCCTACCGCCACTCCCTCGGATACCTGGGCCGGACGCGCCCGCAACAGGGCGGCGTCGTCGCTGGGAACAACGCGCCCGGGGGCGGCGGGTGCGGCCCGTCGGGGGGTGCATCGGAGGCTGTCCGGCGTCGCGCTGGCGCGCGCGCCGCGCGGGGATGCGCTGCCGGGCGTACGGGTCCGGGGCGCGCGCGGCCCGGGGACCGGTGCCGTGCGGCGGCTGCCGCGCCGGGGCGGTGGGCGGGTGGGAGTGCCCTGGGACACAGCGCCCACGCCGCCTGAGTGAATCCGCTCCGTACGGGGACCTGCAATGCACCCTTGGCACACATCCGGAACGGAGGGTGAGTACATGGCCGGGAAAGAACAGAAGGGTGAACTGGGCGGGGACGTCGAGGAGGGGGCGGTCACCACGGACGTGCCCGCCCGGCTCGACCGTCTCCCCTGGTCGCGCTGGCACTGGATGATCGTCATCGGCCTCGGCACCGTCTGGATCCTGGACGGGATGGAGGTCACGGTCGTCGGCAACGTGGCCGGCCGGCTCTCGGAGCCGAACAGCGGACTGGACATCAGCGCGGAGCAGGTCAGCGGGCTCGCCGCGGCGCTCTACGTGGCCGGGGCCTGCTCCGGGGCGCTGTTCTTCGGCTGGCTGACCGACCGGCACGGCCGGAAGAAACTGTTCATGATCACGCTGGCGGTGTATCTGTCGGCCACCGCCATGACCGCGCTCTCCTTCGAGAGCTGGTGGTTCTTCCTGTTCCGCTTCCTCACCGGTTTCGGCATCGGCGGCGAGTACGCGGCGATCAACTCGGCCGTGGACGAGCTGATCCCCTCCAAGTACCGCGGCCAGGTCGACGTGATCATCAACGGGAGCTTCTGGCTGGGCGCGGCCGGCGGGGCGCTGCTGTCCATCCTGATGCTGGACGAGAACCTCTTCCCCGCCGACGTCGGCTGGCGGCTGACCTTCGCCCTGGGCGTCGTCCTGGGTCTGGCCATCCTGCTGGTGCGCCGTCATGTGCCGGAGAGCCCGCGCTGGCTGTTCATCCACGGGCACGGCGCCGAGGCGGAGAAACTGGTGCGCCGCGCCGAGGAGCGGACCCTGGAGGACCGGGGCGGCGAGCTGCCCCCGCCGGCCGGGACGATCACCATTCACCAGCGCAGGGCCGTCGGCTTCGGTCTCATCGCCCGCACCATCTTCGCCCACTACCCCAAGCGGGCGGTGCTGGGGCTGGCGCTCTTCCTCGGCCAGGCGTTCCTCTACAACGCCATCACCTTCGGTTTCGGCACCATCCTCATCACCTTCTTCGACGTGCCGTCCGGGACGACCGGGTACTTCTACGCGGTCATCGCGGCCGGCAACTTCTGCGGCCCACTGCTGCTCGGCCGGCTGTTCGACACCCTGGGCCGGCGGACGATGATCTCGGGAACCTATCTGCTGTCCGGTGTGCTGCTGTTCGGCACTTCCTGGCTCTTCGACGGCGGCCATCTGAGCGCGACGACACTGACCGCCTGCTGGTCCGCGGTGCTGTTCTTCGCCTCCGCCGGCGCCAGCTCCGCCTACCTGACGGTCAGTGAGGTCTTCCCGATGGAGACCCGCGCGCTGGCCATCGCGTTCTTCTACGCGGTGGGCACCGCGGCGGGCGGCATCAGCGGGCCGCTGGTCTTCGCGGAGCTCACCGAGTCCGGTGTCGTCGGCGACACGGTGCTGGCGTTCCAGATCGGTGCCGGCCTCATGACGGTGGCGGGGCTGGTGGCGGTGGCGCTGGCCGTCCCGGCGGAGCGGCGCGGCCTGGAGGACATCGCCGCGCCGCTCACCAAGAGCCGGTCCGGGCAGGCCACGAACGGCTCGTGACCGCCCGGCGCCTCCCGGCCGGGTGGCGTCAGCTCGTCGGGTTGTGCCGCAGTACGGCGTCCAGGAGGCCCGGCTCCCGCTGGGGGAAGTCCATCGGGACGATGCCCAGTCCGGTCTTCCCCGCCATCTGCGGCCCGTCGAGGAAGGCGCGGACCTTGGGATTGAGGCGGTCCGCGTTGGAGGAGGGCGGCAGTCCGGCCGCGGTGCTGACGAAGTTGATGTAGAAGGGGCCGGGCCGGCTCGCCGCCTCGCGGAACTGGTCCTCGATCTTGGGGTATTTGGCGAACGGCTCGGCCTGGTAGTCGTCCTGGATGTCGAAGACGGCCGTGTCGCCCCAGCGGACGCCGGGCAGCCCCGGGTTGTCGGCGAGGAGGACGACCTTGCCCCGTGCCCCGCCGAGGGTCGGCAGGGTGCTGTCGAGGTGGAAGAGGGAGCGCCAGCCCTTCTCGTCCAGGTAGGTGTCGAAGATGCGCCGGAAGTCCGCGTCGCCGACGGTGGAGTACTCCTGCTTGACCCGCATCAGCACCGTCTCGCCGGGGTGGGCGGCGAGGAAGTCGCGGCAGGCGATGAGCACGTCACCGAACATCAGACGCTGGTAGAAGGCGCCGTGGTGGATGGCGAACACGCCGTCGATGGCGCGGCAGCGGACGTCGAGGAAGCGGACACCGGCCGCCAACTGCTCGGCGATCAGCGTGTCCTGGCACTCGACCCAGGGGCCGCCGAAGCGTGCCCCGGAGTCGTGGGTGCCGGGAAGGGTGAGGGCCCGCAGCGGGGTGGACGCCGCGAGAGGCGCCATCCAGTCCTGGGGGCCGGCGGTGCGCGCCGCGGTGCGGCCCCGGGCCAGGGCCACTCCGGTGCCCGCCGTGCAGGTGAGCAGCCCAGCGGCCGGCACGGCCGCCGCGCTCATGAGGAACCTGCGTCTGTCCATGTCGGACTCCCTCCCCGTCGTCTACGGCGCCCGCCGTCGGGTGCCGTGGTCCGGGCACATCATCGGACAGCGGGACGGGTGAGGGAACACCGGGGGTGTCCGGCCCCCGCGTGATGACTGCGACGAAAACGGCATCTGCGGACGGCACTTCACCGACCGGTTCCAGCAGCGCCGCATCCGGTACGTGCCGTCGGAGGCCACCGGTCCTCGTGCCGGACGCGGGCGGCACGAGGACCCGGCACACCCGCCCGGTGAGCGACGAAGGGAAGGCCGGGCCAGTTCTGCGGCTGACGGCCCGTCCGGCCGGCCCGCGCATCCGGGCGGGCCGGCCGGGTGGGGTCAGCGCTCGGCGGCCGTCGCCGTGCGTGCGCGGGGTGCCAGCTCCGCCTCGATCTGTTCCAGGCTCTTGCCGCGGGTCTCGGGGATGCGGCGGACGGCGAAGACTGCGAGCAGGGCGCACACCACGGCGTACAGGGTGAACGTGCCCGCGCCGCCCAGGGCTTCGAGCAGGCTGAGGAAGGTGAGCGAGACCACGAAGTTCATGGTCCAGTTGGAGAACATCGTGGCGCTCATGGCCGTGCCGCGGATGCGCTGCGGGTACAGCTCCGAGGGGATGATGAAGACGACGACGTTCAGCGTGGTGGCGACGGCCGCGATGTAGACGACGACGCACAGCACGGACAGCCAGGCGAAGGACGAGTTCTGGCCGCCGGCGGCCAGGGTCGCCGCCAGCCCGGCCAGCGCCACGGTCATGACGGTGGCGCCGCAGGCCAGCAGCCTGGTGCGGCCGAAGCGGTCCACGGCGGCCATGCCCACGGGGGTCATCACGAGATTGACGATGCCGACCCCGACGGTGGCCAGGATCGAGGAGGACGAGCCCAGTCCGCTGCTCTCGAAGATCTTCGGCGCGTAGTAGATGACGGTGTTGACGCCGGAGGCCTGGCCGAGGATCTGGAGCCCGATCCCGGCCACCACCGCAGGGCGCACCGATCGTGCGGTCAGCGCCCGCCACCGGCCGCGCGCGGCGGGGACCGGGCCGGCCTGAGCGTTGCCGGTGGCGTTCCCGGTCATCTCGGCGAGTTCGGCGTCCGCGCCGGTCACGTCCTGGTGGCCGCGCAGCCGTATGAGGACCGCACGGGCCCGCTCGGTGCGGCCGTTGAGGGCGAGCCAGCGCGGGGATTCGGGCTGGAGCAGCATGCCGGCGCCGAAGAGCACGGCGGGGACGGCGGCGAGGCCGAACATCCACCGCCAGCTGTGGGTGACGTTCTCCAGGCTGTAGTTGGCGACGTACGCGAGGACGATGCCGAGGGTGATCATGAGCTGGTTGAGCCCCACGAGGCGGCCCCGATAGCGGGGCGGCGCCAGTTCGGCGATGAAGACCGGCACCAGGTTGGAGGCGATGCCGATGCCGAGTCCGAGCACCACGCGGGCGGCCGTGAGGACCGCGGCGGAGGGGGCGAGGGCGGCCAGGGCGGCGCCGAGCGTGAAGACCCCGGCGGCCACGACGAGGACCGGGCGGCGGCCGTACCGGTCGGCGAGGTTGCCGGCCACGGCGGCGCCGGCCATCGCACCGACCAGGATCGAGCTGACGACGACGCCGGAGCCGAACGCGGACAGCCGGAAGTCCGACTCGATCGTCAGCAGCGCCCCGGAGATGACTCCGGTGTCGTAGCCGAAGAGCAGCCCGCCCAGCGCGGCGACCAGGGTCACGCCGATGACCGGCCGCAGGGCGGCCCCGCCGATGGGCGGCGCACCGCTGCTGGATGACGTCATGACACGTCCTTTCGTGACATCCCCCCGGATTGGACGGTACCAATCTGGCAGCGGTCTTGGGATTGCACAAGATCCGTCGTAGAATTTTCTGCATTGGTTGGTACCTATCCACGGTGCTGTGCGACCACGAGGGCAGGAGGACGACGAGTGGCCAGACAGGCCAAGTACGAGGAGCTGCGGCAGGAGCTGCTGGCCGAGATGGCCGGCTCCGCGCCGCACACCCCGCTCCCCACCGAGCGGGAGATCTCCGCCCGGCACGGCGTCTCACGCAACACCGTCCGGCAGGCCCTGGACGCCCTGGAGACCTCCGGCAGCGTCTACCGCGTGCAGGGCGCGGGCACCTTCGTGGCACCGCCCGTGGTCTCCAAATCGCTGGCCCTCACCTCCTTCTCGGAGGACATGCGCGAACGCGATCTGGTGCCCGCCTCCCGCTTGCTGGCCGCCGAGACGGTACGGGCCGGCCGGCAGATCGCCGAACGGCTGGGGATCGCGCCGGACGCCGAGGTCGTCCGCGTCAGCCGGCTGCGGCTGGCCGACGGCTCCCCCATGTGCCTGGAGAACGTCCATCTGCCCGCGGACCGCGTTCCCGGGCTCGCCCGGGAAGACCTCAGCGGATCGCTCTACGCCCTGCTGACCGAGCGATACGGACTTCAGATCCGCTCCGCCGAGCAGGTGGTCCGCGCCGTCGACCTCGACGAGACGGAATCCGCGCTGCTCGGCGTCCCGGTGGGCGTCTCCGGGCTGCGGGTGCAGCGCGTCGGGCTGGACCGGCGCGACACCCCGGTGGAGGCGACCACCACCCTCTACCGCGCCGACCGCTACGACATCCGCTTCACCGTCCGCAGGAGCCGGCCGTGACGGGCCGCGCCGGGGCACCCGGCCGCCCGGGAACCGGTTCGCGGCGCACCCTCCTCGGGGTCGACGTGGGCGGGACGAAGATCGCCGCCGGACTGGTGGCCGAGGACGGCACCCTGCTGGAGACGGTCGTGCGGCCCACCCCCGCGCGCCAGGGCCCCACCGCCGTACTGGACGCCATCGCCGCCGCGGTGCGGGAGCTCCCGGACCACGCCGGGGCCGCCGGGCTGGGCCTGGGCACCGGCGGCGTGGTGGACCGGGACGGCGGCGTGGTGGTCTCCGCCAACGAGCTGCTGCCCGGCTGGGCCGGCACCCGGCTCGCCGACGAACTGGGCCACCGCCTCGGCATCCCCGTCGCCGCCGACAACGACGCCAACGTCTTCGCCCTGGCCGAGCAGACCTACGGCGCGGGTGCCGGCAGCACCACCGCGCTGTACGTCAGCGTCGGCACCGGCATCGGCGGCGGGCTGGTCACCGGCGGGCGGCTGCTGCGCGGAGCCCACTGGACGGCCGGCGAGTTCGGCCACATCGCGGTGCCCGAAGCCGCCGGGCGGCCCTGCAACTGCGGTCGCGACGGCCATCTGGAGGCCGTCGCCGCCGGACCGGCCATCGCCGCCCGCTTCAGCCGGCTGGCCGGACGGCCGCGGCCGGCGGACCTGCGCGAGGTCGCGGCGCTGGCCGAGCGGGCGGCACCGCCCGCCGATCCGGATGGCACCCCGCCGCAGGCACCGGGCGACGAGTCCGCGCTCGCGCGCACGGTGCTCGCCGAGGGCGCCGGCGCCCTCGGCCGCGCCCTGGCCGGACTGGTCAACACCTTCGACCCGGAACGCGTCGTGGTCGGCGGCGGAGTGGCGTCCGTCGGCGACCCGTTCTGGCAGCCGCTGGCCGAGGCGTTCGCCGCCGAGCTGCTGCCCGGACCGTCCGCGGCCGGGCTGCGTCCTCTCCCGGCGGCCCTCGGCCCGCGGGCAGCCGTCATCGGCGCCGCCGCACTGCTGCTGGAGCACCGCTGAGCCCGCGGGCCGCGCATCACCGACACCCGACACCGCGACACACGAAGGACACCCCATGACCGAGGCCCCGACCGGCGACGGCGGCGTACGCCCCAGCCGGACCACCATGCCCGCCGACCGGGCCGGCGCACTGCTGCGGCAGCTGCGCGGCAAACTGGTCGTCTCCTGCCAGGCACCCCCGGGCGACCCGCTGCGGGCGCCCGCCCACATGGCAGCCATGGCCGCCTCGGTGACCGCCGGGGCCCCGGTGGCGGGCGTCCGGGTGCAGGGCGTCGAGGACATCGAGGCGGTACGGGCCGTGGTCGGCCACCCCCTCATCGGCCTGTGGAAGGACGGCGCGGAGGGCGTCTACATCACCCCGACCGCCGCCCACGCCCGCGCCGTCGCCGAGGCGGGCGCCGAGATCGTCGCCGCCGACGCGACCGGGCGGCCCCGCCCCGACGGCCGGCCGCTGAGCGAGACGGTCGAGGCCGTGCACCGGGCGGGCGCGCTGTTCATGGCCGATGTCTCCACCGTGGAGGAGGGCGTCGCGGCAGCGGGACTGGGCGCCGATCTGGTCTCCACCACCCTGTCCGGATACACCCCCTACAGCCCTCAGCAGCCGGGCCCCGACCTGGCGTTGGTCCGCGAACTGGCCGGCCGGCTCGACATCCCCGTCTGCGCCGAGGGGCGGCTGCGCACCCCCGAGGAGGCGCGCGCCGCCATGGAAGCGGGCGCCTGGGCGGTGGTCGTGGGCGGTGCCATCACCGCGCCGGCCGCCATCGCCGGCCGGTTCGCCGCCGCGCTCCCCGGGGAGCCGGCCTCCCGGTGAGGCGGCGGCGGGTCCGTCAGTGCTTCGCCCTCACCCGAAGGGGGTCAGGGTGAGGGTCATCCGCTGCGCCGCGCCGTCCTCGATGTAGGAGGCGAATCCGGCCACGTCGTCGAAGGCGAAGCCGTACGCCTTGCCGTCCTCGGTGGCCTCGTGCATGGCCTTGGCGTAGTGGTGGGTCAGGTCGCCCTGGTAGAAGGACGCGGGGTCCGTGGTGGGCTGCTCGGCGGCCGACACGAGGGTGGTGCGGTTGAAGGCGGCGCCCAGCACGGCGGCCACCGGGCCGGTGGTCCCGTCGTTGGGCGCGGCCAGTGCCCCGTCGCAGAAGAGCACGTCCTTGGTGGTGGGCTTGGCGAAGGAGACCTGCGCGGGACCGGTGAAGGCGAGGGTGTCGCCGCTGACCCGGCCGGTGAAGGTGCCCGCGTTGGTGGTGATGCGCAGGTCCTTCCCCGCGTAGGCGGACCACACCTCGTCTATGTACGGGGCGAAGTAGTTCTCGTCGAACAGCCCGGCGCCGATGCCGTGCCCCGGTGCGATGACGCGCTTGTCGTCGACGACCAGGCGGGAGAACGCCTCGACGCCGCGGACCTGTTCGAAGACGCGTGCCCGGGCCCCGGCCTTGAGCGTGCCGGTGGTCTGGTCCTTGCTGCCCTTCAGGGCGATGGACAGCGGCACGCTGAACATGTCCACCATGGTGGTGTTGCAGTACATCGCCCCGCCCTTGTAGGTGAACTCTGCGCAGTCGTGCACCACGGGGTAGTTCGGGTCGGAGGAGACCCAGCCGGCCGGGTAGGCGAGCGCGGCGCCCTGGCCGCCGTCCACGGCCTTGAACTTGAGCTTGTCGCCGCACGATACGTAGATCCGCCCGGACATCTCCGGGAGGGTGAGCGTCGTCTCCGTCCCGGTGAGGGAGATGGCGTAGTCGGTGTATCCGTCCGGTCCGTTGTCGCTCAGCTGCACCGGCTTCAGTTCGCCCTCGGGGGTCACATAGCACTGGCGGGTGCCGTCGTTGCCGACGATGTAGACGTACACCGACGCGTTGTCGTACGCGCCGCTGTTGTTGACGACCGTCAGCGGCAGTCCGGCCGCCGCCTTGCCGCCCGGGCGTACGGCACCGGCCGGCCCGGTGAACAGGCCGACGGCCGGTACGGCGACGGCGGTGGCCACAGCCGTGCGCAGCAGCCCGCGCCGGGAGAGGGGGGAGGACATACGGCGTGCGGCACCTTGGGGTATTCCAGCCATGACAAGCGCTCCTTGGAAGTGGGGGGTGAACGAGCGCGCTCTTTCGGCACAGCACCGTGCCGAAGGTATGGACCAGCGTCAAGAAGTACGGCCACAAAGACCGTCCGGAAGCCGTGCCCCACACCAACCGGTCCGCCCGCGGCCACGA
>Ga0164243_10014607_pt1 | contig 10922 bp, 12 predicted proteins | sample OricompcompostOP_FD_108781 | JGI IMG/M metagenome (GOLD analysis project Ga0164243, IMG submission 108781) | Organic Plus compost microbial communities from Emeryville, California, USA - Original compost - Organic plus compost (OP) | ecosystem: Engineered > Solid waste > Mixed feedstock >...
CCCTGGAGTGGCCGGAGTCCGTCCGCTACTCGACGGGCGCGATCGTCCCCGACACACCCCGGCTGATCCATCTCCCGGACGGCACGGTGCCGTACACGCCGCCGATCCCGCTGTATCTGGCGCTGTGCCGGGTGATCGGCACGACGCCGAGCTGGTCCCGCCAGCTCAGCGCGTGAGCCGTACCCGACCGGACCGCCCGTACGCCCGCGCGCATCCGCCCGCCCGGCCCGCGCCCTCCCGCCGGGCACCCGCGCCCCGCCATAGTGGGCGCTCCGTCGCGACGGGTCCGGGGGAGGGCGTGAGGTGGGGAAGAAGCACGGAACCGACGACACCGACGACACCGGGGGCACCGGGGTGTCGGAGTCGGAGCGGCTGCTGTTCGGCGGACCGCTGCGCTACGACATGGGGTGGAACCAGCACCGCGACGCCTTCCTGGAGCTGAGTCTGCGGGCCATGGTGCGGCGGCTGCCGTCGCTGCTGGCCACCAGCTTCCGGCTGGCCTGGCAGGCCGACCGGCGGGCCGCCCGGACCGTGCTGGCCGCGGAGGTCGTCCGGGGCCTCGCCCAGGCCGTCGCACTGCTGGCCGTGAACAGCGTGCTGGGGCGGCTCATCGGCGGCGGCGCCATCGACGAGCGGCTGCGGGACGCCGCTCCCGCGCTCGTCGCCATGGCCGCCGTCATGGTCGTCTCGACGCTGCTGCGCGCCGCCTCCACGTACGCCACCGGGCGGCTGGAGCCCAAGGTGGAGCGGGTGGCGACCGAGCTGTACCTGGAGCGGGCAGCGGCCGTGGAACTGGCCGCGATCGAGGACCACGCCTTCCACAAGCTGCTGGACACCGCGCAGTACGGGGCGTCGTCCGCCCGCCGCATGATCGCGTACAGCACCCGGGTCGTGAACGCGGCCATCTCGCTGATCGCCGCCGCCGGTGTCCTCACCGTGCTGCACCCGGCGCTGCTGCCGCTCCTCGCCACCATGACGCTGCCCAGCGCCTGGAGCGCCCTGACCAACGCCCGGCGCCGCTACGAGTCCTTCCACACGTGGGTGCAGCACGCCCGCGCCGGCCAGCTGATCAGCGGGCTGCTGACCGAGCCGGCCGCCGCGCCGGAGATCCGCGTCCACGGCGTGGCGCCGTTCCTGCTGCGGCACTACCGGGCGATGTCCGAGACCGCCGAGGCCGAGCAGGCGCGGCTCGCCCGGCTGGCGGCGCGCACCGGGCTGATCGCGGCTGCCTGGACGGGGCTCGCGACCGTCGCGACGTACGCGACGCTCGGCGGGCTGCTGCTGGCCGGGGCCATGGCGCTCTCGGTGGCCGGTACGGCGGTCATCGCGATCCGGACCGGCTCCTCCAGCCTGGACAGCCTCGTCCTGGAGGTCAACGCGCTGCACGAGGAGGCCCTCTTCGTCGGCGATCTCCAGCGGCTGTACGCGGAGGCCGCCGAGCGGGCCATCCCGGAGGGCGGGGAGCCGCTGCCCGAGGACCCGCGGGAGGTCCGCTTCGAGCACGTCACGTTCTCCTACCCGGGCGAGTCGTCCCGCCCCGCCCTGGACGACGTCACGCTCACCCTGCCGCTGGGCCGGATCGTCGCGCTCGTCGGCGAGAACGGCTCGGGCAAGACGACGCTGGTCAAGCTGCTCGCGGGCCTCTACACCCCGGACCGGGGCCGCATCCTGTGGGACGACGTCGACGCGTCGGCCGCCGACCGGCACCAGCTGGCCGAGCGCATCGCGATGGTCGCGCAGGACTTCAAGCGCTGGCCGTTCACCGCCCGGGTCAACGTGGCCGTCGGCCGTTCGTCGGCGCCGCTGACCGAGGAGCGGCTGGACACCTCGATCGCCCAGGCCGGGGCGCAGGACGTGGTGGCGGATCTGCCGCGCGGCCTGGACACCCTGCTGGCGCGGCACTTCAGCGGCGGTCACGAGCTGTCCGGCGGCCAGTGGCAGCGGCTCGGGATCGCCCGGGCCGCCTACCGGCGCGGGCGCATCCTCATCGTGGACGAGCCGACGGCCGCCCTGGACGCCCGGGCGGAGCTGGAGGTCTTCGAGAAGATCCGCGCGCTCGCCTCGGCCGGCCAGACCGTCGTACTGATCACGCACCGGCTGGCGTCCGTCCGCCACGCCGATCTGGTGCACGTCCTCGACCAGGGCCGGCTCGTGGAGTCCGGCACCCCGGAGGAGCTGCTGGCCACCGGCGGCCTGTACGCGGAGCTGTACGCGCTCCAGGCGGACCAGTTCACGGCCCGGGTGCCCGCGCCGGAGCCCCGCTGACCGGGCGTCCGGTCCGGCTCAGGCCGTGACGTCCGCCGGCGCGTCACCACGGACGATCACCAGGAAGGCGTCCGTGGCCAGGTCCATCACGACCTCGGCCGGCAGGCCCTCCATGCGCCGCGCGTGCGCGAACTCCTCGGCCGGCCACGATCCGCGCGGCCCGCCCGCGGGAAAGCGTTCGAGCACCGTCCGCCCGTTCACCATCCTGCACCTCCAGTGACGTCGTACTTGTAGGAGTCAACGCCAGTGGGGTGCGGATCGCCTCGGCCGGTGACGGTACTGAGACGTACTCGACACCTGTTCACCGCTGTCCGTGAACGGATGGGCACGGTGCATCATCCGGGGCGACGGTCCGTGTCAGTCGTCGTACTCGTCGTGATAGCGGACGGGTCTGCCGCCCGCGGGCGCCCCGAAGGCGGACGCGCGCCCGAAGGGCTCCTCCCACTCCTCCTGCCGGCCCAGCGCGGTGAGGTCCAGGAACCCGGTGGTGGAGCCGAGCCCGTCGAGACCGCGCTCGTACGCCGAGTAGGTGTGGAAGACGCGGTCCCGGTCCCGCAGGAAGCAGCTCAGACCGGGACGCTCCACCAGCTCGCCGTCGCGTTCGAGGGTCGCCTCGAAGTCGTGGTTGAAGCCGGTGCCGAAGGAGGAGTACCAGGGGACCGCCCAGCCCATCCGCGCCTTGAACGGCAGGATGCGCGTCAGCGGCGCCCGGGAGACCGCGGCGAAGGTCGTGCCGCGCGCGTGCAGATGCGCGAGCTGGCCGATCTCGTCGAGGAACGCCGAGCAGCCGCGGCAGCCCGTGTCCCACTCGGGCGCGAACATGAAGTGGTACACGACGAGCTGGTGCCGGCCCTCGAACGCGTCGAGCAGGGTGGCCTTTCCGTCGCCGCCCTCGAACACGTACTCCTCGGTGATCTCGACCATCGGCAGGGCGCGCCGCGCGGCGTTCAGCGCGTCCCGCGCGCGGGTCGCCGCCTTCTCCTCGACCAGCAGTTCCTCGCGTGCCGCGCGCCACTGCTCACGCGAAACGATCTCCGGAAGCGACATCGGCGCCCCTTCTGTGCAACGGTCCGTCCGCAGGGGTGACCGCTGCCGTCGCCGGAACTCATCGCCGCGCCGTGAAATTTCTCGGCGGGTCCTCCGCCGGGTGCCGGGTCCCCGCGGTGGGGCGGGTCCCCGCTAGGTGTCGTACTGCTGGACGCGCCGGCCGTGCCCCCGGTCCAGGAGCGCGGGCAGCCGCTCCCCCAACTCCCGTACGGCGGACGGCACGTCGATCGTCAGGAGTTCGCGGTCACGCATCAGGACCCGGCCGTCCACGATCGTGGTGCGTACGTCGGAGGAGCGGGCGCTGTGCACGAGGGTGGCGGCCAGGTCGTGCACCGGCTGGGTGTGCGGGCCGCTCAGGTCGACCAGCACGATGTCGGCGCGCCGCCCCGGCGCGATGCTGCCGACGGTGTCGCCGAGGCCGACGGCCCGCGCGCTCTGCACGATGGCGTGGTGCAGGGCCTGACGGGCGGTCAGCCAGCGCGGGTCGCCGGTCGTGGACTTCTGCACGAGGGCGGTCAGCGCCATCGACTCCCACACGTCGAGGGAGTTGTTGGAGGCGGCGCCGTCGGTGGCGAGCCCGACGGGGACGCCGATCTCGCGCAGTGCCCGGACCGGTGTCGTGGTGGGCCAGCCGAACTTGAGGTAGCCGCGCGGCGCGGTGGCGACGGCGACCCGGCCGCCGGCGTCGCGGAGCGCGGGCAGGTCCTCGTCGAGGATGCCGGTGCCGTGCGCGATGAGGACGTCGGTGTCGAGGAGGCCGGTGCGCCGGAGCACCTCGACGGGGGTGACACCGTGCCGGGCCAGGCTGGCTCGGGTCTGGTCGCGGTTCTCGGCGGCGTGCAGATGGACGGGCAGGCCGTGGGCGCGGGCGAGTTCGGCGGTGGCGGCGAGGTCGGTGTCGTCCACGGTGTAGGGGGCGTGCGGGGCGAGGGCGGTGGTGATCCGGCCGCCCGCGCCCCCTCGGTGCGCCAGCGCGAACTCCAGCGATCTCTCCCGGCCCCGGGGGCCCTGCGAGGAGAAGAAGGCCTCGCCGAGATGGGCCCTGATCCCGCACTCCTCGACGACGGCGGCGACGGCGTCCATGGAGAAGTAGTGGTCGGCGAAGCAGGTGACCCCGGCCCGGATCATCTCGGCGCAGGCCAGCCGTGCCCCCAACTCGACGTCCCGTGCGGTGAGGTTGGACTCGACGGGCCAGACGACGTCGTTGAACCAGGCGTCGGTCGGCAGGTCCTCGGCGACCCCGCGCAGGGCCACCATGGCGGCGTGGGTGTGGCAGTTGATCAGTCCGGGCAGGGCGATCTGACCGTGCGCGTCGATGCGTTCGCGGGCGGGCACGCCGCCGGCCTCCGCCCCGCTGACGACGGCCTCGACGATCCCGTCCCGCACGATGACGGAGGCGTCCTCGGCGAAGCCGATCTCCTCCCGCTCGTCGTGCGTGAGCACCGTGCACCGGGTGATGACGAGATCGGCGGGAGGAGGCGTCATGGTGTCACGGTACGGCTCCGCGGTGCCCCGCGTGGCCGTTGTGGCGTCAGCCGGCGAGGGCGGACACGGCGGCGGCCTCCGGGACGCGCAGCCCGGTGCGGTGGCGTTCTCCGGCGAGGACGTCGAGGAGTTCGGTGAGCCGCGCGGTGTGCCGGGGGGTGAGCCGGCCGGTGTCGTCGAGGTGCACGGCGCACGCGGTGGTGGCGTCGACGAGCTGTTCGAGGGTGGCGACGATCTGGTCGGCGCCGTGCGCGTGCCGGGCGAGGGCGGGCAGTTCCGCGGCGGCGAGGGCGGCGGCGCCCCGTGCCTCCGCGAGCGTCCGGTAGGCCTCGCGGCGCAACGTCCAGCGCACGGCTCGCAGTTCACGGACGTCCCGCCCGTCGCGGGCGCCGGACTCGTCCAGCACATGGGCGAGGTAGGCGGAGACGGCGTCCCCGGCCGCGGTGAGCCGGGCGCGCACTCCCCCGCCCCGCTGCCCGGGCACCGGCAGATGACCGGCGACGAGCACGATCGCGCACGCCAGCAGGGTCTCCCCGATCCGCCCGACGGACGCCTGCGGTTCGCCGCCGACCATGACCAGGGCGAGCACGAGGACGGTGACGACGGCGGTCTGCGCGGCGAAGTGCCGGGTGGCCACGGGGATCAGGGCGCCGCTGACCGCCACGAGCGCGACGAGGCCCTCGGGCCGGGGCAGTACGGCCGCGAGGCCGGCGAAGACCAGCGCGCCCAGGACCGTCCCGGCCGCCCGGCACAGCACACGGGAGACGAGCGGCCCGAGGTCGGGCTTGACGAGGAAGACGGCGGTGGCCGGCAGCCAGTACCAGTGGGTGTGCGGCCCGTACCAGCGGGCGTGGTGCAGCGCCTGGGCGATGCCCGCCCCGGCCCCGAAGCAGAGCGCGACGCGCAGCCCGTACTCCCGTCCGCCGGCCCCGAGCACGGCCCGGACGCGGTCCCGCGCGGTACGGCGGCGGGCGTGCAGGTTCCGGTTCTCCCGGCCCCGGTCGAACGCCTCGGCGGCGTGCAGCAGCGCGTCGTCGAGGGCCCGCAGGGCGGGCGCCGACCGGGAGGGCGCGGGCAGCGGCCCGGTGTGGGTGGCGCCGCGCACGGCTGCGGCGAGCCGCCTGGGGCCCTCGGCGGCCCGCGCGGGCACGGCCTCCCCGGCCCAGGCGAGCGCGGTCGCGGCCTCGGCGAGCGGCAGGGCGGCGGCGTACTGGGCGTGCAGCCGCCGCTCGGCGGACGAGGAGGCGTACCGCCGCAGCCGGGGCCCGGTCAGGGCGTCCTGCGCGTGGTCGAGGGCGGCGGTCAGGGCGGCCCGGCGCGCGGTGGCCCGCTCGGTGCCGGCGGCGTCCAGCAGGGCGGCGACCGCGTCGTACACGCCGGCGACGGCGGCCCGCTCCCCGTCGAACCGGAAGTCGCCGGCGAGGGAGCCCGGGGTCGGCAGCGCCAGCCGCAGCGCGAGCAGCCAGGCCGCGCCGGCGAGGAACGCCAGCGCCCGCTGCCCGGCGCTCTCGGGCAGCGGCATCCCGGCGCCGACGGCCGTGGCGACGAGGACCTGGGTGCCGGCGGCGGAGGCGACGGGCCCGGTCGCGCACACCCCGCCGGCGACGAGCCCGAGCACGGTGAGCACCAGGGTGAGCGGTACGGCCCCCAGGTGGTCCCCGGCGTACGTCCCGCCGAACACGCCGGCCGCTCCGGCCAGCGCGGGCACCCCGATCCGGTGCACGGACGAACGGCGGCTGCCGGGACGGTCGTTGATCCCGGCGAGCATGGCGGCGATGGCGGCGACGACCCCGAGGGTGGCCCGGCCGGCGAGCACCGCCGCGAGCAGGAGGGGACCGGCGGACAGCGCGCCCCGGACGACCGCGCTCCACGGCACCGGGCCGCGCTGGGCGCGCAGGGCGTGGGCGAGCCAGGGGGGAAGCGGACGGGCCGGACGCGCGGGGCGGGACACAGGGCTCCTGTCGGGCGAGGGCGGAGATGCCTTCGGGCGACGGTGGCCGGGCTGTGGACTGTGCGTCCCACGGTACAGCCGGGACGTGTGGCCGGGGGGACGGCGGTGTTTCGGGTGTGTGACGGTCCGGCGGGTCAGAGCGAGGCGAAGAGGGCCTCCGCCTCGGTGACGGCCCGCAGCAGCGCCTCCGGCCGGGGCTGGAGTCCCGCGAGGACGGCGTCCACCGTCCGCAGTCCGGCCCGCTCCAGCAGCCGCTTCTCGTTGGTCACCCACTCCCCTCGCGCCGCCAGCACGGCGTGCCCGGTCTGCACGGCCGCCGTGGCGACGGCACCCGCCACCTCCGTGAGCCGGCCGGCCGGGGCGTGGTGCGCCCGCGCGTAGCCGAGGGTGGCGCGGGCGGTGCCGTGCCAGCGTTCGCTCGCCGTGCGCCGCAGCTCCGCCGGATAGCCGTCGGGGCGGGGCAGTTCGCCGCGCAGCACCCGGTTGACCGCCAGCTCGGCGACCACGAGGTAGGTGGGGATGCCCGCGAGGTGGAACAGCAGCGGCTCCACCCGGAACCGTCCCCGCTCCGCCTCCGCCAGTTCCCGCTCGACGACGTCGAGGTCGCGGTAGTGCACGTCGACCCGCCGCCCGTCGACGGTCAGCCACGCTCCCCCGTTGAAGACGCCGCCGCCCCAGCCCCCGACCTCCGACACCTCGCCCTCCCAGCCGGCCGCGCGCAGGTCGTCCGGGTCGAAGGGGCCCCGGTAGTACACGGCCACGTCCCAGTCGCTGTCGGGGCGTTGGGTGCCCTGCGCGCGGGAGCCGCCGAGCGCGACGGCCCGGACGGTGGGCAGGGCGGCCAGGCGGTCCGCGAGGGTGTCGAGGAAGACGGTGTCGTCGGGGGCGGTGGGCATGCCGGAAGGGTACGGAGCCGCGCCGCGCGTCGCCACGGAGAATCGGGAGCGGGCGGACCGGCGGAAATTCGGATGCGCGCGGGTCCTCGGGTGCGCATGATCGGCGAGTTGGGCACCTCACGGCTCACGACGTCGAAGCATCCAGGAGCAGCCTTCATGATCCGCCGCGTCACCTCTCCCGCTCTTTTCCCACCGCCCACGTACGCGCATGCCTCCGTCGTGGAGGCGGGCACGCGGATCGCGTTCCTCGCCGGGGCCGTGCCGCTGGACGCGGAGGGCAGGCTGGTCGGAGAGGACGATCCCGTACGGCAGGCCGAGCAGGTCGTGGCGAACCTGACGGAGCAGCTGCGGGCCGTGGGCAGCGATCTGGCCCATGTGCTGTCGACCGAGGTGTACGTGGTGAGCGGTGACACCGCCGTGCTCTCCGCCGTGTGGGAGGTCGTCGAGGCGTCCGGGCTGAGTGCGGGGCCGCACTCGTCGACGCTGCTCGGCGTTGCCTGCCTGGGCTACTCGGGCCAGCTGGTGGAGATCACGGCCACGGCGGCCGTTCCGGAGCCGGAGGCTGGGTCCTGAGCGCCGTCGCCCTGCGCCGGGCCACCGCCGAGGACGCGCGGGCCGTCGCCGACGTGTGGCTGCGGTCGTTCACGGCAGCCCTGCCGTCCGTCGTGCGGCCGCACTCCGACGACGAGGTGCGGGCGTGGTTCAGCGAGATCGTGCTGCCGTCGCAGGAGACGTGGGTCGCCGACAGCGACGGGCGGGTCGTCGGGCTGATGGTCCTCGACGGGGACCAGCTCGCCCAGCTGTACCTGGACCCGGAGTGGCGGGGCCGGGGGGTGGGCGACCGGTTCGTGCGCCTCGCCAAGCGGCGCCGCCCGGACGGGCTGAGCCTGTGGACCTTCCAGGTCAACGGGCCCGCCCACCGCTTCTACGCCCGGCACGGCTTCGTCGCCGCCGAGTCCACCGACGGCAGCGGCAACGAGGAGCGCGAGCCGGACGTGCGGTACGTCTGGCGTCCGGGGCCCGGCTGAGCGCGTGTCACGTCGTCAGGCCCGCCGCCCCGGCCGCCGTCGTCAGCACGTCCCGCAGCATGGCGGGGGTGAGCCGCCCGGTGAAGGTGTTGCGCTGGCTGACGTGGAAGCAGCCGAAGACGTCGAGCCCGTCGAGGGCGACGCGGGTGCCGTGCGCGAAGGCGGGCCGGGGCCGGGGCACGGTCCAGCCGGCCTCGCGCAGTGCGGGCAGGGTGGCCTGCCAGCCGAAGGCGCCCAGGACGACGAGGGCGCGCACCGTGGGCCGCAGCAGCCCCAGCTCCCGCACGAGCCACGCCCGGCAGGTCTCCCGCTCGCCGGGGGTGGGCCGGTTGGCGGGCGGGGCGCAGTGCACGGGGGCGGTGACGCGGACGCCGTACAGTTCCAGGCCGTCGTCGGCGGCGACCGAGGTGGGCTGCGAGGCCAGGCCGACGTCGTACAGGGCCTGGTACAGCACGTCCCCGGAGCGGTCCCCGGTGAACATGCGGCCGGTGCGGTTGCCGCCGTGCGCCGCCGGGGCGAGCCCGACGATCAGCAGCCGGGCGTCGGGCGGGCCGAAGCCGGGGACCGGGCGGCCCCAGTAGGTCTGGTCGGCGAAGGCGGCGCGCTTGGTACGGGCCACCTCCTCACGCCAGTCGACCAGCCGCGGGCAGGCCCGGCAGCCGGTGATCCGCCGGTCGAGATCAGCGAGCGCGTCCACCCCTCCACCGTACGGCCGCCGGGTGGGAGGGCAGCGTCGGCGGCCCGGCACGGGAGCTAAGGTCGAGGCATGCCTTCCGAGGACACCCAGGACATCGAGGAGTCGAGCGGCGCGCCGGCCGGACCGGCCGCCGGCCCGGAGACCGACGACGATCCGAAGATCGCCGCCGCCGTGGCCGCGGCCGAGGCCGCCGTCCCGCGGGACGGCGAGCCCGTGCGGGTCGACAGCTGGATCTGGGCCGTACGGCTGGTGAAGACCCGGTCCGTGGGCGCCACCGCCTGCAAGGGCGGGCACGTGCGCGTGAACGGCCAGAACGTGAAGCCGTCGCACCTGCTGCGCGTCGGCGACGAGGTCCGGCTGCGGCAGGAGCACCGGGAGCGGGTCGTGGTCGTCAAGCGGCTCATCCGCAAGCGGGTCGGCGCGCCCGTCGCGGCCCAGTGCTACGTCGACAACTCCCCGCCCCCGCCGCCGCGCGAGGCGGTCGCCCCGGCCGGTGTCCGGGACCGGGGCGCGGGCCGCCCGACCAAGCGGGACCGCCGGGAGCTGGAGCGGCTGCGCGGCCTGATGGGCGGCGCCGGCGGCCCGGGACAGCCGCGCGGACGGTGACGTCCGGGGCGCCCGGGAACACCCTCAGGCGCCCCTGCGGGCCAGTCGCCGCAGCTTGGTGAGGGAGTCGCGCCGGGCCCAGGCGATCAACGCCAGCGGCACGATGAGGATGAGCGGCGTCGCCGCGTTCTCCCCGCCCAGCGCGGTGACCGAGACGATGAACGCCCCCACCATCAGCGCGCTCAGCGCGATTGCCGCGACCGACTGGAGCACGGGGATCAACAGCGCGACGGCACCGGCCAGTTCGAGCACACCGATGGCGTACATCCCGGTGCTCCCCCAGCCGAGCCGGTCGAAGGTCCCGGCGGCCGAGTCGTGGGCGATCAGCTTGGGCAGCGCGCTCGCGACCGCGTAGAAGAGGGCGAGCACGATCTGGAGGCCGCGCAGCGCGATCCGGGCGCCACGCCCCCGCGGGGTCGCGGACCGGGCGATGACGGTACGGGAGGCGGTGGTCTCGGACATGGGTCTCTCCTGGAATCTGCCGTGTGTGTGCGGTCGCGGAGGTAGACCGGGCGCCTCCCGGGAACTCATCGGCCGTCCGAGGACGACTTTGGGTACCCGGGTCGCGGGGATGCCGGAGGAGAGGTGGTTCCGATGCGTACGGGAAGTGAGCCGACGACCGCGCGCAGCCCGCTGCGGATCCGCTTCTGGCTGTGCGTGTGGGGCGTGGCCTGGGCCGCCTTCGGCACCATCGCGTTCGCGATCGCCGGACGTCCCGGCTGGGCGGCGGCCTGCGGGGTGCTGTGGCTGGTGATCACGATCGACATGATCATGGTCGTCCGGCACATCCGGCAGGGCCCGCACTACCAGCCCGGCCGCGAGGTACCGCCGTACCCGCCCTACGAGGAGCCGGACCGGCCGCCCGCCCGTCCGCACGGCACGGGTCCCCGCGACCCGCACGGCCCGCCGCCCCCGCGCCACGAGGAGCCGTAAGCCCTGTCCGGCAG
>Ga0164243_10014608_pt1 | contig 10922 bp, 9 predicted proteins | sample OricompcompostOP_FD_108781 | JGI IMG/M metagenome (GOLD analysis project Ga0164243, IMG submission 108781) | Organic Plus compost microbial communities from Emeryville, California, USA - Original compost - Organic plus compost (OP) | ecosystem: Engineered > Solid waste > Mixed feedstock >...
CACCGCCTCGTTGCGCATGCGGATGCAGCCGTTCGAGACGGCCCGGCCGATCGAACCCGGCTCGGTCGTGCCATGAATGCGGATCGAGGTATCGTTGCCATTGGCATCGTAAAGATAAAGCGCCCGCGCCCCCAGCGGGTTCGACGGGCCGCCCGGCATGCCGTCGGCCCATTTGGCATATTGGCCGGGATTGCGCTTGATCATCGCCGGCGTGGGCGTCCAGCTGGGCCATTCGGTCTTGCGCCCGACGGTGGCGCGGCCCTTCCAGACCAGTTCGTCCTTGCCGACGGCAACGCCATAGCGGATCGCCCGGCCCGGCGCCACGACATGGTAAAGGAAAAAGTCCTTCGAGACCACGACGATGCTGCCGACCTCGAAATCGTTGCGGATCGACACTTCGGTCGGGGCATAGGGGTCGCGCCTCGTCTCGGCCTGGGTGGTCAATGCCGCAGGCTGCGCCTGGGCGAAAAGCAGCGAGGGCGCGGCCACCAGCGGCAGCGAGGCCATCAGCATCTGTCTGCGGTTCATCTGTCCCGTCCTGAATCCTGGCATTCCTTGATCACGCGCCTAACCTCTTGGGCGCCCGGGATCAACTCAAAGCGCCGTGACGCGGTTGAATCGCGGGGGAAACGTGCCTAGCTTGCATCGCGAGGGACTGTCTGAAAGGATCTCCCGGAAGGGCTGCCCCGAAAGGATTGCCCGAAGAACTGCGGGAAAGGACCGCCGCAAAGGATTGCCAAGATGACCTGCGCGACCTGCACCCCCGATCGCCGCCCGCCGCGCCGGGCCGCAACGCGCGCCCCGCATCTGTGCCGGGGCCGGGGCGGGCGCGGTTGCCGCTGCCATGTCGCGGCCCGTCCGCGCCTGGCCCGCCCGATGCTGGCGGGCGACGGCCATCCGTTGCGCTGGCGTCCCGCGCCGAATGACGGACCGCTGCGACAGCAGATCCTGCACCATCCGCCCCAATATCCCCAGGCCCCGCCGCGCCCTGTCTGAATCGCGTCTTTTCCGCCATTCCGACAGGACAAAACGATGAAACATCACCCAAACGATGCCGAGCTGACCGTCTCGGGCATGAGCTGCGCCGCTTGCGTGGGGCGCGTCGAAAGGGCGCTGGCCGCCGTGCCGGGCGTCGAGGAACCGCAAGTCAACCTGGCCACCGGCCGGGCGCATTTCCGCCTGGCCACGCCCGAGGCCCTGCCCCGCGCCGTCGAGGCGCTGGCAAGCGCGGGCTATCCGGCCGAGCCGCTTGAAACCCGCCTGAACATCGAGGGGATGAGCTGCGCCTCTTGCGTGGGCCGGGTCGAAAAGGCGCTGGCCGCGCTGCCGGGCGTCAGTTCGGCGCAGGTGAACCTGGCCACGGCCAGCGCCGCCATCCGCCATTCGCCCGCCGTCGCGCCGCAGGCGCTGGCCGATGCGGTCACCGCCCAGGGCTATCCGGCGCAGCTGCAGGCCGGGACCAGCCATCACATGCACGACCATGGCGGCGATGCGGCGGCGTTGCGGCGCAATTTCCTGGTCGCGCTGGCCCTGACGCTGCCGGTCTTTGTCGCCGAGATGGGCGGCCACGCCTTTCCCGCCTTCCACAATTGGCTGCACATGGCCATCGGCCCGCGCATGCTCTGGCTGCTGGAATTCCTGCTGACCACCGCGGTCCTGGCCGGGCCGGGGCGGATGTTCCTGCGCATCGGCTTTCCCGCCCTGCTGCGCCGCGCGCCCGAGATGAACAGCCTGGTCGCGCTTGGCGCCTCGGCGGCCTGGCTCTATTCGGCCGTGGCGACCTTTGCGCCCAGCGTGCTGCCGCCCGAATCCCGCCATGTCTATTTCGAGGCCGCGGCGGTCATCGTCACCCTGATCCTGCTGGGCCGCTGGCTGGAGGCGCGGGCCAAGGGCCAGGCCGGCGACGCCATCCGCCGGCTGGTCGAGCTGGCCCCCGACAGCGCCCATGTCGAGCGCGGCGGCCAAGTGGTCGAGGTCCCGGTGGCCGAACTGCGCCCCGGCGACATCGTGCATCTGAAACCGGGCGAGCGGGTGGCCGTGGACGGCGTGCTGACCGAAGGCAAGGGCGCCATCGACGAATCCATGCTGACGGGCGAGCCGCTGCCGGTCGCCAAATCCCCCGGCGATGCGGTGACGGGCGGCACGGTGAACGGCAATGCGGCGCTGGCCTATCGCGTGACCGCGATCGGCGGCGACACCGTCCTGGCCCGCATCATCCGCATGGTCGAGGACGCGCAGGCCACCAAGCTGCCCGTGCAGGCGCTGGTGGACCGCATCACCGCCATATTCGTGCCGGTGGTGATGGGGCTTTCGGCCCTGACCTTTGCGCTGTGGATGGCCTTTGCCGGTGCACCGGGCCAGGCGCTGGTCGCCGCCATCGCGGTGCTGATCATCGCCTGCCCCTGCGCCATGGGGCTCGCGGTGCCGGTCTCGATCATGGTCGGCACCGGGCGGGGCGCGGAGCTGGGCGTGCTGTTCCGGCGCGGCGACGCGCTGCAAAGCTTGGCCCGGGCCCGCATCGTCGGCTTCGACAAGACCGGGACGCTGACCCAAGGCACCCCCGCCCTGACCGCCATCAAGGCCGAGGACATCGCCCCCCTGGACGCCCTGCGCCTGGCCGCCGCGGCCGAGGCGCGGTCCGAACATCCGCTGGCCGCCGCCATCGTCGCTGCCGCCCGCGACCGGGGGCTGGACCTGCCCCCGGCCCAAGGGGTGCAGGCCACTGCCGGGCGCGGGCTTGTCGCCCGGGTCGAGGGGCGCGCGCTGCTGATCGGCAATGCCGCCGCGCTGGCGGATGCCGGCATCTGCCCCGCCCCCGCCCTGATCGCCGCGGCCGAGGGCTGGGCGGCGAATGGCGCGACCCCGGTGCACTTGGCCGTGGACGGCCGTCACGCCGCCGCCATGGCGCTGGCCGATCCGATCCGCCCCGAGGCGGCCGAAACCATCGCGGAACTGCACGCGCTTGGCCTGCAGACCGCGATGATCTCGGGCGACGTGCAGGCCACGGCCGAGGCGGTGGGCCGCAGGCTGGGCATCGACCGCGTGACCGCCGGCGTGCTGCCCGAAGGCAAGCTGGCCGCCATCCGCGATATGGGCCCCGGCACGGTCTTTGTCGGCGACGGCATCAACGACGCCCCGGCGCTGGCCGCGGCCGAAACCGGCATCGCCATCGGCACCGGCACCGACATCGCCATCGAATCGGCCGAGGTGGTGCTGGTCGGCGGCGATCCGATGGGCGTGGCGCGGGCTATCCGCCTGTCACGCAGCGTCATGCGCAATATCCGGCAGAACCTGTTCTGGGCCTTCGGCTACAATGTCGCCCTGATTCCCGTGGCCATGGGGGCTCTGGTGCCCTTTGGCGGGCCACAGATGTCGCCGATGCTGGGGGCCGGGGCGATGGCGCTGTCCTCGGTCTTCGTGGTCAGCAACGCATTGCGATTGAGGCGTGCCGGTTGATGCTGAAAGCCCTGGTCCTGATCCTGGCCCTTGCGGCCGCGCCAGCGGCGGCAGCGGCGGCGCCGCTGCGCATCCTGGCCTTTGGCGACAGCCTGACCGAAGGCTATGGGCTGGCGCCGGGGGACGGGCTGGTGGCGCAATTGCAGGCCTGGCTGCGGGCGCGCGGCCATGAGGTGCTGGTGCTGAACGGCGGGCTTTCCGGCGACACCACCGCCGGCGGCCGGGTGCGGATCGGCCATTCCCTGGCCCGCCACCGGCCCGATGCGGTGATCGTGGAACTGGGCGGCAACGACCTGCTGCTGGGCTTTGCCCCGGCCATGGTCGAGGACAATCTGGATTCGATCCTGCGCCAGGCCGGCAGCGGCGGCCGGCCGCTGCTGCTGGTCGGCATCGCCTCGCCCGACCAGGACGAGCCGCTGCGCCGGGACTGGGCCGGGATCTGGCCGCGACTGGCGGCCCGGCACGATGCGCTGCTGATGGCAAACCTGTATCAGCCGCTTTTCGACCTGCCCGGCGAAGGCTACAGGGCCATGCTGCAAGCCGACGGGCTGCATGCCTCGGCCCAGGGGGTCGGGCTGATCGTGGAATCGCTCGGCCCCCGGGTCGAGGCGCTGATCGTCCGGGCCGAGGCCCGGCACTGACGACCCAGGCCCGCGCCCGGCATGAAAAGGCCCGCCGGCAAGCGGCGGGCCCTGACAGGGCAATGGGCGCCCAGGGGGCGGCCGGCAGGGAGGACCAGGGGGCGCGATCAGAGGCGCGAGGCCACGTTTTCCCAGTTCACCAGCTTGTCGAGGAAGTTTTCCAGGTATTTCGGCCGCGCATTGCGGAAGTCGATGTAATAGCTGTGTTCCCACACGTCGCAGCCCAAGAGCGCGGTCTGGCCGAAGCAAAGCGGGTTCACCCCGTTTTCGGTCTTGGTGACCTTGAGGCTGCCGTCCTGGTCCTTGACCAGCCAGGCCCAGCCCGAGCCGAACTGGCCGACGCCGGCTTCCGAGAATTTCTTCTTGAACTCGTCCACCGAACCGAAGGCTTCGGTCAGGGCCTTTTCCAGCTCGCCCGGGATGGCGCCGGGGTTGGGGCTCATCATTTCCCAGAACTGGGCATGATTCCAATGCTGGCTGGCATTGTTGAAGATGCCGTTCTGCGCCACGGCGCCGGCCTGATAGGTGCCCTTGACGATGTCTTCCAGGCCCTTGCCTTCCCATTCGGTGCCGGCGATCAGCTCGTTCAGCTTGTCGACATAGGCCTTGTGGTGCTTGTCGTGATGGTATTCCAGCGTCTCCTTGGACATGCCGCCGGCAGCCAGCGCATCGTGAGCATAGGGAAGATCGGGAAGCGTGAAGGCCATTTTCGGTTTCCTTTCCAACGGTTTCGGATTGTGTTCTGGCACAGGTGCCAAACGGGGAAAAGCCCTGTCGGCGCATCAACGCCGCGCAGGCTGCGCGGGTTCCTGCCCTATCCCCCGCCGGGAGAGCCGCAAACCCCGCTGCCGGTCATCACATTGTCATAGCCAAGCGCGGTCACCGTCACCCGCGCGCTGCCATCGGCCTTTTGGACCACCAGGCGGAATTCCAGCCGGTCGGTCCGCTGTCCCGCGGCATTGCGCACCCCGGCCAATGCCCAGCCATAGCTGCGGCTGGCGGCGTCGTCGGCGGTGATCCTGGCCTCGATCGGCTGGCCGACGATGCGTTGCAGGATCGGGTCGAAAACCTCGATCCGGCCCTGGCGCGGGCCGGCGGTCTGGCGCGTCATCATGATGAATTCGGGCACCCAGCCGGTGCCGCTTTCATCGACGATCTGGCACATCATCACCACCGGCGGCTCTTGCCCCCAGTCCTGCGCCAGCGCCGCCGACGGCAACAGGGCGGCAAGGATCAGGGCGGGCAGCGGCGGGGCGGGGCGCATGGAATCAACCGGATGATTTTCACCTTCCATCCATACGCCGCGCCGCAGCAGCCACAAGTCTTTTGCGCCGGCGCTATCGCGGGTCGAGCTGCGTGCCCGGCGCCGCCGCGCCGGTCAGGATGCCGCGCAGATAGTCGGTGACCGAGCGGAAACCGACCAGCACATAGCCGCCCGGCTCGCGCCAGATGCCGCAGGCGACCTGGGCGGCGCGGGTGCGGCGCAGCCCGTCCTCGGGCATGGCGGCCAGGTCGGTGGGGCACAGCTTCATCAGTACGTCCAGCGCGCGGGCGCCCCGGATGCGGAACACCGCGCGCATGTCGCTGACATCCAGCACCAGCGCATGTTCGGTCGCCAGCGCATCCTGCAGGGCCGCCAGCGCCTCGGCCGTCTCGGCCCGCGGCAGGACCAGCAACAGCTCATCCGGCGACATCCAGCCCAGCGACCGGCTGCCGTCGGTGGTGATGCGGCCCCGGTCGGGCAGCGCCAAGCCGGCCGCCCCGGCGATGGCATCGCCTGCCCGCGCCAGGTCGGCGCGGATCTGGACCATGCCCCAGTCCTGCACCTGCGAGATGCTTGCCAATGCCTCAGCCATTCGCCCGGCTCCCTTCCTTGTCATAAAAGACCGGATCGACGATCCGCGCCTTGTAGCTTTCCTGGCCGGCGACGGGGAATTCCAGCACCTCGCCCATCCGTTCGGGACCGCGCTGCACCAGGCCCATGGCGATGGGCCTGTCCAGCGTCGGCGAGATATAGGTCGAGGTCACCCGCCCCTGGGTATTGCGCTGGCCGTTCGCATTCACGCCATCAGCCACCGCATAGACGCCATCGGGCAGCATCCTGCCGTCCAGGCTTTCCAGCCCCACCAGCTTCCAGCGGTCGGGATCGGTCATGTGGCTGCGTTCCTGGGCGCGCTTGCCGATATAGTCGGGCTTTTTCTTGCTGATCGCCCAGGACATGCCCAGGTCCTGCGGGATCACCGTGCCGTCGGTTTCGTCGCCGATCATGATGAAGCCCTTTTCCGCGCGCATGACATGCATGGCCTCGGTGCCATAGGCGGTGACATCCAGGTCGCGGCCGGCCTCGTGCAGCCTTTCCCAAAGCTCCAGGCCCCGGTTCGCCGGCACCGCCACCTCGAAGGACAGTTCGCCCGAAAAGCTGATGCGATAGACGCGGGCGGGGATGCCGGCCACCTGCCCCTCGGCCCAGCCCATGAAGGGCAGCGCCTCGGCCGACAGGTCCATGCCGCCCAGCCGTTCCAGCAGCACGCGGGCTTTGGGGCCGACCACGGCGACCTGGGCCCATTGCTCGGTGACATTGGCGGTCCAGACCCGCCAGTCCCACCATTCGCATTGCAGCCAGTCCTCCATATGGCCGTGGATGCGCTCGGCGCCGCCGGTGGTGGTGTGAACCAGCCAGGTGTCATCGCCCAGCCGCGCGGCCACGCCGTCGTCGATGAGAAAACCGTTCTCGTTGCAGATCAGGCCATAACGGCACTTGCCGATGGGCAAGGTGGACATCATGCCGGTATAGATCATGTCCAGGAACTTGCCCGCATCGGGACCCTTGACGATGATCTTGCCCAGGGTCGAGGCGTCGAGCGTCCCGACGCTGGCGCGCACCGCGCGGATCTCGCGCGCCACCGCGTCGCCATGGCTTTCGCCGCCCTTCGGATAGCAATAGGGGCGGCGCCAATGGCCGACCGGCTCCCAATGGGCGCCCTGCGCGGCGTGCCAGCCATGCATCGGCGTCTTGCGCAGGGGCTGGAACAGCTCGCCCCGCGCCTCTGCCGCGATGGTGCCCAGGGTCAGCGGCGTATAGGGCGGGCGGAAGGTCGTCGTGCCCGTGGCCGGGATCGGCTGGTTCAGCGCCTGGGACAGGACGGCCAGGCCGTTGATATTGCTGACCTTGCCCTGGTCGGTCGCCATGCCCAGGGTCGTATACCGCTTGGTATGCTCGACGCTGTGATAGCCTTCTTGCGCGGCCAGCTCGACATCCGAAACCTTTACATCGTTCTGGAAATCCAGCCACATCTTGAACTTCATCTTGCGCGTGGCATGCAGCGGCATGATCCAGACCGGCATGATGGCCGATTCCGCCTGCGCGCCCGTCAGGTCCGCTGCCAGCAGGTCGCCCGCCGCCGCACCGGCGCAGCTGGCCATCGCCCGGCCGTCCGCGCCGGTCGGGGGGCGGTTCGGATCGGGGGCGAACATCGTCTGCGCGTCGGACCAGTTCAGCTTGCCGCCGCAATGGCTCCACAGATGCACCACCGGCGACCAGCCGCCGGACATGGCGACGCAATCGGCCCGGACGGTTTCGGTCACCTGCCCCGAGCCGGAAAGGGCGCAGATATCGACGGCCTCGACCGCCTGGCCGCCCTTGACGCCGGCGACGGCGCTGCCGGTCAGCACGCGCACGCCGCGCGCACGCACCGCGGCGGGCAGCACGCCCTCGGCCGTGCTGCGGGCGTCGATCACCAGCGGCACCTCCAGCCCCGCATCCAGCGCCGCCAGCGCGGTGCGATAGGCGTCGTCGTTATTGGCGACGACGACGATCCGCCGCCCCGGCGCCACGCCATAGCCGTCGATATAGTCGCGCACGGCCGAGGCCAGCATGACCCCCGGCACGTCGTTGCCGGCAAAGCTCAGCGGCCGCTCCAGCGCCCCGGTCGCCACCACCACATGGCCCGCCCGGATGCGCCACAGGCGCTGGCGCGGAATGCCCGCATTCGGGTCGTGATCGGCCAGCGATTCGCGCGCCAGCAGATAACCGTGGTCGTAAAGCCCGGTCGCCTGGGTCGAACGGCGCAGGGTGACATTGGCCATGCCGCTCAGTTCCGCCAACAGCGCGTCGATGCGGGCCTGGCCGTCGGCATGGTCGGTGGGGGTGCGGCCGCCGAAATGCGGCGCCTGTTCCACGACCCAGACAGACTTGCCCTGGCTGGCCGCCTCGCGGGCGGCGGCCAGGCCGGCGATGCCGCCGCCGACCACCACCAGGTCCACATGGGCATAGGCCTGTTCGTATTTGTCCGGGTCGGCCTGGGTCGGGGCCTTGCCCAGACCGGCCGAACGGCGGATGACCGGCTCAAACACATGTTTCCAGAAGCCGCGCGGATGCATGAAGGTCTTGTAATAGAAGCCCGCCGGGAAAAAGCGGTAAAGCCAGTTGTTCACCGCGCCGATATCGGCGTTCAGGCTTGGCCAGCAATTCTGGCTGGCGGTGACCATGCCGCCGACCAGCGGCGTGGTGGTGGCACGCTGGTTCGGCTCGAACCGGCCGCCCTGGCCCAGGCCCAAGAGCGCGTTCGGCTCCTCGGAGCCCGAGGCGATGGGGCCGCGCGGGCGATGATATTTGAAACTGCGCCCCATCATCAGCTGGCCGTTCGCCAGCAGGGCCGAGGCCAGCGTATCGCCCGCGACCCCGCGCATCTGGCGCCCGTCGAAACGGAAGGGCAGCTGATAGGCGCGGTCGATCAGGCGACCGCCATGCGGCAGGCGGAAAGGTCCGGTCTGGGTCATGCTTTCAGGCTTTCGGCGGAAGTATCGGCAGAGGTCTGGGCGGCGGACTCGGCCAGCCAGTCGGGCTGCCAGTCGGGGCGATGCGCCCTGACCGCGGCGACGATCTCGGGCGTCGGATGCGGCGTCTGGGCGCGATAGGTGCCAAAGACCTGCAAGGTGACGGTATCGCGCGCGGCCAGGAACCACTTGCCGCAGCCATAGGCATGGCGCCACCGCTCGAAATGCACGCCCTTGGGGTTCTTGCGGGCAAAGAGATAGGCCTCGAATTCCGCATCCGTCGAGCCGGGGCCGAAACGCTTCAGATGCGCCTCGCCGCCGGGCTGCAACTCGGTCTCCTCGGCCGCGATGCCGCAATAGGGACAGGTCAGGGTCAGCATGGATGGGTCACTCCTTGGGCGGCAGGTCGCGCACGCGATCCATGGCCCGGCCGGTCGGACGGGCGCGCGTGGCGTCATCGGAAAGCAGGTGGTCGTCCAGGCGGGCGCGGACGCAACGGCGGCGCCCGCCCCTGATCGGCGCCGCGGCCTTGCGGGGCTTGCCGACACGACGGATGGCGCCACCCCGAAGGGTGGCGCAGATCATGCGGCCATGTAAAGGAAAGCAGAGGCCGCCGAACATCGGCTTTTCCGCCAGGCCGGGCAGACCGCCCGGATCCTTGCGCATCACCTCTTTCAGGCCGGGGGCGCGCATCATCGCAACGCCCCCAGAAGATCGGCCAGGACCGGGGCGCCGGCAGCCCCCCGGTCCTGCATGCCGGCGCGCCCTGGCGCCGGAACCCGCGCGTCAGTCGGCAGGCGCCGCAGGCTGGGCCGGGGCGGCGGGGTCAGCCGGAGCAGCATCGGCCGGCGGTTCGACCGAGACGGCACCGCCATCCGCAGGCGCAGGTTCCGACGAGACCGCCGGATCGGTCGCCGGGTCGGTCGCGGCCGGCTCGGTCCCCGAGGACACGAACCAGTAGATGACGACCAGCACGACGACGACGACACCGGCGATGAGCCAGAGGTTGCTCTTGTTCTGTTCGGCCATGAAGAAAGCTCCTTGGTCATGGTGACGTGACTCAACAATTCACCAGACAGGTAAGAGTTTCCCATAGCTTGCATCAATTTTCCGGCCGCAACCGGATCTTGGGCAAAAAACGGCCCAAAAACCCGCGCTGCCGGCAGGATCGCGCCAGCGGCAATCATCAATGCGCCACCCCCGCGGCGACGCTTTCGTCGATGAAACGCCCCTCGGCAAAGCGGTCCAGGCCGAAATCGGCGGCCAGCGGTCCGGGCCGGCCCTGCGCCACCAGTTCCGCCATCGCCCAGCCCGAGCCGGGGATGGCCTTGAAACCGCCGGTGCCCCAGCCGCAATTGACGAAGATATTGCCGACCGGCGTGGTGGACAGGATGGGCGAGCGGTCGCCGGTCATGTCCACGATGCCGCCCCATTGCCGCAGCATCTTGAGCCGCGACAGCATCGGAAAGGTTTCGATCAGCGCGCGGACGGTTTCCTCGACATGCTGCCAGGAGCCGCGCTGGGAATAGTTGTTGAAACCGTCGGTGCCGCCGCCGATCACCATTTCGCCCTTGTCGGATTGCGACAGATAGCCGTGGACGGTATTGGCCATGATGACCAGGTCGCAGCAGGGCTTGACCGGCTCGGAGACCAGCGCCTGCAAGGCCAGCGATTCGATGGGCAGACGGAAACCGGCCATTCCGGCCAGGACCGAGCTGTGGCCGGCGGCGATCAGCGCCAGCTTGTCGCATTCGATCCGGCCCTTGCCGGTGTTCACCGCCCTGACCTGGCCGTTCGCGGTCTCGATGCCGGTCACTTCGCAGTTCTGGATGATATGCATGCCCATGGCCGAGCAGGCCCGCGCATAGCCCCAGGCCACCGCATCGTGGCGCGCGGTGCCGCCGCGCTCCTGGTAAAGCCCGCCCAGCACCGGATAGCGCGGCCCGTCGATATTGATGATCGGCAGCATGTCCTTGATGCGCTTGGGGCTGATCCATTCGGTCGCCACGCCCTGCAGTTGGTTGGCATAGACCGTGCGCTTGTAGCCGC
>Ga0164243_10014610_pt1 | contig 10919 bp, 8 predicted proteins | sample OricompcompostOP_FD_108781 | JGI IMG/M metagenome (GOLD analysis project Ga0164243, IMG submission 108781) | Organic Plus compost microbial communities from Emeryville, California, USA - Original compost - Organic plus compost (OP) | ecosystem: Engineered > Solid waste > Mixed feedstock >...
ATGCCGATCGCGACGCCTGGCTGCAGACCGCGTGCACGCGCTATCTCGCCGACGGGGTGACCACCGTCGTGGACATGGGCGTGGAGGCGCACGACCTGGCCACCTTCGAGCGCGCGCTGGCCGCCGGCGAGCTGCCGCTGCGCGTGGTCGGCCACTGGCTGGTCAAGCCGGCCGCGACCGAGGCCGACAACCTCGCCCAGGTCGAGGAGGCGATCGCGCACGCCCGGCGTCTCGGCGGCGACCGCCTGCGGATCACCGGCATCAAGATCATGGCCGACGGCGTCATCGACAGCTGCACCGCCTCGCTGGCGCGCCCGTATGCCGACGGCAGCACCGCCGCACCGATCTGGGACCGCGAGGCGCTCACGCCGGTCGTGGTGGCGGCCGATGCCGCCGGTCTCCAGGTCGCCATCCACGCCATCGGCGACGAGGCCTCGGCCATCGCCCTCGACGCGCTGGAGGAGGCGATCCGGGTCAACGGGCCGCGGGAGCGCCGCCACCGGATGGAGCACCTCGAGGTGGTCTCCGAGGAGACCATCGCCCGCCTGGCCCGGCTCGGCGTGGTCGCCTCCATGCAGCCGGTGCACGCCGACCCCGCGATCCAGGACAACTGGCGCGCCATGCTGGGCGACGAGCGGGTGGAGCGCGGCTATCCCTGGCGCGAGATCACCGACGCCGGGGGCGTGCTGGCCTTCGGCACCGACGCGCCCACCGCGCCGCACCCGCCGCTGCCCAACATGTACGTCGCGACGACCCGCCGCTCCGCGCTCGTGGCCGGGCTGCCCGCCAACACGCCGCACCAGGCGGTGCCGCTCGCCGCGGCGCTCACCCATGCCACCCGCGACGCGGCGTACGCCTGCCGGCTGGAGGGCCGCGTCGGGACGATCGCCCCCGGCATGGCGGCGGACCTCGTCGTCCTCGGGAGCGACCCCTTCGCGACGGCTCCCGAGGACCTGCTGACCACCGAGGTGCTGCGCACCTTCGTCGCCGGCGTCGAGCAGCGGGAGCCGGCGGCGACGACGGTGCGCTAGGTCCGACGCGCGCGATTCACGGCCCGGGTCGAGCCTTTGGAACAATGGCCGGACCATGTCAGCATCCGCCCCGCAGCCGGGTCGCACCGACCCCGCGATCATCCGCAATTTCTGCATCATCGCGCACATCGACCACGGCAAGTCGACCCTCGCCGACCGGATGCTGCAGCTGACGGGCGTCGTCGGCGAGCGCGAGGCCAAGGCGCAGTACCTCGACCGGATGGACATCGAGCGCGAGCGCGGCATCACCATCAAGAGCCAGGCCGTGCGGATGCCGTGGACGGTCACCGCGGACAACGAGGCGGGGGCCGAGCCCGGCACCTACGTGCTCAACATGATCGACACGCCCGGCCACGTCGACTTCACCTACGAGGTCTCCCGGTCGCTGCAGGCGTGCGAGGCGGCGATCCTGCTGGTCGACGCCGCGCAGGGGATCGAGGCGCAGACGCTGGCGAACCTCTACCTCGCCATGGGCGCGGACCTGCACATCATCCCGGTGCTCAACAAGATCGACCTGCCCAGCGCCAACGTCGAGAAGTACGCCGCCGAGCTGGCCAACCTCGTCGGCTGCGACGTCGACGACGTGCTGCTCACCTCGGCCAAGACCGGCGTCGGCGTACGGCGCCTGCTCGACGAGATCGTCACGCAGGTCCCGGCTCCCGTGGGCGAGGCGGACGCACCCGCCCGCGCCCTGATCTTCGACTCCGTCTACGACACCTACCGGGGCGTGGTCACCTACGTCCGCGTGGTCGACGGCGAGCTCTCGCACCGCGACAAGATCAAGATGATGTCGACCGGCGCTCTCCACGAGATGCTCGAGGTCGGGGTCATCAGCCCCGAGCCGATGAAGGCCGACAAGCTCGGCGTCGGCGAGACCGGCTACCTCATCACCGGCGTGAAGGACGTGCGCCAGTCACGGGTCGGCGACACCGTCACCGTCAACGCGCGCCCGGCGGCCGAGCCGCTCGGCGGCTACGAGCACCCCAACCCGATGGTGTTCGCCGGCCTCTACCCGATCGACGGCGACGACTACCCGACCCTGCGCGACGCCCTGGAGAAGCTGCAGCTCAACGACGCCGCGCTCACCTTCGAGCCCGAGACGTCCGGCGCGCTCGGCTTCGGCTTCCGGTGTGGCTTCCTCGGGCTGCTCCACATGGAGATCACCCGCGAGCGGCTCGAGCGCGAGTTCAACCTCGACCTCATCTCCACCGCCCCCAACGTGGTCTACGAGGTCGTCATGGAGGACGGCACCGAGCACACCGTCACCAACCCCAGCGAGTATCCCGACGGCAAGATCGCCGAGGTCCGCGAGCCCATCGTGAACGCCACGATCCTCGCGCCCGCCGACTACATCGGCACGATCATGGAGCTGTGCCAGGCCAAGCGGGGCAACCTCCAGGGCATGGACTACCTCTCCGAGGACCGGGTCGAGATGCGCTACACCCTGCCGATGGGTGAGATCGCCTTCGACTTCTTCGACCAGCTCAAGTCCAAGACGAAGGGCTACGCCTCGCTCAACTACGAGCGGTCCGGTGAGCAGGCCGCCGACCTCGTGAAGGTCGACATCCTCCTGCAGGGCGAGCCGGTCGACGCGTTCTCCGCGATCGTCCACAAGGACGCCGCCTACTCCTACGGCGTGATGATGGCGGGCAAGCTCAAGGACCTCATCCCGCGCCAGCAGTTCGAGGTGCCGATCCAGGCCGCGATCGGTGCCCGGGTGATCGCGCGCGAGAACATCCGCGCCATCCGCAAGGACGTCCTCGCCAAGTGCTACGGCGGCGACATCACCCGCAAGCGCAAGCTGCTCGAGAAGCAGAAGGAAGGCAAGAAGCGGATGAAGATGGTCGGCCGCGTCGAGGTGCCGCAGGAGGCCTTCGTCGCCGCGCTGTCGACCACCGGCCCGGCGGGCGACAAGCCGAAGAAGTAGCCCCGACCGGCGAAGCTCGGCCCGGCTCAGGGCTCCCACACCGCCGCGTCGTGCGCGAACACGACGCGGCGCGGGTCGAAGGCCATGATCCGCTCCAGCCACGGGTTGGGCTCGGGCAGCGGTGGCCCGTGACCGAGATCGCGGGCGCGCGCGGCGAGCACGTCCGCGGAGAAGGCCGACGCCGTGTCGTGTGCCTGCCCGGCCAGCACGACCGTCCCGTCGTCGCAGGCCACGACCACCGACTGGTGGCCGTCGACGTGTCCCGGGGTCGGCACGACGTGCACCCCCGCCACGACCTCCGCCTCGCCGTCGAGCGGCTCGTAGCGCGCCCCGGGGAAGTCGACGAGAGCGGGCGCCGTGTAGTCCGCGACCTCGCGGGCGGTCGTCAGCTCGGCGCGCTGCGCCACGATCGGCGTACCGGGGAAGCGCGGGTTCTCGCCGATGTGGTCGAAGTGCAGGTGGCAGTTCACGACGAGCGCCACGTCGTCGACCGCCAGACCGACCGACCCGAGCGCGGCGTCGAGCGGGACCCGGCGCGGCCGGTACCACGCCTCCACCTCCGGACCCGCCTCACCGAGCCCGGTGTCGAGCAGGAGCACGCCGGCGGGCGTGCGCACGACGTAGCCGAGCACCGCCTCCACCCGCGGGCGACCCGTGCCGGTCTCGGTCGCCGGGCGCACGAAGCTGCCGAGGTCGATGCGCCGGACGTCGTCGATCCGCATGCCACCACCGTAGGTGCGGACTGGACGGCCACCGGGGCGGACCGCTCGGTCACCGGGGACGACCTACGGTGAGCGGGTGCCCGTGACCATTCCCCCCGAGCTGGACGGCCAGCGCCGGCTCGGCCCCGGGTGGGCGGCGTGGCTCGACCGGCTTCCGACGCTCGCCGAGGACCTGCTCGACGAGTGGGAGCTGGAGCCCGAGGGCCAGACCTGGCACGGCTTCTGCTCCCTGGTGCTGCCCGTCACCGCCGCGGACGGGACGTCAGCGGTGCTCAAGATCGGCCTGCCCGACGACGAGTCGGCGCACGAGCACCTGGCCCTGCAGCGCTGGCGCGGGCACGGCGCCGTCCGGCTGCTGCGGGCCGACCCCGCGCGGCGGGCGATGCTGCTGGAGCGGCTCGACCGCACCGACCTCACCGAGGCCTGGGACGTCGAGGCATGCCGGATCGTGGCCGGTCTCTACGGCGTCCTCCACGTCCCGCCGATGCCCCAGCTCCGGGCGCAGTCGACGTACGTCGAGCGGTGGGCCGCCGCGCTCCGCCGCGACGAGCGCACGGTGCCGGTGCCTCGACGGCTCGTCGAGCAGGCGCTCTCCTTGGCCCGTGACCTGTGCGCGGAGCCTGCCACCGCCGTCGTCCACACCGACCTGCACTACGCCAACGTGCTGCGGGGGCGCCGCGACGACGCCGACGCCTGGCTCGCCATCGACCCCAAGCCGGCCAACGGCGACCCCCACTACGAGCTCGAGCCGATGCTCCGCGACCGGTTCGAGGAGTACGCCGCACCGTGGGCCGCCGGCTCGGTCCGAGACGGCATCCGCGCCCGCTTCCACACCCTGGTCGACGCCGCGGGATTCGACGAGGACCGCGCCCGCGACTGGGTGATCGTGCGCTCGGTGCTCAACGCGCACTGGGCCCACGAGGACGCCGTCCGCGCCGATCGGCCGCTCTCCGCCGACGAGCGCGAGCACGTCACCGCCTGCATCACGGTCGCGAAGGCGGTCCAGGACTGAGCTGTAGCCGAGCTCGGATCCACCGAGCCCGAGGTGAGGCCGGCCGACCGGGCGCGAAGCGGCCACCCCGGCCCGAGCGCGCCGGTAGCCTTCGCGCATGCAGTTCGTGCGCACCATCAGCGTCGGCCGTCCACAGCACAAGGCGTGGGCGTGCATCGGGCGCACCTCGATCGACAAGCGCCCGGTGACCGGTCCGGTCGCGGTCCACGAGCTGGGCGTGACCGGCGACGAGGTCTCCGACACCCGCCACCACGGCGGTCCGGACCAGGCGGTCTACGCCTACGCCCGCGAGGACCTCGACTTCTGGGAGGCCGAGCTCGGGCTGCCGATCCGCGACGGCCAGTTCGGCGAGAACCTCACGACCGAGGGGATCGACGTCAACGCCCTCGAGGTCGGCGCCCGGATCCGGGTCGGCGAGCCGGGCGTGGGCGTCCTGCTCGAGGCGGCGTCGGTGCGCATCCCCTGCAACGACTTCAAGGGCTGGATGGCCGAGAGCGGGTTCGAGCCGCGCGCCTGGGTCAAGCGCTTCACCGCCGAGGCCCGGCCCGGCCCCTATCTCCGGGTGCTGCAGACCGGCACCATCGCCCCCGGCGACCCGATCGAGGTCGTCCACCGTCCGGGGCACGGCGTGACGGTGCGCGACATGTTCGTCGCGCTGACGACCGACCGCACGCGGCTGCCGGAGCTGCTCGCGATCGACGGCCTGGTCGCCGACGTGCGCCGGAAAGCCGAGGATTTCGTCCGCAACACGACCTCGTCGCTACCGCCGGCCGAGCCTGTCGCCTAGGTTACTGCTCAGTTACGCCGGTCTCGGACGAGCAGACGCAGGGAGCGCCATGCCCATCAACCACGACACCAGTTTTCTCGAGCACATGCCGCAGAACTGCGCGGTGCAGTTCCTGGACCGGGTCGAGCGCAGCGCCGACCGGGAGGCCTTCCGCTTCCCGCGCGGCGAGGCCTGGGAGTCGGTGACCTGGCGCCAGGCCGGAGACCGGGTGCGCCGGCTCGCGGCGGGCCTGCTGTCGCTGGGCCTGCAGGCCGAGCAGCGGGTCGGGATCGCCTCGGCCACGCGCTACGAATGGGTCCTCGCCGACCTCGCCATCATGTGCGCCGGCGGCGCCACCACGACCGTGTACCCCTCCACCGGAGGCGACGACACGGCGTACATCCTCGGCGACTCCGAGTGCCGGATCGTCTTCGCCGAGGACGAGACCCAGCTCGCCAAGCTGCGCGACCACCGCGCCGAGCTGCCGGCGGTGGAGAAGGTCGTCGTCTTCGACGACCGCCTGGCCGACGGTGACTGGGTGATCTCGCTCGAGGAGCTCGCCGCGCTGGGCGACGCCCACCTCGCCGAGCACCCCAGCGCCGTCGACGACGTCGCGAAGGCCATCGCGCCCGACCAGCTCGCCACCCTCATCTACACCTCCGGCACCACCGGCAAGCCCAAGGGCGTGCGCACGCTACACCGCGCCTGGGTGTTCGAGGGCGAGGCGATCAAGGCCCAGGACATCCTGCACGAGGACGACCTGCAGTTCCTGTGGCTGCCGATGGCCCACTCCTTCGGCAAGGTGCTGCTCTCGACCCAGCTCGCCTGCGGCTTCGCGACCGCGATCGACGGCCGGGTCGACAAGATCGTCGACAACCTCGGCGTGGTCAAGCCGACCTTCATGGGCGCCGCGCCGCGGATCTTCGAGAAGGCGCACGCCCGCATCGTCACCATGCAGGCGGCCGAGGGCGGTGCGAAGGAGAAGATCTTCCTCAAGGCCTTCGAGGTCGGCCGCAAGGTCGACGAGCTCGAGCTGGCCGGCCGGTCGGTGCCGCTGCCGCTCAAGGTGCAGCACCGCCTCTTCGACAAGCTGGTCTTCAGCAAGGTGCGCGAGCGGTTCGGCGGCCGGGTGAAGTTCTTCATCTCCGGCTCCGCGGCGCTCAACCCCGACATCGCCGCCTGGTTCCACGCCGCCGGCATCCTCATCCTCGAGGGCTACGGCATGACCGAGAACGCCGCTGGCGCCACCGTCAACCACCCCGACGCCTACAAGCTGGGCACGGTCGGCACCCCGCTCCCCGGCACCGAGGTGCGCATCGGCGAGGGCGGCGAGGTCCAGCTCAAGGGGCCGCACGTGATGGCCGGCTACCACAACCGGCCCGACGCGACGAGCGCCGCGCTCACCGAGGACGGCTGGCTGCGCACCGGCGACAAGGGCGAGCTCGACGCCGACGGCTTCCTCAAGATCACCGGCAGGATCAAGGAGCTCTTCAAGACCTCCGGCGGCAAGTACATCGCCCCGCCGGCGATCGAGGCGAAGTTCAAGGCGATCTGCCCCTATGTCAGCCAGTTCATGGTCTTCGGCGCCGAGCGCAACTTCGTGTCCGCGCTGATCACCCTCGACCCCGACGCGATCGCGGGCTGGGCGGCCGAGAACGGCAAGGAGGGCAAGAGCTACACCGAGCTGGTCAACGACGACGCCGTCCGCGCGATGGTGGGGGAGTACGTCGACGAGCTCAACACCCAGCTCAACCGGTGGGAGACCATCAAGAAGTGGCAGCTGCTCGACCACGACCTGTCCATCGAGTCCGGTGAGCTCACCCCCTCGCTGAAGGTCAAGCGCAGCGTCGTCGAGGCCAACAACAAGGACCTCATCGACTCCTTCTACGCCGGCTCCTGAGCCCGGACGCGCCGGCGGGCGCCGTCGAGCCCTGCGCAGCAGGCCTCGACGTGCCCGACGGTGGGTCCGGCTGGGACACTGGGCAGGTGCCCTCCGCCCTGCCCGCCGGCGACCCCGTCCCCGCCGACGGCTCGCTGCCGGACGACGCCCTCGCCGAGCTGCCGCACCGGCCGTTCGGGTTCTACGTGCACGTGCCGTTCTGCCGGGTGCGCTGCGGCTACTGCGACTTCAACACCTACACCGCCGAGGAGCTGGGACCCGGCGTCTCACGGGCGTCGTACGCCGACCAGGCGGTCGCCGAGGTCCGGCTCGCGCGCCGCGTGCTCGGCGAGCGCGAGCTGCCGGTCGACACGGTCTTCCTCGGCGGCGGCACGCCCACGCTGCTGCCGCCGGACGACCTGGGCCGCATCCTGCGCGCCATCGACGACGAGTTCGGGCTCGCGCCGGGCGCCGAGGTGACCACCGAGGCCAACCCGGACTCCGTCGACCTCGCCGCGCTGGAGCGGCTGCGGGAGGCTGGCTACACCCGGATCTCCTTCGGCGTGCAGTCCGCCGTCCCGCACGTGCTGGAGGTGCTCGACCGCACCCACGACCCCCGCCGCGTGCCCGACGTCGTCACGGCGGCGCGGTCGGCCGGGTTCGAGCAGCTCAGTCTCGACCTCATCTACGGCACGCCGGGCGAGAGCGCCGCCGACTGGGGGACCACCCTGGACGCCGCACTGGGCTGCGAGCCCGACCACGTGTCGGCGTACTCCCTCATCGTCGAGGACGGCACCGCCCTGGCTCGGCGCGTGCGCCGCGGCGAGCTGCCGATGCCCGACGAGGACGACCTCGCCGACAAGTACGTCCAGGCCGACGAGCGGCTGGGCGCGGCGGGGCTCGGCTGGTACGAGGTGTCCAACTGGGCGCGCGACGACGACGCGCGCTGCCGGCACAACCTCGGCTACTGGACCGGCGCGCACTGGTGGGGGATCGGTCCCGGCGCCCACTCGCACGTCGGCGGGGTCCGCTGGTGGAACGTCAAGCATCCCGCGGCGTACGCCGGCCGGCTGGCCGAGGGCGCGACGCCGGCCCACGCCCGCGAGGTCCTCGACGCCGAGACCCGCCGGGTCGAGCGGGTGCTGCTCGAGGTCCGGCTGCGCGCGGGCATGCCGGTCGACGTCCTGGACGACGCCGGCCGCTCGGCCCTGCCGGCGCTGGTGGCCGACGGGCTCGTTGCCGACCGCCCCGACCGGGTGGTGCTCACCCCGCGCGGGCGGCTCCTCGCCGACGCGGTGGTGCACCGGCTGCTGGCCTGACCCGGGCGCGTCCGGTCAGGCGGCGGTCACGAAGTCGATCAGCTCCTCGACCCGCCCGAGCAGCGCCGGGTCGAGGTCCTGGAAGCCGCGCACGCCGCCGAGGATGTGCTTCCACGCCCGGGCGATGTCGGCCTGGTCGCGGTGCGGCCAGCCGAGCTGCTGACAGGTCCCCTTCTTCCAGTCGATGCCGCGGGGCACGCTCGGCCAGGCCGGGAAGCCGAGCCGCTCGGGCTTCACCGCCTGCCAGATGTCGATGAACGGGTGGCCGACGATCAGCACGTGCTCGCCGACCGGCGACCTCTCGATGCCCTGCGCGATCCGGCTCTCCTTGGAGCCGGGCACCAGGTGGTCCACGAGGACGCCGACGCGACGTCCCGGGCCGGGCCGGAAGTCGCGCAGGTGGTCGGCGAGGTCGTCGACGCCACCGAGGTACTCCACCACGACGCCCTCGATGCGCAGGTCGTCGCCCCACACCTTCTCCACCAGCTCCGCGTCGTGGCGGCCCTCCACGAAGATCCGGCTGGCGCGGGCCACGCGGGCCTTCGCGTCGGGCACCGCGATCGACCCGCTCGCGGTGCGGGTCGGCTTGGCCGGCGCGGCCTTCGTCACCGGCGCGGTGAGGATCACCGGCCTGCCCTCCAGCAGGAAGCCCGCGCCGAGCGGGAACGTGCGCCGCTTGCCGTGTCGGTCCTCCAGCGTGACCGTGTGCAGGTCCCGGTCGACGGCCACGATCTCCCCGCACCAGTCGGTCGTGATCTCCTCGACGACCTGACCGAGATCGGCCGGCGCCTCCACGGCGCGGCCGCGCTTGGGGGCCTTCCAGTCTCCGGCCAGCACGTCGGTCCCGTAGCGATCCACGGCGGGTCAGCCTATGTCGTCGCCGTCCACCTTCGGGGCCGACACTCCCGCGCCGGCCACCGGTCCCGGACGGAGGTCAGGCCAGCGGCAGCTGTCGGTGCGCCCGGGGCAGCTGGGCGTAGCCGCGGCGGATCGCATGGTGCAGTGCCTCGACGGGGAACGGCCAGTCCGCGGCGCCGAGCGCCTCGGCCTGCGGTACGCCGCGGGCGGCCAGGTCGCGGATCGTCTCGGCCACGGCGCGGATGTCGTCGCACTGCGCCTCGACGAAGCGGCGGTCGACGACGGCACCGTGCCCGGGGACGACCACGGTCTCCGGGGTGGTGAGGCCCAGAGCCAGGTCGAGGGTCTGCGGCCACTCGAGCGGCAACGCGTCCTCGCCGTACGACGGCGGCGCCGACTCCTCGACGAGGTCGCCGGCGAGCAGCACGTCCGCGTCGGGGACGCGCACCACCAGGTCGCCGCCGGTGTGACCGCGGCCGAGGTGCACCAGCTCGAGCTGGCGGTCGCCGAGGTCGACGACGCTGGCGCTGGCGAAGGTGCGGTCGGCGGGCGGTGCGGTGGGATCGGTGTGTGCGGCGGCCTCCTCCGTCGCGTACACCGGCGCACCGGCGTACCGCTCGAGGAAGGCGGCGTTGCCCAGGACGTGGTCGAAGTGGTCGTGGGTGTTGACGACGGCGACGACGAGGCCCGCGGCCAGCGCCTCGATCTCCGCGATCACCGCGCGCGCCTCGGCGCCGGTGGCCAGGGTGTCCACGACGACGCAGCCCCGCTCGCCGCCGACGACGGTGAGGTTGACGTCGTAGGACGCGGCGCGGTGGACCCAGACCCGGTCGGCGACCTCGGTGAACGGCACCGCCCCAGGCTACGGCGTACGTCGGCGGGGGAGCCGCGTGCTCGGCCATCTCGTGGCCCCGGCGAGCCGGGCGCTCAGCAGAGCCCGGCGTGGAGCTCCGCGCGCAGCAGCTCGCCGAGCTCCTCGGCGTCGGCGGCGGCCCGGGCGAAGCGGAGCTCGGCGGCGTGCGCGCCGGACGCGTCGACCCAGCGCAGCGTGACGCCGTCGGGACGCAGGTCGGCGAGCTGGACGCCGATCACGTCGCCGAGGCGGGTCTGGGTGCGGGTGGCGATCGCGCGACGCAGCTCCTCTTGGTGGCACAGGTCGGCGTGCTCGGCGGAGCGCTGGAGGAAGCCGCGGTTGAGGTCGTGCTCGGCGGAGGTGAACGCGGGCAGCGGGACCCGCAGGCGCGGCGCCTCGGGCGAGCGGGCGAGCAGTCCGGCACGGGCCAGGAGCACCAGGTCGAGGTGGAGGGCGACCTGCACGCGCACCTCGTCGCAGCAGCGGCACTCGTCGAGCGCGACCGCGTCGAGCCGGCCGGACAGGGTCACGATCGCGTCCCGCTCGGGCGCG
>Ga0164243_10014611_pt1 | contig 10918 bp, 4 predicted proteins | sample OricompcompostOP_FD_108781 | JGI IMG/M metagenome (GOLD analysis project Ga0164243, IMG submission 108781) | Organic Plus compost microbial communities from Emeryville, California, USA - Original compost - Organic plus compost (OP) | ecosystem: Engineered > Solid waste > Mixed feedstock >...
AACTCGGCCCGCTGGTCGACAACCAGCGCGTGGTGCGCGAGGGCGTGAAACCCGGCGAGCGCGTCATCATCGGCGGCTTGCAGCGCGTGCGCCCGGGCATGGCGGTGGCGGCGCAGGAAGTCGCGCCCGGCCCGGTGCAGACGGCAGCCGCCGGTTCCATCCACTACTGACCGTCGCGGCGCCGGCCGGCGCCTTTGCAAACCGCGCGCATCCCTGCGCCAAACGACCGCGTTGAAAGCGCCGCCAGCGCCCGGCAGGCGGCGCCTCTCGACGTCATCGCACCAAGTTCGCACTGAGGCAGGACTGCATGAAGTTCACACATTTTTTCATTGAGCGGCCGGTGTTCGCGGGCGTGCTCTCGCTGCTGATTTTCATCGGCGGCCTGATCGCGACGTTCACCCTGCCGATCGCCGAATACCCTGAAGTGAGCCCGCCGACCATCGTCGTGTCGGCGCAATATCCCGGCGCCAATCCGCAGGTGGTCGCGGACACGGTGTCGGCGCCGCTGGAGCAGGAAATCACCGGCGTCGAGGACATGATCTACATGAACTCGCAATCGCAGCAGGACGGCACGCTGCAATTGACCGTGGTGTTCAAGCTCGGCGCCGATATCGACCGCGCCCAGGTCCAGGTGCAGAACCGGGTGGCGCAGGCGCTGCCGCGGCTGCCGGAGGAGGTGCGCGCGCTGGGCGTGACCACGCGCAAAAGCTCGCCGGATCTGACCATGGTGGTGCATTTGTTTTCGCCGGATGAACGCTACAGCGGCCTGTACCTGCGCAATTACGCGCTGATCCAGGTGCGCGACGCGCTGGCGCGCATTCCCGGCGCCGGCGACGTGCGTATTTTCGGCTCCGGCGACTACGCCATGCGCGTCTGGCTCGATCCGCAGAAACTCGCCTCGCGCAATCTCACCACCGGCGATGTGATCGCCGCCATCCGCGAACAGAATCTGCAGGTGGCGGCCGGTTCGATCGGCGCCGCGCCGATGAAAAACAGCGAATTCCAGCTGGCGGTGAACACCATGGGCCGGCTGCGCGACGAGCGGCAGTTCGGCGAGATCGTGGTCAAGACCGCGCCGACCGGCGAGGTGACGCGCCTGCGCGATGTCGCGCGCCTGGAAATGGGCGCCGGCGAATACGCGCTGCGCAGCCTGCTCGACAATAAACCGGCGGTGGCGCTGCCGATCTTCCTGCAACCCGGCGCCAACGCGCTGGAGCTGGCCAACGATGTGCGCAAGACCATGGCCGAGCTGAAGACGCGTTTTCCGGAAGGCGTCGATTATTCGATCGTGTACGACACCACCGTGTTCGTGAATGAATCGATCAAGGCGGTGGTCCACACCCTGCTGGAAGCGACCATCCTGGTCGTGATCGTGGTGATTCTGTTCCTGCAGACCTGGCGGGCGGCGCTGATTCCGATCATCGCGGTGCCGGTGTCGATCATCGGCACCATGGCGGCGTTGGCGCTGTTCGGATTTTCGATCAACACGCTGACCCTGCTCGGCCTGGTGCTGGCGGTGGGGATCGTGGTGGACGATGCCATCGTGGTGGTGGAAAACGTCGAGCGCGGCATTTCCGAAGGGCTTACGCCAAGGCAGGCGTCGCACCGCTCGATGAAAGAGGTGGCGGGCGCGATCGTGGCGATTTCGCTGGTGCTGTGCGCGGTGTTCGTGCCGCCCGCCTTCGTCGGCGGTTTCAACGGCCAGTTCTACCGGCAGTTCGCCCTGACCATCGCCTTCGCCTCGATTCTGTCCGCGCTCAGCTCGCTGACCTTGTCGCCGGCATTGTGCGCGCTGTTGCTGCGGCCGCACGGCGCCAAACCCGATCGCATCCAGCGCGTCATCGACGGCGGCCTCGGCTGGCTGTTCGGGCCGTTCAACCGCGCCTTCACCACCTTGTCCTCGCGTTATCAGGGGCGGGTGAAACGGGTGATTCGCGCCGGCGGTATTTCGCTGGCGATCTACGCCGGCCTGTTGATCCTGGCCGCGCTCGGTTTCGCGCGCGCGCCGGTGGGTTTCGTACCGGAACAGGACAAGGGTTATCTGGTGACGGTGGTGCAATTGCCGCCGGCCGCGTCGATCGAGCGCACCGAAGCCATGACCCGGCGCATCGCCGACATCGCGTTGCAGGAGCCCGGCATTCTGCACGCGGTGCAATTTCCCGGCATCGCCATCAACGGCTTCACCCGCAACTCGAACAACGCGGTGGTGTTTTTCACGCTGAAACCGTTCGAGGAGCGCGGCCGCAACCTGACCGGCGCACAGATCGCCGCATCGCTGAACAAGAAGCTCAGCAAGCTCGACGGCGCCTTCATCGCGGTGCTGGCCGCGCCGCCGATCCGCGGCTTCGGCCCCGCCGGCGGTTTCAAACTGCAACTGGAGGATCGCTCCGATCGCGGCCAGGAGGAGCTGTATCAGATTGCCCAGGACCTGCTGGCGAAAACCCATCAGACGCCGGGCCTGTTCGGCACCTACACCAACTACGAGGTCAACGCGCCGCAGCTCTACGCCGATGTCGACCGGGTCAAGGCCAAACGCATGGGCGTGGAGCTGGGCGATGTGTTCCAGACCTTGCAGGCCTACCTCGGTTCGTACTACGTGAACGACTTCAACCGCTTCGGCCGCACGTTCCGCGTGATGGTGCAGGCGGACGAGGAGTTTCGCGCCAAACCGCAGGATGCGCTGCTGCTGAAAACGCGCAACGATCGCGGCGACATGGTGCCGCTCGGTTCGCTGCTGACGTTGAAGGAGAGCCATGGGCCGCTTACCGTGCAGCGCTATAACGGCTTTGCCTCGGCGGACATCAACGGCAAGCCGGCGCCGGGTTACAGCTCCGGGCAGGCAGTTGCGATCCTGGAAAAACTGGCGCGGGAGAATCTGCCCTCCGGCGTCACCTTCGATTGGACCGAGATCACCTACCAGCAGGTACAGGCCAGCCACGCGCTGAGCATCGTGCTGCCGCTGGCGGTGCTGTTGGTATTCCTGGTGCTGGCCGCGCAGTACGAGAGCCTGTCGCTGCCGCTGGCGGTGATTCTGATCGTGCCGATGTGTCTGCTCAGCGCCGCGATCGGCATCCTGCTGATGAAATCGGAGGTCAACATCTTCACCCAGATCGGCTTGTTCGTACTGATCGGGCTGGCGGCGAAGAACGCGATTTTGATCGTGGAGTTCGCGCGCGAGCTGGAGCAGGGCGGCATGGACACGGTGGCCGCCGCGCTGGAGGCGTGCCGGCTGCGGTTGCGGCCGATCCTGATGACCTCGTTCGCGTTCATCTTCGGTGTGCTGCCGCTGGTGATCGCGACCGGCGCCGGCGCGGAAATCCGCCAGGCGATGGGCATCGCCGTGTTCTTCGGCATGATCGGGGTGACCCTGTTCGGCATTTTCTTCACGCCGCTGTTTTATGTCGTGGTGCAGCGCTGGGCCAACCGACGCCGCGCCAACCGCGCAATCGAAGCCGCACCGGAGTTGGGAGGTTCACATGGCTAGATTTTCAATACTGTTGCTGGCGGCGGCGGTGGCGGGCTGCGCCGTCGGGCCGGATTTCGTCGCACCGAAAAACCCGGCGCCGGCGCAGTTCGGCGCGCGCGACGCCCTCTACGACAGCGAGGCGCCGATCGGCGTGTTCTGGAAAGTGTTCGGCGATGCCACGCTCGACGATTTGATGCAGCAGACGCTCGCCGCCAACCACGACCTGCGCATCGCGCTGGCGCGGCTGAACGAGGCGCGCGCGCTGCGCCGCGAAACGCAGTTCGATCAACTGCCGACCATCACCGCGCAGGCCGGCCACACCAGCGCGCTGCAAAGCCTGGATGCGCTGCCGCCGGGCAGCACGCGCGAGGACCGGCGCAGCTCGCTCGATACCGGCAGCTTCGACGCGTACTGGGAACTGGATTTCTTCGGCCGCGTGCGCCGCAGCGTCGAGGCCAGCCGCGCCGGCGAGGCCGCCTTCGCCGCCGATTTGCGTGCCGCGCAGATCAGCGTGGCGGCGGAAGTGGCGCGCACCTATTTCGACTTGCGCGGCGCCCAGGAACAGCTCGCGGTGGCGCTGCGCAACGCCGACAATCAACGCGCCACGCTGGCCTACACCAAGGCGCGGCTGGACGCGGGACGCGGCACCGAGTTCGACATGACCCGCGCCGATGCGCAGCTGCACGCCACGCTGGCCACGCTGCCGCCGCTGGAAACGGCGATCGCCGCCGCCATCCACCGGTTGTCGGTGCTGGCCGGGCAGCAACCGGATGCGTTGCGCGCGCGCCTGCAAACGCCGGCCGCGCTGCCGGAACTGCCGCGCCTGACCCACATCGGCACGCCCGAGGAGCTGTTGCGCCGGCGCCCGGACGTGCGCGCGGCGGAACAGCGGCTGGCCGCCGCCACCGCGCGCATCGGCATCGCCACCGCCGATCTGTTTCCGCGCGTCAGCTTTTCCGGCGAGTTCGGTTTCGCCGCCGACGGGCTGGATCGCATCGGCAAGGATGCCACCGAAACCTGGTCGTATGGGCCGAGCATTTCCTGGGCGGCGCTCGATCTCGGCCGGGTAAAGGCGCGCATCAAGCAGAGCGAAGCGCAGGCGGAGGGTTCGCTGGCCGGTTACGAACAGACGGTGCTGCGCGCGCTGGAGGAAACCGAAAACGCGCTCATCGCCTACAGCCAGTCGCGGCGCCGGCTCGATTATCTGCACACCAGCGCCGGCGCCAGCCAGCGCGCGGCGGAACTGGCGCGCAAGCGTTTCGAAGTCGGCACATCGGATTTCCTCGATGTGCTGGAAGCGGAACGCTCGCAATTGCAGGCGGACGCCGATCTGTCCGAAAGCCGCGCCGCAACCGCGCGCAGCCTGATCGCGCTTTACAAGGCGCTCGGCGGCAGCTGGGACGCGGCGCGGCCGACCGCGCAAACCGCCGCCGCAAACTGAACCGCGCTTTCTTCATGACTTTGCCAACCCGCGAGGGTTGGCTTTTTTTATTCCGCGATCAACGCGGACACAGGCAGAGCCGCAAAGCACGCCCGTGCGATCGCGAATATCGTCCTTCAGCTCGGCACGCTGTGCAGACGGCGGCGCGTGGTGGAAGCGGCGCAGGGCGTCAGCCGCGGCAGCAGTTGATCGAGCGGCGCGAAGCCGGCCACGCATTCGCCCTGGATATGATCGCAGCCGTGCTCCATCAGAAACAGGCGTTGGGCCTGCGTATTCACGCCGTCGGCCAGCACCCGCAATTTGAAATTGCGCGCCATGGCGATCACCGCCGCGACGATGGTGCGCTCGCGCGCGCCGCCGGGCAGGCCGGCGATCAACGCGCGGTCGATCTTGACCGCGTCGAAGGGCAGTTGCAGCAGTTGCGTGAGGGAAGTGGGCCCCGCGCCGTAACCATCCAGCGTCAGGTGGAAGCCGGATCGGGACAGGCGCGCCAATACGCCGGCGATCATTTCGTTGTCGGCCAGCGCCGATTCCGGGATGGTCAGCTCCAGGGTTTCGGGATCGAGCCCGCGCCGGCGCAAGGTGCGCGACAATTCTTCGGGAAACGCATCATCGAACAGACTGTGTGCCGGGCAGGACATTTCAATATGCACCTGGGAAAAACCGTCGCGGCGCAGCCGCAGCAAATCCTGGCACACCCGCTCGATCACGAAACCGTCGATGTCGTCCATCAGGCCGCGCGAGTGTGCCGCGAACAGAAATTGTTCCGGCCACAGCAAACCGCGTTCCGGATGCAGCCAGCACACCACCACCGCGAGTTTTTCGGCGCAGTCCCCACACAATTGCAGCACCGGCTGATAGCGCAGCGTGAGCTGTGCCTGATCGAGCGCGGCGCGCAATTCCGCTTCCAGTTGTTGCTCCAATTCGACGCGGGCCTTGAGTTCGGCATTGAAAAAACACGCGCGATCGCGGCCGCTGCCCTTGGACTGGTACAGCGCCAGATCGGCGTGGCGCAATAACGTGTCGATATCGGCGCCGTCCTCGGGATAAAGACTGATGCCGATGCTCGCGCCCACGTGCAGGGTTCGGCCCGCCAACACGATCGGCTCGCGCATGCGATACAACAATCGCTGCGCCACCAGCCGCGCCTCCTCGTGCTGATGCAGCGCCGCCAGCATGCAGAACTCGTCGCCGCCCAGGCGCGCCACCACATCGTTTTCGCGCGAGCTTTGACGAATGCGCTCGGCGACGATTTTCAATAATTCATCGCCGGCGCCATGGCCGAGGGTATCGTTGATCTGCTTGAAGCGATCCAGGTCGAGCAGCAATACCGCCAGCCGTGCGCAACCCGCGGCGCGATGCGCGAACAGATGACTCAAGGCGCGCCGGTTGTTCAGGCCGGTCAAGACATCGGAGTGGGCGAATTCGCGCAACGCCGAATGCGATTGCGCCAGCTCGTGCACCCGGGCGTTGGCCTCGCGCAGCGCATCGTCCTTCTGCTCGATATGTTTGTCGGCATAGGCCGCGCCGATGCCCGCCGCAATGATGAGCAGGGCGACGAGGCCGATGAACAGCCCCAGTTGCAGATTCTGCGAAGCCGGATGCAACACCAGCACGGTATCGGCCGGCACCACCAGATTCAGCGCCGCCATGCCGGTGAAATGCATGGCGACGATGGCGCCGCCCATGGTGAGCGCGGCGGCATATTTGAGCAGCCGATCGGCGCGCGCGTTGCGACCGCGAAAGTAGACGGCCAAAAGCAGCGCGATCCACGACGCCGCGATGGCAATCGCGACCGAAAGCGCCACCCGCCACGGATCATAATATTGTTGCGCCACCGAGCGCAGCGCCGCCATGCCGCTGTAATGCATCGCGGCGATGCCGAATCCGATCAACAGGCCCGACAGCAGATACTGCCGGCGCGAAAGCGTGGGCAGGCTGATGATGGCCATCGCCAGCCGCGATGCCAGCACGGCGATGCACAGCGATAACAGCGTAACGCTGAAATCGTAACGCACGGCCACCGGCACCTCGAACGCCAGCATGCCGACGAAATGCATCGACCAGATGCCGCCGCCCATGCAGAACGCGCCGATCCAGCGCCACAATGCGCGACCGCGAAGCCGCTGCGCCGTGGAAACACGCTCGGCCATGTCGAGCGCGGTGAAGGCGGCGGCGCTGGCCACCAGGAATGACAGCAACACCAGAATCTTCGAATAACTACAGCTGAGCAGAATGGCACCGTCGGCTGGCAGCGCTGTGGTGAAATGAATGGAAGTGAAATACATGGCGACTCCGTTTCCGCCGGTGGCACTACGCCAGTTCCAGAATGGGTGTTTGCGATTGTCCGGCACGCATGCGCAAAAAATATTGGATGGCGCGCATGCGCAAAACATGATGGGCAAAAATCTGGATGTAGAATGCCGCGCGCTGATGATGCGCGGCCTGTTCGCGACGTGTCCGGCACGGCCGACCCAAAATCCTGCTCCTTCCGTTGGCGGCCGCGCTCGCGCAGGCCGGATTTCCGAACGCCGTGGTTGTGCTTTTTATTTTACGAACCACCGTTGATGCCCCGAACTTTTCGCCGGGTCCGGAGAATCTAGACAGATCGGAATGGGTGGTCAAATGTTCCCCCAAGCGTTGCACAACATAAAAAATTTCTGCCTCCATATGGCAATATTTCGGTTTGAAAATTTACTCTTCTGCACAACACGCGTATCAATTCGGCCCATGCGCCGCGGTCGACCTCACCAAACCAGTCGCATAACATCGGCATCACGAAGAAGGCGCCGACGCGCCATCTCTGCAATGGGAGGGGTCAAGCATGAACGTGGGTTTTCTCGGGCTGGGCGGAATGGGACGCGGCATGGCCGCCAATCTGATCAAGGCCGGACATGCGGTCCAGGTCTGGAATCGCTCGCGCGCGCCGGCCGAGGCGCTGGCCGGGCAGGGCGCGCGCATCGCCGATGAGGCGCGCGCGGTGTTCGACGCGGATGTCGTCATTTCCATGCTGGCCGATGACGCGGCGGTGCGTTCGGTCATCGTCGAGCAGTGTTTGCGCGCGGGGCCGGCGCAGGCCGCGCTGCACATCAACATGGCGACGGTGTCGATCGCCCTGACCCGGGAGCTGGCGGCGCTGCACCGCGAGCACGGTATTGCTTATGTCGCCGCGCCGGTGTTCGGCCGCACCGAGGTGGCGGCGGCCGGTCAACTCAACATCGTCGCCGCCGGCGATGCGCAGAGCCTGGCGCGCGCCCAACCGCTGTTCGACGCCATGGGCCAGAAAACCTGGCCGTTGGGCGATGCGCCGGAGCGCGCCGTGGCGGTGAAGCTGGCGGGCAACTTCATGCTCGCCGCCGCCATCGAGGCCATGGCCGAAGCCGCGGCGCTGGCCAACGGCCATGGCGTCGCCACAACCGAACTGTTAGATGTGCTGACCAACACGCTGTTCGCGGCCCCGGCCTACAAAAATTACGGCGCGCTGATCGCCGAGCGCCGCTACGAACCGGCGGCGTTCCGCCTCGTGCTGGGATTGAAGGATGTGAACCTCGCCTTGCAGGCGGGCGCGGAAGGGCACGCGCCGATGCCGTTCGCCAGCGTGCTGCGCGACAACCTGCTCGACGCCATCGCCCACGGCGACGGCGACCGCGACTGGTCGGCGCTGGCGGAGGTGGCACTGCGGCGGGCGGGCCGGCGCCGGTAACCCTGTAATTCGGACATGATCAGAGCCGAGGGCCACCGCTAACGATTATGTTCAGCGGTGCGCTGGCGTGTTTTCGGCATCCGAAACGCCGTTTTAAGGATTTGTAATTTTTTTCCCGCCGGGCACCGCTTCGGGGATTTATAGCTACACTGAGCCGAAACTGTCTCGTTCATAACCCCATGCCCAAACACCTCTCCGCCCAGCCCTTCAACCGCGTTGTCTGGGTTATCGGTCTGCTGTTCGCGGGCGGTTCGTTGCTGCTCGGCGCGGCGGCGGTTCACCAGGATTTCAACGCCACCGTGCAGCGCTTTCGCTGCGATGCGCTGGCCCGGGTCGACGCACTGCAACATTACGCGGCGGTTATTTTCGGACAGGCCGGGCTGACCCTGTCGGCCGTGGCCGACGATCTGCGGCGGCCGGGCGCGCGGGTGCCGGAGGCGCTGCGCGACGGCCGACGCCGCGATTCGGTCGCGGCTTATCTGGTCGCCGTGCTGGGCGACCAGACCTGGGTGCTCGCCGGCGCCGACCAACCCGCCGCCGATGCCGCGTTGCGCGCGCGGCTGACCGCTTATTTCACGCGGCGCCCGGCCACTGCAACACCGCAGCCGGGCACGTTGACCGACGCGGATCGGCGGCGCTGGCTCACTCTGACGCAGGCCGTGGCACTGGCGGACGGCCGCACGCTGCGGATCGGCGCACTGATTCCGGCCGCGCGCTTCGACGACTTCAATCGTCTGCCGGCGGACACGCGCGGCGATTTCGACACGCTGATCGCCGCCGACGGCGCCGTGCTCTGGCAGCGCGGCGATGGCATGACAACCGCGTTTTTGCGAAATGCCGCGCGGACGGAAGCCGCCGAAGCGCGACTCCAACACGACGCTGGCGCGCTGCTCGCCTATCAACACGTGGCGCGATTCCCGCTGTTGGCCGTATCCGGATTTCACGACGGTGTTTATCTGGCCCAATGGCGCGCGCGCCGTGCTTGCGATGTATTGCTGTTCAGTGCCTGCGCGCTGTTGGCGCTCATCACCAGCGCCGGCATCGCGCGCCGCATCAAAACCGTCAGCGACAGCGAACGCTACTACCAGCAGCTGTTCAACGCGGTGGCGGACGGCCTGCTGCTGGTGCGCGGCGCGCACATCGTGGCCGCCAATTCGCAGGCCGCCGCATTGTTCGGCGCGCAGTCCCCGGCCGCGCTGCTGGGCCTGTCGACGCTGGCCCTGTCGCCGCCGTTCCAGCCGGATGGCAGCAGCACGCAGCACCGGATCGAACACTATCAAGCGCTGACCCGGGCCGGCGCCACACCGATGTTCACCTGGCGCCACCAACGCCTCGACAATGCCCGGCCGGTTGATTGCGACGTGCAGCTGTCGCTGATCACACTCAACGGCGAACGCCATCTGCTGGCGGTGGTGCGGGATATTTCCCAGCGCCTGCGCATGGAAGAGGAATTGCGCCAGTCGCGGCAGCAGCTGCTGGAGGTGCAGCGCATCGCCGGCATCGGCACCTGGTCCTTTCATCCGGGCAGCGGGCGCTGCGAATGGTCGGACGAAGTGTTCCGCATTCTCGGCTGCGACCGGGCCCGGGATGAAGCCGGCGAGGCGTCATTCCTCGACGCGGTTTATCCGCCCGACCGCGCGCTGTTCGCAGCCTGGCATCAACGCCTGCTCGATGGCCGGCACATGAGTATCGAATTCCGGGTGCTGCGGCCCGGCGGCGACTTGCGCGAGGTGGGCATGGAGGCCGAGCGCGTCGACGGCGGCGATCGTTCGGACGTGCGGCTGGCCGGCGCGATTTTCGACATCACCGAGCGCAAGCGCATCGAGCGGCGCCTGATGAACAGCGAGCGCCAGTATCGCGAGCTGGTGGAACTGATGCCCGAGGCGGTGCTGATCCAGCGCCGGGGTCGGATCATCTATGCCAACCCCGCCGCCGGCGCACTGTTCCGGCAGCATTTCACCGGCGATCTGATCCATCGCAATTTCTTCGACATCATCAGCGCCGACAGCCGCGACACGGTGCTGGATCAGCTCGCCCGCGCCGCCGTTCGCGAGCAGCGTCCCGAGGCGTTCGAGCAGCAGTTGCTGCAACGGCTGGACGGCGACTGCTTCCACGCCGAAATGGCGGTTCAGCCGCTTTACTTCGACGGCTCGGAATGCGTGCAGGTGGTGCTGCGCGATATCGACGCCCACGAGCGCATGCAGCGCGCGCTGGCGCTGTCCAACTGGCGTTTGCAGGCGCTGTCGGCGCAGATGATCGAAATGCTGGAAAACGACCGGCGCCAGCTCGCGCGCGAATTGCACGACGA
>Ga0164243_10014613_pt1 | contig 10917 bp, 9 predicted proteins | sample OricompcompostOP_FD_108781 | JGI IMG/M metagenome (GOLD analysis project Ga0164243, IMG submission 108781) | Organic Plus compost microbial communities from Emeryville, California, USA - Original compost - Organic plus compost (OP) | ecosystem: Engineered > Solid waste > Mixed feedstock >...
ACGATGATCTGCACCGCCGCGTAGGCCGGCATCTGGAAGGCGCCGTCCGGGTCGCGCTTGGCGTCGTGGAAGGCCTTGACGATGGCCTCGTTGCCCGGCAGCTTGGTGAAGTCGGCGGGCAGGGTCACCAGCAGGCCCTCGATGGCGGGGCCTGCGATCGCCACCAGGTCCTGGTTGGCCACGCCTTCCGGGCCCATGAACTGGACGTTCAGGCCCTGCTCGCGCGCCTGGCGCAGCAGCAGGCCCATTTCGGGGTGGTAGCCGCCGAAATAGACGAAGTCCACGCCCGCGCTCTTGAGCTTGGTGATGACGGCGGAGTAGTCGCTGTCGCCGACGTTGATGCCCTCGTAGATGGCCACCGGGACGTTGTTCTTCTCCAGCGTGGCGCGCACCTGCGCGGCCAGGCCCGAGCCGTAGGTCTGCTTGTCGTGCAGCACGGCGACCTTCTTGGGCTTGACGGTGTTGGCGATGTAGCGGGCGGCGAACGGGCCCTGCTGGTCGTCGCGGCCGATGGTGCGGAAGAAGAAGTGCGGCTTGATGGTGTCGGTGACCAGCGGCGAGGTCGCGCCCGGGGTGATGGCGACGATGCCTTCCTGCTCGTAGACGTTGACGGCGGGCACGGTGGTGCCCGAGCAGGCGTGCGCCACGGCGAACTTGGCGCCGGAGTTGACCACGCGGTTGGCCGCCGGCACCGCCTGCTTGGGCTCGCAGCCGTCGTCGATCAGGATGGGCTCGAGCTTCTTGCCGTTGACCCCGCCGGCGGCGTTGATGGTCTCGATGGCGGTCAGGGCGCCCGCCTGGATCTGGTCGCCGTACTGGGTGTTGGGCCCCGTCATGGGTTGGGGGATGCCGATCTTGATGGTCGCGTCGGCGGCGTGCGCGGCGCCGGCCAGCGCCACGGCGCCGACGGCAAGGGCCACGGAGGCAATGCGCTTGGGCAGTTTCATGCGGGGATTCTCCAGCAGGATGGAAAGGAGTTCGGCGCGCCCGTGCCGGCATGTCCGGCTTGCGGCGGCGGCATTTTGCCGGGCAGGGATCGCCTGCTCGGGCTGGGCGCGGATGTGGCGCGTATTCTGAGAGCAGCCTGAAAGGCTGTCACTGCGTGTAATCCCCAATATTGCAGCGCAATGAAATAATCGTGACGGATGCAGGCGCCCGGCAGGCGACCCTCGGACACGGCCCGCGCAGACCGGGGACGGACGGCACGGGGCCGGGCGCCCCGCCGCCCCGCTACCGCAGCGGCGCCGCCTCGGCCGGGCGGCCGAGGTTCCACATCAGCGCCCGGAACGGCGCCAGCAGGCCGGCGTTGACCGCCAGCTTGACCGCCAGGTCGCCCAGCAGCCAGGTGGTCCAGGGCAGCCCCGTGCCGGCGAAGGCCACGCCGAAGAAGAGCGCCGTGTCCAGGGTGGCGGCCGCGGCGCCCGAGACCAGCGGCGCGCGCCACCAGTGGCCGGCGCGCAGGCGGTCGAACACGTAGATGTCCAGCATCTGCGCGCACAGGTAGGCCGTGCCCGAAGCCAGGGCGATGCGCGGCGTGGCGATCCACAGCGAGGCCGCCAGCGCCGCGGCGAAGCCCACCCAGGCCACCCGCCGCGCCGCCGCCGGCCCGTAGCGCCGGTTGAGCAGGTCGGTGACCAGGAAGGCCACCGGGTAGGACAGCGCGCCCCAGGTCAGCCAGTCGTTGACGGGGAACTGCACCAGGTAGTTGGAGCCGGCGACGATGACGCACATGACCGCCACCGCCAGGGCGAACGGCCGCCCGCCCAGCGGCTCGTAGCCGGCGGCCGCTCCTGCGTTCGTGGTCCGTCCGTATCGCAATGCCATGTCCCTGCCCCGTCCCGTGCCATCCCCGCGGCGACGTGCCGCGTCCTAGCCTCCGAAATCCCGCGCCAGCTCTTCCGCCCGGCGCTTCGCGGCGGCCATGGCGCGGCGCACCGCGCCCGGCACGTCCGCGCCGTCCAGCACCTCCAGCGCCGCGGCCGTGGTGCCGCCGCGCGAGGTGACGCGCTGGCGCAGCACCGCGGGCGGTTCGGGCGACTCGGCCGCCAGGCGGGTGGCGCCGGCCAGCGTGGCCAGCGCCAGGCGGCGCGCCTGCTCGGGCGCCAGGCCCTGCTCCACCCCGCCCTGGATCAGCGCCTCCAGGAACAGGAAGACGTAGGCCGGGCCGCTGCCCGACAGCGCCGTGACCGCGTCCAGACCGGCGTCGCCGTCCACCCAGGCCACCTCGCCCACCGAGGCCATCAGGCGCGCGGCCAGCTCGCGGTCGGCTTCGGTGGCGCCCGGCAGCGCCGCCAGGCCGGTGGCGCCCGCGCCCACCAGGGCCGGCGTGTTGGGCATGCAGCGCACCAGCCGCTGCCAGGGCCGGCCGTCGCGCGCCAGCCAGCCGGCCAGCGTGTCGGCGCGGATGCCGGCGGCGATGCTGATCACCAGGGCATCGGGCGCCAGCCACTGGCGCGTGGCCTCGGCCGCCTCGCGCATGTTCTGCGGCTTGACCGCGTAGATGCACACGCGGCAGGCCGACAGCCGCTCGTCGGGCGCGCCGGCCACGGTGGCGCCGCGCGCCCGCCAGGCCTCGTGCCCGGCCGGGTCGATGTCCACCACGTGGATGCGCCCGGCCGGGCAGATGCGGCCGGCCAGGCCGCTGGCCAGGGCGGCGGCCATGTTGCCGCCGCCGATGAAGGCTATGGAAAGGTCGTTGTCCATCGATGGGTCGCCGTAATCAGGCTATATGGGCTGTGTGGGCTAGCTGTATGGGCGGGCGTGCCCGGTGCGCGCCAGGCTCACCGGAAGACCGGGATCAGCACGGTCTGCGCGTAGATGCCGGCGAAGACCGCGCCGCCGAACCAGGTATTGTGCAGGAAGGCGCGAAAGCAGGCGGCCCGCTCGCGCCCGCGTATCCAGCCGATGTGGCGCACCGCGATCAGGCCCGCCGCGACCAGGCCGCAGGCGTAGGGCCAGCCGTAGCCCAGCATGGCCCCGGCCGCGCCCAGCAGCGCCAGCGTGGCCGCGTAGCACGCCCCCACCATGGCCACGTCCCAGCGGCCGAAGGTGATGGCCGCGGTGCGCAGGCCCAGCTTGAGGTCGTCCTCGCGGTCGACCATGGCGTATTCGGTGTCGTAGGCGACGGCCCAGGCGATGTTGGCCGCCAGCATCACCCAGGCCGCGGCCGGCACGCCGCCCTGCAGCGCGGCGAAGCTCATGGGGATGCCGAAGCCGAAGGCGATGCCCAGGTAGGCCTGCGGGATGGCGAAGAAGCGCTTGAAGAGCGGATAGGTGATGGCCAGGAAGGCGCCCGCGAAGGCCAGGCCTATGGTCAGGCGGTTCAGCGGCAGCACCAGCAGGAAGGACACGGCGGCCAGGGCGCCGGCCACGGCCAGGGCCTCCCAGGCGGCGATGCGGCCGCTGGTCAGGACGCGCTCGCGGGTGCGCTCGACGTGCCGGTCGAAGTCGCGGTCGAAGTAATCGTTGATGGCGCAGCCGGCCGAGCGCATCAGCACGGTGCCGGCCACGAAGATGGCCGCCACGTCCCAGCGGGGCGCGCCGGCGCCGGCCGCCCACAGGCCCCACAGGGTGGGCCAGAGCAGCAGCAGGATGCCGATGGGCTTGTCCAGCCGCACGAGCCGCACGTACAGCGCCAGGCGGTTGTTCACGGGTAGGGGCAGGGTCGTCATGGGGCCGATAGCATAACAGCGCCCGGCCGCGCGCCCGCCCGCCGCCGTCCCCGGGCGGCGGCGCGGCGCGCGGCCGCGCATGCGCAACAAGATGCAAGCACCCGGGCCGCCCTCCCGGGGCGGGCGGCGCATGGCCCGCGCGCAGGCTGTTGACAGCCGCGGCCCCGGATGCAAGAGTCACGGCACAGTCACAAACTGGTCATAACATCAACGGCTTACCGCGGCCGCCGGCCCGGCCCGCGCCGCCCATGAGGCCGGCGGCAGGCCAGCGAGGCGTCCGCGCATCACCCGGACCCTGGAGGAACCTATGAAACCGCAACGTCTTGCCGCCGGCCTGGCCGCCTGCTTCGCCCTGCTGGGCGGCGCCGGCGCCCACGCCGCCACGCAGATCCAGTTCTGGCACTCGATGGAAGGCGCCCTGGGCGACCGCGTCAACGCCATGGTGGCCGAGTTCAACAAGAGCCAGTCCGACTACCAGGTCCAGGCCGTCTACAAGGGCAACTACGGCGAATCCATGAACGCCGGCATCGCCGCCTTCCGCGCCGGCAACGCGCCCGACATCCTGCAGGTGTTCGAGGTCGGCACCGCCACCATGATGTACGCCAAGGGCGCCGTCAAGCCGGTGCAGGAAATGAGCGAGGAAGCGGGCGATCCGATCGACCCGGCCGGCTTCATCGGCGCGGTGGCCGGCTACTACGCCTCGGCCGACGGCAAGCTGGTGTCCATGCCCTTCAACAGCTCCACCCCGGTGTTCTACTACAACAAGGACGCCTACAAGAAGGCCGGCCTGGACCCGGAACAGCCGCCCAGGACCTGGGAGGAGCTGGCCGAGGCCAGCCGCAAGCTCAAGGCCGCCGGCGTGTCCGAATGCGGCTACACCACCTCCTGGCCGTCCTGGGTGCTGCTGGAGACCTTCTCGGCCTGGCACAACGTGCCCTACGCCACGCAGAACAACGGCTTCGGCGGCCTGGACGCGCGCCTGGCCATCGATTCCGAGCTGCACCAGCGCCACATGGCCAACCTGGCCGGCCTGGCCAAGGAAGGCATCTTCATGTACGGCGGGCGCGGCGACCAGCCCAACGCGCTGTTCATTTCCGGCAAATGCGCCAGCATCACCGGCTCCAGCGGCCTGCGCGCCAACATCATGAAGAACGCCGGCTTCGAGTTCGGCACCTCCACCCTGCCCTACTACGCCGGCGTCCAGGGCGCGCCGCAGAACTCCATCATCGGCGGCGCCTCGCTGTGGGTGTTCGCCAACAAGACGCCCGAGGTCTACAAGGGCGTGACCAAGTTCTTCAAGTTCATCTCCAGCCCCGAAGTGGCCGCCAAGTGGCACCAGGACACGGGCTACGTGCCGGTGACCAAGGCCGCCTACGAGCTGACCCGCAAGTCCGGCTACTACGACAAGAACCCCGGCACCGAGGTCGCGGTCAAGCAGCTCAACGTCGAGACCACCGAGCAGTCGCGCGGCGTGCGCCTGGGCTTCCTGCCGCAGATCCGCGACATCGAGGACGCCGAGATGGAGCGCATCTTCGCCGGCAAGGTCGATTCCAAGCAGGGCCTGGCCAACATGGTCCAGCGCGGCAACGAGCTGCTCGAGAAGTTCGAGAAGAGCGTCAAGTAGAGAGCGTCGACCAGAGAACGTCGAGCAGGGCCCGCGCCCGTCCGCCCGGCGGCGGGCGCAGCCCTGCGGGACGATGTGGGACCATGCGGGGCCGGCGCGTCCGGCCCCGCCCGGGACAGGCGGACCATGGAAAAGCGCGTCATCTTCAGCCACAAGACCCTGCCCTACCTGCTGCTGGCGCCGCAGCTGGCCGTCACTGCGGTGTTCTTCTTCCTGCCGGCCGGGCAGGCGATGTGGCAGTCCTTCCAGCGCGAGGACATCTTCGGCCTGTCCACCGAGTTCGTCGGCCTGGCCAATTTCGCCGACCTGTTCGGCCAGGGCGGCTACCTGGAGTCCTTCCGCACCACCGCGCTGTTCTCGGTGCTGGTGGCCGGCACCGGCCTGGCCGTCTCGCTGCTGCTGGCCGTGATGGCCGACCGCGTGGTGCGCGGCGCGTCGCTCTACAAGACGCTGCTGATCTGGCCCTACGCCGTGGCGCCCGCCGTGGTGGGCGTGCTGTGGCTGTTCCTGTTCTCGCCCGCGGTGGGCATACTGGCCGTGGCGCTGAACCGCGCCGGCCTGCCCTGGAACCCCCGCCTGGACGGCGACCAGGCCCTGGCGCTGGTCATCGTCGCCGCCACCTGGAAGCAGATCTCCTACAACTTCCTGTTCTTCCTGGCCGGGCTGCAGGCCATCCCGCGCTCGCTGGTCGAGGCCGCCGCCATCGACGGCGCGGGCCCGGCGCGGCGCTTCTGGACCATCGTCTTCCCGCTGCTGTCGCCCACCACCTTCTTCCTGCTGGTGGTCAACATCATCTACGCCTTCTTCGACACCTTCGCCGTGATCGACACCACCACCCAGGGCGGGCCGGGCACGGCCACGTCCATCCTGGTCTACAAGGTCTACCGCGACGGCTTCGTGGGGCTGGACCTGGGCTCGTCGGCGGCGCAGTCGGTGATCCTGATGGCCATCGTGATCGTGCTGACGGTGGCGCAGTTCCGCTACATCGACCGCAAAGTCCAGTATTGATGCCCCGAGAGAGATCGTGCCAATGGCAAACCTTGCATACGTGAAAGCGGGGAAATCGCATGGTGGAGCGTAGGCCCTGGCTGGACGTCTTCGCGCATGCCGTGCTGCTGGCCGGCGTGGCGCTGGTCGCCTTTCCGCTGTACGTCACCTTCGTGGCCTCGACCCAGACCGCGCAGGAGGTCGCGGCCGCGCCCATGTCGCTGCTGCCCGGCGAGCACTTCGTGGACAACTACGTGCACGCGCTGGTGTCCGGCTCGGGCGCCGGGTCGTCGGGCGCGCCGGTCGGGCGCATGATGTGGGTGAGCCTGGTCATGGCGCTGGCCATCGCGCTGGGCAAGATCGCCATCTCCCTGCTGTCGGCCTTCGCAGTGGTCTACTTCCGCTTCCCCGGCCGCATGTTCTTCTTCTGGATGATCTTCGTCACCCTGATGCTGCCGGTGGAGGTGCGCATCGCGCCCACCTACAAGGTGGTGGCCGACCTGGGCCTGCTCGACAGCTACGCCGGCCTGACCCTGCCGCTGATCGCCTCGGCCACCGCCACCTTCCTGTTCCGCCAGTTCTTCCTGACCGTGCCCGACGAGCTGGTCGAGGCCGCCCGCATGGACGGCGCGGGGCCGCTGCGCTTCCTGCGCGACGTGCTGCTGCCGCTGGCGCGCACCAGCATCGCCGCGCTTTTCGTGATCCAGTTCATCTACGGCTGGAACCAGTACCTGTGGCCGCTGCTCATCACCACGCGCGAGGACATGTACCCCGTGGTCATCGGCATCAAGCGCATGATCAGCGGCGGCGACAGCGTCACCGAATGGAACATCGTGATGGCCACCGCCATGCTGGCGATGATCCCGCCGGTGCTGGTCGTCGTGCTGATGCAGAAGTGGTTCGTCAAGGGCCTCGTGGACAGCGAGAAATGAGCCCACCCCCGAAGCGCTACGCGCTTCCCCCTCAAGGGGGCGACGCTGGCGGCCCGGCAAAGCCGGCTCCGCGGCGTCCCCGATCGAGCGACACCCGTTTCGTGCGATGCTCAGTGGACAACTGATATGGCAACCCTAACCCTGCGCAACGTCTCCAAGGCCTACGCCGCCGGCGTGCCGGTCATCCACGGCATCGACGCCGAGATCGGCGACGGCGAGTTCATCGTCATCGTCGGCCCCTCGGGCTGCGGCAAGTCCACCCTGCTGCGCATGGTGGCCGGGCTGGAGACCGTCACCGGCGGCGACATCCTGATCGGCGAGCGGCGCGTCAACGACCTGGAGCCGGCCGAGCGCGACATCGCCATGGTGTTCCAGAACTACGCCCTCTACCCGCACATGACGGTGTTCGACAACATGGCCTACGGCCTGAAGATACGCCGCCTGCCCAAGGACGAGATCCGCAGCCGCGTGGACGCGGCCGCGCGCATCCTGGAGCTGCAGGAGCTGCTGGCGCGCCGGCCGCGCCAGCTCTCCGGCGGCCAGCGCCAGCGCGTGGCCATGGGCCGGGCCATCGTGCGCGAGCCCGAGGTCTTCCTGTTCGACGAGCCGCTGTCCAACCTGGACGCCAAGCTGCGCGTGCAGATGCGCCTGGAGATCCAGAAGCTGCACCGGCGCCTGCGCACCACCAGCCTGTACGTCACCCACGACCAGGTCGAGGCCATGACGCTGGGCGAGCGCATGATCGTCATGAACAAAGGCGTGGCCGAGCAGGTCGGTACGCCCACCGAGGTCTTCGAGCGGCCCGCCTCCACCTTCGTGGCCGGCTTCATCGGCTCGCCGCCCATGAACCTGGTCGCGGTCGACGCGGCCGGCGACGGCACGGTGCAGGCCGCCGGCGGCCTGCGCCTGGCCGTCGCGCCTTCGGACGTGCCCGCCCACGTGCGCGGGCGTCGCGCCGTCCTGGGCATGCGCCCGGAACACCTGGTGGTCAACGCGCCCGGCCTACCCATCGTCGTGGAAATGGTGGAGACCCTGGGCTCGGAGCAGCTCGTGCACGGCCGCTGCGGCGAGACGCCGCTGGTCGTGCGCTGCGCCACCCGCGTGGCCGCCCACGGGCCGGTGGCGGTGGGCGACCGGGTCGACGTGGGGCCGGACAACCGGCACCCGCTGCACTGGTTCGACCCGGATACGGGCAAGCGGCTGCCAAGCTAGGGGATCTACTTCACGACCGTCTTGCTGCCGTCCTTGTGCCAGGCGAAGACGTCGAACTCGAAGGCCTTCAGGTCGCCCTGCTCGTTCCAGGCCACCTCGCCTATCGGCGTCTTGAAGCTGTTGGCGTGCAGGTAGGCCGCCACCTTGGCGGGGTCGTCCGTGCCCGCGCCGCGGATCGCCTCGGCGATCACCTGGGTGGCCACGTAGGACGTCATCTGGAAGGCGCCGCCCGCGTTGCGCTTCTTGGCCTCGAAGGCCTTGACCACCTCCGCATTGGCCGGATCGGACGAGAAATCCGCCGGCAGCGTCACCAGCATGCCCTCGACCGCGTCGCCGGCGATGGCGTTGATGTCGGGGTTGCCCGTGCCCTCCGGCCCCATGAAGCGCGCCTTCACGCCCTGCTCGGCCGCCTGGCGCAGCAGCAGGCCCATCTCGGGGTGGTAGCCGCCGTAGTAGACGAAGTCCACGCCTGCGCCCTTGAGCTTGGTGATGACGGCGGAATAATCGCTGTCGCCGGCGTTGATGCCCTCGAACAGCGCGACCTCTACGCCGGCGTCCTGCAGGCCCTTGCGCACCGAGGTGGCGATGCCCTGCCCGTAGGACTGCTTGTCGTGCAGCACCGCCACCTTGGCGGGCTTGATCTTTTCGGCGACGAAGCGGGCGGCGGCCGGTCCCTGCTGGTCGTCGCGGCCGATGGTGCGGAAGATGAATTCGTACTTCTTGCCATCGGTGAGCGCCGGCGCCGTGGCCGAGGGCGTGACCATGACCACGCCCTCGTTGTTGTAGATGTCGGCCGCGGCGATGGTGGCGCCCGAGCAGACGTGGCCGATCACGAAGCCGATGCCGTCGTTGACCACGCGGTTGGCCGCCACCGGCCCCTGCTTGGGCTCGCAGCCGTCGTCGATGGTGACGACTTCCAGCTGCCGGCCCTGCACGCCGCCGGCGGCGTTGATGCGCTCGACGGCGGTGGCCACGCCTTCCTTGACCATGTCGCCGTACTGAGTCAGCGCCCCGGTCATGGGGCCGACGATGGCCAGCTTGATGGGGCCGTCGGCGGCCTGCGCGGCAGGGGCGCCCGCCAGGGCGGCGGCCAGCGCCAGGGCGGCGGGCAACACTCGGTGGGGGATGTTCATGAGCGGTCTCCTTCCGGTGATGCCGGCGGCAGGGCCCGCGCCCCGCGGCGGCGGGCCCGGCGCGCGCCGGCGCAAGGGGGAAAGGATACACGAAGCGATGGCGCGCGCCGCCTTACGAATCGGTACGAATTGCGGGGTGGACATCACCCAAATGGGGGATGACGGGAAATACCCCGGTAGACGCAAATAGGCTTTTCAGGTGGAAACCTGAAGTTTCATATTGCATCGTCGCGCAGCTGCCAGGCGCAACGATTGCACAAAGGGGAAATGCCGGCGCATAGCCGGCCCACGCGCAGCGAACCGCCACGCTCGGAGCACCGACGCCATGGATACGCTCGCCCGCCGGGAACGGCCCGCCCCACGCCAGGAACGCCCCGCACCGCCGGCCGACGCCGGCGGCGGCGAATCGACCCTCCGATGGCACCGCGCCATGTGGATGGGCGCAGGCACCGGGCTGCTGCTGACCATACTCGTCCTGCTGTACATCGTCTGGGCGACGGTCACCGACGTAACCGCCATCGTCAACGGGCAGATTACCTACGCCAACGCCGCGGCCGCCTCCGAAGGCGCTCGGGCCGCGGCGCAATCCGCTGCCTCCCCCGCCTTCATCGTGTCCGGCATCAGCATCGTCACGCTCACCCTGGTGCGGCTGCTGGCCATCCTGATCGGCGCGGCGATCGCCTTCGCCGGTATCGCCGTGTCCTTCTACGCGCATGCCAAAGGCTCGCACTTCAGCGCAGGCCGCGGCGAAGGCCGCAGCACCCTGGGCCGTATCACCCTGGCCACCCACTCGCCCGGCATCGTCGGCATCGTGATCGGCGCGGCGGTCATCATCAGCGCAGTCGTCGCCAAAGGGAGGTTCGACTACGCCGAACCGCTGGCGCCGCCGCCGGCAGCGCGGGCGGACAACACCGGCGAAAGCCCTGGCGTCGGCGCGCAGGAGCCGTCCCCCGCCAAGCCCTCGATACCGAGCCTCTCGCGGAACTCCACAAGCCCGCCGCCGCGAGGCGGCTCACGCTCCGAAGGAATGGTGATGCCATGAACCCCACGCGCACGATCGCCCTCGCCCTGCTGGCTGCCGTCCTGCACGGCTGCGGCCTGTTCGTCTCGCACTACGACCAGGCCTCCTATCAATACTTCACCAGCCTGAAGGCCTATCACGTCAAGTTCATGGAGGACTACACGGACGCCTCGGGCAAGAGCGCCGATACGGCCAGGGCCGCGGCAGCCTGCGATACGGGCGACCTGAAGTTCCGCGAGGCGATCGCATACGCGGTAGGCCGGCAGGACAAGACGCGCGTGGACGCGTTCACCTACCCGTACGAGTCTTTCAAGAAGGCGTGCGAGGTGCTGGGCGG
>Ga0164243_10014614_pt1 | contig 10916 bp, 11 predicted proteins | sample OricompcompostOP_FD_108781 | JGI IMG/M metagenome (GOLD analysis project Ga0164243, IMG submission 108781) | Organic Plus compost microbial communities from Emeryville, California, USA - Original compost - Organic plus compost (OP) | ecosystem: Engineered > Solid waste > Mixed feedstock >...
AACAACGTCACCACGGAGAATAGCAGACCGAACAGACCGACCACCGTAATAGTCGTACTCGCATTCTGAAGTTGTCGGAGCAGCCTGATCAGGTTTTCGTTCTGATACGGCACGAATGTCCGGATGTAAGAAGCCACACTTTCGAACGCCTGATCCCCCCGAAGAAGAATGCCGAGAACACCTGTAGCGAGAATGACGATCGGCACGATGGTGACCAGTACCTTGAACGCAATGGCTTGTCCCCACAAGAAGACAGGCCGCTCGTTCATCAGGCGGTACGTTCCCCCGACGTAATACTTCACTGTTGACTTGAAGCGCACCCAGTGTGTCCAGATCGTAGCCATTCTGTCTCGTACAGGTTCGACCGAACTCTGATGCGTCGTCAGGTTTCCCCGTCCGGTAAAAGCGAACGAAGTCTCTCTCCTACTCCATCAACATATACACGATAATCCCATATCGTATGATGCGCGTTCCAAGCCCCACGGCAGCAAAGAATATGGGAGAAATGCGAAAGAGCCCGGCAGCCAGGCAGAGCGGATCCCCCAGAACCGGCAGCCAGGAGCCTAGTAAGCCCCATTTCCCATACCGTTCTGTCCATTGCAGAGCCTGCCGCCCTCCCCGGCTCTGTAGGAGCTTCGTCTGGATGCGCGCACCGAATAGCCACCCCAGCCCAAAATTCAGCGACGCGCCGAGGGAATTGCCAATGGAGGCGCTCAAAAGCACTTGCCACGGAGGTATGCCCAGCATCAGTGCAGCAACGACGGCAACTTCAGATGAAATAGGCACGATCGTGGCCCCGATGAACGCCACAACTCCTAACCCCCATACTCCGTACTCCGTAACCCATTCAACCAAGTTCATCGAGTGTGCCTGTACTCCCTTGCCTGCGAACAGTTAATCATGCCGTGTAACAAACCCGTAGAAAAGGTTCTCGTTTATCTCCGCTGCAGAATGTAGAACTGGCCATGAAACGAGAGGGGCGTGTGGCCACACGCCCCCCGATCGTATTCTAAGACCTGAGACTCCGGCTACTCAGGCTGTTGCCTTGCGCTCCTCATAGATTGGCTCATCACCGTACATCACGGTGCGCTCCGTTACCTGACACACGGCAATGTTGGAGTGGGTGTGGATGTTGAACATGATCTCCAGCATTGTGTCTTCCATGACGGCTCGTAGCCCACGCGCCCCCGTGCCCAGTTCTCGGGCCTTCGCTACGATAGCATTGAGAGCATCTTCAGTAAACTGGAGATCAACCCCATCCATCGCAAACAGCTTCTGGTACTGTTTGAGGAGCGCGTTCTTCGGACGTGTGAGAATGTCTTTCATCGCCTCATCCGAGAGCGCATGGAGCGCCGTGATGACGGGCAGGCGACCAATGAATTCCGGAATGAGCCCGAACTGAAGCAGGTCATCCGGCTCGACACGTTGCAAAATGTCCGGGCTATCCTTACTGACGCGCTGCCGCGGATCGGCGAAGAAACCTATGGTGTTAACCGAGAGACGGTGAGCGATAATCTCGTCCAACCCCTCAAAGGCTCCCCCGCAGATGAACAGGATGTTGCGAGTATCGATATTGATGAGACTCTGCTCGGGATGCTTGCGACCTCCCTTGGGTGGCACGCCCGCAATCGTGCCCTCCAGGATTTTGAGTAATGCCTGCTGAACCCCCTCGCCGGAGACATCCCGCGTAATAGAAGCGTTGTCTCCTTTCCGCGCGATCTTATCGATCTCGTCGATATATACGATGCCTCGCTCGGCCCGCTCTACGTTGAAGTCGGCAGCATGTAAGAGGTGGGCAAGGATGCTCTCCACGTCCTCACCCACGTAACCCGCTTCGGTCAGCGCCGTAGCATCGGAAATGGAGAACGGCACATCGAGAACACGCGCCATGGTCCGTGCGAGCAACGTCTTACCCGTACCCGTCGGACCAATGAGCAGGATGTTCGACTTCTCTACCTCCACATCGTCGTATTCATGGAGATACTCGTGGCCGTCGATGCGTTTGTAATGGTTATAAACCGCTACGGCAAGAGCTTTCTTGGCCCGTTCCTGTCCGATTACGTATTCGTCTAGTGCCTTCTTGAGATCTTGAGGATTCAGCCGTCTGTGACGTGTCGGCGCCGTCCGACGCGGTGATCCCGCCGGACTTTGCTGATACGTGGAGAGATCGCTACGCACGATCCCTGCGGCATCGTGGATACAACGATCGCAGATATATACGTCCGGCCCGGCAACCATGGAGGAAACCTCGTGGGCCGTCCTGCCGCAGAACGAGCATCGTATTACGTCATCGCCTCGTCGGTTGCTCATGGGCTCCAACGTGTCAGGGAAAAAGGACTCTTGGCCGGGAAAAGCAGGCACATTCCGGCGTCAAGATGAGGATATCGTGCCGTGCATGCAAGAGCTTAAATACACCCACCTCTGGCAATTCGAAAAGCACACGTGCCGCTCTCCGAAGAGTCAGCATGCTATGCCCGCAAACTCTACAAAATGTACAGGGTTGCATGCGCCTCTTGGATCAGCGCCCCAATCTAATGCAACAATTCAAGCCCGCAAATACACCGCTTGTGGAAACCAAATTTTCGGGTTCGGCAATCCGACCGGCCTACCAGGATGCATTCGGTCTATGAAATCCATGGAGCAGGCAGAAGTTCAGGCCGTAAAAGAGCCTGGTTCGGAGCTTTCGCTCCAACTACAAAGACACACGACGCGATGCTTCCCTGTTCCGGCATGGGAACCTCCCAGACCAGACACGAGCAGAATAGCTCCAGAATGAGCACTTTTGCCCCCGCTACGGATATTAACCTTTTCGCAAAAAAAGCAATCGACGCACTCCCCGAAGCGTTCACCCGACGCATGCACGACATTGTGCCTGATGAGCAGTACACGCCCGTAATGGCAAGTTTCGCTATGCCCCGTGCCACCTGTTTTCGCGTGAACACGCTCAAAGCGGACGTACAATCTGTGCAAGCCGAACTCACGTCCGAAGGACTCCCGCTGAACCCATGCACCTGGTATGATGCTGCCTTCTGGGTCGAACCGGAATTTCGAGATCGTCTCCTGACTTCCCCCGCCTACACGCAGCAGCGCATCTACGTACAGAACCTCTCCAGCATGGTGCCCCCTCTCGCCCTATCGCCGGAGCCGGGCGAACGCGTGCTGGATCTCGCAGCGGCCCCGGGTAGCAAAACGCTTCAGATCGCCTGTGAGATGGATGACGATGGCGAGATCGCAGCAGTAGAGCTGGTAAAAAGCCGATTCTTTAAAATGCGGGCAAACCTGGAGGCACAGGGTGCGACCAGCGTGCGGACGTTCCTCAAAAATGGCGAACATGTCTGGCGCAACCGCCCCGAATACTTCGACCGCGTCCTGCTCGACGCACCGTGTTCGACGGAAGGCCGGTTTCAGGCAAACGATCCTGAAACCTATGCCTACTGGAGCCTGGCTAAAATCAAAGAAATGTCTCGCAAGCAGAACAGGCTCCTCTATTCCGCCATCCAGTGTCTCCGGCCCGGCGGTGTCCTCGTTTATTCCACCTGTTCCTTTGCTCCCGAAGAAAACGAACTCGTTCTGGAAAAGGCTCTTTCCACTTTCGGCGACGCCCTTGAACTGGAGCCAATCGGCGTAACGCTGGATAACGCGCGGCCTCCGCTGGAAAGCTGGCAGGATAAACCTATAAAGGCCGACCTCACGCACGCACGCCGTATTCTGCCTACGGATGTGATGGAGGGATTTTTCGTGTGCAGAATCCGAAAGAACTCCTCCACCCTGAACGGGCGGCGCAGGTAGGAGCGTAGCACACTACGCACAGCACGATAGCCTGGTCCAGCGCAGCTTTCAATATTGCTGGGACCTCTACTGCTCTGCCAGTGCAGTTCCATACTTCCGCAGAAGAAACCGCTCGCGGTATAGATTGAAGGCAGCATCACATACTTTGCTCGTGTAATAGGCGTTAAACCCGCTGCCCACCACAGCACCGGTAACCGGAACGATCTGCGCCATCTTCGCTGCTGTCAGGCGAGTCCCGAGCGCACGGGCCACGTTCTGAATGGCCCGTGTGAGCGCGAATTGTTCCATCGCCAGGGCCGCCCCTTCGCGGGCCATCCGGCGCGACACCCGGATGACCGGCATCAGTGAGATCTGCTTGGCGACATCCGATGGAGCGGATACCCCGTTCAGCACATTCAATGCGTAGAGCCGTTCCACGGGATCCGAAATATCGAAACCGCAATACGCCGCGTACTCTCCCGCTGCACGTAGGTTGAGTGCGACTAGCGCAACGATGTCCGGCACGACCCCGGCTGCGCCTGCATACCCGGCTGCGGCTCCTTCGACTGCCGCCAACGCCCGGTATTTCGTATCCAGGCCCTGTAATGCTGTATCGACGGCTTCAAGATCCAACGCCGTGATATCAGTCATCCCGAATACCGGATACCCCGCCTCCCGGTAGGAGGCATATATGCGCTGCGTCTGGACAGAATCCTGTACCATCTCGTTCGTGAGACGCAACAGGCCACTGACGACATTGTCGATGGTCCAGTCTACTCCCGGCACCTTCCGAGCGAGATCCGTGACTCGATGGACGGCCCCATTCACCCTATCGACAGCCCGTCCGAACCAACCCATATCCGGGGTTTTCCAGAGCTCGATCTCTGCATAGGATCGTCGCTCATAGGCCGAAGGTACTCGTTGCGCCAGCACAGGAAGTGTCTCCATTCCGCATCCGTTTGAGGTTTGAAGAACCCGTATGTGCCTTATACGTAGCGAACGCAATAAGTTGTAGACGGAAGTACGATGCCGGGAGATAAACGGGAACCACCCTAAACCACACGCTCGACGCCGTGCTCAATCCTGAATCGGCCAGTACACCCCGAAGCGGAATCGCCGCTCCGGAAAGGGATAATCGGGAACGAGGAGCACGCCTTCGTACAACCCCCCGCCCGTCGAGCTGGCAAGCACATTATCCCATGCGATGAAGAATGTCGCCGTGCGCACCCCCGCCTGAATGACAACATTGACCAGGCCGGATGGCCTGATCTCGCGTGCATCATCCGCCGGAAGCACGAGCAGGCCCGTCGGTGGGTGCAGTGTCCGGCTCCGCATCTCCGTCCAGAACCGTCCATCGAGATATATGTCCAGGTCCAGATCGCCTCTAAACAAGAGGTAGCGTGCCCCGAATCGCCCTCTTCCGAAGAATGTAGGCAGGCTCTCCGAGATCGGCACATGTGCCCCAACCGTATCATCATTCGTGATGTGGAGATATGTGGGTTGTACCGTGGCGTAGAAGCCACGCTCCGCATTACGCCGCCACCCCAGATCCAGCGCTACTCCGAGGCGTCGAACCGGCTCATTCGTTATGAACACGCGAGCCGTATCTCCACCAGCAGCAAACACATCGAGCGCGTTGGATGTTTGACTCGCAAAAAACGTCGCAGAGGCATCAAACACCCGACCCACAAGCGCGGCTCCGGCCTCCAGCTGGAACACGGGTCCAGCGTCTAGATCGTCGATGGCTGTAAGCAGCGGTCCATAACCGAACCGCTCAGCTCCGGATACCTGCTGCCCGGTCATCTCCCCACTTACGAACACACGACCGTAACCGAGCGGCCTGCTCAACTGCACCAGAGCGCTCGGGTAAAAGTGCCCGCCATCCTGGTGCAAACCTCCTCCCAGGATCAATGCCGCACGGCCCAGATTCACAGAATCGCGAATCGTAGCGTGGAACTGCTGACTCGTCTGCTTGCTGCTGGTAGTATCCGCGATTTCAGGATCCCACGCATCGCGCCATCCTGCTATCTGAATACCGGCTCGGTGGCGCCCGAACCGCCAATCTTGCGCAACCCGGATGCCGAAACGGTCCGCCGCCACGAGAACGGTATCCGTACCGTTGTTGCTTTCACCCCGATCGTAGAGGAGCGACTGGGCAGTCCAGAAGGCCGTGAACGTAGCCGGAGACCTCATGCCGAGAACCCGCGCACGCAACGTTCCGCTCAAATCATTCCGAATCGTCTGACGCCGGGCATCCGGATTAATGACGCTGGCACCAAGTCGCTGAAAGATGGGCTCCTCCACCCCTCCGTGTGCGCCTACACGTTGCCGGTTATACAGGTCCGTAATCTCCAGCGTCCAGTTGGGTCGGGCGAAGCGCATACGCCCGGTCAAGCGCCGCTCTCGCCGGAGCTCGCTACCGGGAAATTCGCCGTCGGATGCCCGCCCTCCATATCCACCGATTACTCCCAGGACCCCTTTCGCACCAAACGGTGCAATCACACGATTCTGCGCATGCAGGGCCTCGATACTCTGTAACCCATCGGCGCCGGTCCAGTATCTGATCTCTGTCAGCGGACGCGGGCTGTCATAGGGACGCAGCGAAGTAAGCACCCCTACAGGATGACCATAGCGCGTATATCCCACCCGAATCGGATCCAGAAAAGCCAGAGGCAACAGGTCATAGCGTGGCCGCCCGGTTACCAGATCGTCGAATGGAAGCTGTTGAAACACGAGCCCGATTTGCTCGGGTCGATACCCGAATGGACTCCATGCATCTGGCCAACCGGGCGTACCGAAGGCATACACAAATGAGCCCGACACATACTCCAGAATACCTATAGGATCCCAAACAGGCAGCCGTGCCGGAATCGTGTCCACGACGACCTCGCCCTCCATCGTTTGCATGAACCCCACGGGAATGACCTGCCTCACCGAGTCCTGGCGCACGGCTGGCGAGATCGGCTCCGGCTGAACACGCCCTGTTGTATCCGGTACGACCTGAGCACGAAGAACAGCAGGTGCGGCGGTAAGCAGTACCAGAAGCAGCACCCCCTTGAGGGATCTTCCATTCCGCCTGGGCACAGGGCGATATCTATCCTCGGCCTCCACTTCGGGATCTGAGCAAAAATGCCGGCAACGTCTCATTCTGGAAACAACCCGTACAGGCGGCTCTCGATTCGTCCGATCACCTGCGCCTGATGCTCCGGTCGGTTGACGAAGTCAGTTTCGTCCACATCAATGATCATCTTGGGGCCCAGGCTATACCGGTCGATCCAGTCCTCATACAACTTGTTCAGCCGTTCGAGATACTCGATGCGTATGCTCGACTCGAATGCGCGCCCTCGTTGCTGGATGTGTTGTACGAGGACCGGCACGGAGGCTCGCAGGTAAATAAGCAGATCGGGCGGACGAAGGTATGCCGACATGATGGCAAACAACTCCGTATAGTTCGCATAATCCCGCTCCGCCATAAGGTTCATCTCGAACAGGTTCCGTGCAAAAATCTCCACGTCCTCGTAGATGGACCGGTCCTGCACGATGGAGTGCGGCACACGTTCGATCTCGCGCTGATGTTTGAACCGGCTGGAGAGAAAGAATACCTGCAGGTTAAACGACCATCGGCGCATGTCGTTGTAGAAGTCGGAAATGTACGGGTTATCGTCGACCCGCTCGTAAAACGCCTCCCACTTGAAATAATCGCTGAGCACCTTCGTAAGCGAACTCTTTCCCGCCCCGATATTACCCGCGATAGCTACGTACTTCTTGCCCAACACGGGCGCAGGCGCCGTTTTTCCCATTCGAACCGTTTTCCCCATTCAAACCCTGACCTACCGGTAGATTCCTACAGAACCGCGCTCAAGATAGTACTGCATTTCGGATTGAGCTATCGAGTATCTGCGATCAGCATCCTGCTTATTATCTTGTCGGAAGTATATTGCCAGACACCGCCACAGAGTTGAGATGACTTTGGCGGGCACCCCGAATCCCAAATCCAAAATTGCATTGGCCTGGGACGTACGAAATACCTACTTCTATCTCGTCTGTTTTGCGACGTTGCTCATGATGATCATCGGCGCCTCACAGGTCGTCTTCCGAGGGCTCGACCTCATTCTTCCGCGTGAACCCTACGGACCAACCGTCTCGGAACTCGAAATGCGCTATACTCGCCCGAATGACCCCGATGCGAAGCCGCAATATACCCGGGAAGAACTGGAGCAAATGGCGCGAGAGGAAACGGAGCGCAACGCCAGACAACAGCGCACAAACGCACTCCGGGGCCTGCTCGGTAATCTGGCGCTGGTCATGATCGCCGCACCCGTATACCTCTATCACTGGCGCCGGGTCAGGCATACGAAAGAGCCTTAAATACCAGGCAAGGCCGAGACGAATAAGGCCACTCACTGCGACCTCAGGCTGATCTGATCATTTACATCGACAGATCAAGCCATCTCTCTGTTTATTAGGACTGTGCACCGTACATTGCACACCATCATCGTAGCCGTGCTGCAATGGCGAGTCCTTTTACAACTTTTCTGCGGTGCCTGAATGACCTCGCCAAAAGCCGGATCGACCCGTACCTCCATTTTGCTCGTGGAGGACAACGAAATCATTCGAACACTCATTGTCGACGTACTCGAGCAAGAGTACAGGCTGGAGACGTTCGGCCATGCTGAACCAGCCTTGCTCCGGGCGCAAGAGGAGTCCTTCGATGTCATTCTGCTCGATATCTCACTCCCCACCATGAGCGGAATGGAAGCCGTTAAGCACTTCCGAAAACTCCCCGGCTACGTACACACGCCCATCATCGCGATGACCGGCCACACCTCGCCGGAGCAGCGCGCATTATACCTGAAGGCCGGATTTACGGACCATCTCGGCAAACCTTTCATGCCCGATGAACTGGTAGATCTTTTGGAACGACTTACGCTCCAACCGTAACGCACAGTTTATCTCTGCGCTCTCCGCTGCAGGCTTCGAATCGTTCACCTCGATACGCCGCTACTTTCCCGCATATAGGCAGTTGGCCATACGGTGAACATAGATCTGTCAGCCCGCTGCCGCCCCTCTCATGAAATTCGTGAGCCCAGCGCCTGCGTCAGCGCCCGCTCCACACGAGGATCATCGCCGAGGTAGATGACGACCAGTGTGTCTTTCCTGTAGAGATGAGCTTTTGATTCGACCTCGCGCCCTCGTTCCAGCCAGCCGACATCCACGAGGGTATTCGCGCTATTGGGAAATTCGAACACATACAATTCACCACCCGTCGTGAATGTATAAAAGTGGCCGGGTTCTGTCATTTCGGGTGCCGTAACCGGGCCGTTATCCAGCATCGAGAGTCCCTGAGACCTCAGATAGCTTACCAGAGAGGTATTGTCCTCCACATTTATGTGCTCCCGCGAATTGCCTTCCCTCAGTGCAGAGCACCCGGAAAACTCTGAGATGAGGAGGAGCATCAGAAGCATCCGAAGCGAGCCATATCGTACCATAGCGCCCATGATAGATTGAGTGGAGAGGAGGGCTTCTGGAAGCGATCGCTCCGGAAGCTGTTCTGGTCTTATTGCAATAGCCCCCTGTATATCGCCAGTAATTCGTAGCTTCTGACTCTGTTAAGGAGCCTCATTATGTTTTGTTGAGCTGTACGCAGGCAATCCAATAGTCCGTTGTCCGGACTTCCGTGGATGCGTGCGCACCCTGACGCGCTACAACCAGTCTGCGCAGAGAGGATGGTGGGGCCTGTTTCAATACAGCGCCTGAATGCTTAATCTCGCCACGTCTCCTTCTCATACAACAAACCAACATCAACAAACCAAGCACAACGTACCGCAAGAATGCACAACAAGAAAAGACTAGGTGTTGGATTTATCGGGAGCGGATTCATCGCCCGATTCCATCTCCTTTCCTGGCAGGCCGTCCGCGACGCAGACGTGCTCGGCATCTGGAGCCCCAACCGGGAAAATGCAGAAGCGGCTGCCTCGTACGCCCGTTCCCTCCATCTTGGCGACACGAAAGCCTACGCCTCGATCACAGATATGGTAGCCGATCCCGATATTGACTGTATCTGGATCACCGGGCCGAACCACCGGCGCATCGAAAACATGGAGGAAATCGTAGATGCGCTGAAGTCCGGCAAGGGGGAACTGGTAGGTATCGCCTGCGAGAAGCCGCTGGCCCGCAATGTGAAAGAAGCCAGGCGCATGGTCGAACTCATTGAAGAGGCAGGCGTGCTGCACGGCTATCTCGAAGACCAGCTCTTCTCGCCCGGTCTGGTACGCGGCCGCGATATCGTCTGGGCACGCGGTGCAGCCAACACAGGACGCCCCTACCTCGCCCGCGCCGCAGAAGAGCACAGCGGTCCTCATGCTCCTTGGTTCTGGCAGGGCCAGCTTCAGGGTGGCGGCGTTCTCAACGATATGATGTGCCATAGCGTCGAAGTCGCTCGCTTTCTTCTCACAAAGCCCGGCGCTCCCCGCACAAGCATCAAACCCGTCAAAGTCTCGGCCCAGATTGCCAGCCTGAAGTGGTCCCGGCCCGAATACGCGAAAGAATTGCAGGAACGCTTCGGTAAGGAGATCGACTATCTGAAGCACCCCAGCGAAGACTTCGCCCGCGCCACGATCGAGTATGTGGACGAAGAGGGTAACCCGCTCATCTCCGAGGTAACCACTTCCTGGAGCTTTGTCGGTGCCGGCCTTCGCCTCAGCTCTGAGTTGATGGGTCCGGAATATTCGATGTTCAACAACTCGCTCGATACCGGCACCCGCCTATTCTTCAGCCGCCGCGTCATCGGTCAGGAAGGCGAGGACATCGTAGAGAAGCAGAACGCTGAACAGGGCCTCATGCCGCTCGTGGCAAACGAAGCCTCCGAATATGGCTATGAAGGTGAAAACCGGCACTTCATCCGCGAATTCCTCGCAGGTCGCCAGCCCAGCCTGAATTTCCACGCAGGTCTGGAGGTAGTAGAGCTGCTCATGACCGCATACATGAGCGCAGAAGAAGAACGAACCATCGCTTGGAAGCCTGAAAACCTGGAGGACTACATCCCCAGAGTCGCCCAGGGCACCTGGAACCCGCGCAAACGATGACCTCGTTTCGACGCTAACGCGCGGCGTGCTATACGCCCCGCACATCGCAAAAACCTGCGAGAG
>Ga0164243_10014615_pt1 | contig 10916 bp, 10 predicted proteins | sample OricompcompostOP_FD_108781 | JGI IMG/M metagenome (GOLD analysis project Ga0164243, IMG submission 108781) | Organic Plus compost microbial communities from Emeryville, California, USA - Original compost - Organic plus compost (OP) | ecosystem: Engineered > Solid waste > Mixed feedstock >...
CGGGTACGCCCAGACCAGGTCCGCGGTGTCGCCGTGCGACCAGTAGGAGGCGTCCCCCTTGAAGGGGCAGTGGGTGCTGGTGGCCGACGGGGTCAGCAGGTCCGTGCGGACGTCCTCCGGCGGGATGTAGTAGCGCACGGGACAGCCCGTCTCCCGCAGCATCAGCGGCCGGTCGCTCTCCGCCAGCACCTGGCCGTCGTGCACGACCCGGACGCGCCGGGTCCCCTGCTCGATCGTGATCGTGTGTCCAAGGGTCATGTGGGGACAGCGCGCGCGGGCGCCCCGTTCTTCCCGCGTACCGTGGGCCCATGCGTATCTGCGTCTTCCTCTCCGCCGCCGACCTCGACGACCGCTACACCGGCCCCGCGCGCGAGTTCGCGGAACTGCTCGGCAAGGGCGGCCACACGCTCGTCTGGGGCGGCTCCGACGTCGGCCTGATGAAGGTCGTCGCCGACGGGGTGCAGGAGGCGGGCGGACGGCTCGTGGGCGTCTCCGTGGAGTTCCTGGCCGCCAAGGCACGGCCCGGCGTCGACGAGATGGTGGTCGCCAAGGACCTCGCCGAGCGCAAGCGGCTGCTGCTGGAGAAGGCCGACGCCGTCGTGATCATGGTCGGCGGCACCGGCACCCTGGACGAGGCGACCGAGATCCTGGAGCTGAAGAAGCACGGCCACACCGACAAGCCGGTGGTCCTGCTCAACACCGCCGGGTTCTACGACGGCCTGAAGGAGCAGTTCCGGCGCATGGACGACGAGGGCTTCCTGCCCCGCCCGCTCACCGACCTGGTGTTCTTCGCCGAGGAGCCGGTGGGGGCGCTCGCCTACCTGGAGGAGAGCCAGGGCATCGAGTGATCCGGGCCGGTGCGAGCATGGCGGGTATGGCTACACATGTGATCACCGGAGCGGGCTCCGGAATCGGCGCGGCCGTCGCCCGCCGTCTGCACGCGCGCGGGGACGAACTCGTCCTCCACGCGCGCGACGCCGCCCGCGCGAAGGAGCTCGCGGCGCGGTACCCGGGCGCGGCGACACTGGTCGGCGACCTGGCGGACCCGGACCGGCTCTCCTGGGCCTTCTCCCACCAGTCGCTGCCCGACCGCGTGGACTCCCTGCTGCACATCGCCGGCGTCGTCGACCTGGGCCCGGTCGGCGACCTCACCCCCAAGACCTGGCGCCACCAGCTCAACGTCAACCTGATCGCCCCCGCCGAACTGACCCGGCACTTCCTGCCCCAGCTGCGCGCCTCCCGCGGGCACGTGCTGTTCGTGAACTCCGGCGCCGGACTCACCGCCCACGCCCACTGGGGGGCGTACGCCGCCTCCAAGCACGGTCTGAAGGCCCTCGCGGACTCGCTGCGCGCCGAGGAGCACGGGAACGGGGTCCGGGTCACCTCGGTCTACCCGGGCCGCACGGCGAGCCCCATGCAGGCGAAGGTGCACCAGCAGGAGGGCAAGGAGTACGACCCCGCGCGCTGGATCGACCCCGAGTCCGTCGCCACGACGATCGTCATGGCCCTGGACCTGCCCCGGGACGCGGAGGTGAACGACCTCACGGTCCGGCCGGGCAGGTGACCGGCGCCGAGGCCGCGCCGCGTTGCATAGGCTTTCCGGGTGAGCAACAGCACTGACCACCTGTTCGGCGCGGCCACCGGCGTCGGTTCGCTGCCCGGCGGCGACGCCCGCGAGGCCGCGAAGACCGCCACCGGCTCGTTCGAGGACTTCCCGTTCCTGCCGGAACTGCCCGCCCGCGGGCCCGGAGCCGACATGATCGGCCGGACCGCGGGGATGCTCGTCGAGCTGTACGCGCGCGTGGAGCCCAGCGGGTGGCGGCTCGGCGACCGGCCCGGCCGGGACACCCGGCGGGCCCGGTCCTGGCTGGGCGAGGACCTCGACGCGCTGGAGGAGTTCACCCAGGGCTACGAAGGCCAGTTGAAGGTGCAGGCCGTGGGTCCCTGGACCCTCGCGGCGGCCCTGGAACTGCGCAACGGCGAGGCCGCGCTGTCCGATCCGGGCGCCTGCCGCGACCTCGCCGCCTCGCTCGCCGAGGGCCTGCGCGAGCACCTCGCGGAGGTACGGCGCCGGGTCCCCGGCGCCCGGGTCGTCCTCCAGCTCGACGAGCCCTCGCTGATCGCGGTGCTCCGCGGGCAGGTCAGGACCGCCAGCGGCTACCGCACCCACCGCGCCGTCGACCGGCAGGTCGTCGAGTCCACCCTGCGCGACGTCGTCGGGGTTCACGGCGAGGGCCCGGTCGTGGTGCACTCGTGCGCACCGGACGTCCCGTTCGCGCTGCTGCGCCGGGCGGGCGCGGCCGCGGTCTCCTTCGACCTCTCCCTGCTCACGGAGCGTGACGACGACGCGATCGGTGAGGCCGTGGAAGGCGGCACGCGGCTGTTCGCCGGTGTCGTCCCCGGCACGGACGGCCCGTTGTCAGACCCTGCCGGTAGCGTCATGGGTGTCAGGACGTTGTGGCGCAGGCTGGGGCTGTCACCGGGGCTTCTCGCGGAGGCGGTCACGATCACGCCGTCGTGCGGACTCGCGGGCGCGTCCCCCGACTACGCGCGCAGGGCACTGGCCCACTGCGTCCAGGCGGCGAGATCCCTCGCGGACAACCCAGAGTAACGGGAGGAAACACGGTGGCCGGCGACAAGCAGGCGGAGACGACGGCGGTGCCCGCCGAGGCCCGCGAAGAGCACGCGCAGCTGGCGGAGCAGGTCGAGGAGCACCGCTTCCGGTACTACGTGAAGGACGCTCCGGTCGTCAGCGACGCCGAGTTCGACACGCTGCTGAAGACGTTGGAGGCCCTGGAGGAGAAGTATCCGGAGCTGCGCACCCCGGACTCGCCGACCCAGAAGGTCGCGGGTTCGTACGAGACGGAGTTCACCGCGGTCGAGCACCGCGAGCGGATGCTGTCGCTCGACAACACCTTCAACGACGACGAGCTCGGCGCCTGGGTGGACCGCATCGCCCGCGAACTGGGCGAGCAGGAGTACCACTTCCTGTGCGAGCTGAAGGTCGACGGACTCGCCGTCAACCTCACCTACGAGAACGGCCGCCTCACCCGCGCCGCCACCCGCGGCGACGGCCGCACCGGCGAGGACATCACCCCGAACGTCCGCACCATCGCGGAGATCCCCGACCGCCTCGGCGGCGACGACGTCCCCGAGCTGGTGGAGATCCGCGGCGAGGTCTACTTCCCGATGGAGAAGTTCCTCGAGCTCAACGAACGCCTGGTCGCCGCCGGCGACAAGCCCTTCGCCAACCCGCGCAACGCCGCCGCCGGTTCGCTGCGCCAGAAGGACCCCCGCGTCACCGCCACCCGCCCGCTGCACATGGTCGTCCACGGCATCGGCGCGCTACGCGGCTTCTCCGGCATGACCCGGCTCTCCCAGGCCTACGACCTGCTGAAGACCTGGGGCCTGCCCACCTCCCCGCACAACCGGGTCGTCGACGGCCTCGAGGGCATCCGGGAGTTCATCGCGTACTACGGCGAGAACCGCCACTCCGTCGAGCACGAGATCGACGGCGTCGTCGTCAAGCTGGACGAGATCCGGCTCCAGGGCCGCCTCGGCTCCACCGCGCGCGCCCCGCGCTGGGCCATCGCGTACAAGTACGCGCCGGAGGAGGTCAACACCAAGCTCATCGACATCAAGGTCGGCGTCGGCCGCACCGGCCGGGTCACCCCGTACGCGCAGGTCGAGCCGGTCACCGTCGCGGGCAGCGAGGTCGAGTTCGCGACCTTGCACAACCAGGAGGTCGTCAAGGCCAAGGGCGTCCTCATCGGGGACACCGTGGTCATCCGCAAGGCCGGGGACGTCATCCCGGAGATCCTCGGCCCGGTCGTCGACCTGCGCGACGGCGGCGAGCGGGAGTTCGTGATGCCGAGCGAGTGCCCCGAGTGCGGTACGCCGCTGCGGCCCATGAAGGAGGGCGACATCGACCTCCGCTGCCCCAACGCCCGTGCCTGTCCCGCCCAGTTGCGGGAGCGCGTCTCCTATCTCGCCGGCCGGGAGTGCCTGGACATCGAGCACTTCGGCGGGGTGGCCGCCGCCGCGCTCACCCGTCCGCTGGAGCCGGCCGACCCACCGCTCGTCGACGAGGGCGACCTGTTCGACCTGACGGTCGAGAAGCTGCTGCCCATCAAGGCGTACGTCCTCGACCCCGACAGCGGCCTGCCCAAGCGCGACCCGAAGACGGGCGAGGAGAAGGTCGTCACGGTCTTCGCCAACCAGAAGGGCGAGCCGAAGAAGAACACCCTCGCCCTGCTGGCCAACATCGAGGCGGCCAAGCAGCGCCCGCTCGCGCGGTTCCTCAACGGGCTGTCCATCCGGCACGTCGGCCCGGTCGCCGCGCAGGCACTCGCCCGCGAGTTCCGCTCGATCGACCGCATCGAACAGGCCACGGAGGAGGAGCTCGCCGCGACCGCCGGAGTCGGCCCGATCATCGCCGCCGCGCTCAAGGAGTGGTTCGCCGAGGAGTGGCACCGCGAGATCATCCGCAAGTGGAAGGCGGCCGGGGTACCGCTGGAGGAGCAGTCCTCCGGGGAGGACGAGGGCCCCCGTCCGCTGGAGGGCCTCACGGTCGTCGTCACCGGCACGCTGGAGAACCACACCCGGGACGGCGCCAAGGAGGCCCTGGAGAGCCGCGGCGCGAAGGTGACCGGCTCGGTGTCGAAGAAGACGTCCTTCGTCGTCGTGGGGGACAGCCCGGGCTCCAAGTACGACAAGGCGGTGCAGCTGAAGGTGCCGGTCCTGGACGAGGACGGCTTCGCCGTCCTGCTGGAACAGGGCCCGGAGGCGGCGGCCGAAGTTGCCCTGTCCACGGAGCAGTAACGGTTGAACCCGGCCCGATGGGCGCATATCAGATGCATACGGGTGGCTGGGGCGCATTCGGGCAACCGTCGACGACCGCTGCCCGTACACGCCTTCGGCGGCCTACTGTTGAGATGTGCGCCTGCCGTGCCCAGCTGCGGTCGGGGCATCCCTTCGCTCCGAGAGGCTCCGAGAGGGCTCCGAGGGAGCTCCGCGAGAGTTCCGAGAACCTCCGAGGAGCAAGGAAGGGCGAGGGGAAGGGTTTTCCAGCGCGGGGCCGTCGAGGGCAGTCGTCGGGTGACGGACCGCGTGGCGTGGGCACCGCCGGCTGTGAGAGGGACGGGAATGGAACCGACCGAGAGTGCCGCCCCGCACTCACGGCTGCGCCGGACGGCCGGCGCATGGCGCGGGTGGGCGGCACGGACCGCGGAGCGCCCGGGCGCGGGCACCGGGCGGGACACGACGGACGGCGGCGCCCGGCGCGACGGCGAGCACGCCGCGGGGCCGGCCGGCCCCGGCCAGGAACGGCACCCGTCCTGGCCCGCGTTGCCCGCGTCGGTGGTCGGGGCCGCCGCCTTCGTCCTCGGAGCCGGTTTCTACCGGGCGTTCACCGGCGGACACCCCCTCTTCCCGTCCGGCACGGTCGGCTGGTCCCTGGCCGTGCTGACCGGCATCATCGTCGGCCACCTGGTGGCCCTGGGCCGCGCCCGCTGGTGGGGCGGCACCGGTTCCGGCGCCGCCCTCACCCTCGCCGTGCTGCTGCTGTACGGCTGGGTACCGGCCGGCATGGTCAGCCTCACCGTCGTCGTCCTGGTCGGTGTCGCCCGGCGGGGCCGCTGGCGCGAGGGCGTCCTGCACGGCGCGGTGGACATCCTCGGGATCGCGTCCGGCGCCCTGGTGCTGGCCGCGTTCGGCCGTGTCCCGAGCGTCGAGAGCCCCTGGAGCCCCGAGACCTGGACGCTCTACACCGCGCCCGGCGTGGTGCTGGTCGCGGTCGCCTACCTCCTCGTCACCCGCGTGCTGCACTGGTATCTGCACGCCCCGCGCGGCGGTCTGCCCACCGTCGCCCGCACCGCCCTGGTCAGACAGGGGCTGGTGGCCGTCGCCCTGCTGGGCATCGCCCCGCTGGTGTGCGTGGTGGCCGTCGCCAAGCCCCTGCTGCTGCCGCTGTTCTCCATCCCGCTGATAGCCCTCGACTCCACCCTGTGGATAGCCAGGGCCCGTGCGGAGGAGCAGTTGCGCGACCCGCTGACCGGGCTGCCGAACCGGCAGTGGCTCCAGGAACGGATCTGGACCGCGCTGGACGACGCCGAACGCATCGGCGCCCGCTCCGCGCTCATGCTGATCGACCTCGACCGGTTCCGGTCGGTGAACGACACCCTGGGGCATCTCGCCGGTGACCGGCTGCTGTTGCAGATAGCCGACCGGCTGCGGCTCGCCCTGCCGCGCGGAGCGGAGGCCGCGCGGCTCGGGGGAGACGAGTTCGCCGTCCTGCTGCCCGTCGCCGACTCCACCACGTCCGCGACCCGCGTCGCCCGCGGCCTCGTGTCGGCGCTCAGCTCACCGCTCGACCTGGACGGCCTCACCCTGGTGCTGGAGGCCAGCGCGGGCGTCGCCGTCTTCCCGGACCACGCGCTCGACGCCGAAGGGATGCTGCGCCGCGCGGACGTGGCGATGTACCAGGCGAAGCGGGACCGCACGGGCGTCGAGGTCTACGAGTCCAAACGGGACTCCAACACCCCGGACCGCCTCGGCCTCCTCGGCGATCTGCGCCGCGCCCTCGACGCGCACGAGGTCGAGCTGCACTACCAGCCCAAGGTCCGCTTCGACGGACAGGTCGCCGGACTGGAGGCGCTGGTGCGCTGGGTGCACCCCGAACGCGGGAGGGTGCCGCCCGACGAGTTCATAGCGATAGCCGAGTCCTCGGGGCTGATGCCGCACCTCACCGAGTACGTCCTGGAGACCGCGCTCGGCCAGGTGGCGCGCTGGCGCTCGCAGGGCCTGTTCGTGCCGGTCGCCGTCAACGTCTCCCCGCGCGACGTGCACACCCCCGGATTCGCCGGCTCCGTCGCCGCGCGCCTCGCCCGGCACGGCGTTCCGGCGGGAGCGCTCCAGCTGGAGATCACCGAGCACGTCCTGCTGGAGGACCCCACCCGCGCCGCCGACACCCTCGCCGCCCTCACCGGGCACGGCGTGAAGATGTCCCTCGACGACTTCGGAACCGGCTACTCGTCGCTGGTGCATCTGCGGCGGCTGCCGGTCAGCGAGCTGAAGATCGACCGCTCGTTCGTGGCCCGGCTCGCGGTGGACACCGAGGACGCGGAGATCGTGCGCTGCACGATCGACCTGGCGCACTCCCTCGGCCTGCTGGTCGTCGCCGAGGGCGTCGAGGACGACGAGACCTGGGAGCGGCTGCGCGACCTGCGCTGCGACGCCGTCCAGGGCTGGCTGGTGGCGGCCGCCATGCCGCCCGAGGAGACGACCGCCTGGCTGCGGGCGCGCGGCTCGCGCGGCTGGCAGCGCCCGAAGGCGGCACTCCCGGCCGCCGAGTGACACGGAGCACCGGAGGAGACGGGCCCCTCGGGCTGGTGACACGACGGCACCGGAGGAGACGAGACCTGGGGCTCGGCAGGCGGGAGACGGCCCCCGGCCTCAGGCGGCCGGAGGTGGCCCCCGGCCTCACCGGCCCGCCCCCGCCGAGAACCGTGCCGTCAGCAGCGCCAGCCGCCGCGCGTGCGCCGCCTCCGGCAGCCGTCCGCCGCGCGTCAGCGTCACCAAGCCGTGCAGTCCCGCCCAGTACGCCTCCGTGAGCGGCCCGGGGTCCTCGCTGGTGCCCGTGAACGGCTCGACGGCCCGCAGCAGTTCGCCGAACGCCTCCCTGAGGGCGGGCGGCGTCCCGGCCGTGGCGAACGGCAACTCCACACGGTGCGTGAACAGCGCGTCGTACAGCGCGGGCCGGCACCGCCCGAACGCCGTGTAGGCCGCGCCCACCGCCGCCAGCCGCCCGCGCCCGCCCGTCGCCGCCTGCCGTGCCGTGCGCAGCTCGGCCGCCAGCTCCGCGCCGCCCTGCACGGCCACCGCCGCCATGATCGCGTCCTTGCCCGTGAAGTGGCTGTAGAGGACGGGCTGGCTGTACGCGATCTCCGCCGCGAGGCGGCGCGTGGTGACCGCCTCCCAGCCCTCGGCCTCCGCCAGCTTCCGGGCGGCCGCGACGATCAGCCGCTCCCGCTCCGCCCGTCCGCGCTCCCGGCGCCCCTGGATCGACATGACTCCCATTCTAGCGGTGCTAGCCAATCTGTCGACGCTCTGCTAGCGTCGCTTGTGTTCGCTAGCGCTGCTAGAAAATGTCCGTGCCGATCTCACGAGGAGCCCGTCATGACCGTCACCGCCTACACCCTGGCCGCCGTGCTCGATCTGTTCATCCTGTTCATCGGCGCCCGCTTCCTGTTCCAGCCGCGCGCCGCGGCGGCCGGCTACGGCGTCCCGGCCGACCCCGGCGGCGACGCCTCCGCCTACCTCGCGATCAAGGGCTCGCGCGACCTCGCCTACGGCCTCGTGGGCCTCGCGCTGCTGGCGTTCGCCGGCGCCACGGCCGAGGCGTGGTTCATGCTCTGCGTGGCGCTCGTGCCGCTCTGCGACACGGTCATAGTGCTGCGGCACGGCGGCACCAGGGCGGTCGCGTTCGGCATCCACTTCGCCACCGCCGTGGTCGTACTGATCAGCGCGGCTCTGCTGTTCGCCCTCTGACGGCGCGCCGCCCACCCGGTGCCGAAGGAAACCGATGCACAGGCACGGCCCCCCGACCCATAGGATTGGGGGCTAGTCGTCACATTCCCATCTGTCGCGCGACGCCCGGCACGCACGCTCGCCGCGTTGCCGAATCGCCCACGTGGCTCCGCCACGAGGGCGCTCCGGCGCCTTGCGATCGCACGCACCGGACGACGCGCGACCCGCCCCTCGGGCGGACGACGGGAATGTGACGACCAGCCCCCGCCAAACCACACACACTCACCCCAGAGGATCGCTGCATGCCTGGCATCACGCGCGAGGAGGTCGCCCACCTCGCCCGGCTGGCGCGTCTGGAGCTGAAGCCCGAAGAGCTCGACCGCTTCGCGGGACAGCTGTACGACATCATCGGCGCGGTCGCCCGCGTCAGTGAGGTCGCCGACCAAGACGTACCGCCGACCTCGCACCCGCTCCCGCTGACGAACGTCATGCGCGAGGACGAGGTCCGTCCCTCGCTCACCCCCGAGCAGGCGCTCTCCGGCGCCCCGGCCCAGGAGCAGCAGCGTTTCAAGGTGCCGCAGATCCTGGGGGAGGACTAAGAAGTCATGACGGACATCATCAAGCTCACCGCCGCCGAGACCGCCGCGAAGATCGCCTCCGGCGAGCTCACGGCCGTCGAGGTCACCGAGGCCCACCTGGCCCGGATCGAGGCCGTCGACGAGAAGGTGCACGCCTTCCTGTACGTCGACCGCGAGGGCGCCCTCGCGCAGGCCCGCGCCGTCGACGAGAAGCGGGAGCGCGGCGAGAAGCTGGGCCCGCTGGCCGGCGTCCCCCTCGCGCTGAAGGACATCTTCACCACCGAGGGCGTGCCCACGACCGTCGGCTCGAAGATCCTCGAGGGCTGGATCCCGCCGTACGACGCGACGCTCACCAAGCGGCTGAAGGCCGCCGACGTCGTCATCCTCGGCAAGACCAACATGGACGAGTTCGCCATGGGGTCCTCCACCGAGAACAGCGCCTACGGCCCGACCGGCAACCCCTGGGACCTCACCAAGATCCCCGGCGGTTCCGGCGGCGGCTCCTCCGCCGCGCTCGCCTCCTTCCAGGCGCCGCTCGCCATCGGCACCGACACCGGCGGCTCCATCCGCCAGCCGGCCGCCGTCACCGGCACGGTCGGCGTCAAGCCGACGTACGGCGCGGTCTCCCGGTACGGCATGGTCGCCTTCTCCAGCTCGCTGGACCAGGGCGGTCCCTGCGCCCGTACGGTCCTCGACGCGGCCCTGCTGCACGAGGTCATCGCCGGGCACGACCCGATGGACTCCACCTCCATCGACGCCCCGGTCCCGCCGGTCGTCGAGGCCGCCCGCAACGGCAGCGTGCGGGGGATGCGCGTCGGCGTGGTCAAGCAGTTCCGCGGCGAGGGCTACCAGGCCGGCGTCATCCAGCGCTTCGACGAGTCCGTCGAGCTGCTGAAGGAACTCGGCGCCGAGATCGTCGAACTGGACTGCCCGTCCTTCGACCTCGCGCTGTCGGCGTACTACCTGATCGCCCCGTCCGAGTGCTCCTCCAACCTCGCCCGCTTCGACGGCCTGCGCTACGGCCTGCGCGTCGGCGACGACGGCACGCACTCCGCCGAGGAGGTCACCTCGCTGACCCGTGAGGCGGGCTTCGGCCCCGAGGTGAAGCGCCGCATCATGCTCGGCACCTACGCGCTGAGCTCCGGCTACTACGACGCGTACTACGGCAGCGCCCAGAAGGTCCGCACGCTCATCACGCGCGACTTCGAGAAGGCCTTCGAGCAGGTCGACGTGATCGTCTCCCCGACGACGCCGACCACCGCCTTCCCGATCGGCGAGCGCGCCGACGACCCGATGGCGATGTACCTCGCCGACCTGTGCACCATCCCGACGAACCTCGCGGGCAACGCGGCCATGTCGCTGCCCTGCGGTCTGGCCCCGGAGGACAACCTCCCGGTCGGCCTGCAGATCATCGCCCCGGCAATGAAGGACGACCGGCTCTACAAGGTCGGCGCGGCCGTCGAGGCGGCCTTCGTGGAAAAGTGGGGCCACCCGCTGATCGAGGAGGCTCCGTCGCTGTGAGCAAGGCAATGTCCAAGGCCAAGGGCTTCAAGAAGTCGAAGTCCGGTCTGTACCTGTCCATGGCCACCACCGCGTTCGGTGCGGTCAACGTCGTCAAGCAGGCCAAGAAGGCCCGCGTGGAGAGCGACACGCTGCGTCTGATCGACGCCGCCGTCTCCGCCACCGCGATCGTCACCGGCCTCGCCATCCTCTACCGCGAGCTGAAGCGGCTGGGCGACGACGACGTCCTGCTGGGCTGAGAGGGAAGTTTCACCGTGACCACCACGACCGACCTGGTGTCGTACGAGGACG
>Ga0164243_10014616_pt1 | contig 10916 bp, 10 predicted proteins | sample OricompcompostOP_FD_108781 | JGI IMG/M metagenome (GOLD analysis project Ga0164243, IMG submission 108781) | Organic Plus compost microbial communities from Emeryville, California, USA - Original compost - Organic plus compost (OP) | ecosystem: Engineered > Solid waste > Mixed feedstock >...
CGCCGGCCTGGACATCGACCGGGCGAGCGGCTACTGTTCCGCGCAGAGGAGTTGTCCGGTCAACCGGAGGAGCTTTGTCCGATCAACCTGGTGAGCTGACCCGCACCGTCGGCAGCCCGCCGCTGTACATGCAGATCGTCGAGGCGATGCTCGATCAGATCCGCAACGACGGCGTCAGCGTCGGCGACCGGATCGCGAGCGAGCCGGAGATCGTCGCGACCTACGGCGTCAGCCGCGCGACCGCCTCGCGCGCGCTCGAGTACCTCGCGCAGCAGGGCGTGGTGCGACGGGTGCAGGGCCGCGGGACGTTCGTGCAGACGCCCCCGCTCGTGCAGCGGCAGCCGGTCCTGCGCTCGTTCAGCACGCAGGTCCACGACTCCGGTCACGAGCCGACCCAGCGGGTCCTCTCCTTCGGAGCCCCCGGTCCCGACGAGGACCCGCGGCTGCTCGCCTTCTTCGGCGAGGAGCCGGCGGTGCTGATCGAGCGGCTGCGGATGATCGACGGCACGCCGGCGGGCATCCACAGGTCGCTCGTCGCGCGGGCCGCGCTCGACGCCGCCGGCGTCGACGCGACCAGCCTCGCCGACCCGGGCGCCTCGCTCTACACGCTGCTCGCGAGAGCGGGCGTCCAGCCCGCGCAGGCGGAGGAGCACCTCGACGCGCAGCTGGCGGACGCACGCGAGTGCGAGCTGCTGAGACTGACCGGCCCGGCCGCGCTGATGCGCGTCGTGCGCCTGACCTACGACCAGCGGGGACGGCCGCTGGAGGCGACGGACGCCCGCTACCTGGGCGGACGTCTCGACTACCGCGTCGCGCTGCAGCAGCGCGGCGCGAGCTGACGGATCCCGTCCGACGGAGAGGAGCTGTACATGAGTGGTGGATGGCGGCGGACGGCCGCGGCTGCGGCCGCGGTCTGCATCGCCGTGGGCGTCGCGGCCTGCGGCAGAAGCGCGGACTCCGACAGCGGAGGCGGCGCGAGCACGACGAGCGACAGCGGCAAGAAGGGCGTCGCGCTGATCGTCGCGCAGGGCGGGCTCGGCGACGGCTCGTACAACGACCTGGCCAACAGGGGCTTCAGAACGGCGCTGGCGAGAGACGGCCTCAGCGGCCGGCCGGTGCAGTCGCAGGACATCGTCGCGCAGGCGAAGCCGATCCTCGAGCAGGCATCCAGAGGCGACTTCGGGCTCGTGATCGACCTCGAGTTCAGCCACGCGGAGACGCTCGGCGAGGTCGCCAGCGCGCATCCCGACGTGACCTACTCGATCCTCAACACCGAGGTCAGAGGCGACAACGTCGTCTCGGTCGTCTTCCAGGAGCAGCAGAGCTCCTACCTCGCCGGCTACCTCGCCGCGAGAATGACGACCGAGAGAGGCGACAAGCTCAACCCGCAGCCGATCATCGGCGTCGTCGGCGGCACGAAGTCGACCGGCATCGACAAGTTCATCGTCGGCTACATCCAGGGCGCCAAGGCGGCCAACCCGGACGTGAGAGTGCTGACGGCGTACGCGAACTCGTTCGCCGACCCGACGAAGGGCCGCCAGATCGCCGAGTCGATGTACGAGCGCGGCGCCGACATCGTCTACACCGTCGCCGGCGGCACCGGCGCCGGCGTCATACAGGCGGCGAGAGCCAGAGACAGATACGCGATCGGCGTCGACGACGACCAGGACGGCCAGGCGCCCGGCAACGTGCTGACGAGCGCGATCAAGCGCACCGACCTCGGCGTCGAGCAGCTCGTCGACGGCTACGCCGACGGCTCGCTCAGAGGCGGCAGCACGATCGTCCTCGGCCTCAGAGAGGGCGGCGTCGGCATCTCCGACCTGAGATACACCAGAGACGCGATCCCGGCCGACGTCCTCAGCGCCGTCGAGGAGCAGAGAAGAGGCATCGAGGACGGCTCGATCAAGGTTTGGAACGTGATCGAGCGGGGCTACCCGGACTTCTACAAGGGGTAGCGCCATTCCCTCCACCGCACAGGTCCGGGTCGGCACGCGCGCGCTGACCCGGCGCTTCGGGGAGGTCGTCGCCAACGACCGCGTCGACCTCTCCGTCGCGCCGGGCACGGTGCACGCGCTCGTCGGCGAGAACGGCGCCGGCAAGACGACGCTGATGCGCATGCTGTTCGGGCTCGACCGGCCGACCGAGGGCACGGTCGTGCTCGACGACGCGCCGGTCGCGCTCGCCAGCCCGGCCGACGCCGCCGCGCGCGGCATCGGCATGGTCCACCAGGAGTTCAAGCTCGTCGACGAGCTGACGGCGCTGGAGAACCTCGTGCTCGGCCGCGAGCCGATGCGGCGCGGCCGCATCGACTGGGCGGCCGCGCGCGAGCAGGCGCGGGAGCTGGCGCGCGAGTCCGGCGCCGGCCTCGACTGGGACCGGCCGGTCGCCGAGCTGCCGGTCGAGGCCCGCCAGCGGCTGGAGATCCTGCGCCTGCTGCACCGCAGAGCCGACGTGCTGATCCTCGACGAGCCGACGGCCGTGCTCGGCCCCGCCCAGGTCGACGACCTGCTCGAGCTGCTGCGGGGCCTGCGCGACCGCGGCCGCACGATCGTCTTCATCTCCCACAAGCTGCGCGAGGTGCTGCAGCTGGCCGACACGGTCAGCGTGCTGCGCGGCGGCCGGCTCGTCGAGACGCTGCCGGCCGCCGCGGCCGACCGCGACACGCTCGTCACGCTGATGGTCGGCGAGCGGCCGCCGGTCGTCTCGCTCGCGCACCAGCGTGCCGCGGCGCCGGCGCATTCCCCGGCGCCGGCGCTCGCGGCGCAATCGCTCGGCCTCGTCGACCGCGACGGCCGCCGCCGCCTCGACGACGTCGACCTGACCGTCCGCCCCGGCGAGATCGTCGGCCTCGCCGGCGTCGCCGGCAACGGCCAGGACGAGCTCGTCGAGACGCTCGTCGGGCTGCGGCGGCCGACCAGCGGCACGGTCGCGATCGACGGCCGCGACGTGACCGCGCGCTCGGTCGCCGGGCGGCGCCGCGCCGGTCTCGGCTTCATCCCCGCCGACCGCCGCGGCGAGGGCCTCGCGATCGACTCCAGCGTCGCCGACAACGCGATCGCCGGCCTTCACCGCAGCGACCGCGTCGCGCGCGGCGGCTGGCTCAAGCCCGGCGCGCGCGAGCGCGTCGCGCAGGCGATCGTCGACGCCTACCAGGTCCGCTGCGCGAGCCTCAAGCTCGCCGCCGGGCGGCTCTCGGGCGGCAACCAGCAGCGGCTGATCATGGGCCGCGAGCTGGCGCGCGAGCCGCGCCTGCTGATCGTCTCGCAGCCGACCCGCGGCGTCGACGTCAAGGGCGCGGCGTACATCCACGGCCAGCTGCTGGCGCTGCGCGAGCGCGGCGTCGGCGTGCTGCTGATCTCCGAGGAGCTCGACGAGCTGGCCGCCCTGAGCGACCGCGTCGTCGTGATCGCCGGCGGGCGCATCGCCGGCGAGGTCGCCGGCCCCGCTCCCGACCTCAACGCCGTCGGCGCGCTGATGACGGCGGCGCCCTCGGGCCTGAAGGAGGCAGCATGAGCACCGCATCCCCCGCCTCGGTCGAGCGCGGCGCCAGCCTGCGGCTCGGCCTGCCCGGCTTCGCCGCGGCGCTGCTGCGCGCGCTGATCCCGATCGCGATCGCGCTCGTCGTCGGAGCGATCCTGCTGGCCGTCACCGGCTGGGATCCGATCTCCGTCTACCGGCTGATGGCGCAGGAGGCGTTCGGCGACTGGGCCGCCTGGCAGGGCACGCTCGCCGCCGCGACGCCGCTGCTGTTCTGCGGCCTGGCGACCGCGATCGCCTTCCGCGCAGGCGCCTTCAACGTCGGCGTCGACGGCTCGTTCGTGCTCGGCGGCCTCGCCGCCGCCTGGCTCGGCGCCGAGCTGACCGGCCTCTCCGGCTGGCTGCTGATCCCGCTCTGCATGATCGCCGCGGCGATCGTCGGCGGGCTGTGGTCGCTGCCCGCGGCGCTGCTGCGCACGCGCCTGGGCGTCGACGAGGTCGTCTCGACGCTGATGCTCAACTACGTCGCGATCGGGCTCGCCTCGTGGATCGTCAACTCGCTGCTGCTGGCCAACGGCTCGGCCAACTCGGCCTCGGACCCGATCGCGCCGCAGGCGCAGCTGCCGACGATCGGCTCGCAGGCGACGATGACGATCGGGCTCGTGATCGCGCTCGTCGCGATCGTCCTCTTCGCGCTCTGGTCGACGCGCTCCTCGAGCGGCTTCGAGCTGCGGCTCGCCGGCCTCAACCCGCGCTTCGCGGAGGCGACCGGCATCGACGTGCTGAAGGTGCTCGGCGGCGCGATGGTCGTCTCCGGCCTCGTCGGCGGCCTCGGCGGCGGCGTCCACGCGCTCGGCGTCGTGCACCGCTTCGTCGACGGCTTCTCCCCCGGCTACGGCTTCACCGGCATCGCGGTTGCGCTGCTGGCGCGCAACGGCGCCTGGGGCCTGATCCCGGCGGCGGTCCTGTTCGGCGCGCTCGCCTCGGCCGGCGCGACGGTGCAGCTGATCTCCGCGATCCCGCTCGACATCGTCGACGTCCTGCAGGGCACGATCACGATCCTCGCCGCGGCCCAGCTGGTCGGGCTGTGGCGCCGGCGGAAGGCGGCGGCGTGAACCAGATCCTCTCCTCCGCCGCGCTCGCCGCGACGCCGCTGATCCTGGCGGCGATGGGCGGCCTGATCAACCGCCGCGGCGGCATCGTCAACATCGCGCTCGAGGGCAAGATGCTGCTCGGCGCCGTCTTCGCCGTGCTGGTGAGCGCGAGCACCGGCTCGTGGGTCCTCGGCATGGTCGCCGCCGGCGTCGCCGGCCTCGTCGGCGGCGCGGTCTTCACCTTCTGCGTGACGCGCCTGGGCGCCAACGAGATCCTCGCCGGGCTCGGCTTCAACACGCTCGCGGCCGGCCTGATCGGCTACGCGCTGAAGGACCGCGGCACCTACGACCCGTCCGGCATCTCGGTGCCGCCGCAGCTCCACCTGCCGCTGATCGCCGACATCCCCGTGCTCGGCCCGATCGTCTCCGACAAGGACCCCGTCACCTACCTGACGTGGCTGCTGGTGCCGCTGCTGGCGTGGGCGCTGGTGAGAACGCGCGCCGGGCTGCGCCTGCGGGCCGCCGGCGCCTCGCAGGACGTCGCCCACGCGCTCGGCCTGCGCGGCCTCGCGATCCGCGACGCCTCGACGCTCGTCGCCGGCCTGCTCGCCGGGCTCGGCGGCGGCCAGCTGGCGCTCGCGCTCGTCGGCCTCTTCAACACCGGCATGGTCGCCGGCCGCGGCTTCATCGCGATGGCCGCCTTCTACTTCGGCCGCGCGCGGCCGCTGCCGACGGCGATCGGCTGCGCGCTGTTCGCGCTCTTCGACGCGATCCAGATCCGCCTGCAGCAGGACGGCGTGCCGACCCAGCTCGTCTCGACCATCCCCTACCTCGTCGTCGTCGGCGTGCTGGCCTTCGCCGCGCTCTCGGCCCGACGGCCCGCCAAGGAGGCAACCGCATGAGACCGCACGCCGTGATCGTGGTCGACGCGATCCGCGACTTCTTCGACCCCTCCGGCGCCAACTGGTACCCGACCGTGAGCGAGGTCGAGGGGCCGATCGCGCGGCTGCTGAGCGCGGCGCGCGAGCGCGACGCGCTCGTCGTCCACGCGGTCGAGCGCCACCGCCCCGGCCTGCTCGACTTCGAGCAGCCGAAGCTGCCCCAGCACTGCGTCGACGGGACGCCGGCGAGCGAGTTCTGGCCGTCGCTGGCGCCGGTCGCGCGCGAGCGCGAGATCGTCGTGCCCAAGCGCCGCTACTCGGCCTTCTTCGCGACCGACCTCGCGCTGCTGCTGCGCGAGCAGCAGGTCGAGACGGTCGTCGTCGCCGGCGTCAAGACCAACGTCTGCATCCGCGCCACCTGCCAGGACGCCTTCGCCAACGGCTTCCGCGTCGTGCTCGCCGGCGACGCGACCAACTCCAACCGGCCGCACCTGGAGGCGGCCAGCCGCGAGGACGTCGAGCGCTACCTCGGCTCGGTCCAGGCGGTCGACGAGGTGGTGGGCTGGCTGTGAGCGGCGCCCGCGCCGTCGCGATCGGCTACGCCAGCCTCGACCGCGCGATCCGCGTCGAGGCGCTGCCGGCGCCCGACACGACCGCGATCGTGCGGCGGCGGCTCAGCGACCCGTGGCCGAGCCCGGCCGGCTGCGGCCCGGCGATCGCCCACGCGCTCGCGGTCGCCGGCGTCCCGAGCGGCTGCGTCAGCTGGGTCGCCGACGACCTGCCCGGCCGCGAGCTGCGCGGCTGGCTGCGCGCGGCCGGCGTCGACGTGCGCGGCGTCGCGCTCGTCGGCAGCCGCACCGCCGAGTCGATGCTGATCTACGACGCGAGCGGCGCCTGCTCGGTCATCTACGACCCGGGCGACGCCGTCGTCGGCGGGCTCGACGACGCCCAGCGGGCGCTCGTCGCCGGCGCCGAGCTGGTCTGCGTCTCGGTCGGCTACGCCGGCGCCACGCGCGACGCGCTCGACGCGCTCTCCCCCGAGGCGCGCCTGGTGTGGTCGGTGAAGGCCGACGCCGACGCCTTCCCGCCCGACCTCGTCGCGCGGCTGCTGGCGCGCGCCGACGCGATCGCGCTCTCGCGCGGGGAGCGCGACTTCGTCGCCCGCCAGGCGCCGGGCGCCGCGCCCCGGCCCGACGCGCTCGTGGTCGAGACGCGCGGCGCCGACGGCGCCGTCTGGACGCGCGGCGACGAGCGCGGCAGCGCGCCGGCGCAGCCGCTGCGGGCGACCGACACGACCGGCGCCGGCGACGCCTTCGTCGGCGGCCTCGTGACGGGGCTGCTGGAGGACTTCGACGACGCGCGCGCGGCAGTGGCGCGCGCGATTGACACGAGCGCGGCGCTGCTTCGCCGCCGCGCGCTGGAGGAGGAGACGGCTTGACACGACACGCCTGGTACTTGAACTGCAGCTCCGACGACGTCGGCGACTGCGCGATCCTCGTCGGCGACCGCGGCCGCGTCGCCCGCGTCGCGGAGCTGCTCGACGACGTCTCGTGGCTGAACGAGGACCGCGGCCTGACGACGGCGACCGGGACGCTGCGGGGCCGCCGCGTGACCGTCAGCGCCTTCGGCATGGGCGCGCCGATCGCGGCCGTCGTGCTCGACGAGCTCAACCAGCTCGGCGTCACGACCTTCCTGCGCGTCGGCACCGTGATGGTGCTGCCGCCGGCGAGGCTCGGCGAGCTGGTGATCGCCGACGCCGGCGTCCGCCGCGAGCGCACCTCCTCGACCTACGTGCCGGACGGCTACCCGGCCGTCGCCGACCACGACCTCGGCGTCGCGCTGCGCGACGCCTGCGCCGCCGCCGGCGTGCCGTGGCGCGCGACGGTCGTCGAGTCCTCCGACGGCTTCTACACCGAGATGCTCGACCAGCAGGCGCGCCACGCCGAGCTGGAGCGCCTCGGCGTCCACGCGCTCGACATGGAGACCTCGACGGTGCTGGCCGTCGCCCGCGCGCTCGGCGCCCGCGCCGGCTCGCTCTGCGCCGCGACGGTCGACGGCACCGACGCCGCGCGCCTCCCCGACCGCGAGCGCGTCGCGCTCGAGGAGACGCTCGTGCGCGTCGCCCTCGACGCGCTCGTCCCCGCCCTTCCCACCGCGACCACAGGAGACGCGATCCGATGAGCATCACCGACAGCTACCTCGACACGGTCGTCGAGGCCGTCGAGCGGATCAAGACGACCCAGGCCGACGCGATCAAGGCGGCCGGCCGCGCCTGCGCCGAGAGCATCGCCGACGACGGGCTCGCCTTCACGTTCGGCACCGGCCACGGCTCGTTCGCCGCCGCCGAGTGCTTCCCGCGCACCGGCACGCCGGTCGGCTTCCGCCCGATCGTCGAGTCGGCGATCGGCTACTTCCACCACGTGCTGGGCGACCAGGGCGCCTACCAGTACCGCTTCCTGCACAAGATCGAGGGCTACGGCGACGCGATCCTCAGAGCGCACCGGCTCGCCCCCAAGGACACGATCATCCTCTTCTCGCACTCGGGCATCAACCCGGTGATCCTCGACATGGCGCTGAGAACGAAGGCGCTGGGGATGACCGTCGTCGGCGTCACCTCGATCCCCCACTCCTCGGCCGCGCCGGCGCGCCACTCCTCCGGCAAGAAGCTCTACGAGGTCGCCGACGTGACGGTCGACACCGGCGTCCCGCTGCAGGACGCGGCCGTCCCGGTGCAGGGCCTCGAGCACCCGGTCGGCCCGACCTCGACGGTGCTGGCGACCGCGGTCGCGCACGCGATCGTCGGCGAGTCGGTGCAGGCGCTGGTCGACCTCGGCAAGAGACCGCGGATCATGGTCAACCCGAACACCGCCGGCGCCGCCGAGGCCAACGCCTGGAACGACGGCAACTACGAGGAGCTGTGGCGGCTCCTGTCGTCGCGATGAGACGCGGCCTGCGGATCGGCGGCGGCTGGAGCGAGGCGGCCGACGGCGGCCGCCTCGACGTGCACGACCCGGCGACCGGCGAGCTGGTCGGCTCGACCGCGATCGCGACCGCCGCCGACGTCGACCGCGCCGTCGCCGCGGCGGTCGCGGCGGCGCCCGGCTGGGCGGCGACCCACCCCGACGAGCGCGCGCGGATCCTCCACGCCGGCGCGGCCGCGATCGAGGCGCACGTCGACGAGCTGGCCGAGCTGCTCACGCGCGAGCAGGGCAAGCCGCTGTCGGGCAGCCGCAAGGAGATCCTCTTCGGCGCCGAGGTGCTGCACTACTACGCCGAGGAGGCGCGGCGGGTCGGCGGCAGCGTCCGCCAGAGCGTCCGCGCCGACGTCCGCAGCGTCGTCGGCTACGCGCCGGTCGGCGTGGTGGCCGCGATCGTGCCGTGGAACTACCCGGTCGACCTCTACTGCTGGAAGGTCGCGCCGGCGCTGGCGGCCGGCTGCCCAGTGATCGTCAAGCCGCCAGAGGAGTCGCCGCTGGCGATCGGGCGGACGGCCGAGCTGCTCGACGGCGCCGGCCTGCCGGCCGGCGTGCTCGGCGACCTGCCCGGCCCGGGCCCGACGACCGGCCAGGCGCTCGTCTCCCACCCGGGCGTGCGGCTGATCACGGCGACCGCCTCGACCGCGACCGGCCAGGCGCTGATGCGGACGGCGGCGGAGGACCTCAAGAAGGTGCTGCTGGAGCTGGGCGGCCACTCGCCGTTCGTCGTGCTCGCCGACGCCGACGTCGAGGAGGCGGCGCGCGCCGCCGCCCGCCGCTCGTTCTCGAACATGGGCCAGATCTGCATCGCCGTCAACCGCATCCTCGTCGACGAGCGGGTGCGCGAGCCGTTCGTCGAGGCGCTCGCCGCCGCCGTCGACGAGATGACGATCGGCCACGGCGTGCTCGACGGGATCGAGTACGGCCCGTGCACGACCGACGCGGTCCGCGTCCGCGCCAGCGAGCACATCGCCGACGCGGTCGCGCGCGGCGCGCGGGTCGTGACCGGCGGCGGCCCGCTGAGCGGCTCCGGCTACGACGGCGGCTGGTTCTTCGCCCCGACCGTGCTCGACGGCGTGCCGCCGCAGGCGCGCGCGATGACGGAGGAGACCTTCGGCCCGGTCGCCGCCGTCCACGCGGCGCCGGCGGCCGACCTGCTGGCGCTGGCGAACGCGACCCCGTACGGCCTCGCCGCCTACGTCTACGGCGAGGACCTCGAGCGGGCGTGGTCGTTCGCGGAGCGGGTCGAGGCCGGCGCGGTCGGCGTCAACGTCAACGACGTGACCGAGCTGCAGGCGCCGTTCGGCGGCTGGAAGCGCTCGGGCCTCGGCCGCGAGCTCGGCCCCGAGGGGCTGCGCGAGTACCTGCAGCCGCGCCACCTCCGCCTGCGCGTGCGCGACCGCGCGAGCGATCCCTCCCCGCCGGCGCGCTAGCGTCGGACCCGATCTGGGCTGTCTCGGATCCGAGACAGAAGGGCGCGCCCGCGGTTGCCGGCGGCGCGGGCGCCGACCCAGAATGGGCCCATGTCCCAGACCCCGGCAGAGATCGGCATGCGCTGCCGCGGCTGGCAGCAGGAGGCCGCGCTGCGCATGCTCGAGAACAACCTCCATCCCGACGTCGCCGAGAAGCCCGCGGAGCTGATCGTCTACGGCGGCATCGGCAAGGCGGCGCGCGACCACGCCAGCTACGCGGCGATCAAGCGCGAGCTGACGCGCCTGGCCGACGACGAGACGCTGCTGATCCAGTCCGGCAAGCCGGTCGCCGTCTTCCGCACCCACGCCGACGCGCCGCGCGTGCTGCTGGCCAACTCGAACCTCGTCGGCGACTGGGCCGACTGGGAGACCTTCCGCGAGCTCGACGCCGCCGGGCTGATGATGTACGGGCAGATGACCGCCGGCTCGTGGATCTACATCGGCAGCCAGGGGATCCTGCAGGGCACCTACGAGACGTTCGCCGCGGTCGCGCGCAAGCGCTTCGGCGGCACGCTCAGAGGCCGTCTCGTCGTCACCGCCGGCCTCGGCGGGATGGGCGGCGCGCAGCCGCTCGCGGTGACGATGTGCGGCGGCACGGCGCTCTGCGTCGAGGTCGACCGGCAGCGGATCGAGCGGCGGATCGCCGAGCGCTACCTCGACGAGCGCGCCGCCGACCTCGACGACGCGCTCGCGCGCCTGCGAGCCGCCGCGGCCGACGGGCGCCCGCTCTCGGTCGGCCTGCTCGGCAACGCCGCCGAGGTCGTCCCGGAGCTGGTCGAGCGCGGCGTCCACGTCGACGTCGTGACCGATCAGACCTCCGCGCACGACCCGCTCAACGGCTACGTCCCCCGCGGCCTCACCGTCGAGCAGGCCGACGCGCTGCGCCGGCGCGACCCGCGGGAGTACCTCGCGCGCGTCGGCGCGAGCGCGCTCGAGCACGTCGCCGCGATCCGGGCGCTGGCCGCCCGCGGCGCGGAGGCGTTCGACTACGGCAACGCGCTGCGCGGCCTCGCGGCC
>Ga0164243_10014617_pt1 | contig 10915 bp, 8 predicted proteins | sample OricompcompostOP_FD_108781 | JGI IMG/M metagenome (GOLD analysis project Ga0164243, IMG submission 108781) | Organic Plus compost microbial communities from Emeryville, California, USA - Original compost - Organic plus compost (OP) | ecosystem: Engineered > Solid waste > Mixed feedstock >...
CTCGCGCCCGTACCGCACGGCGACGTGCGCGGTCTCCCACGCGGTGGCCACGAGGACGTCGACGCCGCTGATCCCCTGGCGTGCGTCGCGGACCTGGGCCCGGACGTTCGGCCAATGCCGCCGGATCCGGGCGGCGAGCTCTTCCGGGCGCACTCCGTGGCGGTCGTAGACGAAGAGGACGCACTCGTGGCCGCGACGCTGCAGCGCCTCGATCATCCGGAACAGCGTCGTGTGACCGCCGGATCCGGGCGCGGGCGGAGTGATCACCCATCCGACCACCAGACGGCGGCTGCGGGGCACCGGCTCGGCTGGGACGGGGAGCCGCTCCGGCACATCCGTCAGCACGTCCGGCAGTGCGAGATTGAACCGCAGGTCGGCGGCTCCCGTCGCCTCATACGCGCGTCGGGCGAGACGTTGCGCGATGCCGCGGGGACCGACGGACGCCGCTCGCACCAGGCGGCCCTTGAGTCCGGCGAGCGCCGTCATGATGGCGCTCCCGTCGTCCGTGAAGGCAGCGGGAAGGAATCGTTCACGGGAGCTTCCCCTCTCTTCTCACGGCGGAGCCGGAGCGGTTCGTAGACGCCCGTGCGGATCCACCGCGCCTGCTTCCTTCGGTCCCGGACCCTCCGCCGGATGCGCGGCACGATTCCGCGAGCGCGCGCCAGGAGGGGGTGGAGGTGCGTGTCCTGGCGAGAGCGCAGCCGGTGCCAGCGGCGTGATGCCGCCTGCTCGGGGGAACAGGTCGCGGCGAACTCCAGCAGCTGCGCGACATCGTCACGGCGCCCGCGGTCGAGCACGCGTGCGGCCTGGTCCATGGCCTGGGTCGCCACCGCCCGGTGCGCGAGCGACTGCAGCCCGCGCACCTGTGGAAGCGACGCCGCGCTCGGCCCCAGGAGGGCGTCGAACGCTCGCTCGATGTCACGCAGGATCACGAGAGGCTCTGCAGCGAAAGTGGAGAGGCTTCCGTCATGCTCTCGATGCCACGCCTGATCGGCGCCCGTGATGTAGGCGACGTCGGAGCGGGTGGCCAGCCGCAGCCACATCTCCATGTCATGTGTGTGCGCGAGCGGCTTCTGCCCGCCGACCGATTCGACGACGCTCCGGCGCATCAGCACCTCCGGAGAGGTGATGACGTTCGTCGCATCGGCGCAGCGGGCGCGGAGCCAGTCCCGACCGGACCAGACGATCCAGCCCGTCGGAACGGTCCTCGGCCGCGGCAGCGGCTCGCCGGTGAAGTGGATGGGATGCCCGTAGACCAGCCCCACCTCGGGAAACGCCTGCATGACGGCGACGGCTCGTCTCAGGGAGCCGGGGGTGAGCAGGTCGTCCGCGTCGAGGCGGACGACGAACTCGCCGGTGGCCGCTGCCAGGCCGCGGTTGAAGGTCTCCACCGCCCCCGAGTTCCGGCCGTTGACCAGGACCCGGATCCGTGGATCGTGGGCGCGCAAGTCCTCAGCGACCACGACGCTGTCGTCGGTCGAGGCGTCGTCGACGATCACCACGTCGACGACGACATCCTCCTGATCCAGAGCGCTCCGCACCGCGGATGGCAAGTACTTCGCGTAGTTGAAGCAGGGGATGACGACGCTGACCGTCGCGCCCGGACGATGCGGCTTTGCCGCGATGCGGGCGGCGGGTACCCGGCTCATGGTCATGCGGTCCTGCCTTCCATCGACTCCTGCTTCGCTCCCCGCACCTGCCGGATGGTCCGCAGGAGCCAGGGCAGCAGGATCCCGAGGTAGACCACGGCCGCGGCCGCGAGCCCGGCCAGAAGAGCCGGAAGCGCATCCGCGATCAGAAGCCGCACCGCAACGGCCACCCCGACAGCGGGCAGCACGGCGAGCGTGGGCGGCAGCGCCGCCCGCAGGACCGGCCCCAGTGTCACGCCGCACATGCGCAATGCCCACAGGTACGCAGGCAGAACGATGACGGCGGCGACCAGGACATGCACCCATCCGGCCCCGACGATGCCGAAGCCGGACGCCGCCACGATCATCCCCGCGGTCAGCGTGATCAGCCAGACGACCTGTATCCACAGGACGGGTTTCGCGTGTCCGTGCGCATACAGGTATCCCGTGAAGATGTCGAAGGCCACGCGAAGGCTTCCATACAGGCCGAGAGCGGCGAGCACCGCCGCCGACGGCAGCCATTTCTCGCCATAGACGACGGCGATCACCGGGGCGCTGAGCACGGCCAGAGCCGCGCCGGCGGGCAGCGCGAGCGCCCACGCGAGCGCCGTGACCCGCGCGAGGGCCCGCGTGTCCGAGCCCGCCCGGGAGAAATACGGAAGCGCGACCGAACGGACCATCTGCGACAACGCGCTCATGGGCCAGTTCGAGATGTTGAATGCGAGCACGTAATAGCCCAGGGCGACGGCGCCCGAGATGCGGGCGAGCACGATGTTGTCGACGTTCAACAGCGTCCAGGACAGGAGATTCGCCGCGGCGATGGGCAGTCCGAACGCGAGCACGGGGCGAAGGACGGTCCGGTCGATCGAGTAACGCGGCTTGACGCGTGCGAAGACGAACTGCATCGTCATCGCGACGATCTGTGCCGCGACCCGGCCGATGGCCAGGCCCATGACCCCGAAGCCGAGCGCGACGAGCGTGAGCGTCACGACTGTCGACACGATGAAGTCGGCGAGCCCGACGAGGAAGAGCTCGCGCTGCTGGAACCGCCGCGACAGCAATGCGAGAGGCACGACCCCGGCGCCGCCGAGGAAGAGCGTGAGCGACAGCACGGCGATCGCGGGTGCCGCCTGCGGGCTGCCGAGGGTCGAGGCCAGAAGGCCGCTGCCGGCGATCGTGAGGACCGTCAGGGCGGTGCCGCTGACCAGGCCGAGCGTGGCGACGGTGGGCGCGATCCGTTCCGGCTCGTCGGATCGGACAATGTCGGTGGCCAGTCCCAGATCGGCCACGGTCATGAGGATGCCCTGCACGGTCAGGGCGACGGCATACACGCCGAACTGCTCGGGTGTCAGGATCCGGGCCAGGATGATGCCGACGACGAGTCCTCCCAGACGCAGCGCGATCGTGCTCGCACCGCTCCAGGCCGCGCCGCGCGCGGCCCTCGCCGACAGCGATCCGCCCGGCTCAGCCATGGCGTCCCCTTACTCGCCGGTAGGCCCGCTGCAGCCGCGGCGAGGCCATCGCGAGACGGAACTTGCCATACCGCAGCAGGGATCGCGTTCCCGAGGCGATCATGCGGCGGGGCGGGCGTGCCGCCTCCGTCCGGTACAAGGCCTCCAGCACGTCGGTGGCTCGCCGCAGGGAGAAGCGCGACTCGACGAGCGTGCGTCCGAACCTGCCCAGCTCCTCGCGACGGGAGGGGTCCTGGCGCAGCATCGAGACCGTCTCGGCGAATCCGGCTCCCGTCGGTCCCGTTCCGAAGAAGCCCTCGTCCAGGAACTGCGCGATCGAGTCCGGAGCCGCAAGCCGCCAGAAGCCGTCCGCTCCCTGCACGATCAGGGGCTTCTCGTGTGCCATCGCCCGCAGCGCGGAGCTTCCCATGCCGAACAGCACGTCGGCGGCGTCGTAGACGTCCCGGGGGTCGCTGACATTGCCTTCGAGGCGGACTGTCAGCCACGGATTCCGCTGCGCGGCGGATGCCGCAGCACGGCGGACGAGCTCCTCGTCGTCGCCGGAGCCCGCGACGACGAGCCATCCCGGGGTCGTGGCATCCACGGCCCGCGAGAGCTCCTCGATCGCGGATGCCACGCCACGAGCCTTCTGATGCTCCTTGGAGAGCCGGCCCACGACGGCCACGACGAACGCGTCGGCAGGGATGCCCAGGCGGCCGCGTGCTGCGCGGGCATTCCGCGGCGAGTCGTGCTCGGTGTCGACAGGAGGCTCCATCAGCCGGACCTCTCCGGTCCGCGGAGGCAGTCGCCGGGCGATCTCGGCCGTGCCGACGAACAGCGGAACGTGTGACGGGACGAAATCCGGCACAGACATCGACATCACGGTCGTCACATTGCGCTGAGGCTCGATCAGCGACACCGCGTTGGCCGCGAGAGACGGTCCCGACTCGTACGCGTGCACGATGTGCGGCCGGAACGACCCGACCTCGCGGGCGAGCGCGGCGACCACCGCCGGCCGCAGCGAGTCGCCGCGAAAGGGCGGAGCCGCCGAGAAATCGAGGCCACGCCGGGCGATCAGGTCCTGCAGTTCCCCAGGCGGCGCGTAGACGCGCACCCGGTGTCCCCGGTCCCGGATCCTCGCGGCGAGATCAATAGCATTGATCTGGCTCCCTCCCGTCACCAGCTCGTGAGGACACACCAGGATCCGCAGGGGCGCGTCCGCGCCGGGGAGAGGAGAGTCGCTGGGGATCATCGGGGCACCCCGGGAGGAGCGACCGCCTTCGCAAGGGCATCGGCCACCGCGTGCTGCTGATCGGCGGTCAGGTGCGGGAACATCGGCAGGGACAGGATCTGAGCGGCCGCAGCCTCCGCGACCGGGAACTGGCCGTGACGATGCCCCAGTCCCGCATACGCCTCGGTCGACGGCACGATCGTCGGATAGTGGATGCCCACCCCGATGCCCGCCGCCCCCAGCTCCGCCATCACCCGGTCGCGCTCCGCCACCCGGACGACGTACAGATGCCAGACATCCTCGTTGCCGGGCCGGACGGAGGGAAGGCGGACGCCCTCGAGACCGCCCAGCAGCTCGGCGTAGCGCGACGCCGCGGCCCGCCGAGCGGCGTTCCACGCATCCAGCCGCCGCAGCTTCGCTCGCAGCACCGCCGCCTGGACGGCGTCGAGCCTCGTGTTCATCCCGATGCGATCGTGCACGTACTTCGTCGAGCTTCCGTGCGCACCCAGATTCCGGACGAGAGCCGCGGCGTCGGCGTCGTCGGTCAGGACGGCTCCGGCATCCCCCGCCGCACCGAGGTTCTTGCCGGGGTAGAAGCTCGTGGCGGAGATGCGCCCCAGCGCCCCGGCACGCCCCGCGGAGGAGGTCGCCCCCTGCGACTGCGCGGCGTCCTCGATGAGCGGGATGCCGTGGCGGTGCGCGATCGGCCCGAGGAGATCGACAGGCGCGGTCTGGCCGAACAGGTGGACGGGCACGATCGCGCCGGTGCGGTCCGTGATGGCCGCCTCGACGGCGTCCGGGTCCATCAGCAGGTACTCGTCGTCCACGTCCACGAACACCGGGACCGCGCCGATGCGCGAGGCCGCCTCGGCCGTCGCGATGAACGTGTTCGCGGGCATGATGACCTCGTCGCCCGCCTGCACGCCGACGGCGCGGTACGCGAGCTCGAGGGCGTCCGTGCCGTTCGAGACCCCGATGACATGGCCGACGCCGATGTAGGCGGCGTACTCCTGCTCGAACGCTGCGACCTCACTGCCGCCGATGAAGGCTGCCGAGGCGAAGATCCGCTGCCATACCGGCAGCACGTCGTCGGCGATCTCGGCCTGCTGCGCGGCCAGGTCCAGGAAGGGCACGTTCACGCTCGGTCTCCCATTTCTCGTGCGGGCACTCCGGCCCAGGTCTTGTCCGCGGGCACGTCGGTCACCACGGCCGCACCCATGCCGATCGTCGCGTCGGCCCCGACGGCGAGGCCTTGGCGGACCGACGCATTCATCCCGATGTAAGCGGCCTCGCCGACCCGGACACCGCCGCCGAGAGCGACCCCTGCCGCGAGAGTGGTGAAGTCCTCGAGGACGTCGTCGTGCGTGATGACGCAGCCGGGCATCACCACGACATGGCGGCCGATGTGCGCGTCGGCGGTCACGACGACGCCGTCCAGCACGATGCTGCCGCGCCCCACGGTGCTGGTAGCGCCGATTCGCGCGGAGGGAGCGATGAAGGTGGCGTAGCGATCGTCGGCGACGCCGGAACGGGCCAGGCGATCCACGACGCTCCGCCTGCCGCGGCTGGGGCCGACGCACACGAGCAGCCGGTCGTCGCGTCGTCCCGCCAGGTCGAGGCCCCCCAGGACGCGCACGCCGGCCACCTCGGTGCCGTGGCGCCGTGCATCGTCGTCGAGTATGCCGGTCACCCCGGAGACGCCGGCGGCGAGGATTTCGCGGGCCAACCCGCTCGCCCCCACGAGCAGCAGGCCCTCGCTCATCGTCTCGGCCTGCTCGGGTCGCGCAGCACGGCCAGCACCCTGTCCTGGTCGGCCTCGGCGAGGGAGTGGTACAGCGGCAGGATCAGGGTCCTATCCGTGAGTCGCTCGGTGACCGGGAGGCCGCGATCCGGAGTCAGCTCGCGGTATGGCGGTTGGCGGTGCGAGGCCATGATGCCGCGCCGCGCCGAGACGTCGGCATGCGCGAGCGCCTCGAGCAGGCCTTCCCGGTCGGTCGGATAGTCGTCCGTGACCTCCACCCAGAACGACTGGAAGTTGCCCGTCCCGTACTCCGGGTCGGTGACGGCCCGAAGACCCGTGATCGTCTCGATGTGCTCGCGATACCGGGCCGCCAGCTCCCGCCGTCGCGCGACGATCTGCGGCAGCCGACCCAGCTGGACCAGTCCGACAGCGGCCTGCAGGTCGGTCATCCGGAAATTGAAGCCCACCTCCGTGTACTCCTCCGCGGGCGGAAGCACGGAGCGGTGCCGGTCGGCGGCCGACACGCTCATGGCGTGCTCCCGCAGGTGACGCGCCCGCGTCGCCCACCGCTCGTGCCGGGTCGTGATCATGCCGCCCTCGCCGGTCGTGAGGAGCTTGCGCGGATGGAACGACCATGCCGCGATCTCCGCCCCCGCCCCGACTGGTCGGCCTTTGTAGGTCGAGCCGGCGCCGCACGCGGCGTCCTCGATCACGACGATCCCGAGGGGGTCCGTGACGGCGCGCACGTCATCCAGATCCAGCGGGACGCCGCCCTGGTCGACTCCGATCACGGCACGCGTCGCAGGCGTCAGGGCGGCGCGCACGGTCTCGCCGGTCACGTTCCCCGTCAGCGGGTCGACATCGGCGAACACCGGGTTGGCCCCGACATAGCGCACAGCGTTCGTCGTGGCGATGAACGAGAACGACGGGACCACGACGTCATCACCTGCACCGATACCGGCGACCAGGAGCGCGAGGTGCAGCGCCGTGGTGCAGCTGGTCGTGGCGACGGCGAAAGGAGCGTGCATGGCGGCGGCGAACTCCTCCTCGAAGCGGGCCACTCGCGGCCCTTGGGCAACCCAGCCGCTCGCGATCGCCTCGGCGACGGCATCCGCTTCCTCCTGCCCGAGCCACGGGACCATGACGTTGATGCGGTCGCTCATGATGCGGCCGCCGCTCGTCCCGCCGCGATCTCGTCGCGCAACGGCCGCCACCATTCCACGAGCTGCCGCAGTCCCTCGTCCAGATCGATCGTGGGGCGCCAGCCGAGATCCCGCTCGGCAGCGCTGATGTCGGCGAGCCGACGCGCCACGTTGTTCACGGCACGGGCAGGGCCGAACTCGACGCCGAGGTCGGAGTCCATCGCCCGCAGCAGGGCCTGAGCGAGCTCCAGAAGGCTCGTCTCCGTCCCGCTGGCGATGTTGTAGGTCCCTTCGACGACATCGCTGCGAGCTGCCAGGACGTTGGCGCGGGCGATGTCCGGCACGCACACGAAGTCCATCGTCTGGCGCCCGTCGCCGAAGATGAGGGGCGGCTTGCCGTCGGCGATCCGCTCCATCCACCGCACGAGCACCTCCGTGTAGAGCCCGTGCACGTCCATGCGGGGGCCATACACGTTGAAGTACCGCAGCAGCACGTAGTCGATCCCCTTCATGGCACGGAAGCTTCGGATCAGGCCCTCGTTGAACGTCTTGGCCGCGCCATAGAGAGTGTCGTTGTTCTCGTGGTGATGCCGCTCGGTCGTCGGGAACTCCTCGGCCATCCCGTACACCGACGCGCTGGATGCGGCGATGAGCTTTCCCACCTTGTGCTTGGCGGCCGCCTCCACGATGTTGAAGGTGCCGTCCACGAGCACCTCCAGTGCCAAACGGGGCTCCTCGGCGCACTGCGTGATCCGGATCGCCGCCTGATGGAACACGATGTCCTTGCCCGCGGTCAGCTCGTCGACGACCCGGATGTCGCGGATGTCGCCGTCGACGAGCGTCGCCCGTCCGGTCGCGATCGCATCGTCGAGGTTCGCGACACGTCCCCGGACGAGGTTGTCGAGGATGTCGACGTGGGCTGCTCCCGCATCCAGGAGCTGATCGACGAGGGTGGATCCGATCGTGCCGGCACCGCCGGTGACGAGGATGTTCGCGCCTTCGAGCTGGGTCATGACGGGTCCGTTCGGTCGATGATGTCAACAGGGTATGGTGCGCCGCCGGATCCGAGGCTCTCCTTCGCGGCTTCGAGCACCGACAGGACGCGCAGACCGGACGCGCCGTCTGTGCGGGCCTGGCGCTTCTCGCGGATCGCGGAGGCGAACTCGGCGGTCATGTTCGACAGGGCCTCCGTCTCGGGCAGGGCGGGCGCCCACGTGTCGCCGAGGCGATACGAGATCTGGGCGGCGCGCACGTCGGTGGCGGTCGCCTTCGACTGCTCCGCCAGATCCACTCCACGGTCGTAGACGCTCAGGCGCTGCTGCGGGTTCAGATCGTCCCACACGAGGGTGCGCTTGGTCCCGCCGATCACCATCTGCCGGATCTTCGTAGGGCTGAGCCAGTTGACATGGATGTGCGCGATCGCGCCCCCCGCCAGCGGCATCGTCAAGTAGCCGACGCACGACTTGCCGGTGCCGAGCGGGTCCGCGCCGTGGGCGGCGACCGTGCCCGCGTCCAGTCCCGAGGGCAGCACGAAGTCGATGATCGACAGATCGTGCGGCGCGAGATCCCAGAACACGTCGACATCGGGCTGGATGAGACCCAGATTGATGCGGACGCTGTCGACGAAGAGGATGTCGCCGAGCTCGCCGGCCGCGATCAGCTCGCGGATCTTGAGGACCGCAGGGGTGTAGCAGTAGGTGTGGTCGGCCATCAGCACGAGGCCTCGCTCACGAGCGGTCTCGACCATCTCGGCACCGCGCCGGCGGTCGTCGGCGAGGGGCTTCTCGACCGTGACGTGCTTGCCAGCGGCGAGGGCGGCCATGGCGATCGGGTGATGCGTGCGAGCCGGCGTCGCGATCGCCACGGCGTGGATCGAGGTGTCGGCGAGCACGTCGTCGAGGCTCTGCGATGTCGGCACGCCGCCGACCCGTTCGGCCACCTGGCGAGCGCGGTCGGCGTCCAGGTCGCAGATGACGGCGAGGTCCCATTCCGGGCTCGCAGCGAAGTTGCGCGCCAGGTTCGGTCCCCAATAGCCGGCACCGACCACAGCGACGTTGAGTCGTTCAGTCACGTGAGTCCTTGTCTGTCGTCGTGCCGCCCTCCCCTGACGGCACGACGTCCTATTCGGTCGGTGTGAAGGTCACATCAACCCAATAGTTGTTTGTGGACACGGTGGAGGGGAAGTCTTTCGAGTAGATCCAGGCGCTGCCGCCGGCCGGGATCGTGAAGGGCCCGATGGTCGTCTCGTCGACGAGAGTGCCCAGGTCGACCGCATACCGGCCCGTCGTGCTGTAGAGACCGACGCGGTACTCGACGCCCGGCTCGAGCACGACCGGCGCCGTGAACTGGGCCGTCTGCCATCCTTCAGCGGTCTCGTCCGTGAACTGCACCTCGGCGAGCTTCCGCCCGTCGGCCGACCAGAGGTAGCCGGTGTGCTGGCCGGAGTTGGCGCTGCCCTTGTAGAAGCGGACCCCGGTGGCTTCGCCTCCGGCGTTCACACGGAAACGCGTTGCGACCTGAACCGAATCGGGGTCGTCCCACGACGGATTGGCGGGCAGCGCGTCGCCGAAGATCGTCTCGGCGGTCTCCACCGCCGGCGCATCGCCGGTCGTGAACGACCAGCTGCCGCCGGTGACCGTGGCGCCGTCCACGCGGACGGTCACCGCGTACGTCGTCTTCCAGTCGAACGGGTCGGCGGGCGTGAAGGTGACGGTCCGCGATTCGGCGTCGTACGCGGTCGTGCCGGTCACGTCCCCGTCGCCGCCGGTCACGGTGACTGTCGCTGTGCCGGGGTCGCCGTCGAACGTCGCCGCCACCGTCGCCGTCGGTGCCACTTCGGTCGCCGAGTCCTGTGGCGTCCGGCCGGTCACGGCGAACGCTTCGGCAGGCTCTGGATCCGGAGCCGGAGTCGGGGTCGGCGTCGGAGTGGGTGTCGGAGTCGGAGTCGGGGTCGGGGTCGGCGTCGGACTCGGCGTCGTGCCGGCCCCCTCGCCGTCGAAGGCGATCTCGACATCCACGAAGTACGCCGACGACTGGAACGAGCCCGTCGGGAAGCCGCCGCTCGCCCCGTATTCGTACACCCCGTTCAGGCCCGTGATGTCACCGTTCGTCTTCGGCGTGGCGAAATAGGACAGCGACATCGCGTAGCCGCCGTTCGGGGCGAAGTAGGACACGACGTACGTCTGTCCCGGCTCCACGGTCACCGGTGCCGACAGGAGAGCGATCTGCCACCCGGTCGCCGTCTCGTCGGCGAACGTCACGCGAGCCAGCTGCGCACCCGACGACGACCACAGGGTCCCCACGTGCGTCCCCGTGTTTCCACGCCCCTTGTAGAACCGGATCGCAGTGACCTCCCCCGGTTCGGCCACCGTGAACTGCGTGCCGACCTCGACCGGGTCATCGGCGATGGACGGCTCGACGGGAGACTCGTTTCCGAAGAGAGTCTGGGCCGCGACCGACGAACCCGTCGGCACGAACTCGACGTCGACGAAGTAGTTGGTCGAACCCCAGGTGGAGTCCGGGCGGCCGCTCGTGCCGTAGAGGAATGTGCCGTTGTCGGGCGAGGCCGCCGTGAGCGGCCCACTGGTCACGGGCGAGGCGAACGCGCCGCTCTCGTATGTGTAGTTGCCGTTCGGCGCCAGGTACGAGACCGTGTAGGTGCGCCCGGCGATGATGTCGACCGGCGTGCTCAGCACCGCCCGCTGCCAGCCGCTCCCGGACTC
>Ga0164243_10014618_pt1 | contig 10915 bp, 4 predicted proteins | sample OricompcompostOP_FD_108781 | JGI IMG/M metagenome (GOLD analysis project Ga0164243, IMG submission 108781) | Organic Plus compost microbial communities from Emeryville, California, USA - Original compost - Organic plus compost (OP) | ecosystem: Engineered > Solid waste > Mixed feedstock >...
ATTTCGGCGCGAACAACGTGCCGTCGGTGAGCTTTCCCACGTCCTTGGCGCGATCGATGATCTTGAGCTGGCGCGTCTTCTCGTCGAAGAAGCCGGCGTCGCCGGTCTTGACGAAACCGTCGGGCGTCAGCGCCTCGGCGGTCTTGTCGGCATCCTTGAAATAACCGGTGAACATGCCGGGCGACTTGAACAGCACCTCGCCATTGTCGGCGATGCGGATATCGACATTCGGGCAGGCCGGGCCGACGGTGTCGGAATAGATCGCCCCGTCCGGCTGCGCCGTAACGTAGAGGAACGCCTCGGTCTGGCCGTAGAGCTGCTTCAGGTTGAGGCCGATCGAGCGATAGAACGCGAACAGGTCCGGGCCGATCGCCTCGCCGGCGGTGTAGGCCGTGCGCACGCGCGTGAAGCCGAGCACGTTCTTGAGCGGCCCGTAAATGAGCAGATTGCCGAGCCCATAGAGCAGCCGCCCCTGCGGCGGCACCGGCTCGCCGTTGAGGATGCGCTCGCCATAACGCCGCGCGACGCCGATGAAATAATGGAACAGCTTACGCTTGAGGAGGCCGGCGTCCTCCATGCGGATCATCACGCGCGTCAGCAGCAGTTCGAGGGTGCGCGGCGGCGCGAAGTAGAAGCTGGGGCCGATCTCGCGCAGGTCCGCCATCGCCGTATCGGCGCTTTCCGGACAGGCGAGACAAAAACCCGCGACCATGCCTTGCGCGTAATTGAGATAGTGGTCGCCGACCCAGGCCAGCGGCAGATACGCGAGCGCGACATCCTGCTCGGTCAGATGATCGAACGCCACCGTATCGGACGCGGCCTTGATCGAGCGCTCGTTCGACAGCACCACGCCTTTCGAGGTGCCGGTCGTGCCGGAGGTGTAGAGGATGATAGACGGATCGGCCCCCTTGCCGGCGGCAATTTCGTCATCCAGCCACGCGCGCGCCGATGCGTCCTCGTCAAGCGCCTTGCGGCCGTTGGCGATCACACTGTCGATCGCATGCAAGCGGGCATGGTCGTAGTCGCGCAGGCCCCGTGGCTCGTCATACAGCACCTGCTCGAGTTTCGGCAGTTGCTCCTGCACTTGCAGGATCTTGTCGACCTGCTCCTGGTCCTCCACCGCGGCAAAGCGCACCTCGGCATGGTTGAGCACGAAGGCGAGTTCGTTGGCGACGGCGTCGGCATAGACCGGCACCGGGATCGCGCCCATCATCTGCGCCGCCATCACCGACCAATAGAGCTTCGGCCGGTTGGCGCCGACAATGGCGATGGTCTCGCCGCGCTTGAGGCCGAGCTTGCGCAGGCCGACGGCATAGGCACGCACGATCGCCAGCGTGTCCTGCCAGGTCCAGCTTTGCCAGATGCCCAGGTCCTTGTGCCGCATGGCCGGCCGCGCGCCGTACAGATCGGCGTTGCGGATCAACAGCTTCGCAAACGTATCAGCCTGACCGGCGGCGCCCAACGCCACAGACCCCTCCTCCCAAAGGCCCCGCTTTACCGCGCGGCCGCGTTTCCCCGGCTGTCTCTTTCAGGACAGTCTCGTTGTATCGATATGAAAACACCGCCGGACGCCGGTCAAGCCTGCCGCGGTCCAGCAATTCGTCGCAAACGACGCAGAATGATTTGCAACAAGCGGTCGGCTATTCCGCCGCCTTGAGGAACGGCGTGCTGCCGGCGGCGAACTGCTCGCGCAAGCCCGCCTCTTCCGCCTTGGCGGCAGTTAGATGCCGCGCCTTCACCGGGCCGTAGCCGCGGATCTTCTCCGGAATGGAGGCGAGCGCCACGGCGGTCTGGTGGTTATCGGGCGTGAGCTCCGCCATCAGCTTTTCGAGCAGCGCCTCATAGTCTGCGATCAGCTTGCGCTCGGTGCGGCGCTCCTCGCTGTAGCCGAAGATGTCGAGCGGCGTGCCGCGCAACACCTTGAACTTGGCCAGCACACCGAACGCCTTCAGCATCCAGGGACCGAAGGTCATCTTCTTCGGCTCGCCGGTGAGCGGATCCTTCTTGGCCAACAGCGGCGGCGCCAGGTGGAACTCGAAGCGCAAATCGCCGTCGAACGAGCCCTTCACCCGCTCGAAGAACGAAGTGTCGGTATAAAGCCGCGCCACCTCGTATTCGTCCTTGTAGGCCATCAGCTTGAACAGATAGCGCGCGACCGCTTCGCTCAGCGCATTCTGGCCGGGCACCTTCGCGCCTTCGGCGGCGCGCACCTTATCGACCCATTTGCGGTAGCGGCGCGCGTAACGCTTGCTCTGATAGGCGGTCAGGAACGCCTCGCGGCGCGCCACGATCTCGTCGAAGCTCTGCGACAGCGTCAGTGAATCGTTCTCGACCTGCTTCGGCTCGACCAGCGACTGCACGGCGGCAAGGTCGATCGCGGCGCGGCGGCCGTAGCGGAAGGCGGCGAGGTTCATCTTCACCGCTTCGCCGTTCATCTCGATCGCCTTCTCGATCGATTCGTCCGACAGCGGCAGCGCGCCGAGCTGATAGGCATAGCCCAGCATGAACATGTTGGCGCCGATCGAATTGCCGAGCAGCGCGGTCGCGAGCTTGGTCGCGTCGATGAAATGGCTGTTGTCGCGGCCGGCGGCGCCGGCGATCGCACGCTTGAGCCTTTCGGTCGGCAGCGAGAAGTCGGCATTGCGGGTGAAATCGCCCGGCAGGAACTCCGTCGTATTGGCGATGACGCGCGTGTTGCCTTCCTTGATCGCGGTCAGCACCTTCTTGTTGCCGGCAACGACGATATCGCCGCCGAGCACGAGGTCGGCACCACTGGCGGCGATGCGGATGGCGTGGATTTCTTCCGGCGTGTTGGCGATGCGGATGTGGCTGTAGACCGCGCCACCCTTCTGCGCGAGGCCGGCCATGTCGATGACGCCGACGCCCTTGCCTTCGAGGTGGGCGGCCATGGCCATGACGGCGCCGATGGTGACGATGCCGGTACCGCCGACGCCGGTCACGATGATGCCGAACGGGTGGTTCGTCTGCGGCAGGGTCGGCGCCGGCAGCGGCTGCCAGCCGGCCGGCTCGGCGACGCTCTCGCCCTTCTTGAGCTTGGCGCCGTGCACCGTGACGAAGGACGGGCAGAAGCCGTTGAGGCAGGAGAAGTCCTTGTTGCAGCTCGACTGGTCGATGGTGCGCTTGCGGCCCCACTCGGTCACCAAAGGCTGCACCGAGACGCAGTTCGATTTCTGGCCGCAGTCGCCGCAGCCCTCGCAGACGAGATCGTTGATGACGACGCGCTTGTCGGGATCGGGGAACGTGCCGCGCTTGCGGCGGCGGCGCTTCTCGGCGGCGCAGGTCTGATCGTAGATCAGCACGGTGACGCCCGGCACGGTCGCGAGATCGCGTTGCACGGCGTCGAGCTCATCGCGGTGATGGATCGTCAGCCCGCGCGGCCACTCGGTGTCCTTGGCATATTTCCACGGCTCGTCGGAGACGACGACGATGCGCTTGGCGCCTTCTGCCGCCACCTGGGCGGCGATCTGCGGCACGGTCAGCGTGCCGTCGTGATGCTGGCCGCCGGTCATCGCAACCGCGTCGTTGTAGAGAATCTTGTAGGTCATGGTCACGCCGGACGCGATCGCGGCGCGAATGGCGAGATAGCCCGAGTGATTGTAGGTGCCGTCGCCCAGGTTCTGGAACACGTGGTCGCGCTTGGAGAACGGCGACTCGCCGATCCAGTTGGCGCCCTCGCCCCCCATCTGCGTGAAGCCGAGCGTCTTGCGCTCCATCCACTGCGCCATGAAGTGGCAGCCGATGCCGGCATAAGCGCGCGAGCCTTCCGGCACGCGGGTCGAGGTGTTGTGCGGGCAGCCCGAGCAGAAATAGGGGATGCGTACCGCGACGTCGCCGGTCTCGGCCAAAGCGCGCTGCGCCGACTTCAGGCGCGCCACATGCGCCGCGATCTCGTCGTTCGCCCCGATGTAGCGCAGGATGCGATCGCCGATGCAGATGGCGACATCGTTGGGATCGAGCGCGCCCTTGACCGGGAACAGCCAGTTGCCCTCTTCATCTTTCTTGCCGATGCAGACCGGTTGATTGGCGGTGCCGTAAAGCTCCTCGCGCACCTGCACTTCGATCAGCGAGCGCTTCTCCTCGACGACGATGATGAGGTCGAGCCCTTCCGCGAACGCGGCCAGTTCCTGCCGGCTGATCGGCCAGACGCAGCCGATCTTGAACAGGCGGATGCCAATGTCGTTGCACTTGACCTCGTCGATACCGAGTTCGTCGAAGGCCTGGCGCACGTCGAGATAGGCTTTGCCGGTCGTGACGATGCCGATCTTGGGCGCGCGTCCGCCGGTCGTGATGATCTTGTTGAGCTTGTTGGCGCGCACGAAGGCGAGCATCGCGTCGCGCTTGAAGTCGTGCAGCCGCGCTTCCTGCCCGAGAATGGTGTCGACCAGGCGGATGTTGAGGCCGCCGTCGGGCATGACGAAGTCGGCCGGCGTGACGAGGTCGATGCGATCGACGCGGCCATCGACCACGCCGGTCGACTCCACCGTCTCGTGCATGCATTTGAGGGCGGTCCAGGTGCCGGTGTAGCGCGACATCGCCCAGCCGTAGAGCGCGTAATCGATAATCTCCTGCACCCCGGCCGGGTTCAGGATCGGCATCATCACGTCCACGAAATGAAATTCGGACTGGTGCGCGGTGGTCGAGGACTCGGCGGTGTGGTCGTCGCCCATCAAGGCGAGTACGCCGCCATGCTTCGACGTGCCGGCCATGTTGGCGTGACGAAACACGTCGCCGGAGCGATCGACGCCGGGGCCCTTGCCGTACCACATGCCGAAGACGCCATCGAACTTGCCTTCGCCGCGGAGTTCGGACTGCTGGCTGCCCCAGACGGCCGTCGCCGCCAGTTCCTCGTTGAGGCCCGGCTGAAACTTGATGTCGGCGGCGGTGATCTGGCGCGACGCGCGCATGAACTGCTGGTCGAGACCGCCGAGCGGGGAGCCGCGATAGCCGGTAACGAAGCCGCCGGTATTCAGGCCAGCCCGGCGGTCGCGCTCCTTCTGCATCAGGCAGGCACGGACGAGCGCGTGATAACCGGTCACCAGCACGTGCTGCTGGTTCAGATCGTATTTGTCGTCGAGGGAGACGGGTCGGAGCGTCATCAGCGTGTCCTCGAACGGCGCCCGTTGGCGCTGTGGTATCGGCCGGCTTGCCTCTACCATATAGGCGAACGCCTCCCGACAGGAAACACGTAAAGGTGAAATAAGCCCGTTTATTCAAATGCCTGCGGAGAATTTCGTGGCTACCGCACGTCTCGAAATGAAATTTCGTCCGGCCTTTTTGTCACGCATTTTGGTGCAATGCAAAATGACACGCCGACACTCCGTGTCGATTCGTATTTTCCGGCTGATCGCCGGGGCCGCGAAAAGCATTCGAGCTGATCGAAAAGTCAGCGCTCCAACGTGTGTCCGCCACTAGCGCATAATTGTTTCTCGCTCCCATTTAGCGGAGCTATTCACTGGCAAATTGTTCAACGACAATATGCCGCTCGCGCATCACAATAGTTGCCGCATTGAAAGCCAACTCAATCGCCACGCAGGTACTCCGCGATCGCGGGATCAAGCGTCCGAGCCTCGAGAAAGCGGGCTATCACATCGCGTCCTTCTGGTGTTGGCGAGACAAGGTCATGCCGATCAAACTCGATTAATCCATTTTTATAGAGAACGTTGACGAAATCGCTTGCAAACACAGGGTCTTCACGTGCCGCGCCTTTTTGCGTCAACCCCAACAGCTGTCGCTTTGCCTGCTCACCTAATTTCGTCATGATCTTATAAACAATTGAATATTTTGGATGATGACAAAAAACATAGTACTCATCAACATCATCCGTAATCGCGCCTTTGAACCGGAGCAGTCCAATTAATTCGGCCCCCGTATAGAACTTCCCCCCCACGTCACTTCGTTGATCAACCGCGATCTGACTGTCGCGATCCATACTCGTAAACAGCCCTCCGCTAAGATTACAATTTATAAAACGGCAATCTACCAGCCAAGCGCCACTAAAGTTGCAGGAAGAAAAGTCACAGTTCTCAAAAACTACGCCATCAAGTAGCGCATTTCGCATATCAGCCAAATGGCAATTTTTGAACTTGACCGATGCAAGCTCTGCCCCGCTAAACGAAGTTCGAACCTTCGTCATTGCGTCGAATGTTATTTCGAGATTCGAAGCAGTAATGTCTTGAAAGCTCAAATCACGACTTTCCAGAAGAAAAAGCACTCGCCCTTTTTCCGACTGCTTACCAGCTCCTTCTTTCTCAGAAAGACTTGAAAGTCCATCCCACGCCAACTCCAAGTATTTTCCAATGGGGAAATGCGCGCTCCTTTGCGTCCACGCAACGACCAACTGCTCAAATGCGCTCGCGATCTCCGCCTTACGTTTTGAAGAGAAAAACCGCCGCATCGCGTCTGAAATCGGGAATTCGATTCGCCAAGGGTCCCCTTCAGCAAGTGAATTGAGCGCACCTTCACAAACCAGGAACTCTCGAAGTGAATTGTGAGAAAATCGCCATCCGTCGTGCGCCGATTCATCCGATCTAGTCAACGTCGCAGAACGTCTTAAATCCTCGAAATACTCGTCCTCTTTTCGTTTCCGCTCACCGCTTTCAAACCTCTGCAGCTCCCGCCTGAATTGCTGCTTAATAATCGCCCTAAGCATTTCTTCATCGGCAACATGCGAGGATATTCGCGACAGCTCAAATGCGAGCGAATGCAACGCATCGCGCCTACCACTGATCGAAATGGCAATCGCGATCTGACTATCGCGCCGCATCAGCATCGTTATAATGAAATGGTAAATGTCCCATTCCGTTAAGTCATCATCCTGACTGAGCTCTCCTAAAACGATCTCTTCCACCACATCTAACAAATAGGAGATAATTACTGGCTTACCGGAAAGAGACGTCTTCGCTCCGTCATCGTCCCGCTTAAATGCACGCCTCAGTATTCGTAACAGCAAATCTACTTTGTCTGGCTTCCCTAACAATTTTCTACGTATAAGCGCTTCTGTCTGTTCAGGACTCAGATCAGACAGCACATATTCGTGGCGAACAAGAAACTGCTGAGTAATAAGATGATCGATATTTTTCTCTAAACCTCGCTCCTCTCTCGGAACAATTCGGCCCTTCGATTTTTCTTCGAAATCACGGTATAGTACTTCAAATATCCGCAGCTCTTCATCAATCGTAAAATAATTAGGTCGGCTGGTAATTATTCCCCGCGCGCCATCGCTTGATAGCTCTGCCAGCGCCTGCAGACATGAACGACGCTCTCGTATATTCATATACATCGCCATCTCGTCGTACCCATCAAGAATTAGAACAATGCGGCCCGACTTGATTAAGCTCATCGCGTAGTCGATTGGAATATTGCGCAATCTATTGCGGTATAAGAAAGCTTGTATAAGACCAAACGCATCGAATTGCTTATTAAAGGAACGCAACTCAATTCGAAAAGGAATCGGACTTATGGGGTTATTAAAGAACTCGTTGCCCCAACGGTACTGGAGCACTTGGCTAAGTGCCGTTTTTCCGGTTCCGTACTCACCTAAAATGAATAGCCATTTCGGTGCCGACTCGTCCGCGAGCCATCTTGTCAGATAGTCGGTCGCTCGCTGTTTGGTCTCACCTACATACAAATCTGCCTCTTCATAGATCGAGTTTAATCCACCAAGAAACTCATCTGTCAGGACAGATTCGATATACGCGTCGACGCGTTCAAAGCGCGCCAAGAATTGAGAATAGGTAAGGCACTCAACTCCCGTCTCCTTCGATCGCTCGATTACATCTGGCGTAAACCCCTGCAATGAAATTATGACTAACCGGCTCGAACGCTCTTTCTCCTTAACTAAAGCTAGCTTTGAAAGATCTTTGCCATACTTGTTATTGTCAACGTAGGAGATCGTGCACTCCGCATAGAGACTAACAGGAAATGCCACGTTCTTTTGGCGCGCAACAACATCCACGTTTGCGCCATGGATTTGTACGTGCCGGCCACATTCGTAGCCGTTGACCGACAGCAAGCTAACAACGGCGTTCTCCAGTTCTTCCGGTGACATCCCCCACCCCTCTCACTTGCCCTAGCATCCCTTCAATGAACCTTAGCGATGATCCATGCGCAATGATACTTGGATACAACTTGGCATTGTACGCTCCATGGCAGCTGTAAGGAAAGATTTTTTGGCGACGCTGCCGAGCATTCCTTGGAGTGGGTCGCATTCCAGAAAGCCTGTGATAATCACACGAAGCGCCGAGCCCCGGCGCCCGACAGGATGTGAAATGGCCAAGAACGTAAGCAAGACCGTAAAGAAGTCCGCGGCGAAGACCGGAACGAAGACCCCGCCCCGCGAACTCGCCTCCGTCCTGGACTTCGTGCGCTACGCGGTGACGCGGTTTACCGACGCCAAGCTCGCCTTCGGCCAGGGCACCCACGACGCCGTCGAGGAAGCGATCTTCCTGGTGACCGAGTCGCTCGGCCTGCCGCACGACCGCGTCGACTCGTTCCTGCCGGCGCGGCTGACGGCGGCCGAGTGCAAGAAGGTGTTCGGCCTCATCGAGACACGGGTGCGGCAGCGCGTGCCGGCGGCCTATCTCCTGAACTGCGCCTACCTTCAAGGCCACCGCTTCTACGTCGACAAGCGCGTCATCGTTCCGCGCTCGTATCTCTCCGAACTGCTCTATGGCGACCTGTTCACCGGCGAACAGCCGCTCATCGATCCCGGAGCGGTGACGAATGTGCTCGAGCTGTGCACCGGCTCGGCGTGCCTGGCGATCCTCGCCTGCGACATCTTCCCCAACGCGCATGTCGATGCGGTCGACCTGTCGAAGGATGCGCTCGACGTTGCCAAGATCAACGTCGCCGAGCATGGCCTCGAGGACCGCATCACGTTGATGAAAGGCGATCTCTTCGCGCCCGTCGGCGATAAGGTCTACGACCTCATCCTGACCAATCCGCCTTACGTCGACGCCGAGGCCGTCGCCGACTTTCCGCCCGAGTTCACGAAGGAGCCGCGCATGGCCCATGCCGGCGGCGACGATGGCCTCGACATTGTGCGGCGCATCCTGGCCGAGGCCGGCGCGCACCTGAACCCCGAAGGCGGCCTGCTGTGCGAGATCGGCCGCGGCCGCGAGATCCTCGAACGCGACGATCCGGCGACGGAGTTCCTCTGGCTCGACACAGCCGAGAGTTCGGGCGAAGTCTTCTGGCTGCCGGCGACCGCCTTGCAGGACGACTGATCGCTCTCTCTCTTCCGCTGTGCACCAAGCATGGCGCACCTGCGCCCGGTTCAGTGGCCAAATCGCCCAAACGCGGTACAAACGGCCCAGCCGGGTCCTTTGAATGCTACAATCCACCACCTCGATCGAGACCAAAGCCTCGTGGGTCGTCGCCTTCGTGGCGTTGGTGACGCTGCTGATGGCGTCCGGCGGCGCGTGGATCACCGCCGTCGCGCTGACGGAGATCGCCGCCGAAGTGGGCGGCGTGCGCTCGGTCCCGGCGCTCGGCAGTTCGCTCGCCTGGCTCGGCTCGGGCATCGGCGGCATTCTCATGGGCACGCTCGCCGAGCGCGTCGGCACGCGCTGGACCGTCTTGGCCGGCGCTTTCATGATCGCGCTCGGCCTTGCGATCTCCACGCTCGGCGCACCATGGCCGCTGTGGATCGGGCACGGCCTGTTCATCGGGTTCATCGGTCTCGGCGGCATCAACGCGCCGCTCTACATTTATGTCAGCCGCTGGTTCGACCGCCGGCGCGGCTCGGCGCTGGCGCTCATCTCGAGCGGCAGCTATCTCGCCGGCGCGCTCTGGCCCCCGATCTTCGAGCGCGCCATCGCCACGGTCGGATGGCGCGAGACGATGCTCTTCTACGGAGCGGCGGCGGTTATCGTGATCGTGCCGCTGGCGCTGCGTTATTTCGGCCCCGCACCGGAGGTCATCGTCGCCGCCCCCGCGCAACGCAAGGGCAGCACCGCGGACCATGTGCTCGGCTGGCCGCCGAATGTCGTCTTCGGCGCCATATGCGTCGCCTCCGTCCTGTGCTGCATTCCGATGTCCATGCCGCAAGGCCATCTGGTCGCGTTCTGCAGCGACCTCGGCTTCTCGCGCTCGGTCGGCGCGTTGATGCTGTCGGTGCTGCTCGGCACAGCCTTCCTCAGCCGCCAGGCCTGGGGCGCCATTTCGGATCGTATCGGCGGGCTGTCGACCGTGTTGATCGGATCGGTCTGGCAGACCGCATCGATGATCGGCCTGCTGCTGACGCAGAGCGAAGCCGGTCTATTCACGGTCAGCGCGGCCTTCGGTCTCGGCTTTTCCGGCATTATTCCGGCTTACGTGCTGAGCCTGCGCGAACTGTTTCCGGCGTCGGAGGCTTCCTGGCGCATTCCGACGCTGCTGCTGTTCAGCGGCGGCGGCATGGCGGCGGGCGGCTGGCTCGCCGGGCTGCTCTACGACCATTTCGGCTACTACGCGCCGGCCTTCAGCGTCGGCATCGGCACCAATCTGCTCAACGTCGTCATCATCGCCGCGCTCGTGCTGCGCGTGCGCATGCGCCCGGTCCCCGCCTGACCCTCTGGCGGAATTTGGTTTCACGTGCAATCATCTTCCCAAAGCGGCTCTCTTCAGACCGCCCAGAGGGAAGGAAACCGATAATGACACTCGACCGCCGTACGTTTCTCATGGCAACGGGCGCCGTTCTGGCTGCCCCATCTTCATCGTTCGCACAAAGCTGGCCGAGCCGACCGATCCATTTGATCGTCCCCTACCCCGCCGGCGGCGGCACCGACTACTTCGCACGGCTGGTCGCGACACCGATGAGCCAGACGCTTGGACAACAGATCGTGGTCGAGAACCGGCCCGGCGCCGGCACCAATCTCGGCGCGGAGCAGGTCGCGCGCGCGCAGCCGGACGGCTA
>Ga0164243_10014619_pt1 | contig 10915 bp, 6 predicted proteins | sample OricompcompostOP_FD_108781 | JGI IMG/M metagenome (GOLD analysis project Ga0164243, IMG submission 108781) | Organic Plus compost microbial communities from Emeryville, California, USA - Original compost - Organic plus compost (OP) | ecosystem: Engineered > Solid waste > Mixed feedstock >...
TCCCCCTTGAGCGTGGGGAGAGCGCGAGAGGGGAGCAGAGCTCCTCTCTCGCTCGCTTCAAGGGTGAGTGGCTGCGGACCGTGAAGGGCGAAGCGGCGCGGGACCAGCCAGCAACGCCGTGCTATGCCCACGCAATAAGGAGCGGAAGGATGCGGGCGCCCCGCGATGAGGGGCGGGGGCGGTGGGCGGGGCTCAGGCGCTGAGCATCGTGACCGGTACCGCCGGATCACCGGCGGACAGCTTCAGCCCGTCCCACGGTATCGACACCAGACACCGCGCGAGATGATCGCGGCTCGCGGCAAGGCTCGGCAGGTCGGCGACCGGCTCCCCGCCCACCAGGTACGGCCGCTGCAGGGCGCGGTCGCCCGACTCGGCCGGTGGCCGGCACTGCGAAGCGACGATCTCCTCGACGGCGGTACCGGTCGGCTTGTGCCGGCGCACCGCGTACTTGCGGCCGCCGACCGTCTTCTTGTTCTCGGAACGCTTCACGACGGGCCGGCCGTCCACCTCGACCAGCTTGTACACCAGCTGCGCGGTCGGCGCGCCCGCGCCGGTGACGACGGCGGTACCGGCGCCGTACGCGTCCACCGGTGCCGCGGCGAGGGCGGCGATGGAGTGCTCGTCCAGGTCGCCGGAGACCACGATGCGGGTGTCCCGGGCGCCGAGCGAGTCGAGCAGCTCCCGGGCCTGTACCGCCATGACGGACAGGTCGCCGGAGTCGATCCGGACGGCGCCCAGGGACGGGCCGGCGACCTCGATCGCGGTCCGGATGCCCTGGCTGATGTCGTACGTGTCGACCAGCAGCGTGGTGTCGGTGCCGAGCGCGGCGATCTGCGCGGCGAACGCGTCCGCCTCCGAATCGTGCAGCAGGGTGAAGGCGTGCGCGGCGGTACCGGCGGTCGGTATGGCGTACCGCGCGCCCGCCTCGACGTTGGAGGTGGACGCGAAGCCGGCCAGGTAGGCGGCGCGGGCGGCGGCGACCGCGGCCCGCTCGTGGGTACGCCGGGACCCCATCTCGATGATCGGCCGGCCGTGCGCGGCGGTGACCATCCGGGCCGCGGCGGAGGCGATCGCGCAGTCGTGGTTGAGCACCGACAGCACCAGCGTCTCCAGCAGTACGCCGACCGCGAACGGCGCCGCCACGGTCAGCAGCGGTGAGCCGGGGAAGTAGAGCTCGCCCTCCGCGTACCCCTCGATGTCGCCGGTGAAGCGGTAGTCGGCGAGCCAGCGCGCGGTGCGCTCGTCGACCACGTCGGCGCGGCGCAGGAAGTCGAGCTGTTCGTCGGTGAACCGGAACTCGCGGAGCAGCTCGACCAGCCGGCCGGTGCCGGCGACCACCCCGTACCGCCGGCCGTTCGGCAGCCGCCGGCCGAACACCTCGAACACGCAGGGGCGGTCGGCGGCGCCGTCGGCGAGCGCGGCCCGCAGCATGGTCAGCTCGTACTGGTCGATCAGCAGTGCCGTGGACTCCACGCCGACTCCCACCTGTCTCCACCCCGGTCGCCGGCCAGCCTAGCCAAGCCGGTACGTCGGGCCGTGGTGACGGTCGGCACGGCGCGGCGGAGCGTGTGCAGCGCGGAACAATCGCGCACAGCGAGCGCCAAACCGGCGTAACGTTTTGGCGGAAGATCGCCGAGGTGCTGGGGGACGGTGGATGGGCCCGGGTACGAACGGGACTCCGCGCCGAGTGCTGGTGGTCTCGGCCGACATGGGCGGCGGACACCACGCGACCGGGCGGGCGCTGGAGGAAAGCGTCGAACGGCACTGGCCGGGCAGTGAGGTCCGCTGGATCGACACACTCGACACGATGGGCCGCTGGGTCGGCCCGGTGTTCCGGCGCATCTACGTGGCGAACGTGCAGCGCACGCCGTGGCTGTACGAGTTCTTCTACGCGTCGCTGTGGCGGCATCCGTGGTTCGCGGCGGCGTCCAAGTCCGCGCTGGCGTCCTGGGCCGGTCGGCGGCTCGCCACCGAGGTGGAGCGGTTCGACCCGGACCTGATCGTGTCCACGTACCCGCTCGGGTCCGCCGGCCTGGCCTGGCTGCGGCGGCGACGGATGCTGCCGGTACCGGTCGGTGCCTGGGTGTCCGACTTCGCGCCGCACCCGTTCTGGCTGTACCGGGACCTGGATGCGACGTTCCTGATGCACCGGGCCGCGCTGCCCACCGCCGAGCTGTCCGAGCCGGGCATCCCGGCGCTGGCGACGGTGCCGACGGTCGAGCGGCGGTACCACCCGGGCGACCCGCAGCTGGACCGGCCGGAGCTGGGGCTGCCGGCGGAGGCGTTCGTGGTCCTGGTCAGCTGCGGGGCGTACGCGTTCGGCGCGGTCACCGAGGCGGTCGACGCGCTGCTCGCCGCGGACGGCCGGATCCAGGTCGTGGTGGCCTGCGGCCGGAACGAGGCGCTGCGTTCGGCGCTGCTCGCCCGCGGCCTGCCGGGCGCCCGGCTGCTGCCGCTGGGCTGGGTGCCGGACACCGCCCCGCTGGTACGGGCGGCGGACCTCGTCGTCACCAACGCCGGTGGCGCGACCGCGCTGGAGGCGCTCGCCACCGGTCGCGCGGTCGTCATGTACCGGCCGATCGCCGCGCACGGCAGCGCGAACGCGGCGTTGATGACCGCGGTGGGCCTGGCCGAGACGTGTACCCGTCCGGAGCAGCTGACCGCGCTGGTGTCCGCGCTGGCCGCGGACGGCGGGTTCCGGGGCGCGGAGAGTACCGCCGTCAAGGAGTACCTGGACGGGCACGACGCCGGGCTCGACCTGCCGACGCTCGCCACCCGTACCCCGCCCGCGCCGCCCGCGCCGCCCGCGACCGGCCGGATCCTGCCGGTACGGCGGGCCTGGCCGTTGCGGCCACCGGACTCGTTCTTCCTGCACGTACAGACGGAGACGATCACCCAGCAGGTCGGTGCGGTGATCACCGCCGAGCCGGAGGACGGCGCCGAGCCGCTGACCGCCGAGGTGCTCGTGGACCGGATCGCCGCGGCCCTGCCGGTACTGACGACGCTGCGCCGCCGGGTGGTCCCGCGCGGCGGCTGGCTGCGTCCCGGCTGGGTGGTCGACCCGACCGTACGGGTGGCCGACCACGTCCGCGAGGTCGAGGTGGCCGACGAGACGGAGCGGGCGGCCGTGCTGGACCGGTTCTGGTCCGAGCCGGTGTCGCTGCGCCACCCGCCGTGGCGCCTGCTGGTACTGCGACGCACCGGCGAGGCCGGCCGCACGCTGGCGTTCAAGATGCACCACGCGATCGGCGACGGGCTGTCCCTGATCGGCACCCTGGACCGGATCCTGGAGACCACCCGGCGCCGGCCGCCGCGCCGTCGCGGCGCGCCACCGCGCACCACCCGTACCGTCAAGGGGGTCGCGTTCCAGGCCGGCCGGGTGCTGCGCGGGATGTGGGAGCTCGGCGCCCATGCCGGCGCGCCACGCCATCCGCTGAACCGGGACCTCACCGCGAACCGGCGCGGGATCCTGACCGTACCGTTGCCGACCGAGCAGGTTCGCGCCGCGGCGCGGCGGCACCGGGTGCGCAGCAGTGAGGTACTGCTGGGGGTGCTGGCGGAGGCGCTGCACCGGACCGGCATGGCCGACGGGGCCGGCACGCCGGACCGGCTGCGTACGATGCTGCCGGTCGCGATGGCCTCGGCGAACGGCGCCCGTACCGCCGGGAACCAGACCGGTGTGGTGTCGGTCGACCTGCCGGTCGGTCCGATGACGGTGACCGACCGGATCCACCAGATCCGCGGCGACCTGCACCGGCGGATGGATCTGGGCGAGCCGCACGCGGCCGCGTTCGTGATGCGCGCGCTGGGCATGTTCCCGGCGCCGGTGCACGCCTGGATGTCGCGCCGGGTGTACAACAGCCAGTTCTTCAACATGATCGCGTCGTACATTCCGGGCCCGTTGCAGGAGCGCCGGATCGCCGGGCACCGGCTGACCGCGGTGTACCCGGTGGTCGCGCTGGCCGAGGGGGTACCGCTGGGCATCGGCATCATGCGCTACGCCGCGGTGACCGGCGTCTGCGTGCTGTACGACGAGTCGCTGCGCGCCATCGCCACCCCGCTGCCCGGCGCGCTGCGGGACGCGTTCGCCGACGCGCTGGCCGAGGGGGACCGGTGAACGCCGGCCCGGCCCGGGGCCGGTGACGCGGATGCCGCCTGGACTTCTCATCGCCGTACCGGCGGCGGTGTTCGCCGCGCTGTCGTTCGGGATGTCCTCCAACCTGCAGTACCGGGCGAACCATCAGGTGCCGACGCGCCGCGCCGGCGATCCGGTGCTGCTCGCGAACCTGATGCGGACCCGGCTGTTCCAGATCTCCATCGTGCTGGCGTTGACCGGGTTCGGGCTGCAGGTGGTGGCGTTGCGGTTCGGGCCGGTGATGCTGGTACAGCCGCTGCTGGTGTGCAGCCTGCTGTTCTACGTGCTGCTCACCCCGGTACTGGCCGGGCACCGGCCGGATGCGGTACGGCTCGGCGGCGCCCTGCTGACCCTGGCCGGGCTGATCGCGTTCCTGTTGGTGGCCCGGCCGTCGGACAGCGGCGGCAAGGACCTGACCCCGGCCACCATCCTGCCGCTCGGGATCGGCCTCGCGGTGCTGTTGACCGCCTGCCTGGTCGTGTCGTACAGCGTGGCCGGCCGCTGGCGCCCGCTCCCGCTGGCGCTCGCCACCGGCATCCTGTACGGGGTGACCGCCGGCCTGGTGCGCAGCCTGTCCGACCGGTTCGCGGACGGTTTCCCGGAGCTGCTGTACCACTGGCAGCTGTACGCGATCTGCGTGCTCGGCCCGTTCGGCGTGCTGCTCAACCAGAACACGTTCCAGGCCGGCCGGCTGGGCAGCCCGGCGCTCGCGATCATCACCACGGTGGATCCGTTGATCTCGATCGGCGTCGGACTGCTCTGGTTGGATGGCACGATCGCGGTGGGTGTCGCCGAAGTGTTGGGTGAGATCATCGCGCTGGCGGTGATGGCCGCCGGGATCGCCGTGTTGGCCACCCGGGCCCCGCACCTGGCGGGTACCGGCCACCAGGTGAAGGAAGGTGACTGATGCGGATCCGCGGCGCGGTCGCGCTGGTGACCGGCGCGTCCTCGGGTATCGGCTGGGCCACCGCGCTGCGGCTGGCCGAGCTGGGCGCCCGGTTGATCCTGACCGGGCGGGACACCGAGCGGCTGGCGATGCTCGCCACCATGACCGGCGGTACGCCGCTCGCCGCCGACCTGGCCGACCCGGCCGCGGTGACCGGGCTCGCGCGCGCGGCACTGGACGCGGCCGGCCGGGTCGACCTGCTGGTCAACAACGCCGGCCAGGGGTACGCCGGCCGGTTCACCGCGATGGGCGCCGACGAGGTCTCCCGGCTGCTCGCGGTGAACCTGTCCGCACCGATCGAACTGACCCGGGTACTGCTGCCCGGCATGGTCTCCCGCGGCACCGGGTACGTGTCGTTCGTCACGTCGATCGCCGGCCGTACCGGCGTCTCCGGCGAGGCGGTCTACTCGGCGGCGAAGTCCGGGCTGGACACGTTCGCCGAGTCGCTGCGGCTGGAGCTGGCCGGGACCGGGGTCCGGGTCGGCGTGCTCGTACCGGGCGTCGTACAGACCGCGTTCTTCACCCGCCGTGGCGCCTCCTACCAGCGGCAACGGCCACGGCCGCTGCCGGCGGCCCGGGTCGCCGACGAGCTCGTACGGGGGATCGTCACGGAGCGCGACGAGGGGTACGCGCCGTCCTGGCTGCGGCTGCCCGTCGCGGTCCGCGCGCTCGCCCCGGCCACGTACCGGAGGCTCGCGGGGCGGTTCGGCGGATCGTAACGGGACGGGAGCGCCGTGGTGTGACTCACTCGGTCGCGGCCCCGGTCAAACGTCACGGCACGGTCCCGACCGCCAATCCTGTCCGTTCGCCATGAGGATTCTCCGGTAAGGTCTCTCCATCCGGTGCGGTTCGCCGGGCCTTCACCCCCCATTCATCTTCGGCTCCTGACAGGCACCGACGGTGAACGTCGATCCTTCGACGACCGTGGGAGTGGCCTGAACCAGAGTTCGGCAACCGTACAGGGACTGTCGAGTCGTCCTCGGTGCTGCGTGCGAATGCGTCGCCGCGGAACGACGAAAGCATCGTCGGGAGTACGAATGGGTCAGCTCAAACAGCGCGTCAACACGCTGGTCGAAAAGGCGACCGGCTACCGGTTCGTACGCGCCGACTCGCTGCGTGGCCCCAAGGCGGGGGTTGCTGGCCTGGTCGAGCAGTTCACCCGCGGCGAGGTGAACGGGTGGGTGGCCGTGCCGCGCGGCGCCGATCCGGTACGGGTGAGCCTGCAGCTGAACGGGTTCGAGGTGGCCGGCACGTGGGCCAGCGACCAGGTGAAGCGCGGACACCACGGCGAGGCCCGGCGGTTCCACTTCCGGATCAAGGACATCTGGGAGTACGCGAAGACGACCGACAGGCTGACCGTCAAGGTCGACGGCATCGCGCTCCCGATCGCCAATCACGGAATGTTCCGTCGTCCGGGCCAGGACGGACCACTCAGTCTAGGAGAGTTGAAGCGTCGGATGTCCAATGGTCACGTCTTCGGCCAGACCGGCCGACTCCAGCTGTCCAAGAAGCTCGACACCGACTGGCAGGACAAGGTCATGGGCCTGTACGGCCGGGTCCGTGAGCTGGTCGACCAGTGGCACGGGTACGACGTGTTCTTCGTGTACGGCACGCTGCTCGGTGCCGTCCGCGAGGGCGGCGTGATCGGCCACGACGTCGACTTCGACTCCGCGTACGTGTCCAAGCACACGGACGGCAAGCTGGCCGCCGACGAGCTGCAGGAGATCGCGTTCCGGCTGGTGGAGAGCGGCCTGGACGTGGAGTGCAAGCGGACCGCGCTGCACATCCACGACGCGCAGGACCCGTCGACCCGCATCGACCTGTTCCACCTGTACTTCAACGACGAGGGGCTGCTGCAGTTCCCGTTCGGCGTGGCCGGCACAACCGAGGTGCGCAAGGACGACTGGACCGGTACCAAGGAGATCGACTTCTGCGGCGGCCGGGGCCTGATCCCGAACAACGCCGAGCAGCTCGCCGAGCACATCTACGGGGAGAGCTGGCGGGTGCCGAAGCCCGGCTTCAAGTGGGCCAGGGACCGCGTCAAGATGGACAAGTCCGGCATGATGCCGCTGTCGTACGGCGAAGAGGTCTACTGGTCGAACTTCTACATGCGGACCAACTTCGACCACGGTTCGACGTTCTTCGAAGCGATCAACGCGCGCGAGGACACCCCGGCCACGATCATCGACATCGGCTGCGGCGACGGGCGGGACTCGTTCGCCTTCGGCAAGGCGGGCAAGACGGTACTGGGCCTGGACCGGTCGACGGTGGGTGTCAAGCACGCCAGCAGCAAGGCCGAGGAGCTCGGGTTCGCCGACCGGGTCCGGTTCGCCGCGTGCGACGTGTCCGACGAGCCGACGCTGCGCAAGCGGCTCACCGAGGCGATCGACGCCGCTGACGGTCCGGTGCTGTTCTACCTGCGGTTCTTCCTGCACTCGCTGCCCGAGGACACCCAGCACACGCTGCTCACCGTGCTCGGCGAGTGCGCCCGTACCGACGACATGTTCGCCGCCGAGTTCCGCACCGACAAGGACGAGGCGCTGGAGAAGACGTACGGCAAGCACTTCCGCCGGTACCAGAACGGGCCGGCGTTCGGTGTCGCGCTGCGCGAGCAGTACGGCTTCACCGTGCTGCACGAGCAGGAGGGCCGCGGCCTGTCGCCGTACAAGGACGAGGACCCGGAGCTGTACCGCGTGGTCGCCGTCCGCCGCTGACCCAACCGGACACGAAACTCACGGGCCGCGCTTCTCGCCTGGGGCGCGGCCCTTCGTGCCCGCGCGAGGCAAGCGCTTGCCGGGGTGGCGGGGGGACGGCGCGGCTGCGCGGTGGCCGGGGATGCGGCGGGTCACGCCGGTTCGGGCGCTTGCCCGGCCGCCGATCCGCCGGGCGTACGGTGGCGGGAGAGTGACGCCGGAAGGGGTGGCGATGGCTGAGGTCGGGTTGAGTCTCGGTGCGACGCGGGCGGAGCAGATGCCGCGCGGCGAGCTGCTGGAGAGCGCGATGCAGCGGTTCGGTCACCTGCCGCCGGAGGCGATCCTGAAGGAAGACCTGCTGCGTACCGGGATGGCGTTCGACGACTCGGCGCTGACCGACAACGAGGACGGCGAGGTCAAGCCGAAGTCGTACTTCATCTTCTCGTTCGACCACCGGGAGCTGCCGGAGCTGGGTACCGCCGCGCTGCGCCGGCCGCCGGAGGAGGTCGTGCTGACCGGCGGGCCGTACGGGCTGCGCCGCACCGTGGTGTCGGTGCGCGTCAACCCGGCCTCGCCGTACCGGGTGGCGGCCGGGGAGGACGGGCTGCTGCGGCTGCACGTGGACGGGCGCGCCATCGCCGACGTCGGCCTGCCGCCGATGCCGGAGTACTACCGGCACGCGCTCGGCAACGGCAAGCAGGTGATGGAGGTGGCGCCGACGATCCAGTGGGGCTACCTGATCTACCTGACGGTGTTCCGGGTGTGTCAGTACTTCGGCGCCAAGGAGGAGTGCCAGTACTGCGACATCAACCACAACTGGCGGCAGCACAAGAAGGCGGGCCGGCCGTACACCGGGGTCAAGCCGGTGGACGAGGTGCTGGAGGCGCTCGCCATCATCGACGAGTACGACACGGCGAAGCTGTCCACCGCGTACACGCTGACCGGCGGCAGCGTCACGAAGACCGTGGAGGGGCTGGCCGAGGCCGACTTCTACGGGCGGTACGCGAAGGCCATCGAGGAGCGGTTCCCCGGCCGCTGGATCGGCAAGGTGGTCGCGCAGGCGCTGCCGAAGGCGGACGTGCAGCGGTTCTTCGACTACGGCATCCGCATCTACCACCCGAACTACGAGGTGTGGGACAAGCGTCTGTTCGAGCTGTACTGCCCGGGCAAGGAGCGCTACGTCGGCCGTGAGGAGTGGCATCGCCGGATCCTGGACGCGGCGGACGTGTTCGGCGCCCGCAACGTGATCCCGAACTTCGTCGCCGGCATCGAGATGGCCGCGCCGCACGGCTTCACCGACGTGGACGCGGCGATCGAGTCGACGACGGAAGGCTTGCAGTACTTCATGTCCCGCGGGATCACGCCGCGGTTCACCACCTGGTGCCCGGAGCCGACCACGCCGCTGGGCAAGGCGAACCCGCAGGGCGCGCCGCTGGAGTACCACCTGCGGCTGCTCACCGCGTACCGGGAGACGATGGAGCGCAACAAGCTCACCGCCCCGCCCGGGTACGGCCCGCCCGGCGCCGGCAACGCGGTGTTCTCGGTCAGCTCGTTCATGGACACGTTGCCACCGGAGTGAGTGACCGACCGTAGCCTCCCGTGATCATCGATCGTTCCCACGGTGACGATCTGACACGGGGGGACGACGGTGCGTCGAGGTCTGTGGCTGCTTGCCGTGCTGGCGGCGTTCGGCATGGTACTGGTGGGGCCGCATCCGGCCAAGGCGGGCGTGGTGCGCCCGTTCGCGCTCGGCTACCACGACACGATCTACGGCGACTTCACCACGATCGGCAACGCGGTACTCGGCTGCCCCGCCGGCAACGCCGCCTGCGCCGGGGCGCAGCAGCGCACGACCAGCGCCGGCAACAACAGCTTCGACATGCGGTACGTGCACGCCGACCCGTCCGTCGGCCGGTACGACTCCAGCACCTCCGAGGTGACCATCCCGGCCGGTGCGAGCATCGCGTACGCCCGGCTGTCCTGGGCCGGCAACACCGGCACGTACAAGCTGGGCCGCAACACGCTGCAGCGCTGCGACGCGAGCCACGGGAACGCGACGCTGCCGGCGGGATCGCCGGAGCGGCAACAGGTGTCGGTACGCGTCGGATCCGGCTCGGTGTCCCCGGTCGCGCCGGGCAGCGTCAGCAGGGACCCGGACAGCGACGGCGGACCGCACTACTACACCGCCGAGGCGGACGTGACGTCGCTGCTGTCCGGCGCGCCGACCGGGTCGGCCACCCCGGTCACTGTCGGCGACATCTGGGCACCCACCGGGTACGGCTGCATCGGCGGCTGGTCGCTGACCGTGGTCTACCGGTACGACCACCCGACCGCACAGGCGCCGCACAAGCGCGCCGTGTACCTGTACTCCGGGCACGTGGTGCAGCGTTCCCAGGACGCGCCGACGACGGTACGCATCTCCGGGTTCCGGGCCACCGACGTCGCGGACATCCGGGCCGGTGTCGTCGCGTACGAGGGGGACTGGAACGTGCCGGGCAGCCGGTTCGCGGTCAACGACCGGCAGATCCCCAACCCGGAGACCGGTGCCCGCAGCAAGTTCTTCGACAGCAGCGCGGACGGCACCGTCGATCCCGACGTACCCAACAACATGAGCGTGGACGCGAAGGCGTTCACCATTCCGCGGGGCATCATCGAGCCGGGCGACGAGTCGGCGGCGTTGACGTTCAGCACCAACGGCGACACGTACCTGCCGCAGCAGCTCGCCTTCTCGGTACCGGTCCCGGACGTGCAGATCGAGAAGAAGGCGGACGTGTCCACGGCCGGGCCGGGCGATGCCGTCACGTACACGGTGACCATCCGCAACATCTCGGACGCGCCGCATCCGGACGTGTCGCTGCGCGACGACCTGAGTGACGTGCTCGACGACGCCTCGTTCGACGGTACGGTCACCACCGACGGCGGCCACGCCGACTACGACGCGCCCACGCTGAGCTGGCGGGGCGCGGTGCCGGCGCACACCACGTACCACCTGAAGTACCAGGTGATCGTGCGGCACAAGGCGGCCGGCGACGGCACGATGCGCAACGTGGTGGTCAGCTCCGACCCGTCCGTCGGCTGCCCGTCCGGCGCGGACGATCCGCGCTGCTCGGCGAGCGTGGCGCGGCGTGCCTCGGCCGGGCA
>Ga0164243_10014620_pt1 | contig 10915 bp, 8 predicted proteins | sample OricompcompostOP_FD_108781 | JGI IMG/M metagenome (GOLD analysis project Ga0164243, IMG submission 108781) | Organic Plus compost microbial communities from Emeryville, California, USA - Original compost - Organic plus compost (OP) | ecosystem: Engineered > Solid waste > Mixed feedstock >...
GCGATGCCGGGGTCGTCGAGGTTCTTCTGCCCGCCCCACATGGGGTTGCAGCCGCCGGCGCCGGCGAGGACGAAGGCGAGGGTGAAGTTCTTCTGCCCGCTGGCGTCGGCGATTTCGCCGAGGGTGGGCTTGGGTTGGGTGATGTCGACGTAGGGCGCGAACTTGACCTGCGGGGCGGGGGCGGCCAGCGGTGCGGGGACCGGGGCGGGCGCGGGTGCGGGGGCGGCGGCCTGGGCGACCGTGGCGGTCAGCGGGAGCAGGGCGCCTGCGGCGACGGCCGCGAGCATCTTGGGGAGTTTCATCGGTGCTCCTGGGGTCACTGGAACGCGGAGAGGATCTTGGTGAATTCGTAGGGCTGCTGCTGGACGCTGCTGCACTTGCCGTCGGCCCAGCCGACGGGTTCGGTGCAGACCCGGTCGCGGTTCAGGGACCAGTAGGACAGCCGCCCGATCTGCCGCTGCTCGGCGTAGTCGAGCAGTTTGCGGAAGGTGTCCTGGGTGTAGAGCTCGCTGGGCTGGTCGGTGTGCCCGTTCATGAGGATCACGCCGGTGCGCCCGTAGGCGGCTTTGTCGTCGAGCTCGGGGTGCAGTTGCCGCAGCTGCTTGTGGAAGGCTTCGGCGACGTTGACGGCGCTGTTGGCCATGTCCTGCCCGGGGCCGCCGTAGTCGAAGTCCATGATCTTGAACAGGTCGATCTCGGCGCCGGCGTCCGCGGCCCGCCGGATCTCGGCCTTGCCCGCGTCGTTGAGCCCGACGCTGGTCATCGGCATGGTCAGCGTGACGTGCAGGTTCGGGTTGCGCTGCTTGAGCGTCTTGACGGCTTCGAACCGCTTGGTCTCGCCGGGCACGTCGCCGAGGTCGTCGCCTTCGATGTCCAGGTCGATGTGGGTCAACCCGTACTTGTCGATGACCTGCTGGTAGGCGTCGGCGAGCGCGCCGGCGTCCTTGCAGGCCTTGCCGAGTTCGGTGCCGTTGTAGCCGCCGAAGGACACCGAGATCTGGCCGCCGGCCTGGCGGACGGCGTCGGCTTTGGCCTTGACCGCGGTGTCGGTGGCGACCTCCTGGCCGGGTTTGCCGTCCCAGGTGGGGGTGCAGTTGCCGTCCGCGGGGGCGAGCACGAACGCGAAGATGAAGTCCTTCTGGCCGCTGGCGCGGATGGCTTCGCCGATGTCCTGGGGCGCGCTGTCGAGCGGCATGTAGTACGGCGCGGCGCGGAGTTCGCCGGGCGCGGCGGGTGCCGGCGCTGCCGGTGGGGCGGGTGCGGCCGCCGCCGCGGGGCCGCCGGCCAGCGGCAGCGCCAGCAGGCCGGCCGCCAGCGCCGCCCATCGGAGCGGTCTCGTCTTCACAGGGGCTCCCATCTGCCGTTCCGGCCGCGCGTCGGGGTCGCGCGGTGCCGGTTTCCGGCTCGTTCGGCCGGATTCGTCGCTGCGGGCCGCGGGCGGTGCGCCCGGTCCGAGCGGGCAGGAAGCTATGTGGACTAGACCACCCCGTCAACGCGCCTGGCGTCTTTTGGTCCACAGTGGCGCCGCTTGGCGGTAGCGGGGCTCGCCCGGATCTACGAATCCGCCTCGACCAGGCACGCAGGAGTCCGCGCAGCGCACTTTCGGTGCACAGTGGACATTCTTCGCCGGGGTGGTCCGGGCGGCGGGCGCAGCGCGGCTGGAGGAACCTGCCAGCATGACGACCGGCAACACGGCCCCACCGCACGGCGGCGAACGCGCCGACCTGCTCGCCGAGCTCGCCGAGGCGCGCGGCGCGCTGATCGGCACCACCCGCGGCCTGGACGACGAGCAGATCGCCGCCCGGCCGACCGCGAGCAGCCTGTGCCTGGGCGGGCTGCTCAAGCACGTGGCCGCCACCGAGCAGGCCTGGATGGGGTTCGTGCTGCACGGCCCGGAGGCGATGAGCTTCGCGCTGCCCGAGGGCGTGACCTGGGCCGACCTCATGGCCGGGACCGCGCGGGAGCTGCCGCAGTGGGCCGTGGACCGGGAGCGGGACTTCCAGGTGCTGCCCGGCGAGGCGCTGACCGGGATCCTCGAGCGCTACCAGCAGGTCGCCGCGCGCACCGAGCGGATCATCACCGAGCTGCCCGACCTCTCCGCCGCGCACGAACTGCCGGAGGCGCCGTGGAACGAGCCCGGGGCGGTGCGCAGCGCGCGGCGCGTGCTGGTGCACGTCATCGCCGAGACCGCCCAGCACGCCGGGCACGCCGACATCCTCCGCGAAGCGATCGACGGGCACCGGGCCACGTGAGCGCGGCCCCGCGGGAACTCCTAGCGCGCTGCGTCGTGCAGGCTCGCGTCGGCGGAGACCAGCCGCCGCACCGCGTCGAGCGTCAGCTCGCGGTCGCCGGTGCGCGCGCCCAGCGCCCGGTGCAGCGCCAGGCCCTCGATCAGCGCGTTGATCTCGTGCGCGGTGGTCGGGTCGAAGTGCCGCTGCAGCGCCTCCTGGCAGTGCCGCAGCCACTCCCCGACCAGGTCGCGGTAGGCGGGCTCGCGCGCGGCCAGCGCGTACAGCTCGTGGGTCAGCACCAGGTCCGCCGGGGGCATGGCGCCGTGGATGATGTCGGCCACCGCCTCCACCGCCGCCGGCAGGTCCCGCGCGGCGGCCAGGCGGGCCTCGAACTGCGCGGTGATCGTGCGGGCGAACCGGGTGAACGCCTCCCGCAGCAGCTGCTCCATGCTGGCGAAGTGGTAGGTCATCGAACCCAGCGGGATGTCCGCGCGGGCGGCGACCTTGCGGTGCGAGGTGCCCGCGACACCCTCGGCGGCGATGACCTCCAGCGCCGCGTCGATGATCCGCGCCCGGCGTTCCGGGTCGAATCGCCGAGTCCTGCCCATCTCGCTCCGGCACCTCCGTCCACGGCTGCACAGCGGCAGCGCACACGATGCCACTCCGCGGCCGCGGAGATCAGCAGCTCGCCGATCGGCCGTTGCGTACGATCGTACGCACCCCCGTGTACGGTCGTGCCGGATCAGCGTTCGCGCGCAACCGCCGAACGCGCGCAACCCGACCAGCTCGCCGAACGGAACCATGTCTGACCACCTCGACAGCGCCGCGCGGCAGGCTCACCGCCGCGCCGAACCCGCCCGCCGCCCCCTGATCGGGAGCGCGCGATGAGCGCCCCGGCCGAGACGTTCCGGAATCCGCGGGTGCTGCGGTGGGTCGCGGCGGTCTGCGGCGTGCTCAGCGCCCTCGCCGCGGTGCTGGTGCCGCTGCTGCCGGTGCAGTACGAGATGACCCGGCTGGACTGGCCGACCGCGCAGGGCACCCGCTCGGTCTCCGCACCGCTGGCGGCCTACCAGCCGATCAAGCTGGACCTGTCGGTGCCGTGCTCGACCGCGCGCGGGCTCGACGCGCGCTCGGCCGGGCCCGGGGTGCTGGTGAGCACCAACCCGCCGCAGGCCGAGTACGGCAACCTCACCGGGCTGCGGCTGGAGGTGCAGGACGGCCGGCTGCGGCTGCTGCAGCAGGGCCGGCAGCTCGGCACCGCGCACCTTCCACCGCAGGGCGACTGCACCATCACCGCCCACTCGGACAGCCGCGCCACCGACGCCCGCATCGGCGACGAGCCGTTCGCGCACGTCGACGGCGACTCCCGGCCGCATGTGACGGGGATCTTCTCGGACGTCGACAACGCCGTCGACGACACCCGCGGGCTGTCGTTCTCCGCCGAGGTGGACAACCGCTACGACAGCCACCCGAGCCCGCTGAAGATCGCGGCCATGGCGGTGGCGGTGCTCGGCTGCGCCGGGGCGCTGTTCGCGCTGCACCGGCTCGACTCGCTGGCCGGGCGGCGGCCGGTGCGCATCAAGCGCGGCAAGTGGCGGCTCACCGGCCGGGACGCGGCGGTGTTCGCCGCGCTGGTGGTGTGGTGGCTGATCGGCGGGATGACCGCCGACGACGGCTACTTCCTGACGATGGCGCAGGTCCGCGACGACCTGGGCTACGTGACCGACTACTACCGGTGGTTCTCCGGCACCGTCGCGCCGATGGGCTGGTTCGTGGAGCTGCAGGCCAGATGGGTGGCGGTGTCCACGGCCACGCCGTGGATCCGGTTGCCCGCGCTGGGCATGGGGCTGCTGAGCTGGGTGCTGATCAGCCGGTACGTGCAGCCGCGGCTCGGCCAGCGGGTGCGGCGCAGCCGCGCGGCCGGGTGGGCCGCGGCCGCGGTGTTCCTGGCCTGCTGGCTGCCCTACGACAACGGGCTGCGGCCGGAGCCGGTCGTGGTGGTGCTGTCGCTGCTGGCGCTGGTGTCCGTGGAGTACTCGGTGGCCACCCGGCGGCTCGCGCCCGCCGCGGTCGGGCTGATCTTCGCCGCGTTCGCGGTCGGGGTGAACCCGCACGGGATGGTGGCCGCGCTGCCGTTCCTGGCCGCGGCCAAGCCGCTGCTGCACCTGGTGCGGCGGCGGGCCGAGCGGTTCGGCTGGTTCGCGGTGCTGGGCCCGATCGCGGCCGCGGGCCTGGTGGTGCTGGTCGCGGCGTTCTCCGACCAGGCGCTGCGCACCGTGCTGGACGCCACCGACGTGCGCACCGACATCGGCCCGTCGCAGAGCTGGTACCAGGAGCTGGGCCGCTACACGCTGCTGTTCGGCCAGTCCCCGGACGGCTCGCTGACCCGCCGGTTCCCGGTGCTGCTGGTGGTGCTGTGCCTGGCGGCCTGCGCGGTGGTGCTGCTGCGGCGCGGCCGCATCCGCGGGGCCGCGCTCGGCCCGAGCCGGCGGTTGTTGAGCGTGGCCGGGCTGTACTTCGTGGCGCTGGCGCTGACGCCGACCAAGCACACCCACCACTTCGGGATCTTCGCCGCGGTGGGCGGCGCGGTGGCGGCGCTGACCGCGTTGGCGGCCAGCAGCACGGTGCTGCGCTCGCGGCGCAACCGGGCGGCGTTCTTCGGCGGGCTGATGCTGGTGGTGGCGTTCTCGTTCACCGGCACCAACGCCTGGTGGTACGTCTCCGGCTGGGGCGTGCCGTGGTACGACAAGCCGCCGTCGATCCACGGGCACCTGGTCAGCACCGGCCTGCTGGTGATCGCGCTGGGCGCGCTGGTCGTGGCGCTGGTGGAGCACCTGAAGCTGGACGAGCGCAACCCGCCGGTGGCGGTGCAGGAGGACCGCTCGCGGGCGCTGCGGCTGGGCACCGCGCCGCTGTCGATCGTGTGCGCGCTGCTGATGCTGGCCGAGCTGGCCTCGCTGGCCAAGGCGATCCCGGAGCGCTGGGACACCTACAACCTCGCCACCGACAACGTGCGGCAGCTGGCCGGGGCCAGCTGCGGGCTGTCCGACTCGGTGTACGTGGAGAGCGACCCGGTCGCCGGGATGCTCGCCGCCGGGCAGCAGCCGTCCGGCCCGGCCCCGGGCTTCGACCTGCCGGACGACGAGGAGGAGAACCCGCAGCAGTACCTCGGCGCGCTGCAGACCGGGTTCACCCGCGGCGGCCTGCCGGACACGCGGGACCAGGCCACCGGTGAGGCGACCTGGACCCCGCCGCACCGCTTCGGCTCGGACAAGGCCCCGGTGTGGGGTTCCTACGGCTCCCCGACCAGCACCGGCGAGATGCGCACGAGCTGGTACGACCTGCCGGAGCGGGCCGCCAGCGGCGAGGTGCCGATCGTGGTCAGCGCGGCCGGCACCACCACCGGGGCGAACTCGCTGAACGTGGAGTTCGGCCGGGACACCCCGCGGGGCTTCGAGATCCTGGACCGGGTGCCGATCGGCCAGGACGGCGAACCGGCGTGGAAGGATCACCGCGTCTCCGCGCCGCGGGAGGCGACGAAGGTGCGCGTGGCCGCGCAGGACCGCGCGCTCGGCGAGGAGGGCTGGATGGCCTTCAGCGCCCCGCGGGCACCGATGCTGACGCGGATGACCGACGTGGTGGGCAAGTCGCCGACGTTCGTGGAGTGGACCGCGGCGATGGTGCACCCGTGCCTGAACGTCACCTCGATCCACCACGGGATCGCCGAGCTGCCGCGGTTCCGCGTCTCCGGCGGCGGTGAGGTGCGCGGCACCGGGCAGGGCTGGTCCTCGCCGGACGCCGGCGGGCCGTTCGGGTACCTGAACGTGGCCACGAGCATGGCCGAGATGCCCAGCTACCTGCGCAACGACGTGGGCAACGACTGGGGCTCGCTGTACGAGGTGCACCCGTACGAGCCGGACGCGCTGCCGGCGGCGGCCGCGACCACCACGTACCTGGAGGAGCACTGGGGCTGGTGGCGGCCGGGTCCGACGCCGAACCCGATCACGCTGCCCGGGGACGCGCCGGACTCCAACAACCGCCCGGACCTCCAGCCGGGGCGGTGACGCCCGGCTCCGTCCACTGTGGAGCGACTCGGTGCCCGGGCGGCCGGCGGCAACCGGCCGTCCGGGCGCTGCCGGTTGCGCCGCCCGGGCGGGTGCGGGTGCGCGGCTCGGCGGCTCAAGTCGGCGATCCGTTGGCGCCCCCGGGCGCGCGCCCTACTGTGGCGGCGAATCCGGGAGGGAATGCCGATGGACCGCACCGCAGCCGCCGAGCGCATCGCCGAGATCCGGGCTGCCGGAAACGAGACGACCGCTGACGAGATGGACCGGCTCTGGGCCGCGCTGGACCCGGTGCGGCCGGAGGAGGTCCTGGGCGCCTGGAAGGGCGACGAGTTCGCCACCGGGCACTTCATGGAGGGCCAGCTGGCCGCGGCCGGCTGGCACGGCAAGACGTTCCACTCCCCCGCCCACGTCGAACCGCTGGTGTGCCGGGGCGCCGACGGCGAGCTGTACTCCAACGTGGAGCTCGGCAAGGGCGAGGCGAGCCTGTGGCTGGTGGAGTTCCGCGGCGAGTCCACCGCGACCATGGTCTACGACGGCCAGCCGGTGCTGGACCACTTCAAGCGGATCGACGAGCGCAGCCTGCTCGGGGTGATGAACGGCAAGGGCGTGCTCGACGACGGCCGGTTCTACTACTTCGTGCTGGACCGCGACGAGGACGGGCGGTGACCGTGCGGGCGCGGGCGGCTCTGCTGGAGGAACCCGGCGGCCCGTTCACCGTGCGGGAGGTGGAGCTGGACGAGCCGCGCGCCGACGAGGTGCTGGTGCGCCTCACCGCGGCCGGCATCTGCCACACCGATCTGAGCACCCGGGCGTGGTGGCCGGCCGAGCGGATGCCGATGGTGTTCGGGCACGAGGGCGCCGGGGTGGTCGAGGCGGTCGGTTCGGCGGTCGAATCGGTCTCGCCGGGTGACCACGTGTGCCTGAGCTACCGCAGCTGCGGCGCGTGCGGGCAGTGCCGGGGCGGGAATCCGGCCTACTGCGCGCACGCCGCGGAGAACTTCGCCGGGTGCCGGGCCGACGGCAGCACCGGGTTGTCCCGCGGCGGCGAGCCGGTGTTCGGCCGGTTCTTCGGCCAGTCCAGCTTCGCCACGCACGCGCTCGCGCACGTCAGCGGCACGGTCCCGGTTCCGGCTGATCTGGACCCGGCGGTGGCCGCGCCGCTGGGGTGCAGCGTGCAGACCGGCGCGGGCACCGTGCGGAACGTGCTGCGGCCGGAGCCGGGCAGCGCGCTGGTGGTGTTCGGGGCGGGCAGCGTCGGGCTCAGCGCGGTGATGACCGCGGCGGCCGACGGGTGCCAGGTGGTGGCCGTCGAGCCGGTGCCGGCGCGGCGTTCGCTGGCCGAAGACCTCGGTGCGCGCGCCGTGGACCCGGCCGAGGACGTGGTGGCGGCGGTCCGCGACCTCACCGGCGGCGGAGCGCACTGCGCCGTGGACACCACCGGGCGGTCCGAGGTGATCGGCCAGGCGCTGCGGTCCCTGCGGCAGCGCGGCGCGGTCGCGCTGGCCGGGGTCGGTGCCACCGCGGAGTTCGACGTGATGACGGTGCTGACCGGCGGGTTGCGGATCCGCGGGGTCGTCGAGGGCGATTCGGTGCCGGCCGAGTTCGTGCCCGAGCTCGTCGACCTGCACCGGCGAGGCCTGCTCCCGGTCGACAAGCTCATCACCGAGTTCCCGTTCCCCGCCATCGAGGACGCCACCCGCGCCGCCACCACCGCCCAAGCCATCAAACCCGTCCTAAGCTTCTGAGCCCGGCCTGTTTGGCCCGGGGGTGCTGGCACCAACCGCTCCCCTCGGCCGCCCTCAGGCCGCGGAGGGGTGCCAGGCTTCTTGGAAGCAGCGGCGGGCTCGGTGGAGGCGGGAGCGGACGGTGCCGACCGGCAGGTGGAGGGTTTCGGCCATCTCCTCCTCGTTGAGGCCCCACGCGCGCAGGGTCAGCACCTCGCGGTGCGGGGCGGACAGGCGCTCCAGGACGTCGTTGATGTGCACCCGGTCCAGCGGGTTCGACTCGTGGCAGGTCTCCACCTGCGAATACGTGGTGCCGTCGTTGAGGCGCTTGACGGTGCGCACGGCCTCGCGGACGGTCACCGAGCGGACCCAGCCGTAGAAGGCCGCGGGGTCGCGCAGCGTCGTCAGGCCGCGGTAGATCGCCAGCAGCGCCTCCTGCATCGCGTCGCACCGGTGCTGGCGGGCGACCGACGAGCACACCCGCGCCACGTACGGCGTGATGTGCGTGAGCAGGTCGTTCATCGCCTCCGCCTCGCCGGCTTGGGCGCGCGGCAGCAGCGCGAGGACGGGGTTCGGGTCGTGCGCGGTCTTCATCTCGGAGGCTCGCTCCTCGGGGGAAACCGGTCGGGTGCGCTCAGGCGGGAAGCTCGTGCGCCGCGGGCAGCGCCGACAGCGCGGCGCGGAGGTCGTCGCGGAACCCGCGCACGAACTCCGCGCTGAAGCAGGCGGTGTGGTGCGGCAGTTCGACGGCCAGCCGCCCGTCGAAGGACACGACGCAGGCCATCAGCGGGCTGCGCCCGGCCTGCGGGAAGTAGTGCTCCCGGCCGGGCACCAGCCGCACGTCCGTGATCTCCAGCCCGTGCGGCAGCCGCGGGCCGGGCACGGCGCCCATGTTGGTGGCGATCACGGTCGCGGCCTGCAGCGCGGGATGGCCCGGCACCTCCGGGGTGATGCGCATGTCCTGGAAGTGCTCGCCGCGGGCGATGGCCTCCCGCAGGTGCGCGGTGAGCTCCCGGGCCAGCGCCACGGGCTCCGGGTCCGGCTCCACCGGCAGCGCGTGCAGGTGGGTGGCGACCGCGGCGACCATCTCGGTCGGCGGCACCGGCGGGACGAGCCGGGAACGCAGGTCGACCGGCGACAGGCAGCCGAGCACGCGCGGGCCGTCACCGCCGAGGCGGTCGCGGGCGACCGACAGCAGCGCCGCGCTGATCAGGCCGTGCACGGAAACCCCTGCTGCGCGGGCGAATGCGCGCAGCGCGGTGGTGCGTTCGGCGTCCAGCAGGAGCCGGCGGACCTCGATACGGCCGCCGACGCCCGGCCCGTCGTACGGGACGAGGTCGACGGGGTTGCTGCGGACCGCGGCCAGCCGCGCGCGCAGGTACTCGGCGGTGGCGGCCTCGTCGGCGGGCGGCAGCAGGCTGCTGATCGGCGGCGGCCAGCCGGGTTCCCGCGCGGGAGCGGGCGGCTCGCCCTCGACGAGCGCGCGGTAGCGGTCCCAGACGGAGTTCTGCAGCGCGATCGCGCTGTGCCCGTCGATGCAGGCGTGGTCGATCGAGATCACGAGCAGGTGCCGCTGCGCGGGAGAATCCGGCGGATCCGAGGCCAGCGTCGCGCGCACCAGCGGGCCACCGACCGGCAGCGGATCGTTGAGCTCGTCGCCGTGCGCGGTGTCCACATCGGACCTCAGGTGCAGGTGCGGCCGCTCGGCCAGCAGCTCGAAGGCGTGGCCGGCGCCGTCCGGGGCGATCCGCGCGCGCAGCGTCGGATGCTCGGCGATCACCTCGTCGAACGCCCGCGCCAGCAGCGCCGCGTCCACGCGCCCGCGGACCGCGCAGGAGAGCACGGCCCTGCTGCGCTGGCCGACGTAGAGCGCCTCCACCGGGCACAGTGCGCGTCGCATCTCCCGCCTTTCCGGACGCCGCCACTCCGTTTCTTTCCGAAAGCCCTGCGGCGTTCCTCCGCACGCGTTTTCCCCGCGCCTTCATCGACTTCGGCAGCGGCGGAACCAGAAAAAGCGGGAGCCCGCGCGGAAATCAAGGCACCGCCCGCAGATCCTAGGGATTTCCCCAGGTTCGAGATCACACCGCCGCCGTGCAATGCACGGACCGGTCCGCTCCCGGCGCCGGACGAGACCGCCATCACAGCTGCGCACAGTGATGTTTCGCGCCAAACATGTACACCCGCACAGCCCTGAGCCGCTGATCGTTCCGGCGGCCCGGCGAGGAATGCGAATGCGCTAGATCACTGCTTCTGGATCGATCTCCGACGACGTTCTAGGTCTTTCCCTAGAACACGGATTCCTCCCCGGATCTCCGGCCTTGACCGAGCGAGACGAACTCCGGCAGGGTGCTCTGCGCGGCGGGGCCGCGCGAACGCCGACGCGATTCCCGCCGAACGCGCGAAAGCATTTCCCCGACCATTCACCCCGGATTTCCCGGCGCGTCCCGCGCCGCACGTCCGGGCCGGCCGGGGCGCGCGCAGATCGGTGCGCCCGCGCCCGGCCGGCCCGGCTCGGGAGCGGGCGCCGTGGTCCGTGTGAATACCGCTCGCCGCTGAGGGTTGGTGCCATGTCAGTCCGCCGGGACGATCGTCGACCGCTGTCCGGGGCGCAGGAGGGCCTCTGGTTCGCCCAGCGCCTCGCGCCGGGCAGCGCCGCCTACAACACCGGTGAGCACGTGGAGATCCACGGGCCGGTCGACGCCGAACTCTTCGAGACCGCACTGCGGCGCACCGTCGCCGAGGTCGACACGTTCGCGCTGCGGTTCTTCGACACCCCGGAGGGGCCGCGGTGCGATCTCGGCGCCGGGGACGACTGGCCGCTGCACCGGCTGGACTTCAGCGGTGCCGACGACCCGGTGGCCGCCGCCGAGGAGTGGATCCAGCGCGACCTGGCCAC
>Ga0164243_10014623_pt1 | contig 10914 bp, 10 predicted proteins | sample OricompcompostOP_FD_108781 | JGI IMG/M metagenome (GOLD analysis project Ga0164243, IMG submission 108781) | Organic Plus compost microbial communities from Emeryville, California, USA - Original compost - Organic plus compost (OP) | ecosystem: Engineered > Solid waste > Mixed feedstock >...
TAGGTGACCTTGCAGCCCTGCACCGGGAAGACGTAGCTGTACGCGGAGAGCTTCGGCGGCGGCACCCGCACCGGGTCGTCGCCGCCGCTCGGCGTGGGCGTGGGCAGGGCGGTCGCGCCGGGCGCGCCGGAGGGGGCAGTCCGGAACCCCTGGCCCTCGCCGGAGTCCGCGGTCACCGCCGAGACGCCCGGGTCCACGGCCGGGGGCGTCGAGCTGATGCCGGCGATGCCGCTGGGCGAGCCGCATCCCGCGGCCAGCAGGACCAGGCCCGCGAACGCCGCCACTCTCCCCGAACGCATGAAGTCCACCCGTCAGACGGTACCGATCTCGGACCTCTCATTTCTAACGGACCATTCCTCCGCATACGACCGGTTCTCACAACCGATTGGTTGCGGTACGGCATCACCGCGGCCGATGGGGCGAATAGACTCGCCTGCGTGGCCGGGCGCATCAGTGACGAGGACATCGCTCTCGTGCGGGAGCGCTCACCGATCGCCGACGTGGTGGGTGAGCACATCCAGCTTCGCAACGCCGGAGGCGGCAACCTCAAGGGCCTGTGCCCCTTCCACGACGAGAAGTCGCCCTCGTTCAACGTGACGCCCGCCCGGGGCTACTACTACTGCTTCGGCTGCGGCGCGGGCGGCGACGTCATCACCTTCGTCCGTGAAATCGAGCACCTGTCTTTCACCGAGGCGGTGGAACGGCTCGCCCAGCGCGCGGGCATTCAGCTCCGCTACGAGCAGGGCGGCTACGTGCCCGGGCGGGAGCAGGGCGAGCGCACCCGCCTGGTCGAGGCGCACCGGGCCGCCGCCGAGTTCTACGCCGAGCGGCTCGCCTCGCCGGAGGCCGGGGCCGCCCGCCGGTTCCTCGCCGAGCGCGGCTTCGAGCGGGTGGACGCCGAGCACTTCGGGGTGGGCTTCGCGCCGCCGGGCTGGGACCAGCTGTCCCGGCACCTGATCGCGCGCGGGTTCACGCCCGCCGAGCTGATCAAGGGCGGGCTCGCCAAGGAGGGCAGGCGCGGGCCGATCGACCGCTTCCGCGGCCGCCTCATCTGGCCCATCCGCGACATCACCGGCGACGTCATCGGGTTCGGCGCGCGCAAGCTCGACGACGCCGACGACGGGCCGAAGTACCTCAACACGCCGGAGACCCCGATCTACAAGAAGGGCTCGGTGCTGTACGGCATCGACCTGGCCAAGAGGGAGATCTCCCGGCGCTCCCAGGCCGTGATCGTCGAGGGCTACACCGACGTGATGGCCTGCCACCTCGCCGGGGTGCAGACGGCGGTGGCCACCTGCGGCACCGCGTTCGGCGAGGAGCACGTCAAGATCCTGCGCCGGCTCCTGCTCGACCAGGCCGAGTTCCGCGGCGAGGTGATCTTCACCTTCGACGGCGACTCGGCCGGGCAGAAGGCCGCGCTGCGCGCCTTCACCGAGGAGCAGCGGTTCGTCACGCAGACCTTCGTCGCCGTGCAGTCCGACGGCCTCGACCCGTGCGACCTGCGGGTCAAGCAGGGCGACGCGGCGGTGCGCGACCTGATCGCGAGCCGCGAGCCGCTGTTCGCGTTCGCCATCCGCAGCGCGATCTCCCGTTTCGATCTGCGCACCAACGAGGGGCGGCTGGCCGCGCTCGACGCCGCCGCGCCCATGGTCGCCGCGATCAAGGACACCGCGCTGCGCAAGCGCTACGCCGTGGACCTGGACCGCTGGCTGGGCTTCATGGACGAGCAGCTCGTGCTGCGCCGGGTGCAGGAGGTCACCGCGCGGGCGCAGGGCCGCCCGGCGGCCCGGGCGAAGGCGCCGCGGCCGGTGGCCGACCTGTCCAACCCGGCCGTGCGGGTCGAGCTGGAGACGCTCAAGCTCGCCGTGCAGCGCCCCGCGCTGATGGGTCCGGAGTTCGACGCGCTCGGCCGGGACGCGTTCAGCGTGCCCGAGCACGCCGCCGTGTACGACCTGGTCATGGCCGCCGGGGGCACCGTCTCGGCGGGCCCGGGCGGGCAGCAGTGGGTGGACCGGCTGCTCGCCGCCACCGCCGACGAGACGATGCGGGCGACGGTGACGCGGCTGGCCGTGGAGCCGATGGCGACCAGCCTGGAGGGCGAGGAGCGGTACGCCGCCGCCACCCTGGCCCGGCTCGGCGAGATGGCGGTCACCCGCGTGCTGGTGCAGATCAAGGCCCGGATGGAGCGGCTCAACCCGGTCGACGAGCGGCAGGAGTACAACCGGCTCTTCGGCGAGCTGGTCGCGCTGGAGCAGCAGCGGCGCGTGCTGCGTGACCGCGCCACCGGGGCGTAATTAATCTCCCTTTCCGTTTACCTGATTAGGCAAACCTTGATCGGGTCTCAATTCGGTAATGGTGATCGCCTTACCTCCGGTGACAAAAATGGGTCTGCCGTTTTGCCGTCTCTATAGCGCAGACTGTGTTCCGTGGGTGCATCGGTGCTGCCAACGAGTGGGCCGCCGGCCGTAGACCAGGTGGCCGATCTGATGGCGAGAGGAAGGGAGCGCGGCAGCGTCACCGTCGATGACGTCGCCGCCGCGCTCGACCGCTCCGAGCTTCCCCCTGACGCGCTGGAGCGCGTCGTGCGGATGCTCGCCGACAACGGCGTGGAGGTTCTCGAGCCGCAAGCCGAGGAGGACACCGCCCGGGCCGAGGAGGAAGACCTCGGCAGACGGGCCCCGACCAGCGACCTGGTCCGGATCTACCTGCGGGAGATCGGGCGGGTGCCGCTGCTGACCGCCGAGGAGGAGGTGGAACTCGCCAAGTCCATCGAGGCGGGCCTGTTCGCCGAGGACCGGCTGTGCTCCGCCGGCCACCGCCACCTGCCCGAGCTGGAGGAGCTGGTCTGGGAGGGCGTGCGCGCGAAGCAGCGCCTGATCGAGGCCAACCTGCGGCTCGTGGTGTCGATAGCCAAACGGTATGTGGGCCGCGGCATGCTTTTTCTGGATCTGATCCAGGAAGGCAATCTCGGCCTCATTCGGGCGGTCGAGAAATTCGACTACACCAAGGGCTACAAGTTTTCCACGTACGCCACCTGGTGGATCCGCCAGGCGATCACGAGGGCGATCGCCGACCAGGCCCGGACGATTCGAATTCCGGTGCACATGGTCGAGACGATCAACAAACTCGTGCGCGTGCAGCGGCAGCTCCACCAGGACCTCGGCCGCGAGCCCGCCCCCGAGGAGATCGCGGTCGAGATGGACCTGCCGGTGGACCGGGTCGTGGAGATCCAGCGCATCGCGCAGGAGCCGGTGTCGCTGCAGTCGCCGATCGGCGAGGAGGACTCCGACCTCGGCGACTTCATCGAGGACGCCGACGCGGTGGTGCCGATGGAGGCGGCGGCCTTCATCATGCTGCAGGACCAGCTCGACGACATCCTGGCGACGTTGTCCGAGCGCGAGCAGCGCATCATCCAGCTCCGGTTCGGGCTCGCCGACGGCCACCCCAGGACGCTGGAGGAGGTCGGCCGCGAGTTCGGGGTGACCCGCGAGCGCATCCGGCAGATCGAGTCGAAGACGCTGGCCAAGCTGCGTCACCCGACCCGCGCGCAGATGCTGCGGGACTATCTCGAATAGGGCTCCGGCCTGGCCCGACAAGGCGGGCAGACAGGGCGTCGAGGGCATGTACCGGCATCCGCTGAGATGTCGTACATGCCCTCGGCCCTTGTTTACCTGCCGATATGCCGCGAGACTGCTGTCATGGACGCTCGACCCGCGGTGGACGACGCCGCGCTAGAGCGGACCGCCCTCGCGGTGCTCGACGCGAACTGGACGGGCTCGGTGACCGTGCCCGCGCCGGGCCTCTACCCGCACCAGTGGAACCTCGACTCCACCCTCGTCGCCGTCGGCCTCGCCGCCCGCCCCGAGCGCGCCGCCCGCGCCCGCGCCGAGCTGGCCGGGCTGCTGTCCGCGCAGTGGCGCGACGGCATGATCCCGCACATCGTGTTCCGGCCCGGGAACGGCTACTTCCCCGGCCCGGCCGTCTGGCGTTCCGACGTCTGCCCCAACGCGCCGTCCGGCGTCGCCACCTCCGGGCTCACCCAGCCGCCGCTGCACGCGTACGCGGTGTGGCGCATCTGGCGGCGGCTGCCCTGCGACCGCACCGCCGCCTTCGTGCGCCGGATGTGGCCGCGGCTGGTCGCCCAGCACGAGTACCTCACCCGCAGCCGGGACCTCGGCGGCGCCGGGCTGGCCGCGATCGTGCATCCGTGGGAGTCCGGCATGGACGACAGCCCCGCCTGGGACGCGCCGCTCGCCGCGCTGCCGTGCGGGGCCGGGCAGCACGAGGACCGGTACGTCTGGCTCGTCGAGCGGTACCGCGACTCCGGGTACGACCCGGCGTACCTGCGCGCCGAGCACGCGTTCGCGGTGGAGGACCCGTTCTTCAACGGGGCGTGGCTCGCCTCGACGTGGGCGATGACCCGGCTGGCCGAGCACGCCGGGGCGGACACGGGGCCGTACCGGGAGGCGGCGGAGCGCATCCGGGCCGCGCTGCTGGCCCGGCTGTGGGACGCCGAGGACGGGTTCCGCGCCCGGGACCTGCGCGCGGACCGGATCATCCCGGTGCGCACCATCGGCGGGTTCGCGCCGATGCTCGACCCGGAGCTGCCCGCGGACGTGGTGGACGCGCTCGCCGACCTGCTGGAGTCGCCGCGGTTCATGGGGGCCGCCGGCTACCCGGTGCCGAGCTGCGAGGTGCGGGCGGCCGAGTTCGATAGGACCCGCTACTGGCGCGGGCCGTCCTGGGTGAGCGCGAACTGGATGGTGCGACAGGCGGCGATCACGCACGGGCGGCGCTCGCTCGCGGCGGCGCTGCAGACCAGCACGCTGCGCCTGGTGCGGCAGTCGGGCTTCCGGGAGTGCTTCGACCCCTTCGACGGCGTCGGGCGCGGCTGCCGCGACTTCTCCTGCTCGGCCGCCCTCACCATCGACCTTCTCGCGCCCCCGATCGGCTGACGAGGTACCGTCGGCGCATGCGCCTGTTCCGCCCGCGTCTGCCCGCCGCCGCACGCGCGGCCCTCGCCACCGAGCCGGGGGAGCGCGTGCTGTCCCACGCCGCCGCCGAGACCGGGGAGGCCGCGGACGCCTTCGTGGTGGCCAGCGACCGGGCGCTGTACCTGCCCGGCGGGGTGCGGCTGCCCTGGCACCGGGTGGAGCACGCGCGCTGGGAGGACGAGACGACGCTCGTCGTCACGGGCACCGACGGGACCGCGCACCGGGCCGAGGTGCCCGAGCCGGGCCTCGTGCCCGAGACGATCAAGGAGCGGGTCACCTGGTCGATCGTCGCCAGCCGGCACGTACGGCTCGGCGACCGGGGCGGCGTGCGGCTGGTGGCCCGGCGGGTGCCGGCGAGCCCCGATCGGGAGTGGGGCCTGGAATGGGACCTCGTCTTCGATCAGGGCCTCGACCCCGCCGACCCCGGCCTGCGCGCCCTCGCCGAGCAGGCGCTGGAGGACGTACGCCGCAACCTGGGCGTCTGACCGCCCGCGGACATCCCGAGCGCCCGCGCGCTCAGTAGGAGGCGGGGCGGCCGGGCTCGGCCGGGGCGGGGGTCGTCGACGTGAGCCCGTTGTGGCCGGTCGTCCGGGCGTCGCTTCTGGCCGAGGGCACGAAGGGCACCTTGTCGCCGACCCGGTCCTTGGCCATCGAGGCCATCTGGGAGGCGCGGGCGCCGACGAGGCCGGCGGCCTCCTGCACCTTGGGGTTGTCGGCGACGCGCTGCGCCAGCCGTTTGATCTGCTCATACCGCTCCCGCCCGGCGCGGCTGCCGAGCACGTAGCCCGCGGCGAGACCGATCAAGAAGACCACCCGATATCGCATGCTTCCCACCTCCGAGTAAAACCGGCATATCCCGGTAACCAGGCCCCTACCCGCCGCGGGCGGCTCCTCCCCTCGAAATGGATGCGACATGCACCCCTCGGAGTGCGCTAATCTATTCACGCACCGCAGGACGGGGCCCGGCCCCGTTCCCGAGGTGCGGCGATCCCGCGTAGCTCAATCGGCAGAGCGTCCGGCTGTTAACCGGCAGGTTATAGGTTCGAGTCCTATCGCGGGAGCCACGTGGCCGAGGCCCCGGGCGAGTTCCGGGGCCTTCGTCGTTTCCGCCCGATGTGCCGCTCAGGCTGTGCCTCCCCGCCGAATTGGTGTAGAACATTGTTCGGATAGGGGAGGTGGCGGATGTCCGATCTCGTGCTGGACTCGCTCGACGACGGCGTGCTCACGCTCGCCTTCAACCGGCCCGACCGCCTCAACGCCTGGACCGCCGAGCTGGGGCGGCGCTACTTCGACCTGCTCGAACAGGCCGACCGCGACCCGGACGTACGTGTGATCATCGTCACCGGGGCCGGGCGCGGCTTCTGCGCCGGGGCCGACTTCGCCGAGCTGCACAGCATCCAGGACGGCACGTACGCCCAGGAGCCCGACCGGCGCCCGACGACCTTCCCCGTCACCGTCCGCAAGCCGATCATCGCCGCGGTGAACGGCGCCTGCGCCGGGCTCGGCATGGTGCTCGCCCTCGTCTGCGACGTGGTGTTCACCGCCGAGGACGCCAAGTGGACGACCGCGTTCGCGCGGCGCGGCCTCATCGCCGAGTACGGCCTCTCCTGGGTGCTGCCCCGGCTCGCCGGGCAGGCCGCCGCGATGGACCTGCTGCTGTCCGGCCGCACGTTCGCCGGGGCCGAGGCGGCCTCGCTCGGGCTCGCGCTGCGGGCCGTGCCCAGGGATCGGCTGATGACCGAGGCCCTCGGCTACGCGCGGGAGCTGGCGCGGCACAGCTCGCCCGCGTCGATGGCCGTGATCAAGAACCAGGTGTGGGGCGACTGGGACAAGACGCTCGACGAGTCCCGCGACGCCGCGGTGCGGCACATGCTGCGCTCGTTCACCCGGACCGACTTCGCCGAGGGCGTCTCCAGCTTCGTGGAGCGCCGTGCCCCCGAATTCCCGCCGCTGCCCTCCTAGTACGGTTGCCCTGGCGGGTCTGGCGCCCGCCCTCGACAGCCGATCGCAGCGCAGGGGGGCATCGTGCGGCTTCTCCACTCGGGCAAGGTCCGCGACGTCTACGAGGACCGGGGGGACATCATCCTGGTGGCGTCGGACCGGGTGTCGGTCTACGACGTCATCCTGCCGACGCCGATCCCGGACAAGGGGCGGGTGCTCACCCGGCTGTCGCTGTGGTGGTTCGAGCGGCTCGCCGACATCGTGCCCAACCACGTGATCTCCGCCGACGACGTGCCGGCCGAGTTCGCCGGGCGGGCCGTGCGGTGCCGGCGGCTGGAGATGATCCCGGTGGAGTGCATCGCCCGCGGCTACCTGGCGGGCGGCGGGCTGAAGGAGTACGAGCGGGACGGCGCGATCTCCGGGGTGCCGCTGCCGGCCGGCCTGGTGGAGGGCTCCCGGCTGCCCGAGCCGGTGTTCACCCCGACCACCAAGGCGGCGCTCGGCGCGCACGACGAGTTCGTCACCTTCGAGCAGGTCGTGCGGAGCCAGGGCGCGGACGTGGCGGCCGAGCTGAAGCGGCTCACGCTGGAGATCTACCGGCGCGGGGCGGCGATCGCGGCCGAGCGCGGCATCATCGTCGCCGACACCAAGCTGGAGTTCGGCTGGTCCGCCGACCGGGTGCTGACCCTCGGCGACGAGGTGCTCACCGGCGACTCCTCCCGGTTCTGGCCCGCCGAGGACTGGCGGCCGGGCGGGCCGCAGTTCGCGTTCGACAAGCAGTACCTGCGCGACTGGGCGACGAGCACCGGCTGGGACAAGACCGAGCCCGCGCCCGAGGTGCCGGACGAGATCGTGGAGATCACCCGGCAGCGGTACATCGAGGCGTACGAGCGCATCACCGGCGAGAATTGGTGATCTCCCCGTAAGGAAGACCCACCCGTACACAAGGAAAGGCAGCACGTCATGCGAGTCGCCGACGCCTTCCACGCCGCCCACGGCCGCGCCCCGGAAGGGGTCTGGCACGCGCCGGGCAGGGTCAACCTGATCGGCGAGCACACCGACTACAACGACGGCTTCGTGCTGCCGTTCGCGCTGCCGTGGGGCGTCTCCGCCGCGGCCGCGCGCCGCTCCGACGGCGTCGTCACGATCCGCTCGCTGCAGTCGCCGGACGAGGCGCACACGCTCACCGACCTCGACCGGGCGCAGGGCTGGGTCCGGTACGCCGCGGGCGTGGTGTGGGCGCTGCGCGACGCCGGGCACGAGGTGGGCGGCGCCGACATCGTGCTCGACGGCGACGTGCCGCGCGGGGCCGGGCTCTCCTCCAGCGCCGCGCTGGAGGTGTCGGTCGCCGTCGCCCTCGACGAGCTGTACGGCCTCGGCCTGGACCGCATGACGCTCGCCCTGCTGGCGCAGCGGGCGGAGAACGACTTCGTCGGCATGCCCTGCGGGATCATGGACCAGGCCGCGTCCGCGCTCTCGGCCGAGGGCCACGCGCTGTTCCTCGACTGCCGCTCGCTCGGCCACCGCAACGTGCCGCTGGACGTCTCCGCCGCCGGGTTCACCTTCCTGATCATCGACACCGGCGTGCACCACGAGCTCGCCGACGGGCAGTACGCCCGCCGCCGCCAGGAGTGCGAGAACGCCGCCAAGCGGCTCGGCCTGGCCGCGCTGCGCGACGTCACCGACCTCGCCGCCGCGCTCGCCCGGCTCGACGGCGACGAGCGCAAGCGCACCCAGCACGTCGTCACCGAGAACCACCGGGTCGAGGCGCTCGTCGGCCTGCTCCGCGCGGGCGCGGTCGCCGAGATCGGCGCCCTGCTCAACGCCTCCCACCTGTCGCTGCGCGACCAGTTCGAGGTGTCCAGCCCCGAGCTCGACGTCGCCGTGGAGGCGGCGGTGCGCGGCGGGGCGCGGGGCGCCCGGATGACCGGCGGCGGCTTCGGCGGCTCGGCGATCGCCCTGGTGCCCGCCGGCCGGGTGGAGTCCGTGCGGGACGAGGTGAACCGCGCCTACCGGGAGCACGGCTTCGCCCCGCCGCGCTTCCTCCCGGCCGTGCCCTCGCCCGGCGCCCGCCGCCTCGCCTGACCCGGCCCGCCCGCGTCCCGGGCCGCCGCCCGTGCCCGGGCCGGGTCATGTGTCCGCATTGCGAAACTCATTGGAGTGGGTCAGGCGAGGGCTCGTAAAGTCCGGGTCATGGAGCCGCAACCCGTACGCGTCGTGTACCGCAAGTTCGACGGCAGCCTGCACTGGCACCACCCGGGCCGCTACCTCGGGGAGGACGAGTACGGCCGGTGGGTCGGCTGCGAGGCGGGCACGATCGGGCGGCGCGGCTACGAGCCCGAGGTGGTGTGGGAGTTCGCGTTCGTGATCCTGTTCCCCCGGGACGCGTGGTGGACCGCCGCGTTCAACGCCGAGCCGAAGACCACCCGCGTCTACTGCGACGTCACCACCACGCCCCGATGGCACGGCGACGAGGTGACCGCGATCGACCTCGACCTCGACGTGCTGCGCTTCGACGACGGGCGGACCGTGCTCGACGACCAGGACGAGTTCCTGGAGCACCAGGTCCGGTACGGCTACCCGCCGGAGATCGTCGCGGGCGCGGAGACCGCCGCCGCCTGGCTCCTGGAGGCGGTGCGCTCGGGCCGCGAGCCGTTCGGCGACGGCTACAAGCCGTGGCTCGCCCAGGTCACCGGGCTGCCCGAGGCCATCTAGTCCTTCGGCGGCAGCTCGCCCGAGCCCCGGACGATCAGCTCCACCGGGAGGACCACGCGGCGCGGCGGCCCCGCCTCCCCGTCCACCCGCTCCAGCAGCAGCCGGGCCGCGGTGCGGCCCAGCCGGCGCGGATCCTGCGACACCGCGGTGACCGGCGGGCTGAGCGAGTCGGCGGCGGCGAAGTCGTCGAAGCCGACGTGCGCGACGTCGGTGCGGCCGCCGAGGTGCAGGGCCCGCACCACGCCGAGCGAGCTGCGGGCGTTCGCCGAGATCACCGCGGTGGGGGCCGGGTCGGCGGCGAGCAGGTCGAGCGTCTCGGCGGTGGCGTTCCGCGCGTCCGCGGCGTCCACCCGCACCAGGCGCTCGTCGACGGGGATGCCCGCGTCCCGCATCGCCGCCCGGAAGCCCTGGTGGCGCAGCCGGGTGGTGTAGACGTGCGGGCGGTCGCCGACGAACGCGATGCGGCGGTGGCCGTGCCGGATCAGGTGGGCGGTGGCCGCCCGCGCGCCGCCCTCGTTGTCGGCGAGCACGGTGTCGGCCTCGTACCCGACGGGCGGCCGGTCGACGAACACGGCGGGCAGCCGCGGCAGCGACCGGGACAGATAGGAGTGGTCCTCGGAGGTCGGGGTGACGATCACCCCGGCGACGCGGCGGTGGGTGAGGCCGCTGATCGCCACCCGCTCGTTCTCCGGCGCGTACCCGGAACTGGTGACGATCACGAACATGCCGCGCTCCCGCGCCACCTCCTCGATCGCGCCGGTCACCTCGGCGAAGAACGGGTCGGCGATGTTCTCCACCACCAGGCCGATCGCGTCGTCGCGGCCGACGCGCAGCGACCGGGCCACCGGGTTGGGCCGGAAGCCGAGCTGGCGGATCGCCGCCCGGACCCGCTCGGCCGTCGCCGGGGCCACGGCCGGGTCGGCGTTGACGACCCGGGACACCGTCTTCGGGCTCACCCCGGCGATCGCGGAGACGTCGCGCAGCGTGGGCCTCCGGGACATCACGCCCCCGTTCGCGCCGCGCCGGCCATGACGGCCGCCACCCGGGCGGCGAGCTCGCGCGCCCGCGCCGGGTCCACCCCGCCGGCCAGCTCCTGCTCCACCGACGCGGTGGCGGTCGCCACCGCGAACACGACGGCCTCCACGCCCGAACGCCCCGCCTCGAACGCCTCCACCAGCCCGGCCACGAACGAGTCTCCGGCCCCGATCGGATTCGCCACCCGCACCGGCACCGTCGGCACCCACACCACGCCATCGACGCCGCA
>Ga0164243_10014624_pt1 | contig 10914 bp, 11 predicted proteins | sample OricompcompostOP_FD_108781 | JGI IMG/M metagenome (GOLD analysis project Ga0164243, IMG submission 108781) | Organic Plus compost microbial communities from Emeryville, California, USA - Original compost - Organic plus compost (OP) | ecosystem: Engineered > Solid waste > Mixed feedstock >...
TCATCAGAATGAGGATCTGCAGCGTCAGCGAATACGTCTGACCGCCGCCCGGCGCGGACGTCACCGTCACGGCCGGAATGCCTTGCGCGAAGGCGCCGAACGACAGGAACACGAGCGGCAGCAGCGCAAACAGCGCGAGCAACGTATGGCGCAAGCGCACTCGACCGCGCGGCCCTTTGAACCACTTGCTCACAACCCGAGACTCCGCTTCAAAATCGACTTGAAATCGGGACGCTGCGCTGCGCCGGAATGCGTATCGGCAGTCAGTTGGCTCTGGCCGTAGCCCGTCGCCCGCAGCCCGTCCGGCGCAACCGGCTGCTCGAGCACGTGCAACGTATTCACACGCCCCGGCGCGACGCCGAGCAGCAGCTGCTTGCCGCCGACTTGCACGAGCACCGCACGCTCCTTCGCGCCGATCGACACGTCCGCAAGGATCTCGATCGGACCCGACGAGAACTTGCCGAACGTCTTCACGCGCCGCACGAGCCACGCCGCGGCGAACACGGCGCCGAGCACGAGAACGAGCGACAGCGTCACTTGCACGAGGCTCCCCGCGCCCGGCGTTGCAACGCGTTCGGCGGCTTGCGGAGCCGCGAAGGGCTTTTCAGCTTCGGCCGCGAACGCGGCGGAAGCGGCGATGAAGGCCGCCCAGAAGGTGAAAGCGATGCGAGGCAAGACTCGTCTTGCGGTGCTCGCTGCGCTGATCTGCTTCGCTTTCATCCGATTCGTGGCCGGTGGAGACGGCGTGGTTGAGTTGGGTTGATCCCGGCGGGGGCTGGGAGAGTAGTGAGCCATTTTGCGATCCCGGCTTGCGCCGGGATGACGGTGAGCCATTTTGCGATCCCGGCTTGCGCCGGGATGACGTGTGTGCCGATTGAGATCCCGGCGTTCGCCGGGATGAGATGACCGGAGCGCGCAGCGCTCGGGGTCATCTCAATTTCTTGATGCGCTCGGCCGGCGAGATCACGTCGGTCAAGCGAATGCCGAACTTCTCGTTCACGACGACGACCTCGCCGTGCGCGACGAGCGTGCCGTTGACGAACACGTCGAGCGGCTCGCCCGCGGCGCGATCGAGCTCGACGACCGAGCCCTGGTTCAGCTGCAGGAGATTACGGATCGGAATGCGCGTGCGGCCGACCTCCATCGACAACGTGACCGGCACGTCGAGGATGACGTCGAGATTGACGTCGCGGCTGGCCTCGCCGCTCGCTTGGTCCTGAAGATCGCCGAACTGTGCGGCGCGGGCGTCTGCTTTTGGGCTCATGTCGGTGTCCGGGCGAAGTTAAGGTTTGATGGCGAGCAATGAATCGAGCAATTTCGGCTTGGCGCGGGTCACGCGCTCCTCGATCTGCACGGCTTGCTGGCCGTGCGAGACGCCGAACGTGCCGCGAAAGATCGGCACGTCCTCGGCAAGAATCGTCGCGCGGCCGTTGAAGTCGCACGGCAGGATGTCGCCGGGCTTCATGTCGACGAGCTGCTGCATCGTGATGCGGCCGCGGCCGAGCATCGTCGTGAGCTCCACCTCGGCGTCCTCGATCTCTTCCTTGAGCGCGAGCATCCAGCGCTCGTCGTGCTCGACGCGGTCGCTCGCGACGCCGGCATCGAGCAGCTCGCGCATCGGCTCGATCATCGCGTACGGCATCGTGATGTGAACGTCGCCGCCGCCGCCGTCGAGCTCGATGTGGAAGCTCGTGATCACGACGATCTCCGTCGGGCTCACGATGTTGGCGAAGTGCGGGTTGATCTCGGAGTTCAGGTATTCGATGTCGAGCCGCGCGACGTGCGACCACGCCTCTTTCACGTCCGCGAACACGTGCTTGAGCAGCATGTGGATGACGCGCGTTTCGGTCGCGGTGAATTCGCGGCCTTCGATCTTCGCGAAGCGGCCGTTGCCGCCGAAGAAGTTGTCGACGACGGCGAACACGAATTTGGGATCGAGCACGACGAGGCCGGTGCCGCGCAGCGGCAGGATCTTCACGAGATTGAGGCTCGTCGGCACGTGCAGCGAATGCACGTACTCGCTGAATTTCTGCATCTTCACCGGCGCGACGGCGACTTCCGGCGCCCGGCGCAGCATGTTGAACAGGCTCGTGCGGAACAGGCGCGCGAAGCGCTCGTTGATCATCTCGAGCGTCGGCATGCGCCCGCGGACGATGCGCACCTGATTCGCGAAATCGTACGAGCGCGCCTCGTTCGGCGCCGCCGTGTCCTCGGTCTTGACGGCGCCGCTGTCGACGCCGTGGAGCAAGGCATCAATTTCGTCTTGGCTTAATACGTCGTTGCCGGACATAGGAGTTGGAGGCGATGGCTTGAGGTCTTAGCGCGGCGCCGTCATTGCATGACGAACGAGGTGAAATAGAGCTGCTCGACCTTCGAGCCGTTGCCGCCCTCGGCGGTGATCACGTCGCTCACCACCTTCAGCGCCTCGGCGCGCAGCTGATCCTTGCCCTCGCGCGTGCTGATCGTGTCGTAGGTCTGGTTGCCGAACAGCAGGATGAGATCGTTGCGGATCATCGGATCGTTCTGCTTGATCAGATCGACCGTCGCGAGATCGCGCGTCATCACTTCGACCGTGACCTGCAGAAACCGCATCATGCCCTTCGATTCGAAGTTCACGACGAACGGCGGATCGAGCTTCACGTATTGCGGCGGCTCCTTGCGCACGGGCTTGTCGGCCTCGACGGCTGTCTTCGCCTCGGCGTCCTTCTTGCCGCTCATGAACAAGTACGCAGCGCCGCCGCCCACGGTCAACGCGAGCAGGACGATGATCGCCATCATCAGGCCTATCTTCTTGTTCGGCACTGCAGCTTCGGGTGCAGCTTCGGTCTTCGCATCAGCCATCCAGGTCATCCTCGGAAAATCGATGTGCTCTACCGCGGCCCGCCTGCTCGAGCGGCGCGGAAAAGACTGGGTATCGCTTGATTAGCAAGCGACATGCCACGGGGTGCGAGGCGTGGGTAAGTTATTGCTGCCGCGAAGAAATTCGCAAAATCAGGAGTGTGATCCAGAGCACATGGAATACGCTGCGACGGAAAGTTGGCGCGAGGAATGTGAGCGAGCGCACACGCCACCTTCCCGTCGTCCCGACGCAAGTCGGGACCGCCAGTGGCACCGTACAAGCTTGCGATCCCGACTTTCGTCGGGATGACGGAAGGCTTACCCGTCGTCCCCGACGCAAGTCGGGACCGCCGTTGGCACCGTGCAAGTTTGCGATCCCGACTTTCGTCGGGATGACGGAATCAATTATCGGGATGACGGAGGAGGATGAGGAAAGCGCGCCGAGCTACGCGTACGCGTCGAGCAATCCCACTTGCACTTGCGCGATCGAGCTCGTCGCCTCAGTGCTCACGGCCGCCTCCCTGTCGCCAGCACCGCCGACGCCGCGCCACTCCGTGAACTGCTGCTTCGGCGGCTCGCGAAACACGCCCGCGTCCGCTAGCGACATGCCTTGCGCAGCGAAGAGCTCGCGCAGCCGCGGCAGCGCATGCTCGATCGCCGCGCGCGTATCCGCGTGCGCGGCGCCGAACCACACCGAAGCCTGGTCGTCGCGCATCGCGATTCGAATCTCGAGCGGCCCCAAATGCTCCGGCGACAGCCGCAACGATGCGGTGTGTTGTCCCTTCTCCGTCATCATCGTCAGGCGCGAGCCGAGTTCATCCGTCCATGCCGGAGTCCCGACCGGATGTTGTAACGGCCGTGCCTGAGCCGGGACATCCGGCGGCGTCGCGCGCGCCTGCAGCGCATCGAGCGACGGCAGCGCGCCGCTCGGCACCTGAGACTCCTGCGGCGAATCATCGACCGCGGCCAACCGCTCGGTGAGCGCTTGCAGCAGCGCAATATCCCGCGCGCTCGGGCCGTCGGGTCGTGGCGTCAAACCCAGCATTTCCAGCGGATCGCCCTCGCTCTGCGCGACCGTCGGCTGTACCTGCACCGGCGCGATCGGCAACGGCAACAGCGCAAGCGCGGCAGCCTCGGCATCGCTCGACTCTGTGTCGTCCCCGTTCGCCGCTGCCGCGAACTGCGATTGCGTGCCGCTCGCGGGCACGCTTGCCCCAAGCATCTGTGCGAGCGCGAGGACGAAGTCCGTCGATTCTTCCGTCCCAGCCGCTGCGGGCGCGGCAGCAGGCTCGGCGGCGACGGGCGCTGCAACGGCGGGACCGGTCGAAATGGGTAAGCCAGTGGCGTTCATGATTGCAAGTCGCGTTTCGAAATTCGTTGTGCGCGCTCGTCGGTGTCGCGCTGCTCGCGGCGCTCGGCAGTGCGGCGCTCGTCGTTCTGCCATTGCGTGACGACGTGATCGAGCGCCTTCGCCCGTTTCGCCGCGTCCTGCCATCGCAGCCGCTCGGCATCGCGATCGGCACGCGCGCGCAGCACGACGGACTGCTGCTGGCGCATCGCTTCGGTCAGGCGCGCGAGGAATGCCTGATAGTCACGCAGCTCCGTCACGCCCATGCCGCTCGCGACGCGCTGCGTGAACTGCTGCTCGTACTCGCCGCGATACCGCGTGAGCTCCTGCAGTTTGGCTTCCGCCTCGCTGACCTTGCGCTCGAACACGGCGAGGCTCTGCGCGAGCCGCCGTTCGGCGTTCTCGACGACATCCTGGACCGGTGCGAGGCGTTGTGAGCGAGTCATGGCGAGTTACGCATGCATCACGCCGCGGCAGGCTCGCCCGCGATCGCCTGCAGTGCTGCGAGACTCGCGGCGTAGTCGACGCGCTCGTGCATGTCCTGCTGCAGGAAGCGCTGCAGATGCGGCCACGCGGCGAGCGCCGCATCGATGCGCGGATCGGAGCCCTTCTGATACGCGCCGATCGCGATGAGATCGCGGTTCTGCGTGTACGTGGAGAGCGTCTGACGAAAACGGCGCGCCATGTCCGAATGCTGCTTCGGCACGATCTCGTGCATGGCACGGCTGATCGACGCTTCGACGTCGATCGCCGGAAACTGCCCGGCCTCGGCGATGCGGCGCGACAGCACGACGTGGCCGTCGAGAATCGCGCGCGCTGAATCGGCGATCGGATCCTGCTGGTCGTCGCCCTCGGTCAGCACGGTGTAGAACGCCGTGATCGAGCCGCCGCCTTCGACGCCGTTGCCGGCGCGCTCGACGAGCGCGGGCAGGCGCGCGAAGACCGAAGGTGGATAGCCCTTCGTTGCCGGTGCCTCACCGATCGCAAGCCCAATCTCGCGCTGCGCTTGTGCGACGCGCGTCAGCGAGTCCATCAGCAGCAGCACGCTCTTGCCCTGCTCGCGAAAGTACTCGGCGATCGCGGTCGCACGCCATGCGCCGTGCAGGCGCATCAGCGGCGGATTGTCAGCGGGGGTCGCGACGACGACGGCACGACGCCGCCCTTCCGGGCCGAGAATGCGCTCGATGAACTCCTTCACTTCGCGGCCGCGCTCGCCGATCAGGCCGACGACGATGACGTCCGCGCTCGTGTAGCGCGCCATCATGCCGAGCAGCACGCTCTTGCCGACGCCGCTGCCCGCGAACAAGCCGATGCGCTGGCCGCGGCCGACGGTCAAGAGCGAATTGATCGTGCGCACGCCGACATCGAGCGGCTCGCTGATCGGCTGGCGCGCGAGCGGATTGATCGGCGCCCCGGTCAGACGAACACGATCGGAACAATGGAGCGGCCCGAGCCCGTCGAGCGGCTGCCCTGCTCCGTCGATCACGCGCCCGAGCAGGGCCTCGCCGACCTGCGCTGTTTCCGCGCCGATGCGCGGGATGACGCGTGCGTTCGGCTTCAAGCCATGAATATCGCCGGTGGGCATCAGGAACAGGCGGTCGCCCGCGAAGCCTACGACTTCGGCTTCGATGCGCGCGCCGTCGTTGCCGAGCACATCGCAGCGATCCCCGACCGCGGCCTGACAACCCGACGCTTCGAGCGTGAGCCCGACCATGCGCGTGAGCACGCCTTCGACGACCGGCGGCGGGACGCGCGCAATGCGCGCCTGCGCATCGCTCAGCTTCTTGACCCAGCCGTTCGCGAGGCTACTCATGAGCGTTCCGTGTCGTGCGCTCATCCCCGAGCAGCGCGCTGATGACTTCGTTCAGGCGCGTCTCGATGCGCGCGTCGATCAGCGCCGTGTCCGTCGTGACTTTGCAGCCGCCCCGCGTGAGCACCGGATCCTCGACGATCGTCCATGCACGATCCGCGCTCGGCGCCGCAAGGCGCTCGCGAACGATCGCCGCGTCCTCGGGATGCAGATGCACGCGCACATCGCGCGCCGCGGCCGGCAGCAGCGCGACGGTTTCGCGAATGATCGCGATCACCTGCGCCGGGTCCGTCTTCAACTCGCGCCGCACGAGCTGGCGCGCGATCGTCATGGCGAGCGACAAGAGCTGCTGCTCGACCTCCGCATTCATTTCCTGCAGCGGCTTGTCGAGCAGATTGAACATCGCCTCGAGCCGCGCGACCTGCGCCTGCAGCTTCTTGTTCGCCTGCTCAGTTTCCGCGCGAGCGGCGGCGAGGCCGGCCTCGCGGCCTTGTGCGAACGCTTCTTCGTAAGCGCGGCGCTCGACCTCTTCGATTTCCGCCACGGTCTTGCCCTGGCGGCGCGACTGGATCGTCGTGCCCCCGGTGACGATCGGCAGATCCCAACGTGCGACGTTCTCGTAGGTCACACGAACTCCTCGCCCTTACCGCCGAGCTGAATCGTGCCCTGCTCGGCCATCTTGCGCACGATCGCGAGGATTTCCTTTTGCGCGCTTTCGACTTCGGACAGGCGCACGGGGCCGCGCGATTCCAGATCGTCCTTGAGCATTTCGGCGGCGCGCTGCGACATGTTCTTGAAGATCTTTTCCTTCAGGCCGTCGTCGGCGCCCTTCATCGCGAGCAGCAGCCGCTCGCCGGGGACCGCGCGCAAGATCTCCTGCATGCCGCGATCGTCGATGTCGATGAGATCGGCGAACACGAACATCAGATCCTGGATCTTGACGCCGAGATTCTCGTCGACCTTCTTGATGTGCTCGATCAGCGAGCTTTCCTGGCTCGCGTCCATGAAGTTCAGGATGTTCGAAGCCGTCTTCACGCCGCCGATGATCGAGGTCTTCAGGGCGCCGGTCTTGCCGGCGAACTGCTTCTCGATCACCTCGTCGAGCTCGTGCAGCGCGTGCGGCTGGATGCCGTCGAGCGTCGCTATGCGCATGATCACGTCGGCGCGCAGCCACTCGGGGAATTGCGCGAGGATCTCCGCGGACTGATCCGCGTCGAGATAGGCGAGCACGATCGAGATGATCTGCGGATGCTCCTGGCGGACCAGCTCGGCCACCGCGCGCGCATCCATCCACTTCAGCGCTTCGAGCCCTTTGCTCGAGCGCCCGAACAGAATGCGGTCGATGACGCCCGCCGCCTTGTCCTCACCGAGCGCTCCGATCAGCACCTTGCGCAGATAGTCGTCCACGCCGACGCCGAGCGAGGTCTGGTTTTCGACCGTCGTCGTGAACTCGCCGAGGACCTCGGTGACGTCCTTGCGCGAGATGTTCGTGAGCTGGGTCATCGCAGCGCCGATGCGCTGCACGTCCTTCGCACCCATGTGCTTCATGACTTCGGCGGCTTCCTGCTCGCCGAGAGACAGCAAGAGAATCGCGGCACGCTCGGTGCCGTTGCGCTTGGGTTCCTGTTGCTTCGCCATGGCTGATCGTCACTCTTCCTGACCGACCCAGGTCTTCACGACCTGAGCGACGCGTGCGGGATCCTGCGCGACCAACGTGCGCGCCTGCGCCACTTGCGCGTCGTAATCAAGCGGCGCGGCGGCCGCGGGCCCGCCTGCAATCGCTGCGGCCGGCGTCTGCGAGTTGTCCGGCAGCGCCGGGATGAGCGTCTGGCGCGGCGAATCGAGCAGGCCGCGAATCAGCGGACGCAGCACGACGAACACCAGCGAAAGCAGGACGATCAGGCCGGCGACGAGCTTCGCGATATCGCGCACCAAGGGCCGTTCCCACAGCGGAACCTCTTCCGGCGTGAGCACTTCAGGCTCGAGCTCGCCCTTGAAGGAAGCATTCACGACGTTGACGCTGTCGCCGCGCTGCGCATCGAAGCCGACCGCGTCCTTCACGAGGCGCGTCATGTTCTCGAGCTGCTCGGGCGCGAGCGGCGTCTCGACGACTTTGCCTTCCGCATCGGTCGTGCGCAGGTTGTCGACGAGCACGGCGACGGTCAGTCGGCGCAGTCGGCCGGCAGGCGATTTCGTGTAGGCGACGGTGCGATCGATCTCGTAGTTGCGCGTCGACTGTTTGGACGTGTTGTCGGGCGGCGCAGTCGCGACTTGCGTTACCTGTTGCGCGGCAGGCGCGCCAGGCGCTGCTGTCGATCCCGCCGCGGCAGGCGCGGCGACGGTCGCGGCCGCGGCCGTCGAACCCGGGGGCAATGCAACGCCCGGCTGCGGCGGTTGATTCGTCAGCGCGCCGGGCACGCCTTGCGGGCCTGCGCCGTTGCGGCTCGTTTCTTCCGCCGTCTGCTCGCTGCGTACGACCTGACTTTCAGGACGGTACTGCTCGCGCGCTTCTTCCGTCGTCGACAGCTCGACATCCGCGACGACCTGCGCGCGCACGCGGCCTGCGCCGACGAGCGGCGCGAGCAGTTGCTCGATGCGCATCGTGTAGCGCTCCTCCATGCTGCGCGCCATTTCCAGCTGCTTCTCGCGCGCGGCGAACTCATCGCCGCCCTGGGGCGACGACAACAGCCGGCCCTTCTGATCGACGATCGTCACTTGCTCGGCTTCGAGCTCCGGAATGCTCGAGGCGACCAGATTGCCGATCGCCGTGACTTGCTCGGATTCGAGGCGCCGCCCCGGCTTCAATTGCACGAACACCGACGCGCTCGGCGGACGGCGGTCGCGAATGAACGCGGACTGGCGCGGCAGCGCGAGATGCACGCGCGCGCCTTCGACCTGCTGCAGATTCGAGATCGTGCGCGCGAGCTCGGTTTCGAGCGCGTGCTGATAGCGCGCGCCTTCCATGAACTGGCTGACGCCGAAGCCCGGGTCCTTCGCCATCATGTCGAAGCCGCCATCGCCTTCGGGCAAGCCCTGCCCTGCGAGCTGCAAGCGCGCATCGTGCACGCGATCCGAAGGCACGGTGATCTGACCGGTCGTGCCGTCGAGCTTGTAAGGGATGCCGTTCGTTTCGAGCGCCTGCGCGATCTGCGCGGCGTCCTGCTGGCCGAGGTTGCCGTACAGGAGCGAATACGTCGGCTCCTTGGTCCACAACACGATGCCGACGCCGGCGGCGACCGCGGCGGCGACGCCGACCAGCAGCAGCAACGGCTTGAGCGCCGGCGGAATCAGCGTCGCGCGCGGCAATGTGGCGGGATTCGCGCTCATGCGACCCTCGCTACGTCAAACATCGAGAAGCTGTACATCATGTCTATCGCTTGGCTCAGATCGGCATGTTCATGATCGTCTGATACGCATCCACGAGCTTGTTGCGCACTTCGGTCACTGCGCGGAAGGACACGCTCGCCTTCTGCATTTCGAGCATCACCTGCGGCAGCTCGACGCCCGCGACGCCCTGTTCGAATTGCGCCGCGAGCTGCGAGGCCTTCTGTTGCGTCTCGTTGACTTGATCGAGCCCTTGCTTCAGCACGTTCGCGAACGAATTCGTCGGCGCCTGCGGCCCGCCGTTGACGCCCGCGATCTGCGCGACATCGTTCGCCGGCGCGCCCACGCCCTTGATCTGCGATTGCATCGCGCGGATCTGGCTCAGCACGGCGTCGATTTGCAGGGATGACATGGTTTGGATCCTCGAAGCGGATGTGCGATGGCGAGTGGCGGATCGATCAGACGTCCACGCCCGCGTCGCGCAGTTTCGCGAGCTTGTAGCGCAGCGTGCGCGGGCTGATCCCGAGGCGCTTCGCGGCGAGTTGGCGATTGCCGTGGTCGGACTTCAAGGCGTCGAGGATCAGGTCGCGCTCGGCGGTGCCGAGTGAGCTCGAAAGGCTGCGGTCGGAATCGGAGGCGCTTCGCGCACCGTCGCCCCGGACCTCTCCCAAGGGGGAGGGAGTCGCCTGGCCGTGACCCGTAGGCCGTAGTCCGTAGCCCGTCTCCACCTGAATATGCTCCGGCAGAATCACCGGCCCGTTCGCGAGAATCAGCGCGCGCTGCATCACGTTGTCGAGCTCGCGCACGTTGCCGGGCCATGGATACGTGAGAAGCACCTGCGCAGCGTCGGCGCTCAACGCGGGAATGCGTTCGCCGGGACGGCAGCGCGCAGTGAGCAGGCGCATCGCGAGCGGCAGTACGTCATCGCGGCGCTCGCGCAGCGGCGCGGTCGACATGGGGAACACGTTCAAGCGGTAGTACAAGTCTTCGCGAAAGCGGCCGGCGGCGACTTCGTTGCGCAGATTGCGGTTGGTCGTCGCAAGCACGCGCACATCGAGCGCGACCGGCAGACGTCCGCCGAGACGCTCGACCTCACGCTCCTGCAGCACACGCAGGAGCTTCGCCTGCAGGCTGAGCGGCATCTCGGTGATTTCATCGAGCAGCAGCGTGCCGCCCTGCGCCTGCTCGAACTTGCCGGCATGGCTCGCATGCGCGCCGGTGAACGAGCCGCGCTCGTAGCCGAACAGCATGGCTTCCAGCATGTTCTCGGGAATGGCCGCGCAGTTCACCGCAACGAATGCACGCGAGGCGCGCGGCGAGTTGCGATGGATGAAGCGGGCAAGCACTTCTTTGCCGGTACCGGATTCGCCGGCGATCAGTACCGTGCAATCGCTCGCGGCGACACGGCGGGCGAGGTCCGCGAGGCGGCGCGCGCCTTGCTCGCGGCGGGATGCGAATCGCTCGTCATCCACTTCCTCCACGCCTACGCCAATCCGGCGCATGAGCGGCGCGCCGCCGAAATCGCGCGGGAGATCTGGCCGAACGGCCACATCACGATGGGGCATTCCCTGCTGTCGGAAGCGCGGGAGTTCGA
>Ga0164243_10014625_pt1 | contig 10913 bp, 10 predicted proteins | sample OricompcompostOP_FD_108781 | JGI IMG/M metagenome (GOLD analysis project Ga0164243, IMG submission 108781) | Organic Plus compost microbial communities from Emeryville, California, USA - Original compost - Organic plus compost (OP) | ecosystem: Engineered > Solid waste > Mixed feedstock >...
GCGCTGCCGCGCGGGTCGAAGCCGCCGCCCTTGAAGCCCTTCGAATAGGACGCATAGAGCATCAGGTCGTCATTGGGCTTGAACGACACCGAGGCGCGCGGGGTGAATTTTTCGAAGCTCGCCTCGCCGAGGAAATCGGTGATCGGCGCGCCCAGGTTGATCGCGGTGCCGCCGAGCTGCGGCGAGGCGCCGCCGATGCGGTTGGCCTTGAAGATCGCCGACCGGCGGTCGTCGCGGGTGTAGCGCCCGCCGGCCGACACGCTCAGCCGGTCGGTGACGTCGAAGGTGAAGTCGCCGAACACCGACCAGGTGTCGGTGCGCACGTCGCCCGAGGTGAACTGGCCGAAGCCCGATCCGACCGGAAGGCCGATCAGCGGGCCGGTGGTCTCGAGCAGCACGTCGAACTGGGTCAGCGCCCGCGCATCGAGATAGTAGAATCCGAGCAGGCCGTGCAGCCGGTCGCTTTCATAGAGAAGCTGGAATTCCTGGCTGATCTGTTCGTTGAAATAGATGCCGGGAACGTCGACATCGACCGTCGGAAGTGCGTCGAAGTCGATCGGCCCATAGCTCTTGTCCTTGCGCCACGCGCTGATGCTGCGCAGCGTGAGCGCATTTGAAAGCTCGGCGGTGACGTTCATGGTCAGCCCATAGGCCTCGATGTCCTGCTTCGGGCTGTTGAGCCCGGCACGCGTATCGTAGACATCGTCGAGTACCGGCGCGCCCGAGAACAGGCCCGGGATCAGCCGGTGGCCGTTGCGCGGGTTGGACTTGTCCTTGGTGTAGTCGCCGGAGATGCGGATGAGCAGACGATCATCGGGCGATTCGAACTCGATCGTCCCGCGGCCGGCCCAGACGTCCTTGTTGTAGTTCTCGATGCCCAGATTGACGTTCTTGCCGAAGCCGCCGCGGCTCAGCCGCGCGCCCGAGACGCCGACCCTGAACATGTCGCCGATCGGCGCGCTCAGGCTGACGACCGCGTCGGCCTGATCATAGCTGCCATAGGTCGCACGCAGCTTGGCCTCGAAATCGTCGGGTAGCCGGCGGGTGACATATTTGATCGCGCCGCCGATCGTATTGCGGCCGTAGAGCGTGCCCTGCGGCCCGCGCAGCACCTCGATCCGCTCGACATCGTAGATGTCGAGCACCGCCGCCTGCGGACGGTTGAGATAGACGTCGTCGAGGTAGATGCCGACGCCGGCTTCGAACCCGCCCACCGGATCCTGCTGGCCGACGCCGCGGATGAAAGCGGAGAGCGTCGAATTGGTCGCGCGCGAATTCTCGATCGTGACGTTGGGCGTGGTGTCCGAAATATCGGTGATGTCGATCGCGCCCTGCGCCTCCAGCGCCTCGCCCGAAAAGGCGGTGACCGCGATCGGCACGTCGAGCAGGCTTTCCTCGCGGCGGCGCGCGGTGACGACGATGTCGCCCTCCTCCTCGATCAGTGGATCGGCGGTGCCCGCATCCTGCGCGAGGGCGGGTTGGGCAACCAGCGCGGACAGGCCGGCGCCGATGCAGAACAGGGTGCGCGCCGAAAAAGACTTGCGGGACATCGTCATTCCTCCCCTTGGATGGCCCCGACCTGTCGACGGGTTGTGCCGGTTCGATTTGCGCCTATACTGAAACCTGAACCGGGTTTCAACTTTAGTCTCGGTCGGGGAGGAAAATGACGGGCGAGCGTAGCAACGAGGCAACAGTCGTCGGCCAGTCGCCGACCAGCGGGGCGAAGACGCCGCGCACCGAGCGCGGCCGCAAGACGCTGCGCGCGATCCTCGACGCGGCGGCGGCCGAGTTCGGCCAGAAGGGCTTTCACGAAGGGTCGATCAGCGGGATCACCAGCCGCGCCGGTGTCGCGCTCGGCAGCTTCTACACTTATTTCGATTCGAAGGAGGCGGTGTTCAAGGCGCTGGTCCACGACATGAGCGCCAAGCTCCGCGATCACGTCACCCCGTTGGTGCAGGCGGCCGGCCACGAGATCGACGCCGAGCGTATCGGGCTCGAATCCTTCCTCGAATTCGTCCGGAGCCATCAGGAAATCTACCGGATCATCGATGAATCCGAGTTCGTCGACTATGCGAGCTACCGGCACCATTACACCAGCACGGTCGATCGCATTCGTCAGCGGCTGGAGGCGGGCGCCGCGCGCGGCGAGGTCCGCGCCGACGTCGGCGAGATCCATGCCTGGGCGATCGCGGGGATGAACGTGTTCCTGGGGCTGCGCTTCGGCCTGTGGGAAACCGATGCCGACCCGGCAGAAGTCGCGGCGGTCGCCAACGATCTGCTTAGACGCGGCCTCGCGCCCGACTGAATCAACGCCGCAGCAGGAACACCGCGTGCTCGGCGCGGAAGTTCGCGGCGGCGGCGCTGGTCGCCTTGTCGCCGTTCAGGAACCACGCTCCCTCGACGGTGATGCCGCGCTCGCGCAGCAACGCGCGGAAATCGTCGATGGTGACATGGTGGATGTTCGGCGTCTCGTACCAGGCGAGCGGCAGCAGCCGCGTCACCGGCATCCGCCCGCCCCAGAGCAGCGAGAGCCGCACCCGCCAATGCGCGAAATTGGGGAAGGAGACGAAGCCGCGCCGGCCGATGCGCAACAGGTGATCGAGCACGCGATCGGGGCGATGCGTGGTCTGGAGCGTCTGGCTCAGGATCGCATAGTCGAAGCTGGCGTCGGGATAGTCGGCGAGATCGGTATCGGCATCGCCCTGGATGACAGAGAGGCCGCGCGCGACCGCCGCGGCGACATTCTCCGGCTCGATCTCCAGCCCGCGCGCGTCGACCCCGTGCCGGTCACGGAGCGCCGCCATCAGCGCACCGTCTCCACAGCCCACGTCGAGCACGCGGCTGCCCGGCGCGACATTGGCGGCGATCACCGCAAGATCGGGGCGGAGCGCGCTCATCGTTCGCCTGTCCTCAGAAATCCGTCGACCACGCGATTGAGCTCCGGCACGTCGAGCAGGAACGCGTCATGGCCGAACGGGCTCTTGAGCTCGACGAAGCTGACCGCCGCACCCGCCGCGTTGAGCGCATGGACGATGCTGCGCGATTCGGTCGTCGGATAGAGCCAGTCGGTGTCGAAGCTGACCAGGCAGAAGCGCGTGCGCGTATTTCTGAACGCGTCGGCGAGCCGCCCGCCATGCTCCTCGGCGAGGTCGAAATAGTCCATCGCGCGGGTGATATAGAGATAGGAATTGGCGTCGAACCGGTCGGTGAAGCTCAGGCCCTGATGGCGCAGATAGCTTTCGACCTGAAAATCGGCGTCGAAGCCAAAGGTCTTGGCGTCACGGCCCTGCAGCTTGCGGCCGAACTTCTCGGTGAGCCCGGCTTCGGACAGATAGGTGATGTGCGCCGCCATCCGCGCGACCGCGAGGCCCGAAGCGGGCGGCTTCTTGCCGTAATAGGCGCCGCCGCGCCAGTTGGGGTCGGCCATGATCGCCTGGCGCCCGACCTCGTGAAAGGCGATGTTCTGCGCCGAGTGCCGCGCGGTCGACGCGATCACCACCGCCGCCTCGACGCGTGCCGGAAAGGTCGCGGGCCAAGACAGCGCCTGCATCCCGCCCATCGAGCCGCCGACCACCGCACGCAGGCGGTCGACGCCGAGATGATCGAGCAGCAAGGCCTGCGCGCGCACCATGTCGCGGATGGTGATGACCGGGAACGCCATGCCGAGCGGCTTGCCGTCGGTGCCGAGGCTGGCCGGGCCCGACGAGCCCATGCAGCTGCCGAGCACATTGGCGCAGACGATGAAATGGCGCGTGGGATCGATCGGCTTGCCGGGCCCGACCATTCGCGCCCACCAGCCGGGCTTGCCGGTGATCGGATGCGCCGATGCGACATGCTGGTCGCCGGTCAGCGCGTGGCAGATCAGGATCGCGTTCGCGCGATCGGCATCGAGCGAGCCATAGGTTTCGTAAGCGATCTCGACGGGCGCGAGCATGCCGCCGCCGTCGAGCGCGAGCGGCCCGGGCAGCGTTACGCGGCGATCCAGCCCGAAACGCGCATCTTCACTCATGCAGGGCTGTTAGGGCGGCAAGGGCCGCGCTTCAAGCCGCGACCGCTTGCGCCGCGAGTACCGCCTCGGCCGCCAGCCGGCCGGTCTGCGCGCCGCCGTTCATATAGCCGGGGAAGGCGTCGGACAGATGCTCGCCGGCGAAGACGATCGGCCCGGCGGGCGCGGGCGGGGTGACCTTGCCGTCCTCCTCGAGCCAGAAATGCCCTGCAAAGCGGGTGAGCTGCCCGGGCTTGAAGCTCGAATAGGCGCCGCGGGCATAGGGGTCGCTGCCCCAGGCGGTGCGCCGCATCGTCCGCGCGGCGAGCCCGGGCACCGCCGGCGCGATCGCCGTCTCGGCGCGGCGCAGCACCGTATCGACCTCGCCCGCCATCAGCGCGTCGACCTGATCGCCGCCGAAAAACCAGGTGAGAACGCCGGCCGCGCCGGGCTGGCCCGAGCTCGCGTCCCAGAATTCGGAGAAGACGCCCGGTCCCCTGGTGTCGACCGCCCATGCGGCGCCGGCCGGGCCGGTCACCGGCTCCCACACTCGCGCGGCATAGCCCGCGTTGATCTTCTCGTTCCGCCCGCATTCGATCTCGGCGATCACCCGCCGCCAGCCTTCGGGCAGCAGACCGCCATAGTCGATCGTCCGCATCAGCGGCGCGGGAACCGTGACGATCACGCGATCGGCCTCGTCGCTGAAGCCATTGGCGAAGCGCAGTCGGACACGTCCGCCCGCCCGCTCGATCGCGGCAAGCGCATGGCCGGTGCGGATGCGGTCCATCAGCGGCGCCGACAAGGCGCGCACCACGCTCGACGAGCCGCCGGTCAGGATGAAGCGCTCGTCGCTGGTCGAGATCAGCTCGGCATGATCGCCGTCGACCACCGGCAGGTTGAACAGCAGCTCGATCGCCGACGCGTCCTTGGGCTCGGCGCCGAATTCGGTGCGGATGGTCGCTTTGATCAGCGCGCGGACGTGCGGCTTGAGCAGCGCGGCATGGCTGTCGAGATAGGCGGCGACCGAGATCGCATCGAGCTTGGGCGCCATGACGTCATAATCGGCGTCGAGCGCGGCGGCGTCGGCGCCGATCTGCGCGGCGATCGGGCGCAGATCGGCGACCAGCTCGGCCTCGGGCACGTTGCGCCCGTCGACGACGTAACAGTTGTGCGCAGCCATCGGCTTGCGGTCGATCAGCGCGATGCCGAAGCGTTTCGCGAGCGCGAGCATATCGGCGTGATCGGTGTTCACCAGATTGCCGCCGTCCTCAATATCGAGGCCGGGTTCGGGCGCGTTGTTCGCGGTGATCACGCGCCCGCCCAGACGCCCGCGCGCCTCGTAGAGCACGGCATCGATCCCGGCGGCCGCGAGCGCGTCGAGCGCGGTCAGCCCCGCCAGCCCGCCGCCGATCACCGCGACACGCTGCGCAGTGCGCGACCGCACCGGTGCCGGCCATCCGACCAGCGGCGTCGCCGCGACCGCGCCGAGCGCCGCCAGCACGCGACGCCGGGTGACTCCCCCGCTGGCGGCAAATGGCGGCGGTGCGCCCGCTTCCGCCAGATTGACGCGGCGCGCCTGCCCAAGCAGCCGCCAGACCGGACCGGTTCCCCGCATGATCGCCTCCCCCTTGTTCGCACCGCCTCTAGCATAGTTGCGCATCGCGCACGATTGCGCCATGCGCGCGCCATGACAGCCCCCGTTCCCAAGCCCTGGATCATGGGCATCGCGCCCTATGTGCCCGGCCGCTCGACCACCGATGACGGCCGCAAGGTCGCCAAGCTCTCGTCCAACGAAAATCCGCTCGGCACCTCGCCCGCCGCGCGCGAGGCCTTCGCCGCCGCCGCGGGGCGGCTCGAACGCTATCCCGACGCCAGCGCCAACGAACTGCGCGAGGTGATCGCCGCAAAATACGGGCTCGACCCCGCGCGTATCATCTACGGCAACGGCTCGGACGAGGTGCTCCACCTCGCCGCAGGCGCCTTTGCCGGTCCCGGCGACGAGGTGATCTACGTCAAATACGGCTTCGCGGTGTACGATATCGCCGCGCGGCGGGTGGGTGCGGTCCCGGTGATCGCGCCCGATGCCGACTATGCCACCGATGTCGACGCGATCCTCGCCGCGGTCACCGAGCGGACGCGGATGGTCTATATCGCCAACCCCAACAATCCGACCGGCACCTATGCCACCCGTGAGGAGATCGCGCGGCTCCATGCGGGCCTGCCGGGCGACGTGCTGCTCGTGCTCGACCACGCCTATGCCGAATATATCGACGGCGATGTCGAGGACGGCGGCATGGCATTGGCCGAACATGCGCCCAATGTGCTGGTCACCCGCACCTTCTCCAAGCTCTACGGGCTCGCCGCCGAACGGATCGGCTGGGGCTATGCCGCCGCACCGATCATCGAGGCGATGCACCGCATCCGCCTGCCCTTCAGCATCACCATCGCGGGGACCGCGGCGGCGGTCGCGGCACTCGGCGACACCGGGTTCGTCGATCACACCCGCGCCCATAATGCCGAATGGCGCGCCTGGTTCACCGCAGAGATCGCCAAGCTCGGCAATGCCGGGCTGCGCGCGGTGCCGAGCCAGGCCAATTTCGTGCTGGTGCTGTTCGAAGGACGGCTGACCGCCGAGGCAGCCTATAAGGGGCTGATGGACGCGGGCTATATCGTCCGCTGGCTGCCCGGCCAGGGTCTGCCGCACGGGCTGCGAATCACCATCGGCACCGAGACCGAGACCCGCGGCGTCGCCGAGGCGCTGCGCCGGCTGGCCGAGGCGGCCGGCTGATGCTGCCCTTCGCGCGCGTCACGATCATCGGGCTCGGACTGATCGGCTCCTCGGTCGCGCGCGCGATCCGCCAGCATATGCCGACGGTGCGGCTGACCGGGCACGATGCCGACCCGCAAGTCCGCGAGACGGTCAGGGCGCTCGATCTGGTCGACGATATCGCCGACACCGCCGGCGCGGCGGTGACCGATGCCGATCTCGTCATCCTCTGCGTGCCGGTCGGCGCGATGGGCGCGGTGGCGGAGGCGATCGCCGCCGACCTGCCGGCGGAGGCGATCGTGAGCGATGTCGGATCGTCCAAGGCCGGGGTTTCCGCCGCGCTCGCCGCAGCGCTGCCCGACGCGATCGTCATTCCGGCGCATCCGGTCGCGGGCACCGAGCGCAGCGGCCCCGAGGCCGGATTCGCCACGCTGTTCCAGGGCCGATTCTGCATCCTGACCCCGCCCGAGGGCGCCGACGAGGCGGCGGTGGCGCGGCTCGAGGCCTTCTGGCAGGCGCTGGGCGCCAAGGTCGAGCGGATGGATGCGGCGCATCACGACCTGGTGCTCGCGGTGACCAGCCACCTCCCCCACCTGATCGCCTATACCATCGTCGGCACGGCGTCGGACCTGGAGGCGGTCACCCGGTCGGAGGTGATCAAATATTCGGCCGGCGGCTTCCGCGACTTCACCCGCATCGCCGCCTCCGATCCGACGATGTGGCGCGACGTGTTCCTGACCAACAAGGACGCGGTGCTCGAGATGCTCCAGCGCTTCTCCGAGGATCTGACCGCGCTCCAGCGCGCGATCCGCTGGGGCGACGGCGATGCGCTGTTCGAGCTGTTCACCCGCACCCGCGCGATCCGCCGCTCGATCATCGCCGAGGGCCAGGACGACGCCCGCGAGGATTTCGGGCGCAGCCACGAATAATATCAGTCGTTGAGCGCGTTGATCCGCTCGTGAACCAGCGCCTCGGCGGCGTCGCGGTCGAGCCCGGGCTCGATCGGTGCGCCGAAGCGGAAGGTGATGACGCCGGGGCGCTTGAGGAAGCGCCGCCGCGGCCATAGCCGACCGCTGTCGACCGCGACGGGCACGACCGGCAATCCGAAGCTCTTGTAGAGCGCGGCGAAGCCGGCGCGCAGCGGCGGCCGTTCGCCGTGTGCGACACGGGTCCCCTCCGGAAAGATGACCAGCGAACGATTCTGCGCGACCGCGGACCGCGCCGCGGCAACCAGCGCGCGGAGCGCGCGCGCGCCGCCGCTCCGGTCTATCGGAATGACGCCATGACGCCGGGCGATCCAGCCCCAGAGCGGAATGTCGGCCAATTCCTTCTTCACCAGCACCGCCGGATTGTGGAACAGCCTTATGACCTCCAGCGTCTCGTACATCGACTCGTGCTTGATCGCGTAGAGCACCGGCTGCGCCGGAATCTCCCCCTCGATGTGCGTGCGGATGCCGAGGATGTTGACCGCGCACCAATAATGGAACCGCGACCAGCGCAATGCGGCACGCCGGAATGCGTCCGCACCCAGCGGCGCGGTGATCACCCCGACGAGCACGCAGACCGCCGTTCCGGGATAGAAGATCAGCGCGAACGCCAGCGAGCGCAGGGCGGTCACGGCGCGCCTACAGCCCGAACCACGGGGCGGCCAGGCTCAGCAGATATTTGTGATATTCCTTGAACAGCATCGCAAAGCCCGCGCGGCTCTTCACCGCATCGGCGACCAGCTCGACTTCGGGATCGAGCGCGCGGCGCAGCTCGTAGCGTGCCCGGCGCATGTGCCAGTCGGTGGTGACGAGCCGCACCGTGCGGTAACGGTGCTGCGCCACCCATCGTGCGGTCTCGAGCGCGTTGGAGCGCGTATCGACCGCTTCGACGCCCAGATCGATACAGCAGTCGAACAATGCGGTCGGCGCCTTTTGCGCCAGCGCCAGCTCGTGCGGGCGGACATTGCGGTTGACCCCCGAGATCAGCATCCGCTTGGCGTGGCGCGCCTCCATCAGCGCAAGGCCGCGCTCGATTCGGCCGGGCGCGCCGGTCAGCACCACGATCGCGTCGGTGTTGGCGCCGTCGGCGGGCTGCGGAAGCCAGATCACGAAGGCCGCGAAACCCAGCGCCCAGAAGAGCGGAATGAGCGAGAGGATACGTTTGATCACAGCATCTTCCGCAAAGTTCGAATCACCGTCAGCCGCGCGACCAGCGTCGCCAGCAACGCGCCCGCGAGGGGAAGCGCCAGGATGACGCCCCAGGCCGCGCCGCTCAATGCGATATTGCCGAGCAGGTCCGATCCGATGTCGCGCATCCGCGTGCCGAGCACGAGCAGCACCAGCACCGCGGCGATCAGCCCGACCAGGCCGCCGAACAGCGCGTCGAGCGCGATGCGGCGCTGAAAGAGCCGGGCGATCTGGTGGTCGGTCGCCCCCATCAGGTGAAGCACGTCGATGGTGAAGCGATGGGTGTTGAGCGCCGCGCGCGCGGCGAGCACCACCGAGGCGGCGGTCGCCGCGGCCATCAGCAGCACCAGCGCGACCGAAAGCCATTTGAGCGAGCCGATCAGGCCGCTGACCGGCGCGAGCCAGGTGGCATGGCGGTCGATCCGCGCCGCCGGCGAGGCGCTGCGCACCGCACGATCGAGATCGGCGATGTCGCGCTCGCCCGCGCTCGACAGCGTGACGTCGATCAGCGCCGGCACCGGCAGCTCCGCGCCCGCCAGCCCGCCCTCGCCCAGATACGGCGCGAGCAGCGCCGCCATCGCCGATTCGCGGAGCCGTTCGACCCGCTCGACATTCGAAAGCCGGCCGAGCGCGGCCTCCACCGCCTGCGCCTGGGCATCGCGCGCGACCGGATCGGCCTCCACGATCTGCACGGTGAACTTGCCCGCCAGATCGTCGCCCAATGCGCGCGCCGCGGCGCCGAGCCCGAGCCCCGCCGCGGCCGCGAGCGCGGTCAGGAACATCATGATCGCGATCACCCAGGGCATCGGTCCGGCCAGCCTGCCCTCGGGCAGCAGGCGGCGGTCTGCGGCCGATGCCGCCCAGCCAAAGCTCATGACGCCATGCCCTCGCCCTCGTGCCGCTTGGGCGGGTAGCGCAACGCGCCGGTCGGGTCCGAGAGCCGCCCCCGGTCGAGCCGCATCATGTTCGCATGGCTCACCCGGCTGAGCAGATGAATGTCGTGGGTGGCGACGACGATGGTGGTGCCGAGCTTGTTCAGCCCCTCGAACAAATGGAGCAGCCGCGCCGCCATGTCGGGATCGACGTTGCCGGTGGGCTCGTCGGCCACCAATATTTCGGGTCGGCCGATCACCGCGCGCGCGATCGCCACGCGTTGCTGCTCTCCGCCCGAAAGCGTCGCCGGCCGCGCGCTCGCCCGGTCCTTCAGCCCGACCCAGGCGAGCATCTCGTTGACCGGGGTCTCGACCTCGCGCTCGTCATAGCCGTTGATGCGCAGCGGCAGCGCGATATTGTCATAGGCCGACAGGTGCGGGACCAGCCGGAAATCCTGGAAGACCACGCCGATCCGGCGGCGCAGCGCGGGAAGCCGCACGCGCGGCAGCGTCACCGCGTCCTCGCCGAACAACCGGATAAGGCCGCGGCTCGGCCGCTGGGCTAGGTAGAGCAGCTTGAGCAGCGAGGTCTTGCCCGCGCCCGACGGGCCGGTCAGGAAGTAAAAGGCGCCGGTATTGAGCGTGAAGCTGACGTCCGAAAGCGTCTCCGCGCCGGTTCCGTAGCGCAGACCGACATTCTCGAACTGCACGATGCTCGCCATCGCGGCCGCGCCTGCTCCCTTCGCCCCTTTTGCCGGCCCGCCATCGCATAGCGCCACCACCCGCGTAAAGCCCGGCGGGGCCAAGGTGCTTGCAACATCGCCGCGCAGCGTGTTTACAGCATGGCTACAGACAATTCCTCGTTTTACGGACCTCGCCCGACCGCATGATCCTGACCTGCCCCGAGTGCCGGACCCGTTATCTGGTGCCCGATAGCGCGATCGGGCCGGCGGGGAGGACGGTGCGTTGCGCATCGTGCAAGCATAGCTGGTTCCAGCCGCCCGAATCCGGCCCCGAACCGGCCTCCGCGCCGCTTTCCCCGCCGCCGGCGGCAGAGCCGCCCGCGCCGGCTGCGGCTGAGGAGCGCGAGACCGCACCGCCGCCGATCGGCGATA
>Ga0164243_10014626_pt1 | contig 10913 bp, 9 predicted proteins | sample OricompcompostOP_FD_108781 | JGI IMG/M metagenome (GOLD analysis project Ga0164243, IMG submission 108781) | Organic Plus compost microbial communities from Emeryville, California, USA - Original compost - Organic plus compost (OP) | ecosystem: Engineered > Solid waste > Mixed feedstock >...
GCCCTCCCTCAAGACCGATCGTCCGGCGAAGGAACAGCTCGTCATGCCCAAACCGCTCTCCCCCCAAACCATTGCCCTCATCAAAGCCACCGTCCCGGCCCTGCGCGAGCACGGGCTCACCATCACGAAAACGATGTACGGGCATCTGTTCAAGGACGCGGAGATCCGCGATCTCTTCAACCAGTCTCACCAGGGACAGGAGGGATCGCAGCCCAAGGCGCTGGCGAGTTCCATTCTGGCCTATGCCGAGAATATCGATAACCTCGGCGCGCTGGCGCCCGCGGTCGAGCGGATCGCCCAGAAGCACGCCGGCCTCAACATCCTTCCCGAGCACTACCCTTACGTGGCGCGCGCCCTGCTCCAGGCCATCCGTGACGTTCTCGGCGAAGCGGCGACGGACGAGATCATCAAGGCTTGGGGCGAGGCATACTGGTTCCTCGCCGAGATCCTGATCGGGCGCGAGGCGGAGATTTACCGCGAGGCGGCCTCCGCGCCCGGCGGCTGGACCGGCTGGCGCGACTTCCGCGTCGACAAGGTTATCGAGGAGAGCGCAATCATCCGCTCCTTCTATCTGGTTCCCGTCGACGGCGGCGAGGTCATCCGCCACAAGCCGGGCCAGTACCTGACCTTCCGCCTCGAGGGCGAGGGCCTAGAACCCTTGAAGCGCAACTATACGATCTCATCGGCGCCCAGCTCGCGCTACTACCGCATCACCGTGAAACGCGAGGACGGCGGCCCCGATGCTCCCGCCGGCCGCGCGTCGACCTGGCTGCACGAGCACGCTGAGGTCGGCACCGTTCTGCGCGTTGCTGCCCCTGCCGGCGACTTCCACCTCGACGTCGACACGACCAAGGATCCGATCGTGCTGGTGAGCGGGGGCGTCGGGCTGACACCGATGGTGAGCATGCTCGAAACCGTCGCAGAGAAGCGCTCCGACCTGCAGACCTGGTACGTCCACGGCGCTCAGAACAGCGCCGTGCACGCGATGGGTGCCCGTGTGCGCAAGCTCGCCGATGGTAAGTCAAATATCGACGTCAAGGTGTTCTATGCCGACCCTGACAGCACCGATGCCACCTATGACGAGAAAGGCTTGATCTCAGCGGAATGGCTGGGCCGCAACACGCCGTCAGACCGCGCGACTTACTACCTGTGCGGACCGAAGCCGTTCCTCAAAGCCATCGCCCGCGGCCTCAAGGACGCAGGCGTGGCGCCAGAGCGCATTCGCTATGAGTTCTTCGGCCCTGCCGACGACATTCTGGCCGCCTGAAGCTTCACGCCTCGACAGACCCAATGGCGCCGGCAGGACCGGCGCCATTTTCGTTTCGACTTGCCAGGCCTTCCCTTCATGTCCCACGCAGCCGCCTACATCCGCTGCTGGAATGTGCGCGCACCCTCCGGCCAGAGCGTCTTGAGATCGGCCGGGAGCTGCCCGATCACTTGCGAGATCTCGCCGGGATCGCAATGGTGCGCCATCACAGCGAACACGTCCTTGACCGCCTGCTCCGGGGCTACCGGCCGCGGCAGCAGCTTCAACAGGACCTCGTCGAGGAACTTCTCCTTGGTGCGGATCCGCTCGGGGGTGCGCGACGGCTGCCAGCCTTCGTAGTAGATGCCGCGCAGAATGATCGGGAGCTGCGCCCCGAGCTCAATCGCCTCCTCCGGTGTCAGCCGGTCGCGCAGCTGGTGCAGCACCGCGCGTAGTACACTTAGGGCCTCCGCCTCATCGTCGAGATCGGCGTTGTCCCTGAGCTCCTTCAGCCACTCCTGCGTCTGCTGCACCGCATGTGCGACCGTTGCGGGTAAGGTCATGATAAGTCCTCCGATTGCTCCATTGGACTTCTGCCTCCCCCTTGCCACAGACTCCTGTGGCGAAAGCCTGCCGGACGGCGCCGGCAGGTCGTGGTTGCGCTTCTAGGAATCGTCGCGATCGGCGCCGCCGATCTCAGGCGTGATGCGCCGAGACAGCCGATATCGCCTGGCCCGAAAGCTCCAGCGGCGCCTTGTTGGAAAGGTCGCCCAGGCTCAACATCCCGACCATGCGCTTTTTCGAGTTGATAACGGGGAGACGGCGAATCTGTTTCTCCTCCATCTTGCGCACGGCCCCGTCGAGCTCTTCGTTGTCCCGGCAGTAGAAGATGCCCTCGCTCATGACGTCGCGCGCCTTGAGCTTCGAGCAGTCCTTACCGTTCGCAACGGCCCTACAGGCGATGTCGCGATCGGTCACCATGCCGATAAGGCGGTCGTTCTCGCCGATCGGAATTGAGCCGACGTCGAGGTCGCGCATGCGCTTGGCGATGTCGGTCAGCGGCGTCTCGGGCGGGCACCACTCGGCGCCCTTATGCATGACTTCTTTGACTTTCATCCTGCTCACTCCCAACTAGAAGATGTTGTCTCCAAGCCCATGCCATAAGAACGCTAACACCTCCGGCTGCGTTCAAAAATTGCGCTAGCCAAGTTTTGATCGGGGCGATCAAGAAGAGCCTTGGCCGGGGAATCGCTTGTCCGGAGCGTTTTCGATCTCGGCGAGCGGTGATTATTGCTCTGGGCCACCGGATAACGAACGCACGCTGGCCCGCAGGGCACCGCACGGATCCCTGCCTTGCCGGTCGATCTCGACACAACAGCTAATCGAGCGTGAGACCGGGCGCACCCCGAAAAAAACGGGGAACAACGCCATTCCCTGCCCAGCAGACCGAGACTATCGACACCACATTCCATATAGTTCTGCTTCACTTACTCTTAGTTATTTTTTGAGCAATTTCCCGGTGACAAACATGATTTTCTCGAACGCCCTTCGAAGGCTGGCCACGCCAGCGCAAGCGCTCCCCACGGTGCAAGAGTTACCTACCCATGTGCAATGGGCACCACCCTCCCTGAGCGGACAGGCGTTCGAGCAAGCGCGCGCGCGCACCGATCCCATCTCGATCGAAACCCGCCCCGGCGAAGCCAATGATCGGCTGGACACCTTGCCCCTCGTCAAGGAGGGCGAAACCGTCCCAGATATCAAAGAGCGAATTCTGGAGGACGCTAAGACCAACCCCGCCATTGCTCCGTTGCTCGAACTTTTCCACTTCGATAAGCCCGATCCCGAGCGGATGCGCGCTTACGTCGATCTCGGCATTGGCGAAGCTTTGGCGGAACTCATGGCGCGTTTCGGCATCCATCCAGGACACGTCGTGGCGGATGTCGGCTGCGGTCTCGGTTGGCTGGCGTTTTCGCTTGATCGACTAGGGTATTCCAACCTCGTCGCGATGGACCCCAAGACGGAAGCAACAAACTACCTCCGGAAAGTCGCCGGCGATCGCATCGAAGTCATCAACGATCTCGATGTATGGCGCGGTATCCGCCACCGTTTTGATGCACTGGTCTCTGTAGCCACAGTCCACCACTGGGAGCACATCCCCTGGATTGCCCTAGAGGCCCGCCGCACGGTGAAGCCGGGCGCGTACTGGTTCGCGGTCATGGAGCAGTTTGCAGACACGCCGGCAGAGTTCGTCCAGTTAATGAGCACACACCCGACAAGAGAACGCTACAAAGCGTACGAATGGGCCTATCCGGTGTCGGCCTACGTCGACCTGATCCAATCAGTCGGCTTCACCTTGACCGCCGTCGTCCCGATGTATTACCGCGGAAACGCCTATTTGACAGTTCGGCCGTTGCTCCCAACGCCAGGCGGGTTGGACCAGGCAGAACTTGACCAACTGGTAGACGAAAACTTAACCGGGCCCAATGGCACCGTCGAGCTCTTCTGGGCAGAAGTGGACGCGCGCCGCCGTACTCCCGGCTGGAAACTGTTCACACGTCCCCAGGTACTGGTGTTTCAAAGGACTGTGGTCGACTAGAACGTTTCCGCTACCGAACGCCCGCTCTGCGCAACAGCCCGCCACCCGCGCGAAGCACTCCCTGGGCCAGCGCGGCGCTTCTGCTGGGTGCCGGCTTCGGATGCTGTCCCGCCGATGCAATGGCCGCCACACCGCTGAGCGATATGACGTCTCAATTGCCTGCGCCATCCAGGGCCGCTCGCCGAACAGGAGAACATCAGCGCCAGGATACCCTCGCCGCCATGGCCGATTGCTGCAGGAGCGTATTGAGTGCCGTCGTCGTATGGAGCCTGACACGGAGGACCTTCGATAGCCTTGAATATGGCTATAAGGCGCTGTTGAACCCTCAATTTTTCGGAAATAAGACGCGCACCCAAAAGCCGCAACTAGCCAAGTGAAAACAGCTTAGGAGTTCAATGACCTATGAGCCAGGCCGATCCAATCACTTCACGACGTAGCCCGACGTCCGTGAGAACTAGGGAAGCCATTCGACAGGAAGGGGCTCGATGGATGGTTTCGAGTATCCGCGGCAAGGCATACTCCATAGTGAATAAACTGGGAACTATATACTTGACGTACCTAGATGCACAGTCGGTGCGTCACGTGTCTTGCGCGGAGCTGGCGTGTCTCGGGTGGATTCGTTAACTTTTGGTCCGAATCAAGCGATGAACTGATTCAGTTGAAAGACTGGGGACAGCCCGGCGTCTCAACGGACTAGGAGGTACGGACATGCGCTCTGGTATTAACCGGTCGTTAACGGATTGTTAGCGATAGTAGGCACGCGTTGACCGCGTTGCACGTCGCCCCACATAATAGCCCAGCAGGTCGGTGGCCTACCTGCCGAGGTCCACGTAGCCAAAAGGCTCCGGGATCGCCATGCCGCCAATGACCTATGATCGGTAGGAACCCGGCGCCAACCTGACGGTTCCTGCCACCTTAGCGACAGCGCAACGTGGAATGATTCGCCATGCCCGGCAAACAGTCGGAACCCGTAAAGCCGTCCAATCCACGGGATAGAGACGCGCATGAGGACAGATTTCGGCGGACGGTTCTCCGGATGCTGGAAACGCCGCCGAAAGTGCATGAAGAAATGAAAATGGGTGCAGCGCCCAAGCGCAACACCCGTTCTTCTGGAGAGGGAGCCAAGGGTCGAACCGGGAAGTGAGGCCCTTGGTTTCCCAATCTGATCGCTCGGTTAATTACTCATAAACCGGAGCGCCATACGATGCCTTCACCAAAGAAACCGCGTTCTTGCAGCCCTCTTTGGAGTAGTACGCCTCTCCTTGGGCGATAATCTCGTGATTTGCAGACTTTAGGTGCCACCGCCAGTAGCCGGCGGTGTCTTTGTACAGTCGGAAGTACATGACTAACCTTTCCTTTAAGGCTGACAGAATGCAGACGCACCTTTTCTCATACCGATTCGAGGACAAGGTCTGGGAACTGGAAATCACGGCACGCAACGCCGCTGAGGCGAAGGCCCGCCTGTCACAGCTGGCATTCGCCAAATACGACGGTGTACTCGTTGCTACGATACCGGCTTCCCTCGGTCCCCTTGCCCAGGTGTCGGCATGGGTTCGGAACGCTGCAGCCACAATCCTGCCACGATTCGGCAGCGGTCGTCATCGCTGACGGTTGCGCCATCGGACAAAACGCCTCGTCTTCTGTCGCAGGCTACGCGGTTCCACGAGGTCTTTCGTACATCAGGCGCTTTCCGCCGATACCCTGAAGGGCGTTATTGGCCCGCTCGGTGTCGTCGATATCTAGGGCAGCGCGGTTGTTCCACTTGAACGCTGCTTCCGAAACGTAGCGCTGCAGGTGCTGCTCAGAAACGGCGTGATGGGTGCCGTACATCTGGCGCTTGAGGATAGCGAAGAAGCTCTCGCAGGTGTTCACGTGGCCCTTGCGGTCCTTGGAGACGTATTCGCCCTTGGAGTGATTGACGCTCTGGTGCGAGTTGAACTCGCGGCCCAGCCAGTAATAGGTCAGAGAGTCGTCGGTCTTGAGGTCTGACTTGTGGCTGGCCTGAGTGACCAGAACATCGCGGATGGTCTTTGCGGTCACGTCAGCAACGTGCTTCGCGCGCAGCTCGCCGCCGCGCTCGACCAGCGCCACCACCGGCCGCTTCTTCGGGACCGGCTTGCCTTTGTGAACGTTCTTGGCCTTCCCGCCAACGAACGTCTCGTCGGCTTCGATGGCCTTGCCTTCGCCGCCAATTGGGCCGGACTCGGAGTTGGCCGGCGTCATTGCCTCGCGGATGCGATGGCACATGAACCACGCCGATTTGTAGGTGATGCCTAGCTGGCGGTGGATCTGATGGGCGCTCATGCCCTTCTTCGATCCGGTCAGCAGAAACGTTGCCAGAAGCCACTTGTTGAGCGGGATTTTCGACTTCTCGAAAACCGTTCCGACAGTCACGGAATATGGCTTCCGGCAAGCCTTGCATTTGTAAACGCCGGGGCGCGTGCTCTTGCCCTGAAGTTTCATGCCCTCCTGCTTTGCCTTGCAATGGGGGCAAACCGGGCCATACGGCCAGCGTTGAGCTTCGAGATATTCGCGAGCCTTTTCGGCGTCGTGGAAAATGGGATTGGTCAGATCGATCATTGGAATTAGTCCTTGATTGTCTGACCATAATGTAGCGTCTCATGCGTGGTACGTCAAGTATATAGTTCCCAATAAACTTCTAGTACAACACACGCCCTTGGTCATCTCCACGCACCATAAGACGGGCACCATGTGGATGCTCAAGATCTTCCTTGGCTTTGAGAATTTTAGACGGCCGAAATATCAGTTCCTCTATCGTCAGGACGTGCCTCTTCCAGATATAGATCACCAGCGTATCTCCATATACTTCGAACCCAGCGGATCCTATGAAAAAAGCGCGAACTTGGCCAAGCACTTCCGAGGCCTGCATGTTATCCGCGATCCTCGCGACGTGATTATCTCGGGCGCGTTCTATCATATGCGCTCGTCCGAACATTGGCTCCACCTGCCAAGGGATGATTGCAATGGCTCAACGTATCAGGAGCTCATCAAGGAGCTGGATCCGGAGAGCGCGCTCTTTTTTGAAATGGAGCGCTATGGCGCCCACACCATCCGCCAGATGGCAAATTGGGACTATTCTGATTCGCGGTTTCTAAACGTCAAGTACGAGGATTTGATGCGTGACGAGAAACAAGTACTCTTTGAGAGCATTTTCCAATTCCTGGGGTTAAACAACAATATCATTCAAGAAGCGTTGGCGCATACCAAGTCCAACACCATTAGCCCGGGAGATGAAAGACCCAAGGACCCGCATGTTCGATCCGGCGCGCCAGAGCAATGGCGCCAAACGTTCAAGCGGGCTCACGGCCGGCGATTTCTGGAACTTTTTGGCAATGTATTGATTGATCTGGGCTACGAGCACGATCATTCCTGGATCGATTCGCTGCCCAGGTCCTAGCAATCACAGAAACCACGGAATTCATTGTCCCTCGCGCGCTCGAAATTAATACCCGACCATCCCCGATCGTAGAGCCAGCGCGCGATCGAAGCTTGGGTGGCATGGTGGGTGCCGACATCGACATAAAAGCCCCGCAACGTCCCGAAAGCACCGCCACAGAAGGACGTCTTCGAAGTTCGGAGTACGAGATCATCTCCACTTTCTAGCGTGCCTGGATGCGTGTAGACCGTGGCGGATTCGGGTTTAGAAAAGCGTGGATGGATACGCACAATTGGAAACTAAACACTGATGCATTGCGGTCCAGCAGCAGAGTTCGTGGACAAGCCATCAATCATGGCAGCGCTGGTTCGAGCCTATATTGACCTAAACATCTCCCACGAATAGCCTTATCGGAAAAAGGGGCGCCAATTTATCGAGCCCGCACCCGATTAATTGTTTCCGAGATATTCATTTCAGTACTTTGCCCTACATTTGCCAGAGACACGCAAAGCCAAAACATGAAACCGGCGCTTTCCATGAAAGCGTAGCACCGATGACTGCAGCCCCCCGGGGGGGGGATGGTAAAGCGATTTCGGTGGCCGGCTTGTTGCCGTGGTGATCCCTTTGGGTTCTCCTCGGCTCGTGCATTTCATCACCCCGTGGTGGGGCCGCACCGGAGTATGGTCCAATGGACGGCGCCAGAAGATATCGCGCGCTCTATGTTACGGTAGTCGACATCGCCCACGACAACAATGGTGGATCGATCGCATGCCGACAGCACATCGAACGCTTAGCCGGCATTCCCGAAATCGAACTCTCCGTTTGCCTGATCGGCGAGGTGAATGCCATTGCAGCAAGCGAACAGTTCGCAACATCGCTAGGGGTCAAATGCCACGCCATCGCGTTCTCAGATGGCTACCTCCCAAATTTTAGAGACTGGGATCCGGCGCGGCGCCGGCCATTCTGGCTCGAGCACGTTGCCCTTGCCTCTAGCAGAGAGAACATCAAATTCAAGGAGTTGTGCAAGTATCTCGGGCCGGAGATCGTCATTATCGACTACCTGTTCACGGCCCTCTTCCTTCCCTCTCTCTTCGAGATGAAGACGCGTCGCGTTCTCATCACGATGAACCGTGAGGCCGATTTCCTCGCCCAGCTTCAAGACACCGGGCGTATCCCGCCCGATGTTTCCCCGTCACGATTGGCGGTATGGCGGTTACGGTTATTCGAGACGTGGGCGTATGCACAGTCGGCAGCCGTTGTCGCCCTTGCGCCAAACGACCTTCCAAGATGGCGAATGGGTCGCCGCGACACCGTCATACGCCCAGTTCTCGACAGCCGAACGGCCCGCTGGCGCGATACGTGCAGCAACGAGCTTTTCTACGTCGGCAACGTCGCACACTATCCGAATTACCTTGCCGCCGCGTGGCTGTGTGAAAGGTTCGCACCCGAGCTCGCAGCGCGCGCTCCGTCAGCGACGATCAGGATCATAGGCGCTACACCTGAAGGCGTTCCCGAGAGCTGGGTGCAGCCGAATGTCGTTCTCGCCGGCACAGGCACGAAGGCGGAGGTCGTCGAGAACCTGACCACATGCGCAATGTTCATTGCGCCAATCGCGAACAACTACGGCTCGAAAATAAAAATACTGGAATGCTTGGCTCACGGGACGCCCGTGATGGGCACGAGGGAATCCTATTCCGGCCTCGACATGGCCAATGTTCTGCCGGCATTTTCACTTGGCGATCCCGCAGAAGCGGCTCGACGCGTCGCGGAATTGCTGACCGACCGCCGACGCCTGTCCGCGATCAGCGCGGACGCGAACCGAATTCTTGATCGCATGCAACAACAGAATTCAGTGGCCTGGCAGAAGCTCATATCCGCCATAGTACTCAGCAAACCTCGAAAGGCTCTCCCGAAAGAGTTCCCGCTCGCCTCGCCCCTCTGGGGAACCGACGCGACCGCAGCCTCGCTTCGGACAAACCGAAAAGTGGATCTGCTGTGTCACCAAATTCCAGACGCGACTATTGACGGCCTGCATTCTCCCGAGCGTTACCAGACGCGGTTTCTCAGATGGACGAATGGCCGAGCCAGCATTCGGCTGAGATTGGAAAAATACCGGCTGCCGGATCGCCTCGTTCTCGACGTCTGGGACATTCCCAACGGCGAAGCACTGCGTCTCATCGCCAACGGCGTCGAACTGTTCTCGGGGAGAACGAGCGAACAGAATTGGCCGCGTGAGTTCGAGCTTCCTTCACTCGAGGGCGCTGACGATCTCCACATCCTGATCGAGAGCGCCAGCTTCAGTCCGCCGGGAGATGCCCGTTCGTTGGGCGTCGCTCTGCGCTCGCTCGTGCTGCAGCGCCGCAGCTGGTTCTCTCAGTGGTGGCGCCACCATTGGGGATCGGTCTCGTAGCCGTACTCGATGAGGAATTCGGTGGCGCCCGTGTCGTGAAAGGCCTTCTTGGCGGCCTTGTCCCAAGACTGCCGCCAGCTCGAACCTTGCCTGTTCTGCGACCACTCGTAGAACAGACTGTCAGGCTCGAACTCGGCTCCGATGCCCCATGACGCATTGGCCACCGCGTTCTTGCGCAGATTCTCGAAAATGGCGCCCCGCCCGGTATATGCGGCCCTGATATCGTCAATCGAAACCCGAAGCCCCGGATCGACGAACCGGACGATATCCTCGAACACTGCCAAGCCGCCGTCCGACAGGAACTCCCCGTACTTCACCAACTTCTTGTCCGGCCCCGTCAGCAGATGGGCGACCTGCCTCATGTGCTGGGCCCAGCCGCCGTAAGGGTAGTCCCGGTCGAGCCATCGGATGAAGTCGGCAAGCTCGCCCTTCCCCACGAAACCGTGCTGCCCCACCTTGTGCGACATGTACGCCAGAGAGACCATGGTGTCGCGACCATCCCTAATGATGAGCAGGGTCCGATCGTTGAAATAGCAGGGTCGCGCAACGTGATCCTTGATGAGGCGCGGGAAAGGATAGGTCTTGGGGTAGGCAGCCTTCGAAAAGGGAACCATGCCATCAGGCATGCCCTCGAAGATCTGCGCCTGCAGCACCCCTGCGAGGGATTGGATGATCAAAGTGTTCCCGGACCGCGGATAGCTCACGACGAAGGCGAGCGGCATCGTCGACTGGACGGGAGCGTCCGGTTGATTGGTACCCAGTCCGTTGGCCTCGCGCAGCGCCACCGAGATGTCGCGAAACAGCCTGCCGCGGTCGGCGGGCGCGAGGTCGTCGAGATAGCTCGCGGCAAGCTGCATCAACTGGATGCAGTGCTCGAGCCGCGCCGTATGGCCTTCCTTGGCGATGCTTTGCAACTCGCTCTTGCAGCGGCTCAGCAGACGCTCAGCCTTGCTCACCGGCGCCGCGCCTCTGGGCGGCGCGGGAGCCTTGGGCGCAGTAAAGCTCGGAATTGCCTTCAAGAGACTCACGAGCTCGTTCAGGCTGCGATGATAAAGACGTCTCGAGGTATGAGCTGTCGCCATGGAAAATTGGACCAAGGTGGTTGCAAACAAAAGAAAGCCGCCGACACCGCGAGAAACCGGGTGCCGAGATCAACTCAGGAACACGCTGGAACGAAGATCAAAGCTCAAGGAGCAAACAGCGGGACCGACCGGAAAATTGCCGTCATCAAGGGCCGAAACGAGTTTGCAAAACATTTGCTACA
>Ga0164243_10014627_pt1 | contig 10913 bp, 13 predicted proteins | sample OricompcompostOP_FD_108781 | JGI IMG/M metagenome (GOLD analysis project Ga0164243, IMG submission 108781) | Organic Plus compost microbial communities from Emeryville, California, USA - Original compost - Organic plus compost (OP) | ecosystem: Engineered > Solid waste > Mixed feedstock >...
CGTCCATTGCGAATCGGTCCGCGACTTCGTGTCCCGCGATCTGCTGCTCCATATCCTCGACAGCGAGGAAGATCATGTCGACGAACTGGAAAAGCAGTTCGATCTGATCGAGCGGATGGGCATACAGAACTATGTCCAGCTTCAGTCCGAGGCTGTCGAAGGCTGATCCCGGCGCGCGGGTCCATCGGGATCGCGCTTCCCCGGCCCATCACCCGGTTCAGGGTTCCGCCATCGCCCGATGGATGGCCAGCAGCTTGTCGATCTTGCGGCCATCCATATCGACCACCTCGAACCGCCAGCCGCTCTCCACGAAATGCTCGCCCACTTTGGGCAAATGCTTGAGGACGGAGAGCGCGAAACCGGCAGCGGTCGCATAGTCGCGATCCTCCGGCAACGTCAGCCCCAGCCGTTCGGCCATCATATCGGCGGGCGCGGAGCCCGACACCAGCCAGCTGCCGTCTTCGCGCGGCACCAGCGGCGGGTCGCTGTCCGGCTCCTGATCGGACGCGAATACCCCGGCGATGGCCGAAAGGAGGTCGGCCGGCGTCACCACGCCTTCGAAATGGCCATATTCATCGTGGACGAGCGCCATCGGCACCGCAGCTTCACGCAGCGTTTCGAGGACATTCATCGCATCCATCTGATCGGGCACGACCGGCGCATCCTGCATCAGCGCGCGAACGTCGATCTGCCGTCCCGCCAGCAAGGCGGAAACCAGCTCGCGCGCCTGGACGATGCCGACGATATTGTCCACCGAGCCTTCGGCCACTGGCATCCGGCTGTGCGGCATCGTCTTCAGCCTGTCGCGGATAGCCTCCATGTCGGCGGTCGCATCGATCCATTCTATCTCCGTGCGCGGCGTCATCACTTCGCGCACCGGCCGGTCGGCCAGCCGCACGACGCCCGAGATGATCGCCCGCTCGCTTTCCTCGATCACACCCGCGCTTGACGCTTCGGCGACGATGAGGTGGAGTTCCTCGGCGGTGACATGGGTCTCCGCCTCCCGTTTCAGGCCGATCAGCCGGAAGATCAGCGCGCTCGACCGGTCCAGCACCCACACGATCGGCGCCGTGGCGCGCGCGAGCCAGGCCATGGGCCACGCCATGGTGGCGGCGATCGGCTCGGGCGAGCGCAGCGCGAACTGCTTGGGCACCAGTTCGCCGACGATAAGCGACAGATAGGTGGTCAGGGCGATGACGAGGCCGAAGCCCAATTCGGTCGCCATGTCGGCCGGCACGCCCAGCAGCGCCAGCCGCTCGCCGACTGGCCCACCGAGACTGGCGCCGGAATAGGCGCCCGCCAGGATGCCGATCAGGGTTATGCCGATCTGCACCGTCGACAGGAACTTGCCGGGATCGGCCGCGAGTTCAGCCGCCTTCGTCGCGCCTTTTCGCCCGGCGCGCGCCATGGCCTCCAGCCGCGGCTTGCGCGACGAGACGATGGCCAGCTCGGACATGGCGAAAACGCCATTAAGCCCGATCAGCGCGAGGATGATCACGCAATCGACCCAAGGGAATGGTTGAAGGGGAGCTGCAGGCGACATGGCGCGGAGTTTCCCCATAGAACGGAATCTTGCTGGCGGACAACAGTCGCGTCAGGCAATATTCAACACGGCGGCGGAACAAGCCCGCACGGGTGACGGTTCTTGCGGCACCCAGAAAGGGAAAGGGTTATTCTTATGCGGATGAGGACAAAGCTCGGCGGAGCGGCACTGGCCTTCATGGCTCTCGCGACCACCGCCTGCACGACCGACCCCGTCACGGGCGAAAAGAAGATATCGAAAGCGGCGATCGGCGCTCTCGGCGGCGCGGCGCTCGGCGCGGGCGCCGGTGCTCTGGTGGGTGGCAGCCACAACCGCACCGAGGCGATCGTCGGCGCGGGCATCGGCGCGATCGCGGGCGGTGCGGTGGGCGCCTATATGGATCGCCAGGAGCGCGAGCTGCGCGAGAAGACCGCCGGCACGGGCGTCGAGGTGGAGCGCCAGGGTGACGAGCTTCTGCTCAACATCCCCTCGGGCATCACCTTCGACACCAACAGCTATGCGATCCAGCCGCAGTTCCGCTCCACGCTGGACCAGGTCGCGCAAACGCTGTCGAGCTATAACCAGACCTATATCGACATCTACGGACATACCGATTCCACCGGCAACGACGCGATCAACATCCCGCTTTCCCAGAACCGGGCCAAGTCCGTCGCGGACTATCTCCAGATGCGCGGCGTGGACCGGGCACGCATCGGCACGCAGGGCTTCGGATCGAGCCAGCCGATAGCATCCAACGCGACGGTGGAGGGGCGTGCCCAGAACCGTCGCGTGGAAATCAAGATCGTCCCCGTCACGACGACCAGCGGCTGACCGGCGCCGGTTCCGGGGCCAATCGGCAAGAAAGGGGCGCTCGCCACTGCGAGCGTCCCTTTTCGTCAGCGCCGCCCGGCGAAGAAGCCCCTGAGCAACGCGGCGGCCTCCTTCTCGCCTATCCCCGAATAGATTTCCGGCTTATGGTGGCAGGTGGGCTGCGAGAAAAACAGCGGCCCATGCGCCACGGCACCGCCCTTGGGATCCGCGGCGGCATAATAAAGACGACGGACGCGCGCGAGCGAGATCGCCCCCGCGCACATGGCGCACGGCTCCAGCGTCACCCAGAGATCGCAGTCGCCCAGCCGCTCGTTGCCGATCGCCTCGGCAGCGCGACGGATGGCGAGCATCTCGGCATGGGCGGTGGGATCCGCTCCTTGCCGCATCGCATTGGCGGACGTGGCGACCACCTCCTCGCCACGCATCATGACGGCCCCGACCGGCACTTCGCCGGCCGCGCCCGCGGACCGGGCGAGATCAAGCGCAAGACGCATGGGTCGGGGAAGCGGAAAGGCCATGCCGCCTGCCCTAGAGCCTGATCGGTTGAGGTGGAAGCGCTTCGCCGCGCCAGCCTAGGATGCGTGCCGTCGCGTAACCATTATCAGGGCAAAGACGACGCCCGGCAGGAAGAAGGCCAAGGTCAAGGCCACGCCTGTCCAGAACCTGCTCCCGATGCCCCCGTCGAGATAAAGGCCAAGCGGCGGCAGGAATGCTGCCGCCGCGAGAATCCCCGGGCTCTGCCCGCTTTCGTTCAGAAAAGTCATTCGGGTTTGTTCACGTTCACGGTAGGAACCTTCACTTCCTCCTCCTGGGTGCCAACGGCGACCTTGGGAACATCTATGCTTTCGGTCTTCGTCCCCACGTCGACGTCGGCGGTCTTGACGTCGAAGGCCGGCGTCTGGCCGCCCTGAACGGCTACCTCGGGCAGCTGGCCCGACCGCGTCTGGTTGATGTCCACCAGTCCGAAGGCGAAGGCGCCGATGGCGACGACAACCGCCACCAGCACGATGATGAGAACGGTACGCATATCAATCCTGCTCCTTGTCCGTCTCGGATCGACCCGATAACGAAGCCGCAGGGCACCGGTTGCATCGTTCTTATGCGAATGCCGCCGCCAAAACGGTTGACGAATCTTCCACCGGGGGCTATCGGCGCGCACTTTCCGGGCAACCGAACACCTAGGACGAACAGCATGGCGCGCATCTGCGAACTGACCGGCAAGGGCCGGCAGGTGGGACACAATGTTTCCCACGCGAACAACAAGACGAAGCGGACCTTTCTGCCGAACCTGCAGAATGTGACGCTGATCTCGGATGCGCTCGGCCAGGGCGTGAAGCTGCGCGTATCCACGCACGGCCTCCGTTCGGTGGAACATGTCGGCGGCCTCGACAACTGGCTGCTCAAGACGAACGACGACAAGCTGTCGCTCCGTGCCCGCCGCCTGAAGCGCGAGATCGCCAAGAAGCTGGCGGCCTGATTGCGCGGGGCCGGGGCGATGCTCCGGCCGCGTGCGCTCAATCGAGACGAAACCGCATCAGCAGCGTTCGCTGGACGCTGCTGAAATTGTCGTCCGACGCGATCCACAGGATCACGCGACGGCCCTCCTGCGTCACCGCCAGCGCCTCCATATTGTCCACGGTCAACGGTGATGCGAGACGGGCGATAGGCCGCCCCTCCACAACGGCTCCGTCCGGGATCGACGCCATATCGACGATCGACAGGATGGCCGAGGCGCCGTCCAGCTTCGTATAGCGCCGGTGCAGCGCCACCAGCCGCCCGTCGGGCAGTGCACGGACGTCGGTGATGACATAGCCCGCCGGTGGCCGATAATCGAACCGGGCGGGCTTTGCCCCTTCAACCGGGTCCCCCGGAAAAAGAAGCGCCCGATAAGTTCCCGGGCTCGCCCCCTTCGCCTCCTCCGAAAAGACCAGAAAGCGCCCATCGGGCAGCCGCACCATCGCTTCGGGCCCGCCATTGCGCGGCCAGTCCGCCATCTCGGCCGGAGCTGCGTGGCCGGTCGACCGCGATACGGCGGCATCATAACGCCAGATCGCGTTCGCATCCTCGAATCCGACCCACAATGCGCCGCCCGGTCCGCGCGTGGAGGATTCGCTGTCCCGGCTCGCATGCCCGATCTGCTCAGACGGCCCATCGGGAAGCTGGCCGACAACATGACCCGTCGGCGCCAGCCGCCCGCGCGGCGTGATACGGAAGACGCCACCACGGTCGCCAATGGCCAGCAGCCCGTCGGCGTCCGCTGTCAGCGAAGACAGGCCGCCGAAGCGCGGATCGCTGCTCGTCAGCACCCACCCGCCCAGATAAGTGAGCGAACCTGCCCGGACATGCGCCGGATCGCGAGGATCGAGGCGCACGGCATCGGCACGGATCGGCGCGCCGCCCGGAATCGGCGGCGTGCCGGCCGCATCGGCCGCCAGCATCGCGAGCAGAAGCCATATCGTCCGCATGGCGTGCCGCTTACTCCCGCCGGCGCCGCGAGCAAAGCTGAACAATCGCTAACGGCGCCGTTCAGCACCAACTCACGCGAATCACGGCACAAGGGCAGCATGTCGACGACGTGCCGGAGCCGAATCGAGAGATGATCGACCGGCGACGGCGGCTGAGGACAAGGAGATTCGCTATGTTCAAGACCATCGCACTTTCAGCCGTCGTCGCGCTGACCGCGGCGACGATGGCGCCGAGCGCGGCCGATGCGCGCCCTTATGATCGCGGCCATCACTACAAGGGCGGCCGCTACTATGCGCCACCGCAGTATCGCGGCTCGCGCGGCTATCGCGGCGACTATTACCGCGGCGGTCCCCGTTATTACGGCGGGTCCTATCGCTATCGCTGCCGTGACAGCGGCACCGGCGGCACGATCATCGGCGCGATCGCCGGCGGCCTGCTCGGCAACGAGGTCGGCAAGAGCGCCGACTATCGGCGCGACGGCACCACCGGCGCCATCCTCGGCGCAGGCATCGGCGCCCTGGCCGGACGGGCGATCGATCGCGACTGCTGATCCAGTTTTCCCTCGAGTAGCGTGAGAGGGAGCGGGCCGGGATTCCATCGGACTCCCGGCCCGTATCATGTTTGGGGCGGCGACGCGGAAACGGGCTGTCAGGCGTCCAGCGCGTTGATCCGCTCATGCACGGCCGCCTCTATCTCCGGACGCGGCAATCCGGGCGGCAGCGGATCGGCGAACCGGAAGGTGACCACGCCAGGCCGGCGGATGAAGCCCGAGCGGGGGAAGACACGGCCGCTGTCCACGGCAACGGCAACCACCGGAAGCCCCAGGGCCTTGTAAAGCCCCGCGAAACCGGCACGAAGCGGCGGGTGTTCGCCCGGGGGGACGCGCGTTCCTTCCGGAAAGATCAGGATGCCGCGCCCTTCCTCGATCGCCGCCCTGCCGGCCTTCAGCATGGCGCGCAGCGCCCTTGCGGAACCCGAGCGGTCGACCGGAATCGCCCCATAGATGCGGGCGATGTGGCCCCATCCCGGAATCTCTCCCAACTCGCGCTTGAACACGACCGCCGGCTTGCCGAGCATCGAGAGCAGCTCGAGCGTCTCATACATCGACTGATGCTTGGACGCGATGATGACGGGACCACTTGGCACCGTGCCTTCGACGCGCAGGCGGATGCCGAGCAGCACGCGGCAGCACCAGGAGTGCAAACGCGTCCAGCCGATCGCATAGCTGCGCAGCAGATGCGGGCCGGCGAGCGTGACCGGAAAGGCGATCAGCACCGCAAGCACCGTCAGCGGATAGAATATCGCCGCGAAAAGCAGCGAACGGAGCAGCGCCATCGATCAGATCCCCAACGGTGCCGCCAGACGGCGCAACAGATATTTATTATATTCGCTGAAGAGCGAGCGAAGACCGGGCTCGCTTGGAACCGCGTCGGGCAGCAGCACGACGTCGCTGCCGAGCACGCGCGACAGTTCGAACCGCGCCCGCATCATATGCCAGTCGGTAGTCACCAGCCGCACCGTGCGATAGCCGTGGCGCGACACCCATAGCGCCGTTTCGTCGGCATTGGACCGGGTATCGACCGCCTCGTTGCCGAGATCGACGCAGCAGTCGACCAGCTTCATGGGCGCGCCATAGGCGACAGCGAATTCGCGCGGGCGCACCCGCCGATCCGCACCGGAAACGAGCAGCCGCTTCGCCTTGCCCCGTTCAAGCAGGGCCAGGCCCCGCTGGACACGCCCCGGCCCGCCGGTCAACACCACGATGGCGTCGGTCGCGCGGTCGTCGGCGGGACGCGGCATGGCGATCGTGAACCAGGCGAAGCCCAGCATCCAGGCAAGCAAGGCGGCTGCGATGGCGCGGACGATCATAGAATCCGCCTCAAGGCCGCGACCACTGTCCAGCGGGCGGACAACATGGCCAGCACCATTCCGGCGACCGGCAGCAGCGCGAGCGATATCCATGCCGGCACCGAAAGCGAAACCATGCCCATCCACTCAGAGCCCAGCGCCGCCATCCGCATGCCGATCAGCACAACCACGCAGGCGGCGCCCGCCAGACCGAGCAGCCCGCCCATCAGGGCGTCGATGGCAATGCGCCGCTGGAACAGGCGCGCGATCTGGATATCGGTCGCGCCCAGAAGATGCATCACGTCGATGGTCGACCTGTGAGTATTGAGCGCCCCCCGCGCCGCCAGCACCACCACCGCCGCGGTCGCCGCCGCCATCAGCAGGACGAGCGCCGCCGCCAGCCATCGGAGCGCCGCTATCAGCCCGGTGAGCGGCGCGAGCGTGCGCGAATGATCGTCGACCCGCGCCGCCGGCGCCGCATTGCGCAGGGCCTGGGACAAGGCGTCCACGGATGCGCCGGGACGCAGCGTGACGTCGATCAGCACGGGCATCGGCAGATCGGTGCCCATTATTTCATCGCCGAGCCAGGGTTCCAGCAACTTCTGCATTTCGGCATCGGGCACGCGGCGAACCGCGCTGACGGCGGCATGATGCGACAGAACATCAATGGCCGACTTCGCCTGGGCCTCGCGCTTGTCGGCATTGGCTTCGACGATCTGAACGGTCGCCTGATCCGCCAGATTCCCGCCCATCGATCGCGCCGCCTGCGTCAGCGCGAGGCCGCCTGCCGCCGCCAGCACCATCAGGAACATCATGATGGCGATAACCCAGGGCATCGGCCCGACCAGCCGTGTGTCGGGCATCAGCCGGCTTTCGGCCGAAAGGAAGCGGGCGGGCAGCCTCATCCGCGCATCAGGCCGGCCGCGCCGGCGGGTGGCGCAGCATACCGGTGGGATCGTTCAGCCGTCCGCGATCGAGCCGCATCATCTGCGCATGTCCGATCCGCCCGATCAGGTGAACGTCGTGGGTGGCGACCACGATCGTCGTGCCGAGCTTGTTGAGCGCATCGAACAGGTGGATCAGCCGTCCGGCCATGTCGGGATCGACATTGCCCGTTGGCTCGTCGGCGAGAAGCAGTTCCGGCCGGCCGATCACGGCGCGGGCGATCGCGACGCGCTGCTGCTCCCCGCCGGAAAGCGTGGCCGGGCGGGCCGACGCCCGATTGCCGAGGCCGACCCAGGCCAGCATCTCCCGCACGGGGCCGTCCAGTTCCTTTTCGGAAACGCCGGCCAGGCGCAGCGGCAGCGCGACATTGTCATAGGCGGAAAGATAGGGGACGAGGCGGAAATCCTGGAAAACCACGCCGATCCGGCGGCGAAATCCGGGCAGCCTCGATCGCGGCATCGTCACGATGTCTTCGCCGAACAGGCGGATCAGCCCGCGGCTTGGCCGCTGCGCGAGATAGAGGAGCTTGAGCAGCGATGTCTTTCCCGCGCCCGAAGGCCCGGTCAGGAAATGGAAAGCGCCCGCCGCCAGGGTGAAGCTGATGTCCGACAGCGTCTCCGCGCCCGTGCCATAGCGCAGGCCGACATTCTCGAACTGGACGATTCCGCCCATGCAGCGCCCCGCTTGCCCCTCGTTCCTGTGGACTTTTCCCCATGACGTCCATGGCATGGTCCGGGCGGAGAGGTAAAGGCGGGCAGGGCCGTCATGGGACCTCAATTGCTCCGAAACAGCAGAAATGCCGCATCGGCGCCCGGCAATCGGCAGCCATTCGGAAATGCTGGGCAAGGAAGACGCGGCCGACAGGGGCATGCCGCCGACATAGGAAGCGCAAGGCGGGCATGACAGGGCGGACGGCAAAATGCGCCGGCCTCAACGACGATCGCCGCAGCGGGGTTCGCGATCGACGGCGCCCGGTCACGCCGGGCAATAGCCGTCTCGTCAGCCCTTGTCGGCTTTGGGCGCCACCTTGGCTTCAGCGCTCTGCACTTCCCTGGCGGCCGGCGCAGCGCCCGGCTTCACGGCAAGCAGGTGATTGAGCTGCGCCTTGAAGCGCGAAAGATCCGAACCGACGAGGCGCGTGGTCGTCGTGAAGCTCATCTTGGCCGGATTGATCGCGACGCCGTTCCTGTAGACCTCATAATGCAGGTGCGGCCCGGTCGACATGCCGGTCGATCCGACATAGCCGATCACCTGTCCCTGCGAGACATGCTGTCCGGGCTTGGCCGCGATGCGGCTCATATGCGCGTAGCCAGTCGCCAGCCCGCCACCATGATTGATCATCACATATTTGCCATGGCCGCCATGCCAGCCCGCGAATTTCACCGTGCCGTCGGTCGCCGCGACGATCGGCGTGCCATAAGCGACGCCGATGTCCATGCCTTTGTGCATGCGACTGTAGCCGAGCAGCGGATGGCGACGCATGCCGAAAATGGACGTCAGCCGGCCGCCCGCGACCGGCCGCTTCATCACGCCCTTGGTCTCGCCTACGCCGGACGCTTCGAACCAGTCGGCCTTGCCGCCCGCGGTCCACTGCATCAGCCGCGTCTGGCGCTTGCCCTGGTCGAGCCCGGCATAGAGCAATTTGCCGACCTCCACCTCGCCCGTTTCCGCGCGGCGATGCTCGATGATGAAATCGAAACGGTCGTTCGAATGGACATCACGGCTGACCGACAAGCGGCTGGCAAGCGCGCGGATATAGGCTTGCACTGCCCTGGCGGGCACGCCAGCGGCGCGCGCCGACCGATAGAGGCTCGAACCCACCCGGCCCTGGATGCGCAGGGGCGTGTCGTCCACCGCGATCGGAATGCGCTTCAGGATCAGGCGGCCGTCGACACGCTCGACCGCCAGCTTGAGATCAAAGCGAGCGCGAAAGGCGAGCTTGTCGAGGGGGCGAGGATCGGACTTCCGGGCGCGACGGCCCAAGGTAACGTCCATTCGCGTGCCGGCCTTCAGATCACCGAGCGGCATGACGGCGGCCACCATCTTCGCCACTGCCTGCGCCTCGCCGTCGGCCACGCCCGCGCGTTCCAGAACGCGGGCGAACCCGTCGCCCTGGCCCATGGTCGCAACCAGATCGATCGACGGTCGCTCCGGCGTATCGGCAAGCGGCACCGCGACGTCGGTGGGCGCCATGCGGCGCCCCGTGTCGGCGCCGAGACCCAGCGGCGAGATGGCGATGGCGCGGGCTTCCTGCCACTGCGCCTCGGCCATCGGGGCGGGACTTATGCCCGGCAGCGGGCCGAAGCTGGGAAACAGCGAGATCGGAACGGCGCACAGCGCGACGCAGGTCGCCAATCCGCGAAACCATTCGCGGCTGCCGATGCGCGCCCCCAGATCCACGGCGAGATCGAGATCGTGAATGGCCGCCCGCCAGCCCGTGAGTTCCGGCAAGGTCGGCGCGGATATGCCGATCGAGCGACGCAGCCCGCCATCCAGCGCCAGCGCCGCTGCGCCGCCGCCATGGCCGAATCCGGCTTCCTCCCGCTGATACAAGGCTGATTGCCCCCGCTGTTGCGAAACCCCCGGCGCGTTTCCCTATGGTCGCGCGTCCGAGCCCGAGAAGTCTTGCGAAAAGGCGTTAAAGTCAAATTAAAGTGCTGATTTCCGGCGAGTCGCTGCGACAGGCCGGGTGCCGGCCGCGACGAGTCGCGATGGATTCAACCCCTCTTGTCTTTGGGCGACCGGCAGCCGATGTTGAGGCCATGTCGCGCTTCGCCGCTTCGTCGGTTGCCGCCGTGCTGGGCCCGACCAACACGGGCAAGACCCATCTCGCGATCGAGCGGATGTGCGGCCATTCGTCCGGAATGATAGGGTTTCCGCTTCGCCTGCTCGCACGCGAAGTCTATGAACGGGTGGTATCGATCAAGGGCCGCGAGCGCGTGGCGCTGATCACCGGCGAGGAAAAGATACTGCCGGAGCACGCGCGCTGGTTCTGCTGCACGGCGGAATCCATGCCGATGGATCGCGATTTCGCCTTTGTGGCGCTGGACGAAGCGCAGCTGGGCGCCGACGCCGAGCGCGGCCATGTGTTCACCGATCGCTTGCTGCGCGCACGCGGCCGCGACGAGACGATGATCCTCGGATCGGAAACATTGCGGCCGATGCTGCGCGAACTGGCGCCCGATGCCGAGATCATCAACCGGCCGCGCTTCTCCACCCTCACCTATTCCGGCCCCGCCAAGCTTTCCCGCCTGCCGCCGCGATCGGCGATCGTCGCCTTCTCGGCAGAGGAGGTCTATGC
>Ga0164243_10014630_pt1 | contig 10912 bp, 13 predicted proteins | sample OricompcompostOP_FD_108781 | JGI IMG/M metagenome (GOLD analysis project Ga0164243, IMG submission 108781) | Organic Plus compost microbial communities from Emeryville, California, USA - Original compost - Organic plus compost (OP) | ecosystem: Engineered > Solid waste > Mixed feedstock >...
ACGTTCATGTCGCCGTCGCTCGGCCGTTCGGCCATGATCTGCAGACGGCGCTGCTTGTCGCCGCCCATCAGCCGCAGGCGGACGATGTCATAGCCGGTCGCCTCGGCCACGGGGTCGAGCAGCTCCAGCAGTCTTAAGTCCTCGGCGGTCTTCCCGCGCATAAGCTTGGCCGTCCTCCGGCAAACAAAAAAGCGGCCGGGCCGCAGCCCGCCGCTTGAAAGCGCCATCCAGCGCGATCAGCGATGTCTGAAAGCAATATAGCCGCCGGCGGGGCGGTTGTCAGCCCCCAACCGCTCGACGCCGTCTCGGCCCCCTCGCGGCAAGGCGGAGGGCGCAGAAAAGCGCGCCGACACTCTTCCCTGACGGGCGCAGTTGGTCCACAGAGCGCGCGTTCCTCCCCATCAGTTACATAAGCGTGAAGGCCTCATGGACCTTTCCAAGATCCCGACCGGCGCCAACCCGCCCTACGACGTCAACGCCATCATCGAAATCCCGCAGGGCGGCGAGCCGGTGAAGTACGAGCTGGAAAAGGAGTCCGGCGCGATCTTCGTCGACCGTTTCCTGCACACGGCGATGTTCTATCCGGGCAACTACGGCTTCATCCCGCACACCCTCGCCGACGACGGCGATCCGATGGACGTGCTGGTGGTCGGCCCGACCCCGGTGGTCCCGGGCGCGGTGATCCGCTGCCGCCCGGTCGGCGCGCTGATGATGCGCGACGAGGCCGGCGGCGACGAGAAGATCCTGGCGGTGCCGGTGGACAAGCTCCACCCGTTCTACACCGGCGTCGACAGCTGGCGGGCGCTGCCCACCATCCTGACCGAGCAGATCGCCCACTTCTTCAAGCACTACAAGGACCTGGAGAAGGGCAAGTCGGTGGAGATCGTCGGCTGGGCCGATCCGATCGAAGCGGCGGAGCTGATCCGCTCGTCGATCGAGCGCTACCAGCAACAGGGCTGAGTTACTTCTCTCCCCGCTCGCGGGGAGAGGCCAGGCGAGGGAGCTGCGGTTCAGCCGGCGCCTCCTCGCCTCCGATTGGTGCACGGGGCCGCGCCGAGCCGCCCCTAACCCGACCCTCTCCCCGCGGGGAGAGGGCGTCAGGCTTTCACGAAATCCAGGAACACCGGCGCGCAGTCGCCCAGTCGCTTCTCCTCGTAGCGCGTGGTGACGTGGTCGGCCGGCGGGGCGCGCCAGTCGGACGCCTGTTCGGCGGCCCAGGTCAGCCCCGGCGTAGCGAGCAGCCGCTCCAGGCTCCAGTTCACATAGTCGGCCCAGTCGCTGGCGAAGCGCAGCCGCCCGCCGGGCTTGAGCAGGCGGGACAGCTCCGCCGCCACGTCGGCCTGCAGCAGGCGGCGCTTGTGATGGCGCGCCTTCGGCCAGGGGTCGGGAAACAGGATGAAGATCCGCGCCAGGCTGGCGTCCGGCATCCGGGCGAGCAGATCGCGCGCGTCGCCGTCGTGCAGCCGCACGTTGGTCAGGCCCGCCTCGTCGATGTGGCGCAGCGCGCTGGCGACGCCGTTCTGGAACGGCTCGGCGCCGATGAAGCCGACGTCCGGCCGCCGCGCCGCCTGAGCGGCGAGGTGCTCGCCGCCGCCGAAGCCGATCTCCAGCCAGGCCTCCGTCGACCCGGCGACCAGCGCCCGCGGGTCGAACGGCGCGGCCGGCACGCGCAGCTGGGGCAGCAGGATGTCCATCAGCGCCGCCTGGCGCGGCTTGATGGTGCGGGATTTCAGCCGGCCGAACGAGCGCAGCGGCGGGTGGGGCGAGGTCATGGCGGGCCTTCTAGAGCCCGCGCGGGAAAAGTGGAGCCCGGTTTTGCGACCTGACGGCGGCGCGGCCGCGATTCGCCGCGGCGCCGCGGCGTAGTGAAGCTTAAACGTCGACTTCCGCGCGCGCTCGTGATCTGCTCGCTTTCACGTTGATTATCCGGGGGGATTCACATGATCGACGATACGCGAAAGCTCGAAATCGGGCGGGTATTCCGCGACACTTTGAGGGTCATCCGCGGGCATGCCGGGCCGCTGGTCGTCTTGACGCTGCTGTTGGGCGTCTTGCCGACTGTCGTGACCACCTCCATCCAGATGTCGGCCCTGGGCGCCGGCGACGGCGGTGCGGCCGCCTCCAAGGGGCTCGTCTACATGGCGGCCGTGCTGGTGAGCACGGTGCTCAGTCTCCTGATGTTCGCGTCGCAGTACCACGTCACCATTGCGGCGCTCGAAGGCCGCCGCGTCGAGGCGCGCGAGGCGCTGCGAATTGGCGCCAGCCGGATGGTCCCGTTCTTCGCGGCCAGCCTCCTGGTCGGGATCGGAGTGGCGTTCGGCGCGCTGCTGCTCATCGTTCCCGGCGTCATCCTGGCCCTTATGTGGAGCGTCGCCCTGCCGGTGATCGTCGGCGAGACGACCAGCGTAACGGGCGCTTTGAGCCGCAGCCGGGCTCTTACCCAGGGCAATCGCTGGCGCATTCTCGGTCTGGCCGTGCTGGCGTGGATCGTCCTGTTGCTGGTCACCTTCGTCGTGGGCGCGGTCGCCGGCGTGGGGCTGCTGCTGACCCCGCAGCCGACGATGGGCGCTCTGATCGCTGCGGCCGTGACGAACCTGGTTGTCACGCTGCCGATCAGCGTCGGCGGCGCCGCGCTCTATGTGCAGCTGCGCGATCTGAAGGGCGGCGGCGCGGCGGTGGCTCAGGTGTTCGCCTGAGCCCTGGCGGCGGGCGCATCGTGCTTGTCGGCGCGGCGACGGCCGAACAGTAGGCCGGTCTCCAGCCGGCCGCGCAGGGCGGCGTAGTAGGCGCTCAGGAAGGACCGGTCGGAGACGTCGCTCGGGCCTTCCCAGGCGATCTTCGTGCGGATCTGCGCGGCGACGGCGGCCAGGGTGCGGCGGTCGTCGCCGCGCAGCACGTCCTCCAGCACCTGCAGCTCCTTGATCCCGTAGGCGTCGAGCTGGGTTTCCGTGAAGGCGAGGCCGCTCAGCGTGCTGGACGCGTTCTCGGCGACGTCCTTCAGCAGCTTCAGCTTTGGGGCTTTGACGACCATGGCGCCGGCCGCGAGGTCGCCGAGCCGCAGCCGGTCGCGGTTGAACAGCGGGAAGACGATGAAGACCCCGGTCCAGATCATGCCCAGCAGGATCAGCCCGGCGTCGACGCCGACGCCGCGGGCGAGCAGGAACGAGGCCGGCAGGAAGACCTCCAACTCGCGCAGGGCGTTGCGCGCGAAGACCGCGTCGGCGGTCAGCCGGCGGCCGTCGCGGGAGATGACCCGCAGCTTCATGGCCCGCTTGCCCGGGGTCGCCCCGGCGTCGCTGAGCTCGAAACCGATGAAGTAGCCGAGCCGCAAGACGAACGAGCCGAGCAGCCAGATCACCACGACGACGCTGAGCAGCGACGGATTCTTCGTCCCCGCCGCCGCCGCGAAGGCCAGCAGCGTCAGGACGACGAGGCAGCCGGCGAGGATCATCAGATCGATCGCCAGCGCCAGCATGCGGTCGACATAGGCGCCGACCTGCAGCTTCAGGTCGACGCCTTCGGGGGTGACGAAATTGCGCCGCGCGTCCGACAGATCGCCCGCCGGCGTCGGCGGCGCGGGCCTTGGTTTGCGCCGGCGGATCATGCGCCGCCCCCGGCGCGGCGCGGCAGGTAGAAGTAGGTCCCCCAAAGCACGGCGGTGGCGAGGGCGACGGCGTAGCGCGCCAGGTCCGGCTGGATCAGTTGGCGTCCGAAACCCTCCAGCAGGGCGGCGAAGAACAGCATCAGCACCACGCCGGCCATGACGACCGCGCCGCGGCGTCCGGCGTGCATCGCCGCATCGATCCGGCGCCGGGCGCCGGGAAAGGTCACCGCCCAGCCGATCGACAGGCCCGCCGCGCCGGCCAGGGTCACGGCGAACAGCTCGGTCACGCCGTGGATCAGCAGCCAGCCGGAAGCCGGGAAGCTCAGGTCGTGCTGGGCGAACAGCGCCAGGAAGGCGCCCAGCGTCAGGCCGTTGACGACCAGCAGCCCCGCCGTCAGCAGGCAAAAGGCGAAGCCGAAGGCGAACGCGAACACCGCGATCTGCGCGTTGTGGGTGAACAGGAAGGCGGCCAGCACCTCCAGGCCGCGGTGTCCGTCCGGATTTCCGTGCAGCGTCGCCATCAGCGCCTCGCGCGAGGCGCCGGGCTCGCGGCCCTGGGCGAGCGCCGGGTCGACGAAGGCGTAGAACCAGCCGGGCTCGCGCATGACCAGGGCGAAGGCGAGGACCGCGCCCGCCGCCATCAGCAGAGCCGCGACCAGGGTCTCGCGCCAGACGCCGCGAACCGCCGCCGGCCAGTCGTGACGGAAGAAGCCGGCGATCCGGCTCCAGGGATTGGCCCGCGCGCCGTAGACGAAGAAGTAGGCCCGGGCGCAAAGCGACTCCAGATACTCCACCAGTCCGCGGTCCAGCGAGATCGCCCGCGCGACGGACAGCGACGACAGCGCCTGGCGGTAGAGGATCGGCAGCTCCAGCAGCTCCCTCGGCTTCAGCTTCTTCAGGCCGCCGCCCCGGGCGCGCTCGAGCAGGCGCTCGAGCCGGCGCCAGTCCTCCTCGCGCTCGTCACGGAAGCGCTGGCTCTTCAGCTGCAGCTCGGCCATGGCTCAGATCAGCTCCCGCCGCATCACGTCGATGTATCGGTCGATCAGCGCCGGACCGAGTTCGTCGGCCCGCGCCTCCAGCACCTGGACGCCCAGCCGCCGCAGCTGCGCCAGCACGCTTTCGCGCTGCGCCAGCAGGGCTGCGGCCACGACCGCGCGGGAGACGTCCTCCGGGCTCCGCGGTTCGGCGGCGCGCAGGGCCTCCAGCTCCTCGTCGCGGAAGGTGGTCAGGACGATCAGGTGGGTGCGCGCCAGTCGGCCGACGTGCTCGAGCATCAGGCCGGCGCTCGTCGGGTCGGCGAAGTCGGTGAAGATCACCACCAGCGCGCGGCGGTCGAGGCGCCCCGCAAGGCTGGTCAGGGCGAGGGTGAAGTTGGTCTCTTCGGTCGAATAGTCGATCTCGGCGGCCAGCCGCTGCAGGGCCGGAAACGCCCGCACGCCGGTCACCACGCCGCTGCTCTGGCGCGGCCGGGAGTCGAAGGCGAACAGGCCGACCCGGTCGCCGAGCCGCAGGCCCACATAGCCGAGCAGAAGGGCGGCGCTGACGGCGCGGTCGACCCGCGGCTGGTCGCCGACCGGCGCGCTCATCAGCCGGCCGCTGTCGATCGCCAGGATGATGCTGTGGTTGCGCTCGGCGCGGTATTCGCGGCCGACCAGCTTGCCGTGGCGGGCGCTCTGCTTCCAGTCGATGGCGCGCAGATCCATGCCGGTCTGGAAATCCTTCAGCGCGTGGAACTCCGCGCCGTCGCCGAGCTCCAGCTGCGCCTTCAGCCCGAGCGGCGCGCCGCGGGCGAAGAGCTTCAGCGCTGCATCGCGCACGCCCTCGAGGTCCGGCGTGATCGCCACCGCCCGGGCCGGCCGCTTGTGGTGCTGGCGCCAGACGAGGCCGAGCGGCCCCTTCCAGCGGATCCAGACGCCTTCCAGCCGCGACGCGCCGCGTCGGCGCGCGCGCAGCTGAAAGGCGGCGGTCGCCTCGGCGCCGACCAGCGGGGCGCGGCGGCGCGCCTGAAGCAGCTCCAGCCGGTCGTCCGCGGCGATCGCGACCTCGACCGTGCGCGGCGCGGCCCTGGCGAAGCGCGCCTGCACCCGCACCTCGGCGTCGCGGCCGACGCCGGTCAGCTCCGGCGCCGCCACCGCCACCGACAGCCCGCGGCTGGCGGCCGCCAGGGCCGCGTCCGCGAGCAGCAGCGCCGCCGTGGCCACGATCCATCCGGCCGCGAGCACCCAGAGGCCCGGCGCGAGCGCCGCGACCAGCAGCGCCGCCGGCGCGCCGACGCCGGCCAGGGCGATCGCCCGCTTGGTCGGATAGAACTCCATGCCTTCAGCGCGGCGCCGCGGCGCGTTCGACCAGGCCCTGGATGATGGCGTCGGCGCGGCGGCCCTCGATCTCGGCGGAGGGCGACAGGATCACCCGGTGGCGCAGCAGCGGCAGCGCCAGGGCCTTCACGTCGTCGGGCAGGGCGTAGTCGCGGCCGTCGAGCGCCGCGCGGGCGCGGGCGGCGAGGGCGAGCTGGCTGGCGGCCCGCGGCGAGGCGCCGCTCTGCAGGTCGGCGGTCTCCCGCGTCGAGCGGACCAGGTCGAGGACGTAGCCGACGATCTCGTCCGTCAGCCGCACCTGCGCCACCGCGGCGTTGGCTTCGGCGATCTGGGCCGCCTCGACCACCGGCTGGATCTCGAGGTCCTCCGGCGTCGGCGCGCCGGCGTGCATGCCGTAGGCGGCGACGATCGCCCGCTCGTCCTCGCGGCTCGGATAGGCGAGCACCTGCTTGAACAGAAACCGATCGAGCTGGGCCTCCGGCAGCGGATAGGTGCCCTGCTGCTCCAGCGGGTTTTGCGTCGCCACCACCATGAAGCGCGGACTGAGCGGATGGGCGCGGCCGTCGAGGGTGACGCGGCGCTCCTGCATCGCCTCGAGCAGCGCCGCCTGGGTCTTCGGCGGCGTACGGTTGATCTCGTCGGCCAGCAGCAGCTCGCAGAACACCGGACCGCGCGTCAGGGTGAAGGCGCTGGTCTGGAAGTTGAAGACGTTGGCGCCGATGATGTCCGCCGGCATCAGGTCCGGCGTGAACTGGATGCGGCCGAACTCGAGCTGCAGGGTCCTGGCGAAGCACTGCGCCAGGAAGGTCTTGGCCGTGCCCGGCGGGCCTTCGATCAGCACATGCCCGCGTGCGAACAGCGCCGTCAGCAGCAGGTCGACGGTCTCCGCCTGCCCGACGATCGCCTTGCCCACCTCGGCGCGCACACGGTCGGCCAGCGCCTTCACCTCAGCCACGTTCACGCGTCATCTCCAATCGCCATTCGTAGAGTTTTCGGGCGAGCGTCATCAGCTCGTGCGGCTTGCGGACCGCCGCGGCTTCGGCGCTCAGCGCGTCGGGGTGGGCCAGCCCGCGGCGCTCGGCGGCGCGGGCCAGCCAGGCGGAGCTTTCCGCATCGGCGTGGCCCGGGCCGGCGGCGCCGGCGCTCTCCGCCACCAGCTGGCGGGTGACGGCGGCGTAGTCCGGCGCCAGCGCGGCCTCCTTGCCGGCGGTTCGGATCAGGCCGGCGGCGTTGTCCACCAGGGCCGCGGCGCCCGGCGCGATCGCCCGCTCGGGAACGGTCGCCGCGCCGAAGCGGGCCAGCGCCCGCCAGCCCATCAGCAGGGCCGCCGCGGCGACGCACAGCGTGGCCGCCAGCAGCGGCGGCTCCAGCACCAGGCGGGCCAGGCTGCGCCCCCGCCCCAGTCCGTTCAGCGTCACGTCGAACACCACGCCCTCTTCGCCGGCCAGCATCTGCATGAGCTGGACGGCGACGCGGGCGCGGCCCAGGTCGGACAGGCCGTGATTGTTCAGGAGGTCCGGGTCGGCGAGCACGAAGAGGGTGCGGTCCTGGCGCGAGACCGCCAGCACGGCGCGGCCGTGCTCGTCCGCCAGCACCGGCGCCCAGTCGGGGCCGCTGATGGTCTGCAGCCCGTCCATCCGGCCGATCGGCAGGGCCTCGGCCGCGCCGAACGGACCGCCGACGGCCCGCAGCGTGCGCGGCCTCATCCCGGGTTCGAGCGTCACCGTCGCCGGCCCGCGCCCCTCGGGAAGGAGCCTGGCCGCCGCGCCCGGCGCCAGCGGTCCGGCGTTGCGGACGAAGCCATGCCGCGCCGGGTCCGGCATGGCGTTCCACTTCGGCAGGACGATCAGCGTGCGCAGCGGCTGGCCGATCGCCTCGAGCTCGACCGGCTGGCCTCCGGGCGGCGGCGTCAGCACCACGCCGGCCGCGGAGAGCAGGCGAGGGCTCGGTCGCTCCTGGGCGACGGTGACCGGGACCCCGACTTCGCGCAGCAGGATCGTCGCTCCGCGAAAGCCGACGGCGGAGGACGACAAGGCGTGCCCGGCCCCGTTGCTGCGGTTACGCAGGTCCGGCGCATAGGCCGCCAGCACGCCGAACCCGGCCAGCGCCGCCACCCCGATGAGCACCAGGATGAGGATGGCCCGGCCGCGGAAGAGCTCCGGCGCCCGCGGTGTTGGCTCCGCGGCGGCGGTCATGGGGCAGCCTCGGCGAGGGCGAACGCCTGGTAGTGGGCGCGGCAGGCGTCGAAGGTCTCGCGATCCGCCGCCCGGCCGGCGAAGAAGCTGCGCTCGACCGCCGCGGCGATCCGTCGGAACGCCGCCCGGCCGCTCTCGGAGAGCGGCGCGGCGTCGACGATGTCCCGGCTGGTCAGCGCCGCGCGCACCGCCGCCGGGCGTGTCGCGCCGATGTCCTGGATGCTGCGGAACAGCAGGAGGTGGATGGCCTCGTCGTAACGGCCGGCGGCGGCGAGCTGGTCGGCTTCCGCGAGGAGGGCGTGGGCCGCCGCGCCGCTCGGGCGCCAGGCCTCCGGTTGACCCGCGGAGGCGGCCGGCTTGCCCAGGAAGCGCCGCGCCAGCGGCAGGTCGCGGACGATCAGCCAGAGGACCAGGGCGGCCGTCGCCGCCAGGCCGGCCCAGAAGAGCACCTTCAGCACCGGCGCGAACCGCGCCAGGAACTCGATGAGCTGCTGCAGCCAGACCGGCAGCGTCGGGGGAAGCGGCGGCGGCGGAAAGTCGTGCTGCAGGCCGCGCGCGTGCATGAGCGCATCGTGCGCCGTGAGCAGGCGGGCCTCCGCCGCCTCCGCTGCCGTCGCGCCCGCCGTCAAGGCTCCCCCATCTCGCCCAAGGGCGAAGCTAGCAGGGCGCCGGACGCCTGCGAAGCTTCCTGCTCGGCTCGTCTGCAGCCGCCGTCAGTTCACGCTGGTGGCGACCTGGCGCAGGCCGGCCAGCACCTGCTCGCGGATTTCGGCTGGATGGTCGCCGGGCGTGCGCAGCAGCCGCAGGCCGTCGATGTGCACCTGGATCATCGACCACTGGAAACGCTCCAGCGTCTGGAAGCGGCTGATCAGCTCGCAGAGGCTGTAGGCCGCCTGACCGAGCTCGCCGAGGCCGAACACCCCGCCCATCGCCACCACCCGGTTGGAGCAGATGTACATCTTCTGCAGCGCCGTCTCCTCGAACACCCCGCCGGCCTTCAGCTCCTCGCCCAGGGCGTAGATCTCGGCGAGATTGGCGTCGATCGCGGCGATGGTGGGGTCGCGGATCTCCTCGACCGCACGGGTCGCGGCCTTCAGCGCCTCGGACGCCGACATCCCGCCGCGGGTGACGACGGACTTCGCCAGCCGATTCTCGTACTTGAAGGTGGGCGGTTTCACAGGGAGGCCTTTTTCGGATTGAACATGGCGTCGATGTCGGACTGCGACATGTCGGGGCCACTGGCTTTGCCAAGCTTGGCGGAGAGGTCGTCGTGGCGGCGGCCCTTGGTCCCGGGCGGCGGGCCGAAGGTCTTATGCCGGCGGTCCGGGCCGGCGTAGGTGTCGGTGACGACGAACTGGCGCTCCTCCCGGGCCAGCCACATGACCCGGTCGAACATGGTCTTCGGGGTGATCGGCTTGGCGACGACGAAGTTGGCCCCGCAGTCCCGCGCCCGGGCGACCGAGCTCGGCACGGTGTGGCCGGAGACCAGCATGATCGGCGCAAGGCGGTTCTCGCTGTCCTCCATGCGCCGCACGCGCATGACGAAGTCGAAGCCGGCGTGGCCGGGCATGTCGCAGTCGACCACCAGCAGGTCGAACAGGATGCCGCTCTTGATGCAGTCCTCGGCCTCGCCGATCGTCAGGCACTTGCGGATCGCCTTGACGCCGAAGCCGATGAACACCTGGCCCAGGATGTCGAGCTCGCTCTGGTTGTTCTGCAGCAGCAGCACCGTCGCCTTCGACAGATTGAGGCGGGCCTCAGCCGTCCCCGTCATGACGAGACTCCGAAGAGGTCGAGTTCGCCGCTCTCCGGCGGCGGCGGCATGGGCCCGCCGACCAGCCGCCAGGCGAGCTCGGTGAGCGGCACGATCCGCGCCGCGCCGTGCGGATCGACCTCCCAGTCGCCCGGCAGGGTCTGCGACAGAGCGTGCAGGTAGTCGGCGATCGCCGCCAGGCTCTGGGTCAACAGGTCGAGGTTCTGCGCCTCCTCGATGGCCGCGCCGCCTTGCAGCGCCGGCGCCAGCCCCGCCTGCAGCGCCTCGCAGCGGTCGGCGAGCGCGGCGAGCTCGCCGGCGCAGGCGCCGAGGGTGCGCGACAGGGGTTGCAGGGGCGTGGGCACGGCGCGGCCGTCCTTAGAACAGCTCGAGCGCGCCGGTGTCGGCGGCGGGCGTTGGGACGGGGACCACCTCGCGGGCGAACACGTCGCGGGTGTCCTTCGGCAGGAACACCTGGCGGGCGCGGCCGCTGACCGGCCAGTACTGGATGCGCCGCCCGGCGTCGCCGCGCAGCGAGCCGCCGACGTGGTTCAGCCCTTCGCGGCGGAGGAATTCTTCGGCGAAGGTGGCGTTCATCTCGCCGACGTCGGTGAGGCCGGTGATCAGCCGCGCGCCGCCGAACAGCTTGCCTTCCAGGCGCTCGCGCCGCGCGCCGCGCGACAGCAGCGCGTTGACCAGCAACTCCATCGCATGGACGCCGTAACGGACCGAGTCGGAGTCGCCGTGACGCGGGTCGCCGCCCGGCAGCAGGAAGTGGTTCATGCCGCCGACGCCGGCCACCGGATCGCGCAGGCACGCGGCCACGCAACTCCCCAGGATGGTGGTCAGCACCGCCTCCGGGTCGTCGGTGACGTAGTGCTCCCCCTGCACGATGTGCACGGGACGCAGGCCGTCGGCTCGCGGGCGAGTCCCGACGTGCGTCACGTCAGCGGACCGAACACCGCCTCGATCTTCTCCTTCAGCGTCTGCACGGTGAAAGGCTTCACGAGGTAGTTGTTGACGCCGAACTGCACCGCGCGCTGCA
>Ga0164243_10014631_pt1 | contig 10912 bp, 8 predicted proteins | sample OricompcompostOP_FD_108781 | JGI IMG/M metagenome (GOLD analysis project Ga0164243, IMG submission 108781) | Organic Plus compost microbial communities from Emeryville, California, USA - Original compost - Organic plus compost (OP) | ecosystem: Engineered > Solid waste > Mixed feedstock >...
CGGGCCGGCCTGCGGATCGTGGTCGCCGACGGCAGCGGCATCGACCAGACCGTTCGCGACCTCGAGCACATCGCGCGCTGGCTCCAGGTGCGGAACCTGGAAAGCGCGTCCCCGGCGCTCGCGGAAGCGATCAAGATCGAGCTGATCCCGGCCCCGCCGGATGGGCGGCGGCCGCCCCGCGACCGTGCGCCGTCGCCGGCGAAGGACCTCGTCTTCGCGTACACCTGGGACGGCGGGAAATGGGACCCGCCGTCGGTCTTCGTCCGGCTGCGCAACACCACCGACCGGAGGCTGTTCTGCGTCCTGCTGGACCTGACCGATCGTTACCGGATGCACGCGGATCTGTTCCCCGGGGAGTACGTAGCGGGAGACTGGACCGCGGAGGCGGGCAACGGCGCCCCGATCACCCTGACCTTGCCCCCGGACCGGAAAATCGAGCCGGGCGCGTCCGTCACGGACTGGCTGGTGTTGCTGGTCGCGGAGGAGCCCTTCAGCGCGGACCCGTTCTCGCTGCCGCGGCTCCGGGAGGTGCCCAGGTCATCGACCCGGAGCGCACGGCCCGGTATCACCGGGGTCCTGGACCGGCTCGGCCTGCTCGCGGTACGCCGCGATTTTGAGCCGGCGCCGCGGGTCGCGTTGGACTGGGCGGTCACGGCCGTCGAGATCACCACCCGAGTTCCGGACGGCCGGTTGTAGTCACGCGACGCGCGGAGGCCCTCACGAGCCAGGCCCGAACCCACCACGGTCGACAGTGTCGACAGTGGAGTGGAGCGCGACGGCCCGCATGGCGACGTCGACGGAGGCGTGGAGCTCTTCGCGGCTCGCGCCGGCCGCGGCGTGGACGGCGTGGCCCTCGCTGAGCGCCATCACGAATCGTGCCAGCGCCCGGGCATCCATGCCGTCGGGGAGGTCTCCCTCTTCCGCGGCGCGGGACAGTCGTTCTTCGAGAGCGGACTCGGTGGCGGCCCGGCCGGCGGCCAGGATCCCGGAGATGCGGGTGTTCTCCGGCGAACAGGCCAGGCCGCCCTGGATGGAGAGGCAGCCCGCGGGGTGATCGGCGGCGGTGAGGCCGTCGGCGCTGGAGCGCAGGAAAGCCTCTACGGCGGCGTACGCGGTGGGTTGGTCGAGTGCGGCGCGGGCGCTGGCCACCTGGGTCTCGTGGTAGCGGGCGAAGGCGCGCTGGAACAGCTGCTCCTTGCTGCCGAACGTGGCGTACAGGCTCGGCCGGTTGATGCCCATCGCGCTGGTGAGGGCGCTCAGCGACGCACCTTCGTAGCCGTGTCGCCAGAAGACCTCGGCGGCCCGGCCGAGGACCGTGTCCTCGTCGAAGGCCCGCGGCCGTCCGATGGTGGGCGTCTCAGTGGTCATGGGTCGACTCTACCGCTCGGTACAGATCGTGATCCGGCTCACCAACCGATCAGTACAAAACCTGTTACCGTGGCTGTGCTACCGATCGGTACAAAAGGGTGCCGCGCGGCTGGCCGCATACCTGGAGGAGACGCATGACCGTCACGCTGATCACCGGCGGGAACAAGGGCATCGGTTTCGAGACAGCCAGACAGCTTCTCGAGCTGGGCCACGTCGTGTATGTCGGCGCCCGCGACGTCGGGCGGGGCGAGAAGGCCGCGGCGGCGCTGGGCGCACGATTCGTGCAGCTCGATGTGACCGACGACGCGTCGGTGGGGAACGCGCTGGCGACCATCGACTCGGCCGAGGGTCGCCTCGACGTGCTGGTGAACAACGCGGGCATCCTCGGGGCCGGAGCCGTCGACGGACCGACGGCCCTCCGCGTGTTCGACACCAACGCGGTGGGGATCGTCCGGGTCACGGAGGCGGCACTGCCCCTGCTGCGCAAGTCGTCGAACCCCACGGTGGTCACCCTTTCGAGCAGCCTCGGGTCTTTCTGGGCGGTGAACAATCCCGACCGGCCGGAGTTCACCATGCCGTTGGCGCTCTACGCGGCGTCCAAGTCGGCGGCCACCATGCTCACTGTCCAGTACGCCAAGTCCCACCCGGGCATCAAGTTCAACGCACTCGAGCCCGGGACCACGGCCACCGACATGACCGCCGCGTTCGGAATCGGAAGACCTGTCGAGGAGAGCGCCAAGACTGTCGTACGCCTGGCGACGCTCGGCGCGGACGGCCCGACCGGTACCTTCACCGACGAACTCGGGGACCTGAGCTGGTAGACACGCCGTCGAAGTCCAGCTCGCTCACCCCTACCCCTGCCCCCTTCGTCCCCGGACCGAAAGGGGCAGGGCCGGGCTTATTTCTTCTTCGGATCGGTCAGTGGATCCATCAGCAGTGGCGTGAGGACAGTGAAGGACCCCGGACCGATCGGGACCACCCCCGTCGGATCAGGCCGCTCGAGCTTCGGGGCGACCAGGAAGTAACGCAGTGCGTCCGGCGGGATCACTCCCGTGGGGTCCACGGGGGCGCTCATCGGTACCTCGGCGGCACCAGAGCGTGATCGGGGTAGCGTTCCTGGTATTCGAGCGCGATCTTGAACAGCTCGGTCTCGGTGAACGGGAGGCCCGCGAGTTGGATCCCGACCGGCATTCCCGTCACCGGGCTCAGGCCGCCGGGGAGTCCGAGGACCGGGAACCCGAGGGTGTTCCAGTAGCTGCGGATGTTCGGCCCGAACGCGGCCAGCGGAGTGTCCTTGAGCGGGGCCTCCACGATCGCGTTGGGGGTGATCACCGCGTCGAGCCCGTTATCGGTGAAGACCGCCTTCCAGGCCTCGATGTACTGTGCGCGGGCGACCAACGAGTCGTAGTAGCCGATGATGGTGCCTTCGTTGGCCCGCGCCAGCGTACTCTCGGCGCTGGTGCGGTTGACCTCGCTGTAGAGATGTCCGCGCTCGGCAAACCAGAGCCGTTGGAAGGCCACGGCCTCGGGGCTCGGCCCACCGCTGGACTGACCGACCCGCTCGGGGGAGACGATGGGCACCAACCGCGCGCCCATCGAGGTGACGCGAGCGGCGAACCGGTCCCACACCGCTCTCACGCCGGGCTCGAGGTCGTCGAGCACCGGCTCGGTCTGGGTGACGCCGAAAACCATGCCACGGTACGGCTTGGACGACTTGGCTGTGGCGCGAAGCGGGTACAGGTGGGGCGCGTCCGGGGCCGCGAGTGTCGGGGGATCGTTGGGATCGGGCCCGGCAAGGTAGCTGAGGGCGAGGGCACAGTCCGCGATGCTGCGCGCGAGCGGACCGACGTGGTCCTGGTTGCGCGACGAGGTCAGGATTCCCCAGGTGCTCACCCGGCCGTACGTCGCCTTGATCGTCGAGACGTTGTTCAATGTCGAGGGTCGCCGGAGGCTTCCGCCGGAGTCGGTTCCCAGCGTCAGCCACACATGGCGCGCCGCCACCGCGGCGGCCGGCCCGTTGCTCGACCCGCCGGGGCTCTTCGTGAGGTCCCACGGGTTCGCCACCAGCTGTGGCGCGTTCGCGGTAGCGAACTCGATCGTGCGGGCGTGACCGAGCAGGACGCAGCCGGCCTTCTTCAGACGCACCCACGCTGTCGCGTCCCCCGGGGCGATATGGTCGGCGAAGGCATCACTGCCGAAAGTGAGCGGCAGATCCTTGGCCGCGATGATGTCCTTGAGCCCGATCGGCACGCCGGTCAGGAGCGAGACCTCGCCCTTGCCCCGCCGCGCCCGCACCAGCGCGTTGTCAGCCGCGGCCGCCAGCTTGTAGGCGACCTCCGGGTAGAGGTGGATCCACGCGTTCGTGTCGCCGTCACGTTTGTTGATCCGGTCATAGGCCGCGCGGACCAGCTCCCGGCTGGAGACGGCGCCGGCCTGCAGCAAGCTCGCCACCTCGACCAGCTCGAGGTCGGCGAGCTCCTTGCCCTTGCGGAGGACGTCGCGGGCCGAGGGGAGGACCGACGCAGGACCGGTTTTTCCGGAGCGCGTCGACGTGGCGCTCGCCGCGGGCGCAAAGCCCAATGTGGGGACCGCCACCGCGGCAGCGGCAGAACCCGCGAGCACGCTTCGCCGCGATACGCGCCCGGGCGCTCTGACGGGCTCGCCGTCGGTAAGTGATGTGTTCGGCATGTGGTCCTTTCAGAGAGGGAACTCAAGTCTTCGTGGCCCAAGATCACGTACCCGTTAAATGTTCGAGAAGAACGCATCAAGGCGGCTCGGGAAATGGTGCAACCGACCGAGATCCGCCTATGACCGGCACGTCCGGTGCCCGCTGAGCACCGAGCAAAGTCCAGCTCCAGCCTCGGCGAAGGCTCACGATGCGCGTCGGCACACGGGCCGGACAGCCGTTCTGACCGGCGGCGGGAAGCTGGTAGCTTGGCCGTGTCGCGCCGGCGCAGCTGTGGGAGGCAACCGTGAGCGATGCTGACCGGTCCGGTGAGCGGTCGACACGGGACCTGACTCCTCAGTCCATTCAGAACGTCAGCGCGATCGGCCAGGGCAGCACCGCATTCGGCGCCCTGCACGGCGACGTCATCTACCACGCGGCTCCCGCCTCCGCGCCAGCGGAGACTCGGTCGACCGCGTCCAGTGGCCGTCGCATCCGCATCCTCATGCTGGCGGCCAATCCTGCGCCGGGTGCCCGGCTGGCCCTCGACGAGGAGGCCCGCGAGGTCACCGAGAAGCTGCGGCTCTCCCAGGACCGCGACGACTTCGACCTGGTCACCAGGTGGGCGGTCCGCCCAGCTGATCTCCTGCAGTCCATCAACGAGCACCGCCCGCACGTCGTGCACTTCAGCGGACACGGCACGCAGACCGGCGAGATCGTGTTGGCAGGAGCCGGGGGCGGCCAACACCCGGTCGCTGCCGAAGCGCTTGCCGCGGTCTTCCGCGCTACTCCTGACCACACCCGCATGGTGCTGCTCAACGCCTGCTACTCCGCGGTCCAGGCGCAGGCGATCGGCAAGCACATCGACTTCATCATCGGCATGGACGCCCCGATCGACGACCGGTCGGCCGCGATCTTTGCCGCCGCGTTCTACTCCGCACTCGGCTTCGGCCGGTCCGTCCGGCAGGCGTTCGACCAGGGCGTCGCGGCGTTGATGCTCCACGGGATGCCCGACCATGACGTGCCACGCCTGCTCATCCGACACGGGGCCGACCCGGATCAGCCGCTGCTGGAGCCAGTTCCCGGTCCTGCGCCGCGACCTGCCGTCTAGCGGTCGAGCTGGTCTTCCATCGTGGACAGATTGAGCGGCTCCCGTGAGTGAGCGTGCCGGCTGGCTGCAGGATGTCCACGTAACAGGAGGCTTCGGCTACGGCGTGGTCGGCGCCGACATCCACGTCTTCGGCGACGGTCTGCCGGTCTACGTGCTACAGCGCTGGCGGCCGCCGGCAGCCCCCGATCCACACTGGCTGCGCGAGGTTCCCAGCCGCATGTTGAACGCCCGCCACGCCGTCGTCGCGTTCACCGGGCGCGATGAGGAGATGGCCGAGTTGCGCGAATGGCGAGACGGCGGCGTCCGGTTCGCGTTGCGTTGGCTGCACGGGCCGGGCGGCATCGGCAAGACACGCCTCGCCGACCGCCTGGCCGCCGAGTCCGTCGCGGACGGGTGGGTCGTCGTGGTCGCCACGCACGGCCCCGCCTCCGTGCTCCCGCCCCCGGGCAGCCAGGACCTCCGGGTGCCGGACGGCGCCCCGGGGGTCGTCCTGATCGTCGACTACGCCGATCGATGGCCGCTGGCTCACCTGACGTGGTTGCTGAGCAATGCCCTGCTCCACCAACTCGGCGTGCCGGCCCGGATACTGCTGCTCGCCCGGTCCACCGACGCGTGGCCGGCCCTGCGGGCCGCGGTGTCCAACCACCAGGCGTCGACGTCGAGCCAGGCAGTCGGACCTCTCCCGGACGATCCCGGCGGGCGGGCGCGGATGTTCACCGTCGCGTGGGACAGCTTCGCCATCCATTATGGACTGCGCGGCGTCGGTGACATCGCCGTGCCGGACAGTCTGCACGACCCGGACTTCGGGCTCACCCTTGCGGTGCACATGGCCGCGGTCGTCGCGGTGGACGCACGCAGCCGTGGGCTCGACTCACCCGACGACGTCGCCGGCCTCACCATCTACCTGCTCGACCGCGAGCACCTGCACTGGGCGGCCATGGCCGGCGACGCAGGCCACGAGATCGCCGCCACCACGCGGTCTTACCGCACGCCGCCAAACGTCATGCACCGCCTGGCCTTCACGGCCGCCGGGACCGGCCCGGTCGCGCGCGCCGTCGGCGCGGCGTTGGTGGATCGCCAGCGCCTGCCCAACCCGACCACCCAGGCGCTGGAGGACCACGCGCTGTGTTACCCACCGGCAGATCCCATCGCCGACACCGTGCTGGAGCCGATCTACCCGGACCGCCTTGCCGAAGACCTCCTGGCCCTGTGCGTGCCAGGGCACGGCGCGGACTACCCGTCGCAGCCGTGGGCGCCCGCGATCGTGCGGCAGCTGCTGGAGCCGGATGCTGTGGGCGGTGAGCCATCGGCGTACGTGTCGCGTCTGGTCATGTTCCTGGCTCAGGCCGCGCAGCGGTGGCCGCACGTGGGACCTGCGTGTCTGTTCCCGGTGCTGCGTCGGGATCCCACGGTTGCGATCTCGGCGGGAAGCGCCGCGCTGAGCGCCATCGCCGGGATCGGTTCCATCGACGCGGACGTTCTCGCGTCGGTCGACGCGTGCCTGCCGGAGACGTCGCACGTGGACCTCGACGTGGGGGCGTCCGCGGTGGCGAGAGCCATGCTGACCCACCGGCTCCGTGACAGCTCCGGTCCGGTGGAACAGGCATCCTGGCACACCAAGCTCAGCCTGCGGCAGGCCCGGGCCGGGGATCGGGCGGAGGCACTGTCCTCGGCCCGGGCCGCGTGCGAGCTGCTCCGCGCGGCCCCCGCCGGTCGCGGCGCGGAGCGCGACTACGAGCTCGCCACGGCCCTGAACGTCTACGGCAACCTGCTGCGGGACATCGGACAGCCGGATGCGGCGCAGTCGGCGGTGGAGGAAGCGGTTTCCATCTGCCGTCGCCGCGTGGCCGCCCGCCCTGACAAGTTCGAGCAACTGCTCGCGTTGTCGCTGAGCAACCTCGCCGGGCAATCGGTCGCCCTGGGCCGCCTCGATGAGGCCGTCGCGACCGCCTCTGAGGCGTTGGCGCTGCTGCGCGACGTGGCCACCGGCGACATCGGCGACGACGCCGGGCTGGGCGATGGCCTGCTCAACCTCGGTGCGGTGCTGGCCCAGCAAGGGCGGCCACTCGACGCCGTCGCCATGGGCAGAAACGCATACGGCATCTTCAGCCGGTTGGCGGCCGCGGAGCCCACCACCTACCTTCCCGAGCAGGCGCATGCCGCGTCGGAGCTCGGAGCCTGGCTCCTGCGCGCCGGTCATCGCGCGGATGCGGTGGTGCTGATGCGCGAGGCGGTCACCGTCAGGCGTGATCTCGTCCGCCGTAATCGGGACCGCTACCTGCCGGAACTGGCCGGATCGGTCCACAACCTCGGCAACGCGCTGGCGGACGTGGGTGCACTCCAGGACGCGCTGGCCAGTTCGGCGGAGGCCGTCTCCATCTACCGGAGACTCGCCGAGGCACTACCGGCGGCATACGTCCCCCGGCTCGCCGTCGCGCTGCAGACACACGTGACAAAGCTGGCGAGCCTGGGCCGGCCGGACGACGCCCTGGTCGCCGCGGAGGAGTGCATCGCGCTGCGACGACGGCTCGCGGCGGCCCACCCGCAACGGTACGAACCTGATCTGGCCAATGAGCTCGGCACCCTCGGCAATGCCCTGGCGAACCTCGGCCGAGACGTCGAAGCGCTGGCGTTTGCCGAGGAGGCGGCGCAGATCGCCCGCCGCACCGCGCGAATGGACCCGCAGGCACACTCCGCCCAGTTGGCGGTCGCGTTGAACAACCTCGCGCTGCGCCTGGGCGGTGTCGGTCGCACGGGCGAGGCCGTGGCGGTGGCCGTGGAATGCGTCGCGCTGCGGCGTCAACTCGGCGCGCGGCTGCCGCTCGCCGAGGAGCCGAACCTGGCCGGCTCGCTCAACAACCTGAGCCTCATGCTCGTTCAGTCCGGCCGGCGGGCGGAAGCGATCCAACCCCTGGAAGAGGCGGTGTCCATATACCAGCGGTTGTCCTCCGGCCATCCGGGCGCCTTCCAGCCCGACCTGGCGATGGCTCTGGTCAACCTGGGCGCCCAGCTTGCCTACCTCGGCCGTGCGAGGGACGCGTTCGACCGCATCGAGGAGGCCCTCGACCTGTTCAACCAGCTCGCGAGCAGGCACCCGGAGGCGTACCAGTACGAGGTCGGTGTCTGCCACAGCAAGCTGCTGGACCTGCGGTGGGAGCTCGGCGACCCGGACAACGCACTCCGCGACGGATACGCGGCGTGCGAGATCATGCGCCGGCTGGCGGCGCGACATCCGCTGCGTTACGGCGCGAGCCTGGCCAGCACGCTCGCCGCACTCGGCGTGCGCCTCGTCGAGGTTGGCCAGCCGCAAGCGGCGCTGAGCGTGTCCGCCGAGGCCATCTTCCTCTACGGAGAGCTGGACCCATCCGCGCGTGAGGCCATCCTGCCCGACGTCGCGAACGCCTTGATCAGCTTCACCTACGTCCGGCTCATCTGCGGGGTGGAGCCGGACGACGCGCTGGCCGCGGCCTCCGAGGCCGTCGCCATCCACGAACACCTTGCCACCACCAACCCGACGGGTTACGGCGAGGAGCTGATCGGGGCGTACCTTGCGTATGCCCAGGTTCTGGACGCGTTGGACCGCCCCGCCGAGGCCCAGGAGATACGCCAGCGGGCCGCCGCGCTCACGGGTGCCGCACCGGCCGTGCCGCTCGACGGCGCGGGACACCGACGGGCGTGATCCGCACTACAGAACGACGGTGGTCCGGGCCTCGTTCTCGTCCAGCAGATCGGCGGTCAGCCCGGTCAGATATCGCAGCCGTTCCATGCCGGCCTCCTCGAACCACGTCTCCGGGTAGGCGGTATCCACGCCGCCGAGCGTGACCGCGACGACGACCGTCTGGGCCCCGGTGTCGGGATCGGTCATCGGTATCAGTGCCCCGTCGTCGACGGCGCCCCGCTCACCGTTGTGGGCGAGGCGGACGAACGTCGGATACTTGGCCGCGATCTGGCGCACCAGCTTCTCGGGCGCCCCGTTGAGGTCGTCGATCAGCACATCGACCTCGTCGTCCAGGTTGGCCACGAACGCCACCTGGCGCGGTCCGTACGGAATGCCGTAGACGACCAGACAGCTGCCGTCCTCGAGCCGGGTCTCCAACTCGACGTAGTCGTCGGTGGTGCGCATCCCGAAAGCGCCGTCAACCAGGTCCCGCAGGCCGCGACCGCGTCGTTCCTGAACGAAGAACCGCACGTCGACTCCTTCCGATGGCCACAGCATCGTACGGCGGGCTGGCGCGCCGGAGTGCACACGGCGCCCGGCGGCATCGGGCCGGATGGCGCGATGCCGCCGGGTCGAGATGGATCAGGCGCCCGGGTTGGTGCCGGCCATCATGCCGTAGCGGGTGTCGACCGTGGCCGCGCTGCCGTCGCGGTAGTAGAGGAAGCCGGTGTTGGCCTGGAACGCGATCCGGTTGCCGCGACTGGACGGGCTGGTGTGGGCCATCATCCCGTAACGGGTGTCGACCGTGGCGCCAGCCGAGGAGCGGGTGAACAGGAAGCCCGTGTTGGCCTGGAACGCGATCGTCCACGCGTTGCCGGAGGAGGCGATCGACGGGCTGGTGTCGGTCATCAACCCGAGCCGCAGGTCGGTGCCGGCCCCGTTGACGTAGGACCAGAGCAGCCCGGTGTTGGCCTGGAAGGCGATCACATAGGTGCCGTTGGACAATTTGGTGATCGCCGGGCTGGTTCCGTGCATCATGCCGAACCCGGTGTTGACCGTGGCGCCGCCGGAGTCGCGGTAGTAGAGGAACCCGTCGTTGGCCTGGAACGCGATTCGCCAGCTGCCCGTGTCACCGGCGATCGAGGGGCTGCTGCCGGCCATCATGCCCAGCCGCAGGTCGGTGGTCTGCCCGGTGTTCATGTTGCGGGTGTGCAGCAGGCTGTTGTTGGCCTGGAAAGCGATCTGGCCGCCGGAGATCGACGGGCTGGTCCCGGCCATCATGCCGTACCGCGTGTCGTGCATCGAGCCGTTCACCGAGCGGGTGTAGAGGAAGCCGGTGTTGGCCTGGAAGGCGGTCTGGCCGTTGGAGGTGGCCGGGCTGGTGCCGCGCATCATGCCGTACCGGGTGTCAGTCATGGTCCCGTCGGCCTTCCGCGTGAAGAGGAAGCCGGTATTGGCCTGGAACGTGACGATCTGCGTGGAGCTCGTCGCGGAGCCCGGGTCGGGTTCGTCGGAGCCGCCCGGCGGCAGGACGATGGGATGGGGGGGCTGCGGCTCCTGGCCGTCCTTGCCTGCGGCACCCGCGGCATCATCGACGCCGTGCACGGCCCGGCCACCAGCGGTGAGACCACCTACGCCCAGCAACTGCTGCATGCGTTCACTCCCGGCATGCTGCTGCTGGCCGACCGCAACTTCGCCGCCGGCAACCTGTTCACCGCGATCACCGACACCGGTGCCCACCTACTCGTGCGGGTCAAGACCAGCGCCAGCGGACCGAAACTGCCGGTACTACGCCGTCACCGTGACGGCTCCTATCGCTCCACCTTCGGCGGCCGCCTGGTACGGGTCATCGAAGCCGAGATCACCATCACCACCAGCGTGGGTACCCAGACCAGCGCCTACCGCCTCGTGACCAGCCTGCTCGACGAGCAGCACCACCCCGCCGCCGCCCTGATCCGCCTCTACCACGAACGGTGGGAGATCGAAACCGCCTACCTCGAACTGAAATCCAGCATCCTCGGCGGCCGAGTCCTCCGCGCCCGCACCCCCACCGGCGTCGACCAGGAGATCCACGCCCTGCTGGTCACCTACCAGATCCTGCGCACCGCAA
>Ga0164243_10014632_pt1 | contig 10912 bp, 10 predicted proteins | sample OricompcompostOP_FD_108781 | JGI IMG/M metagenome (GOLD analysis project Ga0164243, IMG submission 108781) | Organic Plus compost microbial communities from Emeryville, California, USA - Original compost - Organic plus compost (OP) | ecosystem: Engineered > Solid waste > Mixed feedstock >...
AGCGCGATCGACGCCGCCTCGACCAGCGGCTGCCCGCGGTCCTCGATCCGGGGCCACACCCCGGACACCCCGGCCGCCAGCCCGTCGGCGTAGCGCTCCAGCACGGTCTCGTCGCGGCGGAACGCGGCGAGCAGCAGGGTGCGGGCGTACCCCTCCAGGCCGTCGGAGAGGCGGCCGGACCAGCTCTCGTGGTCGCCGGGCAGGTGGTAGAGGGCCCGGTCCCCGGTGGCGTACGGCTCGACGGCGGCGAGCAGGGCGTCGGCGGCCGCCTCCCAGTGCGCGCGGGTGAGGCCGGTGTACGGGCTGAGGGACATGGCTCTCCCGGGTCGTGACAACTCCTGGACGGCTCTTCGCGGTGCGGCACCCCCATCCCACCCGTCCCGTGCCCCACCGCGCCAGAGCGCCTGCGGGCGGCTCACCGGGTTACCGTCGCGGACATGAACGGCACGCCTCCCCTCGCCGACGCCCTCGCCTCGTCCACCGTCGTGCTCGACGGCGGGCTGTCCAACCAGCTGGAGGCCATGGGGCACGACCTGAGCGACGAACTGTGGTCGGCCCGGCTGCTCGCGGAGGAGCCCGAGGCGATCGTCGCGGCGCACCTGGCCTACTTCGAGGCGGGCGCGGACGTGGCGATCACCGCCAGTTACCAGGCCACGTTCGAGGGCTTCGCGCGGCGCGGGCTCGGCCGTGGGCGGGCCGCCGCGCTGATCGCGTCGAGCGTCGGGCTGGCACGGGAGGCGGTGCGCCGGGCCCGGGCCCGCGGGATCGGCCGGCCGCTGTGGGTGGCGGCGTCCGCCGGGCCGTACGGGGCGATGCTCGCGGACGGCTCCGAGTACCGGGGGCGGTACGGGCTGAGCGTCGCGGAGCTGGAGCGGTTCCACCGGCCTCGGCTGGAGGTGCTGGCGGCGGCCCGGCCCGACGTGCTCGCCCTGGAGACGGTCCCGGACGCCGACGAGGCCGAGGCGCTGCTGCGGGCGGTCCGCGGGCTGGGCGTGCCGGCATGGCTGTCGTACACGGTCGACGGCGACCGCACCCGTGCCGGGCAGCCGCTGGAGGAGGCGTTCGGGCTCGCCGCAGGTGCCGAGGAGGTGATTGCGGTGGGCGTGAACTGCTGCGCCCCCGAGGACGTCGAGGGCGCCGTCGAGACCGCCGCCCGGGTGACGGGCCGGCCGGTCGTCGTCTACCCCAACAGCGGCGAGTCCTGGGACGCGACGTCCCGTTCCTGGGACGGCCGCGTCACCCTCGCCCCCGCCGTGGCCCGCACGTGGCAGTCCTCGGGCGCCCGCCTGATCGGCGGCTGCTGCCGCGTCGGCCCACCGACGATCACCGCCCTGGCACGGACGCTGGTGCCGGGCGCGTGACCCCGGTGCTCGGCCACGCCAGGGCGCAGCGCGCAGGTGAGCGGCGCGGCAGTCGTGCCGGGCACCGGAGGCTGGACGGACCCCGACGGTCCGGCCCCGCCGCAGCCGGTCGCGCCCGACGGCTGAGCCACAGGGCGAACGGGCGCACCGCCCGGCGCCGTCCGGCCTCGGGCTCGTCCCGCGTCATCCGGTGCATGCGCCCGGACCGCCGACCCCGAGCTGAACGGCGGCGGCCGTCTGCGGGCGGACCACCCTTGGGGCGGTGTCGCCGGCAGGCCGACCTGGACACACTCCGTCGCACTTGACGGTCGGGCAGGACGGCTGAGCGACACGGCGGGCGAGCCCACACACGGCGCCGTCCGGCCGTGGGCCCGTCCTGCCGGGGGCTGTGCGGATGCCCACGCCCGGGGCGCATCCCGTCGGCCGCCCCGCGGGGCGAGGTCCTGCGCGGGCGGTGGCGCGGGGCCGCCCGGTCGGAGGCGGCGTGCCGCGAGCGGGCGGCGAAGGCAGAGGGAGCCGCCGCGCAGTCCTCAGTGGCGGCGGACCGCCCCCGGGAGGCGGAGGCGGCGGACCACCGCGCGCATCTCCGTGTTCCGGGCCGGGGTGCCGTCCGTCAGGGCGGGGACGGGGCGCGGCGGGCCCGTCCACAGGGCCACTTCGGCGTCGCGGGGGCCGAGGTCCGTGCGGGTCTCGCCGTCACCGAAGATCCGGACCGGGTGCGTGGGGTCCCAGGGGCGCCAGCCGGGGTCGCCGTCCGTAGCGAACCGCACCCACGCGCCGTGCATCTCGTCCGCCAGTTCCTGCGGGGCGCCCTCGCCGGCCAGCTTGCGGGACTCCGGGGAGTCGCCGGTGTCGAAGACGAAGCCCAGCTCCAGGGCGTGGCAGGAGCCCAGGCCGGGCAGGTTGGAGGGCCAGGCGAACTCGTACACGTACGACGATCCGGGGCGGGCGTCGGCGAGGCGGTGCAGGGGGACGCGCAGCAGGTGGTCGGTGACCATCTGGCCGACGATCTCGGCGGCGCCGGCCTCCGGGTGCAGCGCGCGGTAGCCGCGGGGGACGTCGGCGCCGACGTGGCAGCGGGCCATGGCTCCGGCGACGGCGACGGCGCCGAGCCGGTCGACCCGTTCGAGGAGGCCGCCGGGGACCAGCCACAGCCGGTACTCGTCCCTGGTCCAGCCCATCATCAGCTCGACGTCCGCCGCGGCGCCGTCGGTCAGCGCCTCCAGCGGGTCGCGGGGCACGAGGTCGCCGTCGACGACGATCCCGAACGCGGGTCCGCCCAGCACGGGCGAGCTGAGCCTGCCCACCTCGCCCTGGGTGCGCAGCAGCAGCTCGCGGTCGACCCCGGCGAACGCGGCGGCGGTGGCGGGGATCTTCAGCCGGGCCGCCATCCGGCGCACCATGCGCCGCACCTTGTCCCGTTCGCCGGCCTCGGGCGGCCCGCTCTGCAGGATCGCCCGCCGCACCAGGCCCTGGGCCTGCGGTGCGGCGATCAGCGCGCCGGTGCTGATGGCGCCGGCGGACTGCCCGAACAGCGTGACGCGGCCGGGGTCGCCGCCGAACGCGGCTATGGACGCGTGCACCCACTCCAGGGCGGCGAGCTGGTCGCGCAGGCCCGGGTTGGCGGGGGCGTCCGGGAAGTAGCCGTAGCCCTCGACGCCGAGCCGGTAGTTCACCGAGACGAGGACGACCCCGTCGCGTGCGAAGGCGTGCCCGTCGTACACGGGCACCCCGGAGGAGCCGCGGGTGAGGGCGCCGCCGTGCAGGAAGACCATGACGGGCAGCCGGGCGCCGGGCGCCGGGTCGGGCGTCCACACGTTGAGGTTGAGGCAGTCGTCGCCGGGCACGGACGGGTCGGAGAGGTACTGCGCGAACGCCTCGGAATAGGGCGGCTTCGGCGCGGTCGGCCCGAAGTCGAGGGCGTCGCGCACGCCGTCCCAGGGCTCGGGCGGCTCCGGCGGCCGGAAGCGGCGCGGGCCGAAGGGGGGCGCCGCGTAGGGGATGCCCTTGAACACGGCGACACCGTGCTCGTATCTCCCCCGTACCGCGCCGTGGGGTGTGCTCACCACGGGGTCGGCAGGGTCCACAGGGTCCGTCCGGAGTGCCGTCATACGTCCGTCAGCCTCCTCCACCGCGCTGGTGCACCGTGAAGATCACAGCACCTCATTCTGGCGGGATATTCCACCGGACGGGGGGCGGATGCGGCCGTTCGGCGTACGTGACGGCGCCGGGGCGGGGCGTTGGACCGGCCGGGTGGTCGCGGCGCCGCTCGGCACGTGTGCCCTGGTGGCGGCCGTGATCGCTGCTAGCTTCGCGAGCTGTCGAAGGGCCCCGCGAGCCTGCGCCGAGCAGCGGGCGGGGCCCGCCCCATGAGCTGAGGCGAGGTAGGCGGGTATGAGCGTAGAGCCGGACGAGCCGGCGGTTGCCCCGTTCAAGCGCAGGAGCTTCCTGGCGTCGGCGGCGCTGGCGGCCGGAGCGCCGGCCGCGGTCGCCGGCACCGCGCAGAGCGCGCAGGCCGCACCCCTGGCGGGTGCGCCGGCCGCCGCGGCCCGGCTCGGGTCGGTGGCCCGGCTGATGGCGGTCCCGGAGGACGCCCGCGGGGTCGCCTGGCTGCGGTCCGCGCTCCAGGTGGCGGTGGGTCTGGAGCTCGCCACGATCCCGCCCTATCTGTGCGGCTGGTGGTCGGTGAAGGACCAGCGCAGCGAGGTCGCGCGGATGATCCGGCGCATCGTGGGCGACGAGATGTACCACCTGGGCATCGTCTGCAACCTGCTGGTCGCGATCGGCGGCCGGCCGCAGGTGAAGGCCGCCGCGCCCGTCTACCCGGGGCCGCTGCCCGGCGGGGTGCGGGCGGGTGTGAACGTCTATCTGTCGGGGCTGACCAAGTCCTTCGTCCGGGACGTGATGATGGCGATCGAGGCGCCCGAGGAATCGCTGGTCCGCAGCGCGCAGGCGTCCCCGACGGTCGGCGAGTTCTACGAGGGCATGCTGAACGCGTTCCGGGCGGTGCGCCCGGAGCTGTCGACGCGCGGGCAGGTGAGCCAGCGCATCGACTCCGACGAGCTGCGTCCGGTGCGGACCCTGGACGACGTCGAGCACGACATCGAGGTCATCCGCGAGCAGGGCGAGGGCACGGCGTCCTCGCCGAACGACTCGTTCTCGCACGACGCGCCCGCGCACTACTACGCGTTCGGGGAGATCTACCACGGCCGGGAGCTGCGGCAGACCGACGAGGGCTGGCGGTACGTCGGCCCGCCCGTGCCGTTCCCGGAGGTGCGGCCCATGGCGCCGGTCCCGGTGGGCGGCTGGCCCCGCGCGTCGGTGCACGTCGGAGGGGTGCTGTACCGCTTCGACGCCATGTACAGCACGGTGCTGGACTCGCTGGACGACGCCTGGGCGGGCGGCGGGCATCGCAGTCTGGGGGCCGGGATCCACACCATGCGCGGCCTGGAGGACCCGGCGGTGGAGCTGATGGAGACCCCGCTTCCGGACCGCCGGGGCACCTACGGGCCGCAGTTCCACGCACTGCCCCGGCCGAAGCGGTAGAGCCGCCTCAGCGCGCCGCCCAGCCGATGCCGCCCCGCAGATGCGCGCGGAACGCGGGGTCGTCGTACAGCTCGGCGGTGTGGCCGAGTGCCGTGTAGAAGACGCGTCCGGCGCCGTGCTCGTGGCACCACACCAGCGGGTGGTCGTCGCCCATGCCGCCCCCCTCGTACGACGACTCGTCGGCGGAGACCAGCACCCGGACGGCGCCCCGGGGGCTGCGACGTAAGTCGTACCACTCGTCGGTGAGCTCCCACACGGGCGGCAGGTGCCGGGTGGCGGGGTGGTCGTGGTCCTCGACGACGGCTTTGCCGGGCTGGAGGTCGGGGTGCCGGTCGAAGCGGGCGCCGAGCAGGTCGCCGTAGGCGGGCCAGCCGTACTCGGTGCAGGCGGCGGCGTGGATCCCGGCGAAGCCGCCGCCGGAGGCGACGAAGGCGAGGAGCCGGTCGCGGCCGGCCGGGGTGAGCACGTCACCGCTGGTGGAGAGGAAGACGACGGCCGCGTAGGCGTCCAGGGGGCGCTCGAGGGCCGCCGGGTCCTCGGTGTGGTCCACGTCGAAGCCTCCGAGCGTGCGCAGCGCCTCCACTCCGGCCGGGATCGACGCGTGCCGGTAGTCGGTGGTGCGGGTGAGGACGAGGAGTCGTACGGCCATGCGGTCCAGCGTAGACGGGCGGGGCCGCCGGGCCGTCCCGGCGTGAACTCCCGGGCCGCGCCGGGGTGTTCCCGCGGAGGGTGGGCACTGCGTAGCCTCGGCCGGGATGAATGCCATTCCCCCGTTCCTGGACCATCTCGTGCTGGCGACGCCCGATCTCGCCGCCACCCTCGCCGAGTTCACCCGCCGCACGGGCGTGGAGCCGGCCCCCGGCGGGGTGCATGTCGGGCGCGGCACCCGCAACCATCTGGTGGCGCTGGGCGGCTCCGGCTATCTGGAGATCATCGGCCCGGACCCGGAGCAGGCCGCGCCGGGGCGGCCTGAGCCCTTCGCGTCGCTCGGGCTCACCGCCGCGCGCATCCTCACCTGGGCGATCGCCCCGCCGGACCTGGACGCTGCGATCGCGGCCGCACGGGCCCAGGGGTACGACCCGGGTCCGGCGAAGCCGATGAGCAGGCGCCGGCCCGACGGCACCCTGCTGCGGTGGCGGCTCACCGACGGCGACGACGCCGATCCGTCGGGTCTGGTGCCGTTCCTGATCGACTGGGGCGACTCGCCCCATCCCACGGCGGCCGGGCTGCCCCTCACCCCGCTGCTGGAGATGTCGGGGAGCGCGCCCGACCCGGACGCCGTCCGGCCCCTGGTGCGGTCGCTCGGCACGGAGCTGGCCCTGACGCGGGGCCCGGTCGGCCTGTCGTTCACGCTGGACACGCCCAAGGGCCCGGTGACCTTCGCGTGAGCGCCCGTGCCGGCTCCGCCGCGGTGTCCGTTTCCTTCAAGACGGGCCCTTCCCCGGCTCCTACGGTGACGGCATGACTCCACGATTCGATGCCGTCGGCCTGGCCGTCTCCGACATGGCCGCCTCCGTCGCCTTCTACCGGCGTCTCGGGTTCCCCTTCCCAGAGGGCTGCGAGAGCGAGCCGCACGCCGAGGCCGCGCCGCCCGGAGGGGTGCGGCTGCTGCTCGACACCGAGGACACGATCCGGTCGTTCCACCCGGGGTGGCGGCCGCCGGCCGGGGGCGGCCGGGCGGCGCTGGCGCTGCGGTGCGACGGCCCGGCCGAGGTCGACGCGGTGTACGAGGACCTGGTGGCCGCCGGGTACCACGGCGAACTCAAGCCGTGGGACGCCTTCTGGGGGCAGCGTTACGCCGTCGTCCACGACCCGGACGGCAACGGCGTGGACCTGTTCGCGCCGCTAGCGGCGGAGTAGCACGCCGAGCGGCACGCCCGCCAAGTCCCTGACGTCACGGGCGAGATGCGCCTGGTCGGCGAAGCCGGCGCGGGCCGCGGTCTCCGCGAAGGGCACGCCCGCGCGGGCCAGCCGCAGGGCGCGCTGAAGACGCAGGACACGGGCCAGGGTCTTCGGGCCGTATCCGAAGGCGGCCAGCGAGCGGCGATGCAACTGCCGGGCGCCGAGCCCCAGTTCAACGGCGACGGCGGCGACGGGGCGGCCCGCGCCGAGGGCCGTGACGAGGTGCCGCAGCAGCGGGTCGGGCGGCGGCGCGCCGGCGGCCAGGGCGAGGGCGGCGTCCTCCAGGGCGGTCCGCGCGTCGGCCGCGGCCCCGACGCGGGCGCCGAGCCGGCGCGCCCGGGGCGCGGGCCACAGGTCGGCGAGGTCGACGCGCCGGTCGCGCAGTTCGTGCGCGGGGACGCCCAGGAGGGCGGGCGCGGTCCCGGGGAAGAACCGGACGCCGCTCCAGACGCCCGCCGTGCCGTCGGTGACCTGGGCGCGGGTGTCAGGCCCGGCGACCAGCAGCCGTCCCTCGTGCCACAGCAGGTCCATGCAGCCGTCGGGCAGGACCCGCCCGCTGTCGGAAGCGTCCGGGGTGTTCGTCCAGACGACGGCTCCCGGCAGCCGGGACGCCCGCTCCTCATACACGGGGGTCCTCCCGGGCCGTGGCCGGGCGCCGCCGGTGCTCCTGGGGGCTCACCCCGTACACCCGTTTGAAGGCGCTGGACAGCGCGAACGGGCTGCCGTAGCCGACGCGCCGCGCGATGGCCTCCAGGGTGTCGTCGGTGTCGCGCAGCGCGTCCGCAGCGAGCGCCAGCCGCCACCCCGTGAGGTACGTCATCGGGGCCTCCCCCACCAGGCCGGTGAACCGCCGCGAGAGCGCGGCCCGGGACACCCCGGTCTTCGCGGCGAGCGAGGCGACGGTCCACGGGTGGCCGGGGTCGTCCTGGAGGAGCCGCAGCGCCCGCCCGACGACCGGGTCGGCCAGCGCCCGGTACCAGGCCGGGGGTTCGGCCTCGGGGCGGGCGAACCAGGTGCGGAGCGCGGCGATGACCAGCAGGTCGAGCAGCCGGTCCAGGACGACCTCCTGGCCGGGCGCTTCGCGGACGATCTCCGTCATCAGGTAGGGGGTGAGCGGGTGTTCCCACACGTCGGCGGGGAGGGACAGCAGCGGGGGCAGGCAGTTCAGCAGCCGGCCGCTGATCTCGCCCTCCCGGAGGTAGGTGCCGATCAGCAGGACCGCCGAGCCGTCGGGCCGCTCGCCCCAGGTGCGCACGCCCAGGTCCATCGAACCGTTGAGGGACCGCCCGTCGGGGTACCGGCACTCGCCGCCGGGCAGGATCAGCGCCTGCGGCGCGGTGCCCGGGCCGTCGGCGCAGGTGTAGGGGTCCGGGCCGCGCGCGACGGCCAGGTCGCCGGCGCGCAGCCGGACCGGTTCTCCCCGGTCGGGCGTCACCCACGCCTCGCCGCGCACCATGACCATGACGGTGAGCGGGGCCCGGTCCTCGACGCGGACGGACCAGGGCGGGTCGAAACACGCGCGGATCATGAAGGCACCGCGTGCGCGCGGGCCGTCGAGCAGACCGGCGAGGGCGTCCATGCCGTCAGGGTAGACGCCCGCTTATGCGAGGGAGCCGTTCGGCGATGGGCCGCGGCGGCGCACGGCCGTTGACTGGGGGCATGACACGGAACGAGCGCGATGAGGACATGACGGCCGGCGGGAACGGGACGACGCTGGTGGTGACGGGTGCGTCGGGGCGCACCGGGAGCCGGGTGGCCCGCGCGGCGGGCGCGGCGGGGTTCACCGTGCGGGCGGCGTCCCGCGCGACGGGCTTCGACTGGGCGGACCCCTCGACGTGGGAGGGGACCCTGCGGGGCGCGGACGCGGCGTATCTGATGTACCCGACCGACATAGGCGACCCGGCGGCGGCCAAGGGGATCGGGGCGCTGGCACGGGAGGCGGTGGGGCTCGGGGTGCGGCGGCTGGTGCTGCTGTCGGCCCGCGGTGAGGACCAGGCACTGCCGGCGGAGGAGGCGCTGAAGGCGTCCGGCGCGGACTGGACGGTCGTACGGGCCGCGTGGTTCGCGCAGAACTTCAGCGAGGGGCCGCTGGTGGAGGGCATCGCCCACGGGGAGCTGGTGTTCCCCGCCGGTGAGGTGCGGGAGCCGTTCGTCGACGTCCGGGACATCGCGGACGTGGTGACGGCGGTGCTGGCGGACGGCGACCGGTACGCGGGGCGGACGCTGCGGCTGACCGGGCCGCGGCTGCTGGCCTGGCGGGAGGCGGTCGCGGAGATCGCGGCGGCGACGGGCCGCCCGGTCGGGTACACGCCGGTGCCCGCCCCGGCCTACGGGGAGGCGCTGACCGGGTTCGGGGTGCCGGAGGCGGAGGCGGCCCTCCTGGTGGAGGTGTTCGAGACGCTGCTGGACGGCCGCAACGCGCATCTCACCGACGATGTGCGCGAGGTGCTGGGCCGCGCCCCGCGCGACTTCTCCGCGTTCGTGCGGGAGGCCGCGGCGGCGGGGGCGTGGCGGGTCTGACCGCATGGCGGCGGGGCGTGGCGGGTCCGGCCCCGTCGCCGGGCGTCAGGAGTCGCCGTTCTTCTTGTGCGGATGCTGGTGGTGCGGGTTCTTCACATGGGTCCGCAGCCGGGACGTGACGTCCTCCGGCGGCAGGAAGCGGGACCAGCGTTCGGGGAACTCGGACGGCATGTCGGGGTCGTCGGGGTCCGGTTCCAGGCCGGCGGCGGCGCGCGCCACGTACTCGGCGACCTGGGCCTCGCGCACCCGCTCGTTGGCCTCGCGGGCCGCCGCGGTCGCGGCGGCCGGCCAGACCCGGTCGATCGCCGCGTTGACGGCGGCCCCGACGAGCACGGCGAACGCGGACACGCCGATCCACAGCATGACGGCGACGGCCGCGGCGAGCGAGCCGTAGATGGTGGCGCCCTCGATGGTGCTGGTGAGGTAGATGCGCAGCAGGAAGCTGCCGAGCACCCACATCGCGAGGGCGACCAGGGCGCCGGGCACGTCCTCGATCCACGGGGAGCGCACCGGCACGGACACGTGGTACAGCGTCGTCAGGAACGCCACGGACAGGACGATGACGACGGGCCAGTACAGCACCTGCACGACGGTCTCGGACCAGGGCAGGATCCGTACGACGGCGTCCGGGCCCGCCACCATCAGCGGCAGCGCCACCGAGCCGATCAGGAGGGCGGCGAGGAACAGCAGGAACGCCACGACCCGCGTCTTGACGATGCCGCGCACCCCGTCGAGGCCGTACATCACGGTGATCGTGTCTATGAAGACGTTCACCGCGCGCGACCCGGACCACAGGGCGAACAGGAAGCCGACCGAGATCACGTCGGGGCGGCCGCCCTTCATCACGTCGTCCAGGATCGGCTGGGCGATCTGGCGGACGCCCTTGTCGGACAGGACGGTGCGGGAGGCCTCCAGGAGGTTGGTCTCCAGACTGGTGATGGTGTCGGTGCCGGTCCAGTCGTCGACGTAGCCGAGGAGGCCGATGAGGCTGAGCAGCAGCGGCGGGACGGACAGCAGCGTGAAGAACGCCGCCTCCGCCGCGAGCCCCAGGATGCGGTACTCGATGCAGGAGTTGACCGTGTCCTTCAGCAGCAGCCAGGCGGTCCTGCGCTTCGAGACGTTCCGGTAGAGGGCACGGGCCCGGTGGAGACGGCCGGAGGGCTGCTCGGGGGATTCACTTGCTGGCTGCACGAACCAAAGGTATCCGCCGCGCGGGGGCGCTCCCATCGGGGCGCCCGCCACGGGCCGCGGCCGGTCGTGTCAGGCTGGGGAGCACGGCGCCCGGGAGGGATAGGTTCACCGGCATGGCAGGCAGCACTCACAGCGTGACCAACCAGCCCCCGCCCCTGACCGGGTACGACGCGTACACCGCCGACCGGGCCCTGGTGGAGGCCGTTGAACGGCATCTGCCGCCCGAGCTGCGCGACGAGGCGGCCGGGGAGCTCGCGGCGCTGGGACGGACGTGCGGCTCGGCGCAGGTGCAGGAGTGGGGGGTGCTGGCGAACGAGAACCCCCCGCGGCTGCGCACCCACGACCGCTACGGCCACCGGATCGACGAGGTCGAGTTCCACCCGGCGTGGCAC
>Ga0164243_10014633_pt1 | contig 10911 bp, 10 predicted proteins | sample OricompcompostOP_FD_108781 | JGI IMG/M metagenome (GOLD analysis project Ga0164243, IMG submission 108781) | Organic Plus compost microbial communities from Emeryville, California, USA - Original compost - Organic plus compost (OP) | ecosystem: Engineered > Solid waste > Mixed feedstock >...
CCCCCTTCTCCCATGCCGTACCACACACTCCCTTTCCCTTACGGATACGCACACACGCAACCGGTCCCTGAAAAGGCCCTAATACCAACTCCTCTCCTTTCACCAGGTAAAACCCTACCCACATCCAGCCGAACTGTTCCTTTAATGCAGCAGCAATATTCGCCAGGTTCGCCACCAGGTCCGGCTCCCCTGTAATCAACGCTTCTATCTGGGGAATCAATGACTGGTATTGTTCCTCTTTGGTGCCTTTTACTATCGTTAAATCATCTGACATAAAAAGGATATTCTACTATCAACAACTCAGCAATCAAATGCTCACAAGCCAAAACGTGCACTGATCTCCAGCATCCGGTCAATCGGTTTTTTCGCTGCCACCCGCAATTCCTCGTCCATCAGAATTTCGGGCTCTTCATACTTCATACACAGGTACAGCTTTTCCAGTGTATTCAACTTCATATGTGGACAATCATTGCACGCACAACTATTATCAGGCGGCGCAGGAATGAACGTCTTACCCGGACTTGCCTTTTGCATCTGGTGCAGGATGCCAGTTTCCGTGGCTACGATGTACTCAGTAGCATCATCCTGCTGCGTGAACTTTAATAAGGCCGTGGTGGATCCGATATAATCCGCAATGCGCAGAATCTCCTCTTCACATTCCGGGTGAGCAATCAGTTTTGCTTTCGGATGCCTGATCTGCAGGCGGCTGATTTTCTCCAGGCTGAAAATCTCGTGCACCATACAGGCTCCATCCCACAATACCATATTTCTACCCGTTTTCTTATTGAGATAAGCTCCCAGGTTTTTATCCGGAGCAAAAATGATGGGATGGTCTGCCGGCACGCTTTCCACAATTCTCTCTGCGTTACCCGATGTGCAAATGATATCGCTCAGCGCCTTGATCTCTGCCGTGCAATTGATATAGGAGATCACCACATGGCCGGGATGCTTTTCCTTGAACTTCTTGAACAGGTCCGCCGGTGCACTATCAGCCAGGGAGCAGCCGGCTTTCAGGTCTGGCAACAGGACTTTTTTCGTGGGATTAAGAATTTTAGCCGTTTCAGCCATAAAATGCACCCCCGCAAAAACGATGATGTCTGCATCTGTTTTTTCTGCCTTTTGCGCCAGTCCGAGACTGTCTCCGATGTAGTCGGCAACGTCCTGAATATCGGGTTCCTGGTAGTAGTGCGCGAGGATGATTGCATTTTTTTCTTTTTTTAAACGTTCTATCTCAGCAAACAGATCCAGGGTCGGATCAATAGCGAGGTCCAAATATCCTTTATTTTTCAGATTGCTTTTGGCCGCCGCCATGTGGATATCTGTCATAGTATTTATTATTAATTCTATTATTTTTTTAAAAAAACCTATTACTATTACGGCTGTGAATTCGTGGATAAGTTCGCTGCTGCTATTTTTGGTAAAGTTACATCAACCGGTTTATCCACCTCTATCCACAATTCACCAACAACAGAAAATCTGCATGGCTGGTACATTTGCGGCCGTTTTCCACTTTCCGTGGATTATGAGCTGTCAGGAAAAAAAATTGCCTTTCTGCACAATACCATCCTGTTAATGCAGGTGGAATAACCTGTAGATTATAAACAAGCAACGAGCCGGTTCTGTTTTCAGCGATTTTTATCTTCCCGGTATCCACGTTGCGGACGGTCAAAAAAAGGGGGTTACCCACACAATTTTTTATTTATCCAGCCGTTGTGTTGAAATTGTTTTCACACGCCTGTTTCACAAAATGCTCCTTCCCTGAAAACTGCCTTCTGCCAAAAGTTATCCAGCGGTAAAATCGTTGACAGATGCCGGTTTTCCAATGTTTTCCACAATTTGTTGATAAACAATTTTCACCTATTTTTGCCATCCCTTTTTTAAAAAGCAGGTAATAATATTATTATGTCAGTTATTCAAACTATCCGCGACCGAGCCTGGATCATTGCAGCTGCGATTGCCTTAGCCTTGATTGCTTTTATTGTACAGGATGCATTCCAGGGAGGAGGAGGCGTAGGATTATTTGGCGGACAGTCCACAACACTTGGTAAAGTAGACGGCAATAAGATAGAGTATACGGCTTTTCAAAAGCGCGTGGAGGAAGCTGAACAAATGTATGCTATGCGCGGGATACCGATGGATGACCAGACACGTCACAGAGTGCGTGAACAACTCTGGGAGGAGTTTGTAGAAGAAGCCATGCTGCGCGACGATCTGGAACAACTTGGTATTTCTGTTACTGCCAAAGAAGTGGGCGATATGTTGTATGGCGATAATCCCCCGCCCATGCTGGCTCAATCGTTTACTGACAGTACCGGTAAATACAACGCCGAAATGGCTTACAGCACCATTAGTTCATTGCCGAAAAATTCGCGTGAGTATAACCTGATATGGAATCAGCTGGTTCCCGACCTCGAAAGAAACCGGCTGCGTGAAAAATTCATCATGCTGATTGCAAAAAGCGCCTACGTACCGAAATGGATGGTAGAAAAAACCAACGCCGAAGGCAGCCAGCGCTCCAACATTTCATATGTATATGTACCCTACACTTCCATACCGGATTCTACTATTAAGGTAACGGATGAAGAAATACGTGCCTGGTTAAGCAAACACAGCAAACAGTACCAGCAGGAGGAGTCGAGAAGCATCCAATACGTTGCCTTCGACGCCAGTCCAACCGCTGCCGATAGTGCAGAAATCCTCAACCAGGTGCTGGCACAAAAAGATGCGTTTGCACAAGCAGAGGATCCGCAGGCCTTTTTGCTGGGCGCCAACTCAGAAACTCCCTATTATGATGGGTATGTGTTCAGCTCAAAAATGCAGATGGTGAATGTGGATTCCCTGCGTGCCTTACCGGTGGGAAGCATCTTTGGACCGTATATTGACCAGGACAAATATGTGCTGGCCAAAAAGGTTGATCAACGTAGTTTACCTGACTCTGTAAAGTGCCGTCATATATTAATTAAGATTGCAGATCCCAGGAGCGGACAGGTGCGGCCGGACAGCACAGCGAAAAAACTGATAGATAGTATTGTAAACGCTATCAATGCCGGCGCTTCTTTCACTGCCATGGCTGCGCAATTCAGTGAGGACGAAGGAAGCAAAAACAACGGCGGTGAATATGAATTTTCTTTTTCGCAGTTCGATGGACTATCAAGGGAGTTTGCTGAGACCATCTTCTATGGCAGGACCGGCGATAAGAAAACCGTGCGGGTGCAAAATCAGGCCTATACCGGATACCATTATATTGAAGTGTTAAGTCAAAAGAATTTTGAAACTGCTCATAAAATTGCCTACCTCTCCAGGAGTATTGTGCCAAGCCAGCAAACCGTCAATACGGCCAACGGTCTGGCATCGCAGTTTGTAGCAGAAAGCAGAACGCCCAAACAGTTTGACGAAAACGCAAAGAACAAGAACCTGAATGTATTCCATGCGGTAGATATCAAACCGCTCGACAATACGATCATGGGAGTAGGCACCAGCCGCGAACTGGTGAAATGGATTTACAAGGCCGACAGGGGCGACGTAGCCGAAACGCCTTTCATGGTGGGCGACAAATTCATTGTTCCCCTGGTTTCGCAGGTGTACGAAAAAGGGGTGATGTCGGTAGAAAAAGCCCGCCCCATGGTTGAATTCAGGTTGAAAAATGATAAGAAGGCCGAGCAGATCATCAAGAAAATTGGCAATGCCAGCACGCTGGAAGCCGTAAGCCAGGCTGTTGGTCAGCCGGTACAGAAGGCAGACAGCCTGAGCGCCAGTGGTGGTGGCATCCCCGGCCTCGGCATGGAATTCAAGGTTGTGGGTGCAGCCTTTAACAGCGACTATCAGAATAAGGTTTCGCCGCCTATTAAAGGTGAAATGGGTGTATTTGTAGTGAAGGTAGAGAACATCTTTGCTGTACCCAATCCGGGATTTGATGCGGAGCAGATGCAAAAAAGCCTGGAACAACAGCAGGAAGGCAGGTCGTATGGCATTATTCAGTCGCTGAAGAAAGCGGCCAAAATCAAGGACTACCGTGCCGAATTTTACTGATCGAATAGTGATATGAAGGATAAATAAAAAGCTGTCACCATGCGGGGCAGCTTTTTTGATTCAACAACCAACCACGCCCTACCTTTGTTATTAATATCTCAAATGCACGCTTATGGCCGGAGAGATCGTAAATAAGGTAGCGTCCAGCGGGCTGATCACCCTTGACCTGGAAAGCTTTTATCCCAAAGAAGAGATTGTGGTATTTGATCTGAAACCACATCTTTTCATGGAACTTATTCTTAAAGAGAAAGAATTTCGCGAAGCGCTGCAGCAGCATAGCTGGGAACAGTATCAGGATAAAGTAGTGGCTGTAACCTGCACAGCAGACGCTATCATACCCATGTGGGCATATATGCTGGTGGCATCGTACCTGCAACCGGTTGCCCGCCGGATTGTGTATGGCGATGAAAAAGCAGCAGTACAACAATTGTTCCTCGAAAATATTGCCGCCATCCCGGCCGAACAGTTTACTGACCAGCGCGTGGTAGTAAAAGGTTGTGGCGACTTACCGGTGGGCGAATTTGCCTATATGGCCATTACCACCAAACTGCGCCCGGTGGCAAAAAGTATTATGTATGGAGAGCCCTGCAGCACCGTGCCCATTTTTAAGAAAAAATGAGTCCGGTACATCAGCGTTGAGTATGCGAAAACCGATTGAGTGCCTGCAGTATTCAAACATCAGACAACTGCCTGCCCTACCCTTTCCAGTAATGCTTTTGTTTTTTTGATGCCTTCTTCTTCGCTGAGTTGCTCTCCTTCGTACTCGATGCCGATATAGCCGCGGAAGCCGGCATCTTTCACAATTTTCAGCATCTTGTTATAATCCGTTTCCACGCAATTACCCTGTTCATCAAATGCATAGGTTTTGGCGCTTACTCCTTTGGCATAGGGCATCATTTCCTGTACGCCTTTGTATCGGTCATATTCTTCCACACAATTGCCATCCCACAGGCCTTTGCCGTCGCGGCGAATGCAGAAATTGCCAAAATCAGGCAGGGTGCCCACGTTGGGTTTATTGATCTCTTTCATAACAGCCGCTAACCATTGGCCATCGGAACTGTACCCGCCATGGTTTTCTACGATAATGTTGATACCCACTTGCTCACCGTATTCGCCCAGTTTACCCAGCCCGTCAACCGCTGCTTTCTGTACATCTTCGCGCGACCCGGTGCCGAAGGCATTCACGCGTATGGTGGAACAGCCAAGAAACTTGGCGGCTTCTACCCATTTATAATGGTTTTCTACAGCCTTGTTTCTCATTTTATCATCGGTATCACCCAGTCCGCCTTCCCCATCGCACATGATGAGATGGTTTTTAACGCCGTTGTCTTTGCAGCGCTGCAATAATTCAGACAGGTATTTTTCATCCTTTGCCTTATCCATGAAAAACTGGTTCACATATTCCACCGCACCGATGCCAAAGGTGTTGCGTGCTACTTCGGGAAAATCGAGATTGTCCATTTCCTTTGCAAACAGCTTTCTGTGCAGCGACCATTGCGCCAGTGAAATTTCAAAAAACAACACCGGGGTGGACCCTGCCAGCAGGCTGCTGTCTGCCTTATTGGTCTTATCTGAAGAATTGCTGTCGTTGCAGGCGGCAAGACCGGTAGAAATGGCGCCAAATCCTGCGGCGAGTCCGCCAAGCTGTTGAATGAATCTGCGTCGGTTGGTGGGCATGGTGTAACTTTTTTCGTATGGAAGAATGATAAAAATGAATTTACAACTTTCGTTCAAAACCACCCGCGTCTCCTGAAGATCATCAGCATCCAGATGGGTATGAGCAGCATCAAACCTACTGCAACAAAAAATCCCCAACGGTTATGAATATACGGAATCACATCGAAGTTCATACCAAAAATGCCGCCGATTACGGTGGCGGGGTGATGCTCTCCCAGTTCATGCGCATTGTATTCAAACACAGAAATACTTACTTCCTGTGCCTCTTCCCGGTGGGGCATCACTGTTGGATTGACCTTCAATATTTCTTTGGTACGGCGTGTGCCAAAGAGGTTGGGCAGGATAGGCAGGTATTTCGGTGGTTTCATACTGCGTGTTTTCGATGAAACAAATGTAATTGTCTTTGATCAGGATGTAACAAAAAGGCCCCGCAAAGAGCGGGGCCACGACAACTATGTCAACAAACGTGCCTGTTATAATTTTTCGTACAGGGCGCGCAGCTTGTCGCGCGTCATGATCTTTTCCCAGTCTTTGCCCAGGGCGTTTTCCCAGAGGGGCTTCATGCCCAGCGATACGTTTATCATGGTCTCAAAATCCTGGTCAGACAAACCTTTGCAGATACCTGTGGGAATGTCTATTTGATTTTTGTCTACCATGTGTTTGAATTCCGCCACGCCTTCGGGATAATATTCTTCCAGGTGATTCATTACAATGCAATTGCCGATGCCGTGTTTGGTGCCCAGCAGGTAACTGAGACCATAACTTACCGCATGCGCCACGCCCACCTGTGAGTAAGCGATGCTCATGCCGCCGGCATAGGAGGCCATCATGAGTTTGTCGTCGGAGGCTTCGTCCCAGCTATCTTTTTTAAGAAACACTTCCCGGCACAGTTCCAGCGCTTTTTCGCCGTACGATTTGCTGAATTCATTGAGGTAAGTGCCCTGGAGGCTTTCAATACAATGGATATAACAATCCATGCCGGTATAGAACCGCTGGTTTTTGGGAGCGCCGGCCGTTAGTTCGGGATCGAGTACAATCTGATCAAACGGGGTGAAATCCGAATTCATACCCAGTTTGCGGGTAGGTCCGGTCAGCACCGTAGTGCGCGACACTTCAGCGCCCGTTCCGCTGAGCGTAGGAATGCCGGCCTTGTAAACGCCCGGCAGTTTCACCAGGTCCCAGCCCTGGTAATCGGCAGACGAGCCGGGATTGTTCATCATCAGCGAAACGGCCTTGGCCAGGTCCAGCGTAGAACCGCCGCCTATACCGATGATACCGCTGATGTTGCCAAACTCAGCTTTGAGGTCGGCGGCCAGTTTATCTACGTAACTTGTTTTGGGTTCGTGGGTAACGTCGGCAAACAATACTTTGTCTTTGCCGCGCAGCGGGATGCGATTGACGAGCGGTTTGCCTTCAAAGAAATGATCTACGAGAAAGATCATGGGCAAGCCGTCTTTTTTATGGGGAGCCAGAATTTCATCGAGCTGGTTAAAACATCCGCGGCCATACACCACATAGCTCACCATCTTAAAATTGCGAAACTTCATATAGATATATTTTACCCCAAAGGGCGCAGGGTTACGCTCACAAAGGGCACAAAGTTAAAGGACTAACCGTTTGTTTCCGTGTTTTAGTTTGGGTACGATAAAAACGATCAGTAAGGTTTAAGCCACCAACGCCGCCGCACCGAATACGCCGGCGCTATCGCCCAGGCTGGGTTTGAGTACGGGCACATCCACCCGGTTGTTGAAGATGAATTGTTGTATGCTGGCTACGCCTTTGCTGTACAACGCATCAATATTGCCTACGCCCCCTCCTATCACAATCACATCGGGGTCCAGTATATTAATAACGGCAGACACTGCTTTACCAAAGAAATGATACAGGCGCTCCATGGTTTGCACCGCTGTATGGTCTTCGCCCTGCAAAGCGCGGGTGGCGATCTCTTTCAGGGAAAGCATTTTGCCCGTGATGGATTGATACCAATTTTGCAATCCCGGTCCCGACAGCACTTTTTCTACACATCCTGTTTTGCCGCAGTAGCAGGCGCCGCCGGACTCATCAAGAAAATTATGTCCCCATTCACCGGCAATGCCATGGCGACCGTTCCATACCTGTCCGTTGATCACAATGCCGCCGCCCACACCGGTTCCCATAATGATGCCGAATACCAGCTTTGCATCAGGCGTTTTTTCTTTTACTATGCCCCAATGTGTTTCTGCCAGCGCAAAACAGTTGGCGTCGTTGGCCAACACTACCGGTACCTGCAACAGGTTTTCGAGATCTTTATGCAAAGGTTGGCCGTTGAGCGCCGTGCTGTTGCAGTTCTTCATGGTATGCGTTGCCGGGTCCAGCACACCTGGTGTACCAAAGCCGATGCGCTGCGGCGTTAATCCCGATGATGTTTTCATCATGGACACCAGCCGCCCGATCTGCTGCACAATGTGTTCATAGCCTTTGTGACTTTCGGTATCAATACGTGTACGTAGAATAGGTGTGGGGTTGTGGAGACCGGGCAGGATCACGCCTTCTATTTTGGTACCGCCGAGATCAATGCCCCACAAAGCTTGCGACATAGCAATGGGTTAAAAATTTTTGCTTAAAAGAAACTTACCGATAAATTTAGGCAAATAAACCCCACCAACATGTCATATCCTGTTCGCGTTGCCCTCATTGCTGCCCTCGGAGGATTTCTGTTCGGTTTTGAGACCGCTGTGATTTCCGGTGCAGAAAAAACTATTCAGCAGTTATGGTCGCTCAGCGATTTCTGGCAGGGATTTACTGTAGCCAGCAGCCTCATCGGGACGGTAATCGGTTCGTTGATTGCGGGGATGCCAGCAGCCAGGTATGGCCGTAAAAAAGTGCTGGTAGCTATTGCGGTGATGTATTTGTTAAGCGCTATTGGTTGTGCTGCTTTTACAGTATGGGGACTTTTTGTGTTTTTCCGCTTTTTGGGCGGACTGGCCGTAGGCGCATCGTCGGTGGTAGGTCCCATGTATATATCTGAAATTTCGCCGGCACAGCTGCGCGGACGACTGGCCGGTTCTTTTCAATTGAATATCGTATCGGGCATTTTCATTGCCTACTTTACCAACTTCCTGTTTGTGGGTATGGGTGATGATGCGTGGCGGTGGATGCTGGGTGTAATGGTAGTACCGGCGTTGCTGTTCCTGGTGTTACTGCGCAGCATACCCGAAAGTCCGCGCTGGCTGATATTGAACAACCGCGAAGCAGCCGCCTTACCGGTTTTACAAAAATTAGGCAGTGCTACATCGGAACAGGCCATAGCCGAGATCAGGAACTCTGTTGCTTCCCGCAAAGAAAAACTGTTTCAGTCGCGGTACGCAAAACCGATCCTGTATGCAGTGATCCTGGCTATTTTTAATCAGCTGAGTGGTATCAATGCTATCATTTATTATGCCCCGCGCATATTTGAAATGGCGGGGTTTGATAAATCCGATGCCTACCTGCAGCCTGTTTATATTGTGGGATGTAACTTGTTGTTCACGGTGCTGGCCATGCAGCTGATTGATCGTTTTGGCAGAAAAACCTTGTTGCTGATCGGATCGGCGGGCATGATTGTTTTCCTGGCGCTCACTGCTCATGCATTGAATAGTGTAAGCGGTGGCGGCAGTTATGTACTGATCTATCTTATAGGGTTTATTGCCTTTTTTGCTTTTTCGCAGGGAGCCGTGATATGGGTGTTCATAGCTGAAATATTTCCCAATGCGGTGCGTTCCCAGGGCGGGTCGCTGGGAAGCTTTACACATTGGATCATGGCGATGGCCATTTCGTGGCTATACCCTTCTATTGCGGGCATTACCAGTAATGGCGTGCATACCGGTGTGGTATATAGTTTTTACTTCTTTGCGACGATGATGTTGCTGCACGGAGTGTTTGTATGGCGGGTGTTACCGGAAACGAAGGGAAAATCGTTGGAGGAGATACAGAAGGAGATGGGGATTGAGTAGGTGCTTCCGTCCCTGCATAAAAGCTTTTACAGGGTACGAATTCCCCCGGAATTCCGGATTGTCTGTTTGCACTTATTAGTTAAAACTGCACGAATTTCATCCAAAACTGCACACTTATACATTTGTACTTTTTTCAAAAATAAAATCGGGTAGATATGAAATCAGTTCTGCGCCTATGCATATGAGTCGTATCCATCAGATAATAGCGTAGAAACGGAAGAAGTATCCCTATATCCATTGCCAAAACAATTGTGTTTACTTATGAGACACTTGCTAAGGAAAGTGATCTTATTGGCCATCTTTGTCCATTACGCAACTGTAACCGTTTGCCAGGGTACGGCTGCAGCGACTTCCACGCTTCCGGATCTTCGCGTTTCATTATTCGATAAAGTATCAAAGAAAATGCAGGGACTTGAAGAAAAGATGCTTGAGGCAACTGCCAAAACCCTGAACCGGCTGGCAAAGCAGGAACAAAAAATCAGAAAGAAGCTATATAAGAAAGGCTCTTCACTTGCCAAACAATTATTTTTCTAATAATAACCGAACTTAAATGAATCAAGAATTTTATTTTATCAATTGGGCGCAAAAAAAGGCGAAGTCATTTTGCAACCTGTTAATGAGTATGACGAACAGAAAATTAAAATAAAGGAGTTTATTCCACAATTACCATTTAAAGTGAAAATAGTAAAAGGCACAAAGTTTTATGATGTCGCCTATTTTAATGATCCTTTCAATTTTGCTATATCTGAAAATTTGAAAAACGTTTTAGTAGAAAATGAAATTTCGGGATGGGATTGTTATCCTCTTGAAATAGAGGGGACTGATAAGAAATATTATGGTTTTACTGTTACGGGAAGGTGTGGTCCGATTAAGAAGCCGTCAACAAAAGGCTGGGTCAAAGGGTATGAATTTGATTTAGACAGCTGGGACAAATCGGATTTTTTCCGTCCCGATGAAACACTTCATGTGTTTTTTAATGAAAAAGTAAAACTGATTATTGAAAAGGAAAAAATTACCAATTTCGGCATTGTTAATATAGCCGATTATGAATGGTATAATCTTGGGAAAAATTAAACTTTATTAACACGAGCATTTAGTCAAAACTCACTTTAACATCCCCGCCGCCCTTTCCAAATCCTCCGGCGTATCAATCTCCACGCCCATGTATTCCACTACCACCATCTTCAGTGGAATGCCATGTTCGAGGTAACGCAAACATTCAATTTTTTCGGCG
>Ga0164243_10014634_pt1 | contig 10911 bp, 8 predicted proteins | sample OricompcompostOP_FD_108781 | JGI IMG/M metagenome (GOLD analysis project Ga0164243, IMG submission 108781) | Organic Plus compost microbial communities from Emeryville, California, USA - Original compost - Organic plus compost (OP) | ecosystem: Engineered > Solid waste > Mixed feedstock >...
CGGCCGGACCACATAGAGGTAGGCGTCGGGATAGGCGGACAGGCGGTAGAGCGCCCGGCCCATGTCCGACTCGTCGAACGAGATCGAGACGTCCTGGGCCGCAGTCTTCAGCGTCTGGGGCGGCGGGGCCAGATAGTCGGGCGCCTCCAGGCCCTCGGCTCGCGCCAGGACCCGCCCTTCGCCGTCGATTACATAGACGGCCAAAAAGTCACGCGCAGCAGCCTGTTCCTGCAAAAAGCTCGAGTAGAGGATCCGGCTGGTCTGGAAGGCGGGGGCGGCCCGGTTCAGGTCTGCCGCCATCGGCACGACCCGGCTGTGGATGAAGCTGGTCTGCTCCGACACATAGGACCTCGCCAGGGTGGCGGCGTTCTCGACCACGGTGCGCACCCGCTGGCTGAACCATTCCTCGACGCCTCGGGTGACCAGCACCCCGAAGAAGAGGGCGACCACCACGGCCGGGGCCACGGCGGCCACGGCGAACAGGCCGACGAAGCGGCGGTGCAGCCGCGCGCCCGCGTCCCCCGAGCCCAGGGCGAAGACCTGCAGGATGCGGAAACCGACCGCCCCGGCGAGCGCCAGGATGAGGATCAGGTTCAGCCCCAGCACCACCAGCAGGGCCGCGCTCGCGCGCGGCAGGGACCCTGCGCCCGGGGCGGCCGTCGTCAGGAAGATCGAGATTGCCGTGATCGCGGCGGCCAGCAGCAGCCCGCCGACGAGGACGTAATGCCCAGGGCCGCGCCGGCGGCGGTCGCCGGCGGAGGGCTCCATCGAAACAACAGGCGGGGCCGAGGCCTCGTTCATCGCCAAGCAAGGTACGAGCCCCTGAGCCTTCAGCGCAACAGCCTTGTCGCTTGTTTGCCTCAGCCTGCGAAAAGGGTCGCAGGTCCTTACCCGCTCCCCTGCGGAGCGGGGGAGGTGTCAGGCGTGAGCCTGACCGAGGGGTTTTACAGCCGCGGCCGATGCAGCCCCCTCCTTTCCGCCTCGCGTCCACCTCCCCCGCTTCGCAGGGGAGGAAGGCGCCGCACCCTACCCCTTCACCCGGATGCCCAGGTCGGTGATCTTCTTGCGCAGGGTGTTGCGGTTCAGGCCGAGGATCTCGGCGGCGCGGACCTGGTTTCCGCGCGTGGCGGCCAGGGTCATGGTGATCAGCGGGCGCTCCACCTGCTCCAGGACCCTGTCGTAGAGTCCCGGCCGCGGCAAGCCGTCGGGGCCCCCGACGAATTCGCCGGACAAGCCGCGCTCGATCAGCATCTCGAACGTCGGCGCGCCCTCGGACTGGCTGGGGGCGGTGGCGTTCTCCTGGATCTCGCGGTCGATGATTCGGGCGGTGATCGGGTCCTCGGCGTAGAGGGCGGCCACCCGGCGCATCAGGTTCTCGAGCTCGCGGACGTTGCCCGGCCAGTTGTGCCGCTTCAGCCGCTCGATGGCCTGGGCGTCGATGGTCTTGGCCGGCAGGCCTTCGCGGTGGGCGCGCAGCAGGAAGGCGCGGGCGAGGTCGGGGATGTCGTCCAGCCGCTCGCGCAGGGGCGGCAGGCGCAGCGGCGCGACGTTGAGCCGGAAGAACAGGTCCTCGCGGAACAGGCCCTGGCGGATCAGGGCGCCCAGGTCGCGGTTGGTGGCGGCGATCAGCCGGGCGTCGGCCCGGCGGCCGGTGCGTGGGTTGACCGCCCGCTCCGAGCCGTCGATCACCCGCAGGAGGCGGGTCTGGGCGTCGAGCGGCAGGTCGCCGATCTCGTCCAGGAACAGGGTGCCGCCGTCGGCCTCGACCAGCTTGCCCGCGCCCTCGCCGGCGCCGAACAGCTCGGTCTCCACCCGCTCGCGCGGGGTGGCGGCCAGGTGGACCACCACGAACTTGCCGTCGCGGCGCCGGCCCAGGTCGTGCAAGGCGCGCGCGGCGAGCTCCTTGCCGGTGCCGGATTCGCCCAGGATCAGCACCGTCAGCTCGGCGCCGACCAGCCGAGCCAGGGTGCGGTAGACCTCCTGCATCGGGGCCGAGCGGCCGATCAGCGGCAGCCGCTCGTCGCGGGCGGCGAGCGCCTGGGTCCTGGCGGGCTCGGGCTGTGCGGGCTTGGCCAGAGCCCGGTTGGCCGCCGCGACCATGTCGTCCAGGTCGAAGGGCTTGGGGATGTATTCGAAGGCGCCCGTCTCGGCCGCGTTGACCGCGGTCAAGAGAGTGTTCTGGGCGCTCATCACGATGATCGGCAGCTTGGGGCGCTGCTTGCGCATCCGCGGCAGGACGTCGAAGACGTTCTCGTCGGCCATCACCACGTCGGTGATGACCAGGTCCCCCTCCCCTTCGGACACCCATTTCAGCAGCGTGGCCGCCGCGCCGGTCGCCCGGACCTGGAACCCGGCCCGCGTGAAGGCCTGGCTCAGCACCAGACGGATCGAGGCGTCGTCGTCGGCGATCAGGACCTTACGCGGGGTGTTCATGAGCTCACGCCTCAGACGGTGTTTTGGGGAGGTTCGACGGGGAGCCGCACGCGGAAGACGGTGCGGCCGGGCTCGGATTCGAAATCGATCATGCCGTCGTGGTCGGCGACGAGCTTGGCCACCAGCGTCAGGCCGAGGCCGGAGCCCTGGGGCTTGGTGGTCACGAACGGGTCGAACAGGTGGTCGCGCAGGTCCGCCGGCACGCCGGGTCCGTTGTCCTGGATCCGGACCTCCAGCGGCGCGCCGCGAGGATCGCGGGCGCTCGACGACTTCAGCCGCACGCCATGGCGGTAGGCGGTGGAGATGGAAACCTCGCCGCGGTCGTCGCCGCGGGCATGGGCGGCCTCGGCGGCGTTCTTGGCCAGGTTCAGGAATATCTGGATCAGCTGGTCCTCGTCGCCCCAGACCGGCGGCAGCGACGGATCGTAGGTCTCCTTGAGCGTCAGGCCCTCGCCCACCCCGCTGGCGATCAGCGCGCGCACCCGGTCGAGCACGCGGTGGATGTTCACCGCCCGATGCTCGATGGGCTTGTCCTCGGAGAAGGCTTCGACCCGGTCGATCAGCCGCTTGATGCGATCGGTCTCGTCGACGATGAGCTGGGCCAGCGCCGCGTCCTCGGGCGGGGCGCCGCTCTTGAGCAGCTGGGCCGCGCCGCGGATCCCCGCGAGCGGGTTCTTCACCTCGTGCGCCAGGGTCCGGCCCATGCCGGCCGCCGAGCGCAGGTCGGTCGCCCGCTCCAGCCCCGACGCCAGGGCCTTGGGGGCGAGCGTCAGCAGCACGGCGCCGCCCGGCAGGGGGCTGGCCGCAGCCTCGACCTCGAGCACCGGATGGCCCGGCAGGCTGATCTCCAGGCGGCGCTCGCGAACCGCGGTGTCGGAGCCGCGGGCGCGGGCGATGAGGGCCGCCAGCGGCGTGTCGGGCGCGCCCTGCACCAGCCGCTTGCGCGCGAGCAGCGCCAGGCCGTGGCCGAACAGGGCTTCGGCGGCTTCGTTCGCCGCGATCAGGTCGCCGGCCCCCGAGAACATCAGCGCCGGAGACGGGCTCTGCTCGAAGGCGGCGGCCCTGAGGGCCTGCACCTCGGCTTCGGACAAGCTGGTCGGCTCGAACGGCACGTCGCTCCGGTCCTTTCGGGCGGGCCCAGGCGCGAGAGCAACGCCTAAAATATGTGCACCGCCGACGCACCCTTTTTAGGCACATTCTCGCCGCTCGTCTATGGACAAAGCGCAGCCGAAAGGCGGAAAACGCAGCCGCATGAAATTCTCCTGCATCATCGTCGCGGCCGGCGCCGGCGCCCGGGCCGGTTCGGGACCGCCGAAGCAGTGGCGACCTTTGGCCGGCCGGCCGGTGGCGCGCTGGTCGCTCGAGGCCCTGCTGGCCGCCGGCGCCGAAGGCGTGGCGGTCGTGATTCGTCCCGAGGACGAGGCGCTGGCCTGCGACGCCTTCGCGGGGCTCTCCGGCTGGGTATTGGTCCCCGGCGGCGCCGAAAGGGTCGACTCGGTGCTGGCCGGCCTCGCGGCGCTGGAGGGCTCGCCCGTCGAGGCGGTGCTGATCCACGACGCCGCCCGGCCCTTCGTGACCCGCGCCCACGTGACGGCCCTGCTGGACGCGCTGACGGCGGCCGATGGCGCGATCCCGGCGCTGCCGGTCGCCGACACCCTGAAGCGCCAGGATGGGGGCCGGCTGCGCACCGTCCCGCGCGAAGGGCTGCACCGGGCCCAGACGCCCCAGGCGTTCCGGACGGACGCGATCCACGCCGCCTACGCCGCCTGGCCCGAGGGCGAGACCCCGACCGACGACGCCGCCGTGCTGGAGCGCGCCGGCGGCCGCGTCGCCCTGGTCGCCGGCGACCCGATGCTGATGAAGCTGACCTATGCGGAGGATTTTCCCATGGCCGAACGGCTGGCGGGCTCCGTGCGGATCACCCGCACCGGCTTCGGCTACGACGCCCACCGGTTCGGGCCGGGCGAGGCGGTCTGGCTGTGCGGGGTCGAGATCGCCCACTCGGCGGCCCTGGTCGGCCATTCGGACGCCGATGCGGGGCTTCACGCCCTGACCGACGCGATCCTGGGGGCCATCGGCGAGGGCGACATCGGCGACCATTTCCCGCCGAGCGACCCGAAGTGGAAGGGCGCGCCCTCGGACCTCTTCCTGCGCCACGCGGCCGAGCTGGCGCGCGCCAAGGGAGGGCGCCTGGTCAACGTCGACGTGACGCTCGTCTGCGAGCGGCCGAAGATCAAGCCGCACCGAGAGGCGATGCGCGCGCGGCTCGCCGAGATCCTGGACCTGCCGCTCGACCGGGTGAGCGTGAAGGCCACCACGACCGAAGGCATGGGCTTCACGGGACGCGAGGAGGGCCTGGCGGCGCAGGCGGTGGCGACGGTGGAGACGCCGGCCTAGTCCGCCTCACGTCTTGCCCGTGAACCGCGCGATCATCGCGCCCCAGACGTTGGTGTAGTCGTCGGTCCAGGGCCGGGCCGGGCGGGGCGTGTAGGCCCATTGCGGGTCGCCGCGGTAGCGGTCCAGCGAACGTGCGTCTGGAGCGACCAGCAGCACGATGCCGGCGGATTCGACGTAGGGCGAGACCCCCTCGTCCACCCAGTGCTCGCCCTTCAGCACGTGCCCGCCGGCGGCATGGGCGGCGGCGGCGGCGGGGCCTGTGAGCTCCAGGTTGCGGTTCGACAGGTGCAGCAGCACCACCCCGCCGGGCTTCAGGGCCCTCAGATAGCCGCGCAGGGCCTCCACCGTGAGCAGGTGGGTCGGCACGCTGTCGGAGGAGAAGGCGTCGATCAGCAGCAGGTCGAAGCTCGCCGGCCGTTCCTTGGCCAGCGACAAGCGCGCGTCGCCCAGCACCACGTCGACCGGCCCCTTGGCGCAGCCGCGCACGAAGGAGAAGTGCGCCGGGTCGAAGGTGATCCTGGCGACCAGGGGATCGATCTCGAAGAAGCGCATGGAATCGCCGGGGCGCACGAAGCCCGCCACCGTGCCCGCGCCGAGGCCCACCGCGCCGATGTGCAGCGGTCCCCTCGCCTGCTCGCGCCTGAACACGTCCCCGATCACCGTGCCGGGGGCGTAGTAGGAGGTCGGACGGCACTTCAGCGCCGGAGCCAGCGCCTGCGCCCCGTGCAGGGTGGTGCCGTGGACCATGATCCGCGTCTCGCCCTGGCCGCGGGGATAGACCTCGGTGATGTGGATCACCCCGAAGAAGCTGCGATGGTGCTCGCGGTAGCGGCCCACGCCCTGCACCTCGCCCGCTATGGCCATGGCGGCGAACAGCAGGGTCACGGCCAGGGTCCGGTCGCGCAGGATCACGGCCATGACCACGGGCGCCAGCATCAGCGCCTGGCGCACGATGTCGGGCAGGACCAGCTTGGGGATCCACAGCGGCGCAGCCCAGACGAGGCCTGCGACCAGCCAACCGATCTGGCTGCCGGTGAGCTTGCGGCCGCTGTCCGGGCGGGCGAGGCAGGCCAGCACGAGCACCGCCGGGAATTCCCACACGCCCGGGAACAGCATCGGCGCCAGGAAGGCGTTGAAACCGCCGCCCACGACGCCGCCGATCGACATCCAGAGATAGAACTCGGTCAGCCGGCCTGGCTCGGGCCGCGCGGCCGACAGGGTGCGGTGGCAGACCAGGGCGGTGACGAAGAAGGCCCCCAGGTGGACGACGAGCTGCTGCGGCCACGGCGTCGCCGGCTCGAAGATCATCATCAGCGAGGCGGGAACGGCCAGGAGCTGCAGGGTCAGGAGCCAGCCCGAGGGCCGGCTGCCGCGGCCGGCGAATGCGATGACGAAGGTCAGCAGGTAGAGCTCGAGCGGGACCACCCACAGGAAGGGGGCGGAGGCGACGTCGGCGGTCAGGTGGGCGGTGACGCCGGTCAGGAGGCTGGCGGGAGCGGCGGCCAGCAGGGTCCAGCGCAGCCGCTCGGCCCAGGTGGTGGCGCGCTCGGCCCGCTCGACCGGCAGCGGCGGCGCGGCGGGCGCGCGCCAGACGGCCGCGGCGAGTCCGCCCAGAAGCAGCAGGAAGCCCACGTAGGCCGCGCTCCAGATCCGGGCCTGGTTCGACAGGCCGAGCAGCGGCTCCACGACGGAGGGATAGGCGGCCAGCGCCAAGAGGCTGCCGAGGTTCGAAGCCGCATAGAGGCGGAAGGCCTTGGGCGCGGCCTCCGCCCCGTGCAGCCGGGCGTACCAGGCCTGCAAGAGGGGCGCGGTGGCGGAGAGCGCGGCGAACGGCGCCCCCAGCGAGACGGTCAGCACCCCCGCCAGCCACAGCGCCGGCGTGTTCGGCCAGGGCTGGCCGAACAGCTCGCTCACCCGGAGCGGCAGGACCAGGCCCGCCGCGGCCAGCACGGCCAGGTGCAGCAACGCCTGGATCTTGAGCGAGGCGATCCTCTGGATGGCGTGGGCGTAGCCGTAGCCGGCGAGCAGGCCGATCTGGAAGAAGGCCAGGCTGGTGTTCCAGATGGCCGGCGAGCCGCCCAAGAGCGGCAGCAGCAGCTTGCCGACCAGCGGCTCGACCAGGAAGACGAGCGCGGCGCTGCAGAAGACGGCGAGCGCGAACGGCCAGGCGCCGGGCGCCGCCCTCGCCGCCGCCTCCCTCCGGGTGTAGGCGACGGAGGTCATCCGACGCGCAGCCTCCCTGTTATTTTCGAGGATGTTGAGGCCGAGCCGCCGGTTTTGACAATGGCGTCGATAGGAGGAGGCCCGATGTTCCCCACCGAGATCCTGGAACTGGCGCGCGCCGTTTTGGATGCGGCCCGCGCCCGCGGTTGGCATGCCGCGACGGCCGAGAGCTGCACCGGCGGGCTGGTCTGCGCGGCGCTGACCGAGATCGCGGGATCGTCGGACGTGGTGGACCGGAGCTTCGTGACCTATTCGAACGCAGCCAAGACGGCGCTGGTCGGCGTGCCGGCCGAGGTCATCGAAGCGCACGGGGCGGTCTCGGAGCCGACGGCGCGCGCCATGGCGGCCGGCGCGTTGGCGGCTTCGGGCGCGGACGTGGCGGTGGCGATCACCGGCGTCGCAGGCCCCGGCGGCGGCTCGGCCGAGAAGCCGGTGGGTCTGGTCTGGTTCGGACTGGCGACCCGGGACGGCGTGATGACGCGCGAGATGCGCTACGGCGACCGCGGCCGCGGCGCGGTCCGGTTGGCGGCGACGAAGGCGGCGCTGGAGATGCTGCTGGAGGGAGTGAAGGGCTGAGCCTTCATCCGCTCATCCGGCGGAAGCCGGGATGAGCGGAGTTGGGGTGGAGACTCAGGCTTCGGCGGTCTGCGCCTCCACCCGGCCGTACTGGTTCTCGGCGCGGGCCTCGAAGCACTTGATCAGCTTGTCGACGGCCCGTTCGAAGTTGGCAGCCAGGAGGGCGTCGAGGATGCGGGACTTGAACTCGAAGTCGATGTCGAAAATTACTTTGCATCCCATAGGATGCGGCTCGAACCTCCACTTGTTGAGCAGCCGTTTGAACGGCCCCCACAGCAGGGTGACGATGATGTCGTGGTTGACCGCGTCGCACCGCACCCGGGTAGCGAACTGCTCCTTCAGGAACGAGAAGCCGACGCCGGCCTCCGCATCGACCAGGGTCACGCCGGGACCGTCCTCGCGCGGGTTGCGCACCCGCATAGAGGTGATCCAGGGCACGAACTCGGGATAGCGCTCCACGCCGCCGACCAACTCGAACAACTGCTCGGGCTTGAACGGCAGGATGCGGACGACATGGTGGCGGTGCACGGCGGCTGGCCCTCAGCCCGCGGCGCGCGCGGCCTTCAGCCGGGCGAAGTCCTCGCCGGCGTGGTGGGACGAGCGGGTGAAGGGGCTGGCCGAGACCATCAGGAAGCCTTTAGCCCAGGCGATGGACTCCAGCGCCTTGAACTCTTCGGGCTCCCAATAGCGGTCGATGGGGGCGTGCTTGCGGGTCGGCTGCAGGTACTGGCCGATGGTGATGAAATCGACGCCGGCGGAGCGCATGTCGTCCATGACCTGCATCACCTCCTCCTTGGTCTCGCCCAGGCCGACCATCAGGCCGGACTTGGTGAACTGCTGCGGGTCGCGTTCCTTCACCCGCTCCAGCAGCCGGAGCGAGTGGTAGTAGCGCGCGCCGGGCCGGATCTTCAGGTAGAGGCGGGGGACCGTCTCCAGGTTGTGGTTGAACACGTCGGGACCGGAATCGATCACCGTGTCGAGCGCCGAAGCGGGCTTGCGGAGGAAGTCGGGGGTCAGAATCTCGATGGTGGCCTGGGGCGCGTCGCGGCGGATGGCGCGGACCACGGCCGCGAAGTGGGCGCCGCCGCCGTCCTCCAGGTCGTCGCGGTCGACCGAGGTGATCACCACGTGCGACAGGCCCATCTGGCGCACCGCATCGGCCACCCGGTCGGGCTCCGAAGCGTCCAGCGCGTCCGGCAGCCCCGTACGCACGTTGCAGAAGGCGCAGGCGCGGGTGCAGGTGTCGCCCATGATCATCATGGTGGCGTGCTTCTGCGACCAGCATTCGCCGATGTTGGGGCAGGCCGCCTCCTCGCAGACGGTCGTAAGCTTGTTGGTCTTCACGATCTGGCGGGTCTCGAGATAGCCCTCCGAGCCCGGCGCACGCACGCGCAGCCACTGGGGCTTGGGCAGCACGGGACTGTCCGGGCGCTCGCGCTTCTCCGGGTGGCGGACGTCTGCGCGGCGCGCCGTGGTGTCTATGACCGTGACCATATGGACCGTGAACCCTTGACCTTGACCCTAGATCGGACGGTTGGGCGTCCGGATCAAGCCGCTTCGGAGACGAACGAGGCGGTGTGCGCGCTGGAGGGCCCCCTCCGTCCGCTTCGCGTCCACCTCCCCGCTTCGCAGGGGAGGCAGGATCAACGCCATCTCGCTCCCCCGTTTAACGGGGGGCTGTCAGGCGCAGCCTGACTGAGGGGCCTCCAGCCGCTGCGCTTCAGAACGGCCAGAGCGCCTTGAGGATGTGCGTGCGCTTGTGGCGCTTGTCCTTGCGGGCGGCGGCCTGTTCATCGACCAGCCAGAAGACCTGCACCACCCGGCGTTCGCCCGCGAAGGGCTTGTGGCCGTGCCAGGAGTTATCGGCCCGGGCGAAGGCCGCGAAGCCGCCGTAGCGGGCGGGGATCGGGTCGGTCCCCGGGCCGTCGAGGTCGGGGCCTTCCAGGAAGCGAAGCGCCCCGCCCTCCTCCGGCCTCCAGTCGTCGTTGAGGTAGACCAGGGCGGTGGCGACCTTGTCCTGGCCGTCGGTGTGGACGCGCCCGTCCTTGGCCGCGGACCACTTGCGCACCACGATCATCTGTGGCCGGTCGACCAGGTCGCGGTTCAGCTTCTCGCCGACAATGCGCGAGAACTCGGGCGCCTTCAGCTCTTCGATCAGGGCGGCGAAGCGCGGGCCGTAGCTGAGCTCCTCGACGGGGAAGAAGCCGGTCTTCTTCGGATCGGGGAAGTCGCGCGCCAGCGCCTCCCGCTCGCCCTCGGGCAGAAGTCCGTCCGCCTCGATGTGGTTGAACGGGTTCGGCGTAGGCGGCGTGGCCGCCAGGCGGGCGAGGTCGAGCATGGGAGGAGTTTAGCGCAGCGGGACGGCGGGCGTCAGCACCCTCCCGATTCCGCTCATTCCGGTGGATGCCGGGACCCAGGACTGTCCAGCACGCTGCTCCAGCTCAAACCCAGGTCCCGGCTTCCACCGGGATGAGCGGAGAGAGGTCAGATGTGCAGCGCTCGGCCGTAGGCGGCCAGGGTGGCTTCGTGCATGGCTTCCGACATGGTCGGGTGCGGGAAGACGGTGGCCATCAGTTCGGCCTCGGTCGTCTCCATGGTCATGGCGATGACGAAGCCCTGGATCATCTCCGTCACCTCGTGGCCGATCATGTGGGCGCCGAGGAGCTGGCCTGTCTTGGCGTCGAACACCGTCTTGACGAAGCCCTCGGTATCGCCCGAGGCGATCGCCTTGCCGTGGTTGCGGAAGGGATAGCGGCCGACCTTGACGTCCTTGCCGGCCTTCTTGGCCTGCTCCTCGGTCAGGCCGACCGAGGCGACCTGGGGATGGGAGTAGGTGCAGCCCGGGATCGGGGATTCCAGGGCGGGGCCGCCCTGGCCCGCGATGTGCTCGACGCAGTGGATGCCCTCGTGGCTGGCCTTGTGGGCGAGCCAGGGCGGGCCGGCCACGTCGCCGATGGCGTAGAGGCCCGCGACATTGGTCTTGCCGTGCTTGTCGGTGACGACGTGGCCGCGGTCGATCTTCACGCCCAGGGCCTCGAGGCCCAGGTTCTCGACATTGCCCTCGATGCCGACCGCGACGATGGCGGCCTCGGCGGCGAGCGTCTCCGCCTTGCCGCCGGCTTCCAGGCTGATGGAGACGCCGGCCTTGTCCTTGGCCAGCTTGGTCACCTTGGCGCCGACCCGGAACTTCAGCCCGCGCTTCTCGAACGCCTTCTGGGCCGCGGCGGACACCTCGGCGTCCTCCACCGGCAGGATGCGGTCCATGGCCTCGATCACCGTCAC